>Ga0102953_1000548_pt1 | contig 25640 bp, 24 predicted proteins | sample SalPon2A_C_D2_MG_FD_78509 | JGI IMG/M metagenome (GOLD analysis project Ga0102953, IMG submission 78509) | Soil microbial communities from South San Francisco under conditions of wetland restoration - Salt Pond MetaG R2A_C_D2_MG | ecosystem: Environmental > Terrestrial > Soil > Wetlands | place... | reverse complement strand
GAAGGCTGGTGCGCGCCATAGCTGCCCGAGTTTACGAGGGCGTTCAGCGGCGGCGGGCTTTCACCTGTCTTCATTGGCAAGAATCTTCACTGCCAAGACAAAGGCCAGCCTGCCGGTCGGAGCCGCCGAAGCTTGCGAAGGCGATTGGCGAAGGCTGGCAGGGGAATCATGAAATACGTCTATTTGCTGCAAAGTCAATCCCACCTCGATCAGCGTTACGTCGGCCTCACCGCGAACGTCACCAAACGCCTCGCCGCCCACAATGCAGGCCAATCCTCACACACCTCGAAATACCGCCCCTGGAGACTCGTTACTTTCGTCGCTTTTTCCGATGAAACCAAGGCAGAAGCTTTTGAGAAATACCTGAAATCCGGATCCGGACGCGCTTTTGCCGATAAGCGTTTGTGGTGATTCCTGCGACGCTGGCGGGATGGCCTTGGCCAGCCAGGGTTTCCATGGCCCCCCCGGGGGGACGAAGTTGCGTTGTTGCATTGTCAGCTATTCAATGAGAGAAAAAGTTGGGACGGATTTATTTTTACCCCCCGACCTCGATGCCGTGGCGGAGGCGTGGCTGGATCTGATCCGCGACACCTGGTATGCAAAGCTTACCCAAAGGCGGCGATTCAAGCCGCTGCGTCTGCGGGATATCCGCAAGGACCTCAAGAGCCACCCGATCCCATCGGACCGCATTCTCAAGGCATTCTCGGACATCCCCTCATCCCAACCCATCCATACGCGCATCGTTTCCGCCATCGTCGGCGTCCCGCAGAGGAGTGGCTGAACATGCCGCGGAAAATGGCCGCAGGAAAATCCGCCATGGAAAACTTCGGGAAATCCCCTTGCCTTTTCCTGTCCGATTCAATATTTCAGGATATGTGCTTAGATTAAAATATAGGCTCATCTTATTTTAGATTCGAGGCAGGCAGGATGAAGCGAGAGCTCCAGGGCAGATACGTGACCCTGTCGACGGCGGGTGAGAGGGCCCGGGCCTTCGATCCTGCTCAGCTGCCGCCGCGCCCGCCCATCGACTGGGCGGCTGAACTGCTTGGCAAGTTCGACCAGGCCCTGCTGGCGCTCGGCCATCTGCAGCAGCTCGGTATCGCGAAGGAGCTCACTGCCCGGAAGCGCAACAGCCTGTTCAGTTACGCCGGATATGTAGAGATCATGAATCGAGGGACCGAACTGCCGGGCAGGTAGGCCGGCTCGATTCGGTTGTTGACCGTATAGCTGTAAATAATGCCGAGGGTTTGAACCTCGGGTGAGGTGAGAAGGGAAAGACACGCCATGCAATCGATCAGAACCATGCTGAAGGGGGTCACCCTTGAGGATTTGCGCGAATGGGCCGGCAGCAAGATCTACAATCGCGGCAAGGAATATGTGCCTTGCGTCTCGCAGCTCTCGCGCACCGGGGACGGCACCCTGGTGGCCTGGGTCTCCGGCAGCGACGAGTACGCGACTTCGGTCAGGCATGAGGGTAAAGGTGATTTCGATTATGACTGTACCTGTCCCTATGACTGGGGTCCCTGCAAGCATGCGGTGGCCGTGTTGCTGGCGGCCGCCGCACAGCTGAAACGGAATGAAGAGATTCCGTTGCTCGATCCGGATGACGATCTCTATCTCGAGGCATTCGAGGACGATGACGACGACTGGGTGGACGATGAGGATGAATTCGATCCGGACGAATCTCCGGCAGATCCGCCGAAAGGGCGATCCCCGCGGATAGAAACAATGCTTGCTGGAAAAACGCGAGATGAGCTGCAGACATTGTTGGTTGACCTGGCGCTGGAGTTCCCCGACGTGGCCCGCCGGATTCGCGATGCGGCCCAACTCGAGACGGGGCAGATCGACAAGCTTGTCCGCTCTCTGCGCAGGGAGATTCGTTATCTGACCGCTGAGGATGCCTGGTACAACCCCTGGAAAGGGGAAGGGAATCTGCCCGACTACTCGCATGTCGAGGAACAGTTGGCGGCGCTGCTCGACAGAGGGCATGCCGACGCGGTTTTCGAACTCGGCGAGGAACTCTGGGAGAGAGGGGGCAGGCAGGTTGAAGAATCTCATGACGAAGGCGAGACCTCCCTCGCGATTGCGTCCTGCCTGGAGATCGTCCTGCGGGCGCTCCCCCGCACCAGGCTTTCACCGCCGGAGCAACTGCTCTGGCTGGTCGACTGTGAGCTGGCGGATGAATACAGCCTGCTGGCCAGCGCGGAATCCGTCCTGGGCGATCCGCGCTATACTGCGGCCCACTGGCGCGAGGTCACCGCGGCCCTTGAAGAGAAGCTGCGGCAGGTTGGCGTGCCGCAATCGGGACGGTTTTCCGATACCTACCGCCGCGGACGGGTGATGACCTGGCTGCTCAATGCCTACGGACGAAGCGGTGAGCAGCAGAAGGTGATCCCCCTGCTGGAAGAGGAGGCCGATCGTTGCCGAAGTTACGATGCCCTTGTTAAAGCTTTACTTGAAGTCGGGGAGCGCGACCGGGCCCGCCAGTGGTGCATTCGGGGGTTCGGCAAGACGATCGAGGATGCACCCGGGATCGCCACCGGATTGCAGGGGCGCTTGCGACAAATGGCGGAGGAAGACGGGCGATTCGATCTGGCGGCCGCCTACCGGGCCGAAGACTTTTTCGAACGACCTGCGGAGGAGGCCTTCGTTGATCTGCGCCGGGCGGCGGAGGAGGTCGACGCATGGCCAAAGGTGCGGGACGGGATTCTCGCCTTCCTGCGGACCGGGAAGCGTCCGACAGGGGGCGGCAAGGGGAAGAGCGCCTGGCCGCTGCCAGGGCCCGAGGTCAAAAAGCCGGAACCCCGCGAAAAATTCAGGATGGAGAGCTTCCCGAACCGGGAGATGCTGATCGAGATCGCCCTCCTGGAGCAGCGCCACGACGATGCCGTGGCCCTCTACCGGGAATTGGCCGAAACCAGACGCTGGAGCTGGAGAATCGACGAGCGGCTGGCCAAAGCCGTCGCCAAAAGCCATCCGGAAGTCTCATTGCAGATCTGGAAGTCGATTGCCGACCGCCTGATCGGGAAGGTCAAGCCGAAGGCGTACCAGGAGGCCGCCGGGTATCTGCGCCAGATGCACAAGGTTTACGAGCGGACCGGTCGTCTTGCCGACTGGAAGGCGCTGCTCACGAGCCTGCGCGCCCAGCACAAGGCCAAGCGGCGGCTGATGGAGGTGTTGGACGGATTGGAGAATAATAGCAAACTGATCGATTGAATTCGAACCTTGCGGAACGAAAACGCCTTTGCTTTTCGTTCCGGGGAAAAAACCGGCGCGTTCGCGAAATACCTGAAATCCCATTCCGGCAGGCTTTTGCCAAAAAACACTTCTGAAATTTTCCCGGGAAGCCACCTGAAAACCGGCTCCAGCCGCGCCTTCGCCGACAAACGGTTATGGTGACTTGACCTTTTTCTCCCTGTCGGGCAATAAAGGGGTAGGGGGACAATCGACTTGAGCGGGCCGGACCCTGTCCATGAATCCGAATTTAGGAGAAGCCATGATCATCGAAAGAAAGGTTGATTCCATCCTGCACCGGCAGAAGTGCCCCGCGTGCGGATATTTCACCTACTACCGGGCCGTCCCCGCCGGGGACAACGCCACCGATACCTGCACCTACTGCAACCACGAGGTCCAGATCGCCTGGCATCCCGAAATCAAGGCGGTTTACAAGAACACCGAAAGATTCTTGAAGGACCTGGAGGAAACGCTCCCGGAGCTCAAGGAGCTCAAGAAGCCGGGGGATCATATCTTGCTGGACTAGGATGGAGAATCCTATTACCCGTGGGGCAGCCCTGTTTGCCTCCCTTTGAGGTGCTGCGCGACCATGAAAATCGGCCTGATCGGTGATGTCCATGCAACCGCCCCCCCTGTGCGGGAGGCGCTGGCGATTCTCCAACGGGAAGGCGTCGATACCATCCTTTGTCCGGGCGATATTGCCGGATACGGAATCGAACTGGAGCCGACCGTTGATTTGCTGATTGACAGCGGTTGCCGCGCCATTCTGGGGAATCATGATCTCTGGTGGCTGGAGGACCCCGACCGCGAGGCAGGCGGTGCGGTTGAAGACTATCTGCGGAGCCTGCCCGAGGTGATTGAACTTTCCGTCGAGGGAAAAGAGCTCTACATGGTCCACGCCAGTCCGCCCGCATCCCTTACCGACGGGATCAGGCTGCTCGATGAGAATGGTGTGCCGATTCCGGAACAAAAGAAATTCTGGACAGACTATTTGAAGTCCTTCCCCTTCGATGTGCTGGTGGTCGGACACACCCACCAGGTCTTTGCCGAATGGCTGGGAAACATCCTGGTCGTCAACCCCGGAAGCGCCACCTTCAATCATACCTGTGCGGTCCTGAGTCTGCCCGCGATGGATGTCCGGTTCCTTTCCTTGGGCGGCAGGACGCCGGTGCCCGCCTGGAACTGGGGATTGGAGAGGGAAGGGTGAGGAAGTTTTCTCCTCCGGGGTCAAAGGGATGAGAGCATTGGAGCTTGAGGAATGATGCAGGCGAGATAGCCGAACCATTCTTGCTTCCTGCCGGCACGTTATCGGATAAATCGGATGTGATCCATATTCAATTGCTTTTTCTCGGAATAATGCAGGACAGCTTCGCCCCGCCGCCTCTTTTGGCAGCGGGGTTTTTTTTATCCGGCAAGACTTGATTCGCTGCGTGAAGAGAGACCGGGATTGTCGAAACCATTTCAGGCAAAATCACTGTATGAAAAAAGTATTGACAAAAATCAAAATCAACCTAGACTTGGAACTAACCATGAGGAGAAGAACACATGCGAGGTGGCAGGCGCCCGGGGGCCGGGCGAAAACCGATAGCAAACAAACGCCGGATCATGTTCCAGACCCGCTGGAACGACGAGGAGGCGATGGCGATCGTCGAGGCGGCGAAAAAGGCGGGCCTGAAGCCGAGTCAGTTTATCCGGGCGGCGGCCCTGGAGAAGGCGGACAAGGCGGTTGTCAACGGGTGAGACGATGAAAGGAGGCGCGGATGACATCCACGGTCAAGGTGATCTTTCTGGACATCGACGATGTGCTCAATACCCTTTCCACGCGGCAGCGCGGCGAACTCTTCGACCCGAACAACGTGAAAGCGTTCAACAGCGTTCTCGATTCCACCTCGGCGGGCATCGTTCTGTCCTCCACCTGGCGGCTGAGCGCCTCGCTTTACGAGTGGGAAGAGATCCTGCTCGGCGCCGGCATCCACGCCACGGGGCGGGTGCTGGGCGTAACCCCATGGCTCGAAGGGGCCTGCCGGGGAGTCGAGATCGCCTACTGGCTGGAGCAGTCCCTCGCCGAGGTGAGCCGATATGCGATCCTCGATGACCGGGACGACATGATACCCTGCCAGGAGCATCTGCTGCGGACATCCCCGGAGCACGGGCTGACCGAGGCACTGGCCAGCGAAGCGATAAGCCGTCTGCACTGAAAAGGTCGGGATGCCCTCCCGAATTCGGGGCCGTATTTGCACGTTGACATTCCGGGAGGCTTGAAGTAGGTTCTTACCCTTTGACGGCCCGACTACCTTGCTATGGAACCAGGCTCGGCGGCTCCGACGACGACCACCGGACACAGGTTCATTTCTCCCCTGATTTTTTAGGCCCATGTCTCATCCAATCACCTTCTCCTCCCACATGCTCAACTTTTTTCCACCCGGGTCCTGCAACCCCAATCCGCCCTTCCCGATTCCCCGCGAGAGGCGAAAAAAATTCCCTCCCTGCAAATCCCTGTCAATCTGATACCTTTAATTAGTCCTGCATTTTCCCCACAAATTACATAACCCGGAACGTCGAGCACGGACACCGGATTCGCCCAGGAACGATTTTTCTGCGTTGAATCGCGACGGTTTTCGCTTTTCGGCCGACGGGCAACATTCCAATCGAAGGAGGATGTAAATGAAGAGATTTCTTGTACTGTTTCTTGCAACCCTGATGGTGACCTTTCTCTGGTCGGCGCCCGCATGGTCCCTGACCACCGGGGAGGCGGCCATGCAAAACCGCATCGATGATCTTGAGCACCGGCTACAGGAGCTGGAGGGGAAGCCCCAGGTCGTTGCGGAGGAAACCAAAGCAGAAGAGCCGGAAGAGAAGGGAATCAACATCGGCGGCGCCTTCCGCGTCAACTACGGGTATCTTGACTGGGACGAAGGAGGCAGGGACCGGGGCGGAGATTTCACCTTCGACACCTTCCGTCTCAACCTGAAAGGCGAACTCGGCGACATCCTGTTCGATGCCGAATACCGCTTCTATCCCGAGTACGACTTCCATACCCCGCACCACGGTTGGTTCGGCTACAACTTCACCGAAAACCTCCAGGGCCAGATCGGCATCCAACAGGTGCCCTTCGGTCTCCAGCCCTACGCCTCGCACAACTACTGGTTCAGCGGCGCCTACTACATCGGTCTCGAGGACGATTACGACATGGGCGTGAAGTTCCTTTACGATCGCGGTCCCTGGGCCTACTCCCTCGCCTTCTACAAGAACGAGGAACTCGGCAACCCGTCGGACGCGGGTCGCTACTCCATCGACATTATCGACAACGCCGACGGCGGTTTCGCCGGCGCCCAGCCGGACGGCAACCGTGAGAACAACCAGGTCAACGGCCGCGTAACCTACACCCTCGACCACGGCGATCTCGGCGATACCGAAATCGGGCTCTCCGGCCAGTGGGGACAGATCTACAACGACATCACCGGAGACGACGGCGACCGCTGGGCGGCGGCCGTTCACCTGAACGGCAACTACGGCCGCTGGAACGTGCAGCTCGAATACGCCCCCTTTGAATGGAATCCCGAAAATCCGGAATCGGTCGACGGAATTCCCATCGATGACGACATCATCACCATGGGCGGCTACAGCTTCAGCTGGGGCGTTCCGGCCAAGGGCCAGTTCGGCATCTTCAACGTCGCCTACAATCTGCCGGTCGCCTGGGGTCCCATCGACAGCCTGACCTTCTACTCCGACAACACGGTCATCGAGCCGGACGCGGACGACAAGTTCTCCACCATCTGGCAGAACGTCGTCGGCTGCCTGATCGCCGCCGGGCCCCTTTACACCTACGTCGACGTCATCTCCGGCAAGGACATGATTTTCATGGGCGGGGACATGGTCGGAAGCACCGACGCCAGCCATGGCCGCAACACCCGGATCAACGTCAACTTTGGCTACTACTTTTGAGGATGTCGCGAGGCAATGGGGAGCGGCGCCAGCCGGTCCCCCCAATAAAGACCCGACATTTCTAGGTTCCGCGGGTTGAAGTGGGAATTTTTTGGTGTTTAATCGTCTTGTAGGGTACCTGACGCCGGCAGGTTCGCCGCCTTGCCGCTCGGGGGGTTGATTTTCATCTGTAAGGCGTATCACCTGTTTGCATTCTGAATTTACCCGCAGGAAGGAATGGCAATGCCAACCAAGATAAAAGTAGAAAATGTTTACAAAATCTTTGGCCGGGACCCCAAAAAAGGTATCAAGTTTATTGAGGAGGGCCTGTCCAAGAAGGAAATCATGGAAAAGCACAAGCTGGCCGTTGGGGTCAGCAACGCCTCGTTCGAACTGCAGCAGGGAGAACTGCTGGTGATCATGGGCCTCTCCGGCAGCGGCAAATCGACCCTCCTGCGCTGCGTGAACCGGCTGATCGAGCCGACGGCCGGCAAGGTCTATGTCGACGGCGAGGATGTTCTTGACTATTCCTCGGAAGAACTGCGCAAGATGCGGATGAAGAAGTTCGGCATGGTCTTCCAGCGCTTCGGCCTGCTGCCTCACCGCACCGTCCAGGGCAACACCGAGTTCGGCCTGGAGATCCAGGGGATGACCCCGGCAGAGCGGACGAAAAAAGCGCGGGAAGCTCTGGAGCTGGTCGGTCTGAAGGGCTGGGAGGATTCCTACCCCGAGCAGCTCTCCGGCGGCATGCAGCAGCGCGTGGGCCTGGCCCGGGCGCTGGCGGTCGACCCCGACATCCTGCTCATGGACGAAGCCTTCAGCGCACTCGACCCGCTGATCCGGGGCGAGATGCAGGAGGAACTGCTGGCCCTGCAGAGCCGGGTGCACAAGACCATCCTCTTCATCACTCACGACCTGGACGAAGCTCTGAAGCTCGGCGACCGGATCATCATCATGAAAGACGGCGCCATCGTCCAGGAAGGGACGCCGGAGGAGATCCTGACCCAGCCGGCCACCCGCTACGTGGAAAAATTCGTGGAGGAAGTCGACCGTTCCAAAGTCCTCACCGCCGCGACGGTAATGCACAAGGCAAGCGCCGTCACCTATCCCAAGGACGGCCCTCGGGCCGCCCTGCACAAGATGCGCGAGGTCGGCATCTCAAGCATCATGGTGGTCGACGCCGACCGCAAGCTTTTGGGAATGGTGCATGCGGAGGAGGCGAAGAAACTCATCGACGAGGAGGACCGCGACCTGGACAAGATCCTGGTCAAGGATGTCCCCCGCGTCCATCCCGACACCAACCTCAACGAGCTTTTCAATTTCGAACACTTTCCCGTGGCCGTGGTGGATGAGGACGGCATGCTCAAGGGACTCGTGGTGCGCGGTGCATTGCTGGCGGCCCTGTCGGAAGAAAGGAGGCATTCGGCATGAATGCAGCGTTTCCTGAAATACCGATCGGCGAATCGGTCGAGGCGGCGATCGACTACCTGACCCTCCATTTTGCCTTCGTCACCCGCGCCATCTCCCATTTTCTGGATACTGGCATCGATGCCCTGGTCGACGGGATGCTTTTTCTGCCGCCCTGGGCACTGATCCTGATCCTCGCCGGCCTCGCCTGGTGGCTCGGCAACCGCCGGGTGGCGATCGGCACCGTTCTTGGCTTTCTGCTGATCTGGAACATGGACCTGTGGCACCCGACGGTCTCCACCATCGCCCTGGTCCTCATCTCCACCCTGATCGCGGTGCTCATCGGCCTGCCCATCGGCATTCTGGCCGCCATCTTCTCGCCGGTCAACCGGATCACCATGCCGGTTCTCGATTTCATGCAGACCATGCCGGCCTTCGTCTACCTCATACCCGCCATTCCCTTTTTCGGCCTGGGACCGGTCTCCGCCATCTTCTCCACCGTCATTTTCGCCATGCCGCCGGCCATCCGCCTGACCGCCCTCGGAATCCAGCAGGTGCCGAAGGAACTGGTCGAGGCGGCAGACGCCTTCGGCGCCAATCGGATGCAGAAGCTGGTCAAGTTGCAGATTCCCCTGGCCACGCCCACCATCATGGCAGGGATCAACCAGACCATCATGCTGGCGTTGTCGATGGTGGTCATCGCCGCCATGATCGGCGCCAAGGGCCTCGGCGGCGAGGTCTGGAGGGCCATCCAGAGGCTCGAGCCCGGCAAGGGCTTCGAGGCCGGCCTCGGGGTGGTCATCGTCGCCATGGTCCTCGATCGCATCACCCAGAAACTTGGGGCGAGACGCAAGGCCGCGGAATAACAGGGAAGAAGGGAGGGGTAGGAAGTGAGGAGGGGCTGAGACAACAAACCGGAACTTCAAACCGGAATTTACTCACTGCGAGTAATATTTCAGAAGAAAGGAGAAAATTCGATGAAACTACCTATCGGCAAACTGTTGATCGTGGCCCTGGCCCTGGTCGGGCTGGTTCTTTCCGGCTGCCAGAAGAAGGAAGAGGAAAAACCCGGCGGAAAAGTCATGGCCGAGAAGGAAAAAGGGACCGTGGAGCTTGCGTACGTCGAATGGTCCTCGGAGGTCGCCAGCACCAACGTGGTGAAGGCCGTGCTGCAGGAGAAGATGGGATACGATGTCGAACTCACGCCGGTCAGCGCCGCGGCCATGTGGACCGCCGTCGGCACGGGCGACGTCGACGGCATGGTGGCCGCCTGGCTGCCGACCACCCACGGCCACTACCTGGAGCAGGTCAAGGACAAGGTTGACGATCTCGGGCCCAACCTCGAAGGGACCCGGATCGGCCTGGTGGTCCCCACCTACGTGACCATCGACTCCATTTCCGAATTAAAGGATCACGCCGAACAGTTCGACAACGAGATCATCGGCATCGATCCTGGCGCCGGGATCATGTCGAAGACGGAAAAGGTCGTCAAGGACTACGGGCTGGACAACTTCTCCCTGGTCGAAGGAAGCGGCGCCACCATGACCGCCGCTCTGGCCGGAGCGATCAAGAACAATGAATGGGTGGTGGTGACCGGCTGGACTCCCCACTGGATGTTCGCCAAATGGGACCTGAAATACCTCGACGACCCCAAACAGGTCTACGGGGGCGAGGAGTACATCAGCACCATCGTTCGCAAGGGGCTCAAGGAAGACATGCCGGAGGTCTACCAGTTCCTGGATAACTTCCACTGGACCCCGGAGGACATGCAGGAGCTCATGGTCTGGAACCAGGAGAAGGAAGCCTCGCCCTACGAAAACGCCAAGAAGTGGGTCGAGGAGAATCCGGAGAAGGTCAAGGCCTGGCTGCCTGAAAAGTAATCGCTTTCGGGTTATTCGTCCCGTCCGCGTGAAGAAAAGGGGCCGTCTCCATACGGAGGCGGCCCCTTTCTTATGAGGAAGCTTCCGGCGAAAGAGCAAACAATCCGGTATGCTTTTTAGAAAGGAGACTGACGGAAGAATAGAAAGGGGCAGGGAAAAGGCATGGAACGAGGATTATCCAGGCGACAGCGGTGTATCGCATCGGGTACTGAGGCAAAGGCCCTCGTTGGCCTGCTGTCGGTGTTTTTTTGCCTCTTCCTGGTCGTTGGCTGTGATTCCGAATGCGATCGATTGCTGGAGGCCGCGGAGAAAGGGGATGCGGAGACGGTTCTCGTCCTGCTCCAGGACGGCGCGGACGTCAACGCAAAGCTGCGCTTTCCTCCCCGGCTCAAGGGCAAGACCGCCCTGATGCGGGCGGCAGAGCACGGCCATGCCGACACCGTCAGGGTGTTGCTGGACCATGGGGCGCGGGTGGAGGCCCGGGATGCCTTTGAGAGCACTGCCCTGATGGGGGCCGCGCAGTTCGGCAATGCCGAAACGGTCGGACTCCTGCTCGAGGCCGGGGCCGAGGTCGATGCCGCGGAGCGCGACGGCGACACCGCCCTGATGGCCGCCTCCTACGCCGGGAATATCGACATCGTGGGACGGCTGCTTGCCGCGGGCGCCGAAGTGAACCGGCAGGACAAGCTCGGCTGGACGGCCCTGATGTTCGCCGCCTCGCGCGGCCGCATCCGGATCGTGTTCGACCTGCTGGCGGCCGGAGCCGATCCCAATCTGAAAAATCGCAAGGGAGCGACGGCTCTGATACTGGCCATTCCGAGGGGGAGAATCCCGATTACCCTGGCTTTGCTCGAAGCCGGAGCCGATCCGAATGTCAAGGACGCTGACGGCCAGACCCCGTTGATGGTCGCCGTCCTCAAGGGTCGTCAGCGCACCGTCGAAGCACTTCTTGACAGGGGGGCCAAGGCCAACGCCAGGAGCGAACGGACAGGCACCACCGCGTTGATGTACGCCGCGGAATTCGGCCGCCTGGAACTTGTCCGGCTCCTGCTGCGTCGGGGGGCGGAGGTGAAGACGAGGAACCGATGGGGCATGACCCCTATGCTCTACGCCGTCACCGGCGGAAGCGATCCCGGGGTGGTTCGAGCCCTGCTCGAAGCCGGCGCCGACCCCAATGACAGGGACGGCAAGGGTCGCTCGGCCCTAACGCTTGCGAAGGAGAGGGGCAACCGGGAGATTGCCGCGGTGTTGGAGGAGGCGGGGGGAAGGTGAGAAGTTCGATGTTCAATGTTCAATGTTCAACTCCGAACATTGAACAGCATTTACGGATCGCTTTTGCGGTTGACAGACGGCGGCCGGCGGGTTATGCAATGTGGGTGTTTGCCGCCGCGCCCGAGGGCGCCAATCGACAACCCGCCTGAAGGCCAGGCGCAACGACCTCGGACTCCATGATTCCCTACACCGCCATGTTCCTCGAAATCGGTCTTCCCGTCCTGCTGATGCTGGGCGCCGAACGCTTCGCCGTCAGCCGTTTCATGCGCACCCCCCGGCAGATTGCCTGGGTGCGAAGTCACCGCTGGCTTCATCCCAACGCCATCAGCCGGGCCCGCTATCCGATGGGTTTCGTATCGGCGGCCCTGCTGCATCTGGACTTTCCCCGCACCTGTTTTCTCTTTTTCACCTTCTGGATGATCACCGACATCACCGACGGCGATATCGCTCGCCGTTGCGGCCTGCACACCGAAGAGGGGGAGACGATCGACCCCCTCTCGGACAAGCTCATGTACATCCCCATGCTTGCCTATCTCGCCTGGCGCGGCTGGCTCGACCCCCTGCTGCTCGGGCTCTTTCTTGCCTTCGACATCTTTGGCCAGGCCTCGCGTTCCTTCATCCGGGCCAAGGCGGCGAACCTCTTCGGCAAGGCCAAGACCTTCCTGGTGGTGGTGCTGCTGATCGTCGTCGGCCTCGAATGGATCTACGGGCCGCTGCCCCTGCTCGGGCGCTCCATCCAGCCGCTTTTCGGTATGTGCGCCTTCCTCGCCTTCTGTTCACTGGCCTTCAAGCTCATCCCCAACTACTGGTACGCCAACATTCTGAGCCTGATGAATCTGGTGTGCGGACTGGCCGGCTGCTGGGTGGTTCTCACCGGAAGGCCGACGGCCTATGCCCTGGGACTGGTCTTTCTCGGGCAGTTCCTCGACCTTTTCGACGGCCGGGCCGCGGAGCGCTGGGGTTCCACGCCAAGGGGGGAGGTGTTCGACGATGTAGCCGACGGGACCAGCTTCGGGCTGACCATCGGGCTGGTGGTCGCCGCTTCCTTCGTGCACCCGTGGGTCGGCGTGGCGGTCGGCGGGCTCTATCTGGCGGCCGTGGTCTACCGCCTGGTGCGCTTCGTGATCGAAAAACGCAGGGCGGGGATTGCCGGGGGCGTGACGACCTTTTCGGGGCTGCCCTCGCCGGCCGGGGCGCTGGTTGTCGGCACCACCTGCCTGCTGATACCGGGCGACGCGGTGCGCGGGGTGATCGTTATCGCTACTTCGCTGCTGATGATCTCCCGTGTACCCTATGCCCACTTCGGTCGCGCCATCCTGCCGAAGATCCCCCGGGTGGTGAAGGTTCTGGCCCTGGGCAGCTTCCTCTTCCTTCTCGCGCTCGGAGTCCGGCGCGACCACTACATCGCGCCGCTGGCTATCGCCTTTGTCGCGGCCCTGACCTATCTCGTCTCCCCACTCTTCTGGAAACCGAAGGAAAAAGGCTGAACCTGTCCTGGAAGTGTGAGGAGTGAGGGGTAAGGAGTGAGGAGCAAAAGCTCAGGCCCCGTTTCGTCGAGGCAACCATGCCTCCCACCTCCCACCTCCCACCTCACGAATAAAGATCCTCCCTTTCTTCACCCTCCGCTTCCCAGGACTACAACGCCGCACAGGTAAATGAGCAGGACCAGAATCCCCTCGAAGCCGATATTGGCCGGTCCGCGGCGCTCGCGGCTGAGCAGGCCGAGCAGGAGGACGCCCGACATGATGATCGTCAGGGTAATCATGGTCGACTCGCGCCAGGTGACGGCGGCATAGATAGAGCCCGGTCGGTAGGCGACATCCGCCACGGCGGCGAACAGGGTGTCGAAGGTGTTGCCGCCGAGAACGTTGGCGACGGCCAGGGTGAGGGCGCCCCGGCGGACGGCGGCCAGAGATGTCACCAGTTCGGGGAGCGAGGTCGCCACCGCGACCAGCAGTCCGCCGACGAGGCTCTCGGTGAGACCGAGGCGCATGCCGAGCGCCTCGCCGGAACGGGTCACGAGGAGGCCGGCTAGCAGGAGAAGAAACCCGATGACGGCGAAATCGAGCCACAGCCGGGCCAGGGGCGGGACCGGACCGGGTCGCGCCTCGGGGCGATCTTCGCGTGTTTCGTCGGTGATCTGCGGCTTCCACATCGGACGGGCGTGGGAGCGATGCACCAATCTCAGGCCGAAGCCGTAGCCTATGAACAAAACAACCGAAAGGGGATGGACGCCGGCGATTTGAAACTGGGGGGCGAGCACCCCGAGCAGCAGGGTGGCCAGCAGGGTCATCAGCAGGGCGCCTTGAAGCATGTTGGGCACCGACGCCGCGGCATGCTCCAGGTTCGACTTGGGATACGCCAGGTCGGCGATGACGAGAAAGGTGCTTTGCACGGCGATACCGCCGACGGCGTTGGCGATGGCCAGGGACGGAAAGCCGTCGATGGCGGCTGTCACCGAGGCGGTGATGCCGGGCAGGGAGGTGCAGGCGCCGAGGAAGACGGCCCCGACGAAGGCCTCGCCGAGGCCGGTGCGATCCGCGAGCTGATCGGCGATGGAGCTGAGGCGGGTGCCGAGGACGCCGATGGCGGCTGCCGCGGCGGCAAAGAGAACGATTTGTAGCGGCAGGGAAAGGTCGCTCATTCGGTCTCCCGTTTTGGTGGCAGCTGTTTGGATTTACTCAATTCCCCGCGGTAAAAAACTCTGCAGGGTGGGCATGGCCCACCTCAAATCGGTGGGCAGTGCCCACCCCGCGAGGTTTCTCTCCAAGTTTAACGGCTGAAACGAAAGTTTCCCGCCTTCAGCCGATCCATTGGGTGAAGGTGATGGAAATAGCCCCGTTGAACGCCCTTCGATGCGGCCTGCCCGGGCCCATTCGCTTGCATCCTGCCGTTCTCTGGTACAATTGACGTGGGCTCGGGCCCGATCATGGAAATTCTATTTTCAGCCGCGGATGGCCTCGGATAACTTCCGATGACAGCAAAGGATTCCGATCGGATTTTTTGTCTGAAGAACTCATCCGCTCTTATCTGTGTTCATCCGCGGCTGAAAAGGTGTTTTTTGCCTTTACCGTAGCCGACTGAAGAAGCAGATTCCGATTTTTTCGACTATATCTTTCAGAGGAAGAGAAACATGTCCGCCGCCAAGACCGTCGCCATAACCCGATCCGATTTCGACGCCGTCATCTTCGACATGGACGGGGTCGTTACCCGCACCGCCCACGTTCATGCCGCCGCCTGGAAGAAGATGTTCGACGCCTACCTCGACGAGGTGGCCGCGCGCACCGGGCAGAACCACAAACCCTTCAGCGTCGAGAAGGACTACACACGGTACGTCGACGGCAAGCCCCGTTACGACGGGGTTCGCGACTTCCTCGCCTCTCGCGGCATCGAACTGCCGTGGGGAACCGTTGACGACGGTCCGGAGAATGAGACGGTCCGCGGCTTGGGAAACCGGAAGAACGCCTACTTCCGGCAGGTACTCGAAGAACAGGGGGCGGAAGTTTACGAGACGACGACGGCCCTTATCGATCGCCTTCACGCCGCCGGCATCAAGACCGCCATCATCTCGGCGAGTAAAAACGCCCGGACAGTGCTCGGCTCGGCCGGCGTCCTCGACATCTTCGACGCCCGGGTCGATGGGCTCGATGCCGAGGAGATGGGCATCCCCGGCAAACCGGCCCCGGACGTCTTTCTCGCGGCCGCGAAAAAACTCGGCGCAACTCCGCGGCGCTCGGTGGTGGTGGAGGACGCGCAGTCCGGCGTGCAGGCCGGCCGGGCCGGCGCCTTCGGCCTGGTGATCGGCGTCGACCGGGCCGGCCAGCGGGAGGAGCTGGCGCGGTACGCCGATGTCGTGGTCGACGACCTCGGCGAAGTCGCCGTTGCCGGCAACGGCGGTGAAAGAACCACCGACAGCATTCCCTCGGCCCTCGATCGGTTCAACGATGTGCGCTGCCGGCTCCAGCGCCGCCGGCCTGCCGTCTTTCTCGATTATGACGGCACTCTCACTCCCATCGTCGAGCGACCCGAACTGGCGGTGATCTCCGACGAGATGCGCCAGACGGTCCGGGAGCTGGCCCGGTACTGCCCGGTCGCCATCGTCAGCGGCCGGGACCGGCGGGAGGTCGAGAAACTCGTCGGTATCGAGGAACTTTTTTATGCCGGCAGCCACGGTTTCGACATCTCCGGGCCGGGAGGAACGGCGATGGAGCTCGAGGAGGGAAGGGCCAGCCTGCCCGCGTTGGATCGGGCGGAAGAGGAATTGAACCGTCGGATCGACGGCATCGAAGGGGCGCAGGTGGAGCGCAAGCGGTTCGCCATCGCCGTCCACTTCCGCCGGGTGGCGGAAGGCCAGTGGCTCCGCGTGGAGCGGGCCGTCGACGAGGTTCTCGCTGCGAGCGATGGGCTGCGAAAGACCGGCGGCAAAATGATCTTCGAACTGCGCCCCGACATTGACTGGGACAAGGGCAGGGCGCTTTCCTGGCTGCTGCGGGAACTCGACCTGGACCGGCGCGACGTGGTGCCGCTCTACCTCGGCGACGATCTCACCGACGAGGACGCCCTGCGCGAGATCGAAGGTCGCGGCGTCGGTATCCTGGTGCGCGGCGAGTCGCGTCCGACCCGGGCCCGCTACGCCCTGGAGGATACCGCGGAGGTGCGCCTTTTCCTGCGGACGCTGAGCGATTACCTGGAGGAACTCGACGAGAGATGAGGAATTGGTCCCTGGTTTACGAATCCTTCGAGCCCGACGACGAAGCCCTGCGCGAGGCCCTGTGCACCGTGGGCAACGGCTATTTCTGCACCCGGGGCGCCGCCCCGGAAGCGGCCGCCGACGGGGTTCACTATCCCGGAACTTATCTCGCCGGAGGGTACAACCGTGCTGAAACCACCATCGCCGGACGCATCGTCGAGAACGAAGACCTGGTCAATTTCCCTAACTGGCTCCCCCTCGGTTTTCGCATCGAGGGAGGGAGCTGGTTCGATCTTGCCGGAGTGGAAATTCTCGCCTTTCGCCAGGAACTCCACCTGAAGGACGGCCTTCTGTCGCGCTCGGTGCGATTCCGGGATCGCGAGGGGCGGATCAGCGAGCTGCGCCAGCGCCGCCTGGCGCATATGTGCACCCGTCACCTGGCGGCTCTCGAAACCGTCCTGACCGCCGAAAACTGGTCGGGCCGGGTGGAGTTTCGCAGCGCCCTCGACGGCCGGGTCGGAAACGACAACGTTGAACGCTACAGGGACCTGGCAAGCGAGCATCTCGAGCCGCTCGCCACCTGCCAGCCCGAGCCGGAGAGTATCCAGCTCAGGGTCCGGACCCGCCAGTCTCGCATCGAGATGGTGCAGGCGGCCCGCACCCGCGTCTTTTCCGGCAAGGGTCCGGAAACGCCGACGCGTTTTCTCGAGCAGGAAGAAGGGTTTGTGGGCCAGACCTTCGAGCAGGACCTTGAAAAAGGTGAAACCGTGCGCATCGAGAAGGTTGTCGCCCTGTACACAAATCGTGACGAGGCGATTGCCGAATGCGGTCTGGAGGCCTGCAAGGAGATCCGCCGGGCGCCCGATTTCGAGGAACTGCGGGAGCATCACGGTCGCGCCTGGCGACAGCTCTGGCAACGGTTCGGCTTCGATATCGAGGAAGACGGGGACACCAACCAGGTCAGCATGATACTGCGGCTGCACATTTTTCATCTGCTGCAGACCGCCTCGTACCACACCATCGAACTCGATGTCGGCGTTCCCTCCCGCGGCTGGCACGGCGAGGCCTATCGCGGACACGTCTTCTGGGACGAACTCTTCATTTTTCCCCTGCTCAATCTGCGAACTCCGGAGATCACCCGTACCCTGCTCAAGTACCGCTACCGTCGCCTTCCGGAGGCCCGGGCCGCCGCCCTGGCCGCCGGCTATCGCGGTGCCATGTACCCCTGGCAGAGCGGCAGCAACGGTCGCGAGGAGAGCCAGGAGGTGCACCTCAACCCCCGCTCGGGCAACTGGTTGCCCGACAACTCGCGGCTGCAGCGCCACGTCAATGCGGCTATCGCCTGGAACGTCTGGCAATATTTCCAGGTGACCTGCGACATGGAATTCCTCTCCTTTTACGGCGCCGAAATGATCTTCGAAATCGCCCGCCTATGGGCTAGCCTGGCGAGCTGGAACGAAGGACTGGGCCGCTACGAGATCCTCGGGGTGATGGGGCCCGATGAATACCATGACTCCTGTCCCGGCTCCGACCGCCCCGGCCTTGACAACAATGCCTATACCAACGTGATGGCGGTCTGGACCCTGGTCTGCGCTCTCGAAGTGCTCGAGGTCCTTCCCGACGAACGGCGGCACGAGCTGTGCGAGAGCCTCGATCTCGGGCAGGAGGAGATCGAGCACTGGGATGAGGTCAGCCGCGGGATGCGCCTCGTCTTTCACGACGCCGGCATTCTCAGCCAGTTCGAAGGCTACGAAGATCTGGAGGAGTTCGACTGGGAATCCTACCGCTCCCGGTACGGCAGGGTCATGCGCCTCGACCGCATTCTGGAGGCGGAAAACGACAGCCCCAACCGCTACAAATGTTCGAAGCAGGCCGATGTGCTGATGCTCTTCTACCTTTTCTCGTCGGAGGAGCTGCAACATATTTTCGAACGGCTCGACTATCCCTTCGAGTACGAGACCATCCCCCGCAACATCGAATATTACATTGAGCGAACCTCCCACGGTTCGACCCTGAGCCAGGTGGTGCACTCCTGGGTACTTTCCCGCTCCGACCGCGAGGGGTCGTGGAAGCTATTCACCGAGGCGCTGCATTCGGACATCGACGATATCCAGGGGGGGACCACCCCCGAGGGCATCCACCTCGGCGCCATGGCGAGCACTGTCGACCTGATCCAGCGCGGCTACACCGGCCTGGAAACCCGCGGCGACGTGCTGCGCCTCAATCCCTGCCTGCCTCGTGAACTGCGTCGCCTGAAGATGCGGTTTCGCTACCGGGGCCAGTCCCTGGAGTTGGAGGTCACCTCCGACCGATTGTCGGTCACCTGTCTGCAGTGCGGCCTCAAACCGGTGAAGATCGGATATCGGGACGAAGAGACAACGATCCGAGGGGGCCAGACCCTGACCTGGGACCTGGCCCAGTGCTGAAGGCGGAAGGAGACGCGTTGCATCCCCGGGATATTCGATTGCTACGCAAAGCCCCTCACCCTCGGGGAGAGGGGCAGGGTGAGGGGGGACAGGAAAGATGCCCCCTCATCCGGCCTTCGGCCACCTTCTCCCTCGGGGAGAAGGGCTGGTGTCATGATACCTGTTTTCTCCCGATGCCCTGCAAAATCTAAAAGCTGTAAAAAACGGTCAGCCCGGCACCGAAATCGGCGCTGGCGCTGGAGAGGCCGGTGCCGAGATATCCTTCCAGGGAAATGTCGTCGGTGGCCCAGTACCTTCCATTGAGGCGTGCCTCCACAAGGTCGGAGGCATCGTCGGCCGGAGGAGTCGACCACCAGAGCGAGATGGTGGAGAGAAACCTTTCCGTCAGGCGGTAGCCGGTCTCCCCCTCCAGGGTGGCGAAATCCTTCAACCCGAGGTCCGAATTGGACCCCTGGAAGACATACCGACCCTCCGCGAAAGTGTACAAGCGACCGAACCATTTGGCCGCGCCGACACCGGCGCCAATGTCGAATTCCCCCGTACCCAGCCCCTCGTCCTCGTCGGCCGTGGGAAACTTCAGGTAAAGCAGAGGGCGCACGCTCGGAAGGGTGTCACTCTCCCGCAGGAGGAGATAGCCGGTGGTGAGGGTAACGTCGCCGAGGCCGCTTACCGAGTCGCTGGTGTCGAAGGAGGTTCGCCTCATTCCAATGCGGTGTTCGAAGGGATAGCGCACCCCTCCGGCAAGGACCGTGTTGCTGTTGCTCTGGTAAAGGTAGGGGATGACCAGCTCGAAATCGAGTCTGTCGTCCGGGAAGTAATCAATGGTCAACGGCACTCGCAGGGAATCGGTGGTGGTGTCGGTGCCGTAATCGCCGGTGGCGAAGTTCATACCCAGCCCGACGGCGAGCTTTGATCTGTCCGCGGCGAAGGAGGGAGCTGCCAGGAGGAGAACCGCCATGGTCAGGGCGGCTCCTGCGGGGGAGAATTTCCTCAAAAGAGCTTTCGTCATCGATAACCTCCTCTGTTGACCCTGGGTCCGTCGTTCGGAATCGGCGAATCGGAACAACACCAAAAAACGAATTCTCGCCGCGGAGGGCGCGAAAAGCGTATGAATCTTTTTTTAGCCGCAGATGAACCCAGCGTTGTCCGGTTGGGGAATTGCAGTGACTCCAACCCTGGCAAATATCCCCTCACCCGGCCTGCGGCCACCCTCTCCCCGGGGGAGAGGGGAAGCATTTTCCCTTCTCCGTCAGGAAGAAGGTGCCCCGAAGGGGCGGATGAGGGGCGATTTTGCCCTGGTGCATCAACCTGGTCGGACACTGCTGAGATGAACCCGGGTTTTCGCGGATAAAATCAATGCCAAAAAGAGTTCCCGAAGGTTTGGCTTGAAGATTTAAGCCGATTTTATCCGCGTTCATCCGCGGTCGAATACGCCTTTACGATTTTACTCCGCGTCCTCAGCGGTGAGCTTGCTTTTCCATGAGTTCCTTCACTATAACGCCATGAAATCTAAAATCCACCCGGCGTCGCCGGAATAGCCGGCGTTGCCGCCACGCCAGGGTTTCCGGGCTGCGCCGGAGTCGCCGGCGTGGCGCGATGAATCTCCCCCTGGCCATTATGGCTGCCGCCATCCTGCTGTCCGTAACGGTTGCCGCTGGTATCGTTCCGACGATCACCGGCCACCGGGGCGCTGCTTTCCCCCCGGTTTTGGTTGCCGTCGTAGCTTCCCCCGCTGCGGTTCCGGTCGCGGCTTTGATCCCGGTTACGCAACTGGTCCCGGTCGCGGTATTGATCATGGTCCCGATCACGATACCGGTCCCCCTGGCGGTAGCCTCCTTCCGAGGGTCCGCTCATTCCCTGGCGGGAGGAATGGAATGAGCCGCGGCTGCCGAAAGCGGACCCTCCGGAGCCGCCCCTGTTGCCTTGCATTCCACCGCCCATGCCTCCGCCGCGGGCGAAGGAAAGCCCCGTCATTCCAAGGCTCAGGGACGATGCGAGAAACACGATCAGGATTGCTTTTCCTTTCATGGCTTGTTTCCTCCTTTTCATCGGGTTTGGCAGGTGACCGGCCCCATGCCGGTTATTCTTGTCTTTCCCTCTTAGACGAAACCGCGGCGAATAGGTTTACGAACAAAGTCGGTGATCGGTGATCGGTGATTGGTGATCAGGGACCGGGGACCAGGGACCGGGGACCAGGGACCAGGGACCGGGGACCAGGCAGGGACCAAGAACAACTGACCCCGCGCCAGCGGCTGACAACTGACGGCCGCGAAGCGGCCTGACGCCGACGGAGTCGGCTGACCCCGCGCCAGCGGCCCCGTAAACCTTTTCGCCGCCGGTTCGTCTAAAGTAAGTAAAGGCGCAGACGGGAAAGAGTCGCAGGAAGCGGCGGACGAATCTCCAGAGATTGACAGCAGGGGAAGGGGCGGATACTTTCAAGGAATGGACACCTGTTCGGAGAAAACGCTCCTGGCCCGGATCAGGGAAGGGGACGACACCGGTTTCGAAGAACTGGTCGCTGTTCACTCCTCGCGGATTCTCTCTCTGGCCTGGCGCCTGACGGGAGACCGGGAGGAGGCCGAGGATATCGCCCAGGAGGCCTTTCTTCGGCTGCATCGGAGTGTCGGCGATTTTCGCGGCGACAGCTCCATCGCCACCTGGCTGTATCGGACGGTAACCCGCCTGGCCATCGACTACCTGCGGCGGCGGAAGCTGCGGAAACGGATTTTTTTCTTCCGCCGCGACGGAGAGGAAGCCGATCCCCTCGATTTCGTACCGGATTCCGCCGTTTCTCAGGGGGATCGTTTCTTCGCCGGTGAAATCCGGATGCGCCTCGATCGGGCCATGCGGCGGCTCTCCGCCCGGCAACGGGTGGTTTTCACCTTGCGCCATTACGAGGAGATGCCGCTCAAGGAGATCGCCGCGGCCCTGGACCTGGAAGAAGGGACGATCAAGGCCCACCTGCACCGGGCCGTTCGCATTCTGCGCCAGGAGCTGAAAGACCTGTACGAGGAGTTGTCATGAATAAGCCGTCGGAAAGCCTTTCCTGTCGCCCCCAATGGCTGACCCTGTATTACTACGGTGAGCTGGAAGGGGACGATCGCCTGTGGGTGGAAAATCACCTTCAGGGGTGTGCCGTCTGTCGGCGGGAGCTGGTGGAATTGGAGTCGGCTCTCGATGCTCTGCCGAAAGGGGAGACGGCATTTTCCCCTGGGGAAATCAGGGCCTTTGACGAAAGGGTGTGCCGGCGAATCCGTCCCGAGCACCGTCTTCCAGTCAGGCCGGCTCTCGGATGGACTCTCGCCGCTGCCACGGCAGTGCTGCTGATGGTGGTCCTGCACGCGCCGACACCCGTTCCGCAACAACCGCCGTCTGAAGTGGCCCTGCAACGGGCCGGCGAGGCGGGGCGCCTGCCGGACGCTGAAATGTTGCTGAACCTGGAACTGCTGGAGAACCTGGATCTGCTCCAGGAGCTGGAAGGAACGGGGTCGAGCGGATGAAACGGGCACTGTGCGTCATTTTCCTTACTGGCTGTTCGCTTCTCTGGCCGGCCGGCCGTCTCCACGCGGAGGAAAGCCGGGCAAGAGAGGAAAAGCCGGTGAAGGAAGTCGAAATTACCAAGGAGGACCGGCAGGTGGTCCGGATGATTGAGCTGTTGGAGATGATGGAGATGCTTAAGGACATGGAACTCCTGGAGGGGGAACCGAAGGCCGTGTCGGAGGATAAAAAATGAACGCGATTCGCATTGTATTCATCCTGTTGCTTCTTCTCCCGCCGGCCGGCGCCATCGCTGCCGGGCCCGGCGAAGAGTCTGTCCGGCCGAGCCCGGCGGCCGAGGCCCCCCTCGACCGGAATTCCCTGCAGCACTGGCAGCAACTTTCGCCCGCGGAACAGGAGGCCCTTCGCGAGCGCTATCGGGAATACCGGCAACTCAGTCCGGAGGAACAGCAGCGGCTGCAGCAGAACCTGGCGCGATTCCGCCAGATGGACCCGCGGCAACAGCAGCAACTGCGGGAACGCTTCCGGCGCTGGCGGCAGTTCACCCCCGAACGGCGCGAAAACCTGCGTCGGATGTTCCGGCGGTTTCAGGATCTCGATCCCGAACAGCAGCGCCAACTGCGGCAGGACCTGCGCCGCCTCCGGGACCTGTCCCCGGAGGAGCGGAACCGGCGACGGCAGGAGATGCGCCGCGACTTCTTCGGCCCCCGAGGCGGCATGGGTTCGGGCGGAAGGATGGGCGGCAGAGGCGGCATGGGCGGCCGCGGAATGTCGAGGTGAAAGGCGGTGAATGGTGAAAAGCTGTTCAACGTTCGGAGTTCAATGTTCAATGTCGAGGTCCTTGAACCTTGAACCTTGAACCTTGAACCTTGAACCTTGAACCTTGAACCTTGAACCTTGAACCTTGAACCTTGAACCTTGAACCTTGAGCCTGCTTTTCCATTGACATCTCCCCTGAAATGCATTTATAAAAAACTCTTGATCTTTTTCCGGTCATTTCGGCCGAATGTTCGGCGCCGTTGGCGGTGCCGGATTTGTGTTTTTTCCGGGAGGGTTCGGTTTTGCGGTTTTCGAAGTTTGCGGTCGGTCTTTTCGGTTCCGTCCTCTTTTCCCTGTTGCCACCTATTTCATCATTCGCCGCTCCGTCGGCGCCTGTCCCCCTGGACAACTGGAGCTATTCCGCCCTCGACAAGCTCGGCGGCCTCGGGCTGGTCGACTCCTCCCTGGCCGGCATCCGTCCGTGGTCCCGTCGGGAGGTCGCCAGGCAGGTGACAGAGGCCCGCGAAGCCTGTACCCGGCAGGCCTGTCCCCCCGTCGCCGGGGAGTTGCTCGACCGCCTGGAGCGGGAGTTCGCCGCGGAACTGACCCGGGGAATACCGACCGTGCCCGGGACCTTCGAGCTTCATGACAACGAACGGCAAGTCAAGGACGCTGACGGAACCCTATATCTCTCCTACCGCTTGACCAACACCGGCGGACATGCCGGGTCCTTCCGCATTGCCGCCACCGTTGCCGGTATGGAAGGCAATGGCGGCCCAGCCGGAATCTTCGCCGATCGCGATGAAAACGGTCTTCCCGACAGGGCAACCCCTCTCCCGCAAGATGTCGATATCGCGGGCGGGGCAAGCGTGTCCTTTGTCGTCGCCGTACCCGACAGCATCGATCGGCCGTCGCCCGCCGGTCGGGTGCACGTGACCGCCATGGCCGCTCCCGTGCAGGGAGGGAAGGGAGGGTTCACACCCCTTCGCGAAATGCGTCTCGGTTATTTCTACAAGAAGGGATCGCCATCCCTCTTCCCCGGCACCGACGCCCATCAGTTCGCGCTTAACACCAACAATGACGGGATCGACTACCGGGAGCACCACAACCTGCAGGTGGTCCTCGAAAGCGAAGCCCGCCTCGGCAAATACCTCCTGTTCAACTGGCGGCCGCTGGTCGAGGTGCGGGACGGCGGCGGCGCCTCCCTCCACACCTTGCAGGGACTGGCCGCCCTCGGCCTCGGCCCGCTGCAGCTCTCCGTCGGCCGCCAATCCCTCTGGTGGGGGCAGGGGAGGCGCGGCACCCTGTTGCTGTCCAACAACGCCCGTCCCCTCGACATGGTGCGCCTGACCAATCCCGTCCCCGCCCGGCTGCCCTGGTTTCTCAGGGTGCTCGGACCCTTCCGCTTCGACTTCTTCGTCAGCCGCCTGGAGGAAGACCGGGTCGTCGCCGAGCCGTATTTCGGCGGGCTGCGTTTCGATCTTCGTCCCTTTTCCTGGCTGGAGCTCGGCGCCTCGCGGACGGTGATCTTTGGCGGGGAAGGGCGGCCCGGCGTCGGTTTCGACGACCTCCTGACCATTGTCGGGGGCGAAAACGTCGGCGGCTCCTCCGAAAGCAACCAGATCGCCGCCATCGATGCCCGCATCCGCATCCCGGCTCTGGCCGGCCTCGAAATCTACGGCGAGTACGGCGGCGAGGATCAGGCCGACCTGCTCGACGTGATCCCCTTCTTCTGCAAGAAGGCCTTCCTTCTCGGCCTCTATCTGCCGCGCCTGGAGCCCTCGGGGCGTCTCGGCCTGCGCCTGGAGCACGCCGACCTCTCCACCATCAATCTCGATTCTTCCGTGTGGTATCGGCACGGCACTTACGAATCGGGTTACGTTTACGAGGGCAACCTCCTCGGCCACCCGGTCGGCGGGGACGGCCGGGAGACCTGGGGGGAGCTTCGCTGGTTCGCCCGTCCCGATCTAACGCTCGCCGCCTCCTTCGCCTACCAGCGGCGTGGCGAGACCCTGGCGGAGCAGGAAAAGCATTACCAGCCCGCCCTCTCAGCGACCTGGCAGGCGAAGGAACATCTCGACCTGACCCTGCGCTACGCCTACGACCGGGTGAAGAACGTCGGTTTCGTCGATGGGGAAAATGACGAATACCACTTTGGTGGCGTCGAGGTGAGGGCGTTCTGGTAAATCCGGCGGCTCTTTCACCGCGGAGATCGCGGAGGGCGCTCAGGTTTAGGGAAAAAATCCCAAAGGCGTATTTGGCCGCAGATGAACGCAGATAAATTCGGATTAAAGCTATCCCTCCGGGATACCCGGTGTTGGCATTGGATTTTATCTGCGAAAATCCGCGTGCATCTGCGGCTAAAAAATATTTTGACTTAGGTTTTTGCCGTTCGTCCGGATTTAGAGCCTTGCACTTTTCGGGAAAACTCTGCTATAAAGAAACCCTCTTTTTGGATATCGTAAGTCAATGAGTTTTCGGGAGAATTTAGTCTGATCAGTTAGGAAAAGATACTTTTCAGGAGGGGTGCCTGTCCGCAGCTTTCAACCT
>Ga0102953_1000547_pt1 | contig 25652 bp, 18 predicted proteins | sample SalPon2A_C_D2_MG_FD_78509 | JGI IMG/M metagenome (GOLD analysis project Ga0102953, IMG submission 78509) | Soil microbial communities from South San Francisco under conditions of wetland restoration - Salt Pond MetaG R2A_C_D2_MG | ecosystem: Environmental > Terrestrial > Soil > Wetlands | place... | reverse complement strand
TTAGAACCGTCAAAAAAGCCTTGACATCGTAGTTTACTGCGTGCTAAATCACAAGTCGTTACTGATATTGCAGATTTACTCAGTTCTAAAAGGTAAAGACGCTTTTTCATTATCCTTCTTCCCCGCTTTCGGATTGCGCTGTCGCGAAGGGATTTTATGCACACGGTAATTTCGTCCGCAAGTATCCTCGGCAGACAGCCTTGCGTCGGGTAGTCACTTTAATCTGGTCAATGTAGCATTTCATCACGGGATGGCGGACCTGCTCCTAAAGGCCTGGGGCACCTTTTCAAGCGGGGAACGCCCGTGTTTTTCATGTCCGCAGATGTTGTGCTTGCAATGGTTCTAACAATGCCAACCGTCAGCCTGCTCAGGCCAGACTGTGTGAAGAGGCTGTGGACGGTTGTGCATTGCAGGGGTGTCGTAACCCATCATGATCACAGCCATAGCGGTGAGGAGCCTGCAAGGGCGGAAATGGCTCCAAGGCCCTGAAACTACTTGAAAGACGCAAGATTGTCAGGAGGGAAACAATGAAACAAGAGTATCGCTTCATGACGAGTCTTTTTGCTTTAGTAGCTCTCAGTGTGCTCGTGTTTTCCCTGAGCGGCTGGGCGCAGCAATCCTCGGCCACAATCGTAGGAACTGTCACCGATCCCTCAGGTGCTGCAATTCCAAATGTCAAGGTGACTGTCGCAAACCAGAATACGGGGTTTAAACGAGTTCTCGTCTCCAACTCTGTGGGCGCGTACACAATCGCCGGGCTTGTTCCCGGAACGTATAACGTTACGGCCGAGGCCAGCGGCTTTCAGCGACTGGTTCAGGCTGGCATTAACCTGACGGTGGGCCAGACACAGCGAGTTGACCTGCAAATGAAGGTTGGCCAGGCGACCCAGCAAGTCACCGTCCAGGCCAACGTTCCCCACGTACAAACGGAGAATGCATCGGTCTCCACGGCCATTGTTGGAAAGCAGATCCAGGACCTTGAGACGAATGGGCGGAACGTTCTGCTGCTCACGACTCTGGTTCCAGGCGCAGCTCCGGTTGGAAGCTACGGCAACGGCGGCGTTCATCTGGGCCATGGGGGTGCCACCGCTGGTGTGTCGTTCAACGGTGTCCGTTCACAGTACGGCAATCTGGAGATCGACGGTGGAAACAATTCTGATGAAGGTTCGGGCGCCAATGGCGGCGACATTACCCCTTCGCTTAGCATGATCCAGGAATTCCGAATTTCAACATCCAATTACGGCGCTGACCAGGGACAACATGCCGGCGCCATTATCGAGCTGGTCACGAAATCAGGAACGAATCAGTTCCACGGTGACCTTCATGAGTTCCTTCGCAACGACGCGCTTGATGCCAATGACTGGTTCCTGAACCGGCAGATCAATCCGCCCGGTGGCCATGCCCCTAAAACGCCGTTGAAGTGGAACACCTTCGGAGGCACGCTTGGAGGCCCTTTTTACATCCCAGGCCACTATAAGAAGGGTAAGACTTACTTCTTCTACTCGCAACAGTTCGCGCGGTACCGGCAAGGTTCTGTCATCTCAGGTTTTGTTCCTTCCAATCGAATGCGCTCGGGAGATTTCAGCGAATGCGATCCCAATTCTCCGAATGCCAATTCGCTGATCATTTCCCAGGGCTGCACTCTCCCGATTAACCCAACTACGGGAAACCTTTTCCCGGGCGACATCGTGCCTGTGAACCAGAACGCGACGGACCTGCTGAATGGTTTTGTTCCTTTGCCCAACAATGGGGTGGATGGTTATGTTTCCTCATTGAGTGCGCCGGAAAATTACCGCCAGGAGTCCATCCGCGTTGACCAGAATATCAGCAACAAGGCAAGCATGTTTGTCCGCTGGACCCACGATTATGATGACAACCACATCGTTCCATCACTATGGTCAGGATCGAGTTATGATACGACGGCCACGAGCCAACTGACGACGGCCACGAGTGCGGTGCTGCATTTTACGTATATGTTCAAGTCCAATTTGATGAGTGAATTCATCATGGGCTACGCAGACGACCCGCATACTTATTTGCCTCTCGCCGGTCCGGGAAGCCCTGCTGGTTCCGTCCTCAGGCCTTCCTCGTTCCAAATGAATTCTATCTTCCCGGGCAATCAGACCAATACCCTGCTGCCGGGAATCAGCGTGAGTGGAGGTCTTCCTGGCAGTTTTTACGTGGATTCCGCCAACTACCCTTATATCAATGCCAATCCCGTTTACACCTGGAAAGACAACACCGTCTGGACGCACGGGAAGCAGACTTACAAGTTTGGGTTCTTCCTGGAAAGGTACCAGAAAAACGAGACCTTCGGTTCTCCCGTTCAAGGCGAACTCTCATTCGACAGCGGGAGCGCTGTCACGACGGGCAACGGCCTGGCCGACATGTACCTTGGCCGGATCGCACAGTACACCGAAGGCAGTGCTCAGGTCAACGGCGTCGCCGTGGGTGGATATAACAAAGGGCACTGGCGGGCCACCATGTTCGAGCCCTATTTCGAAGACGATTGGAAGGTCAACCGGAAGCTGACTGTGAATATGGGGCTACGCTACTACCTCTTTGTACCTATTCACGACGTTACCCACCCAACGATCGACTCATACTTCGATCCCACGCTTTACAACCCTGCGGCCGAGGCTCTACTCAGTCCCAGCGGCAACCTGGTGGTCAGTCCTGCAACAGGGAACATTGCCACCTTTGAGAACTACGGCAACGGGCTGGTGCAGTGCGGAGTGGGGTCAATCAACGCGGGCTGCGTGAAGCGGTCCTACGGCACCTTCGGGCCCCGTTTCAGCTTTGCCTATGACCCGTGGGGTAATGGCAAGACGGTGGTTCGTGCCGGCTACGGTATTTACTATGAGTACGGTAACGGCAATGAGGCCAACACTGAAGGGCTGGAAGGTAATCCCCCATCAGCTCTCAGTCCCTCCGGCTTCAATATTGTCGGGTACAACAACATTGTGCCGGGCGCGGTTGGACCACCGAGTATTGCAACACTCCCTCCAAGAATTCAATACCCACAGGTTCAGCAATTCAACTTTACAGTGGAGCACCAGTTCGCTGGAAACAACCTGCTGAGCGTCGGCTGGGTCGGGAACCTGGGACGGCACCTCTTCCGCAGACGGGATATGAACCAGGTGCCTCTTGGCGTAAGCACTCTGAGCGTTCCTGCTCTGGCTGGGACTACCGGATGTGATTCATCGGGCAATTGTGACGTGCAGAACATCCTGATCAACGGCGACCATCCGACGATATTCTTCAGCCCGTATCGCGGATACAACGCGATTACGTCGTTCGAGAATACGGCGGTATCCAATTACAACTCTCTTCAAGTCAGCTTCCGGCATCCATTCGGGCACGGGTTTACGGCACAGATTGCCTACACCTATGCCCACGCACTGGATAACTCAACCAACAGCAGCACCAGTACCGGCATCGACTCCACAGACCTGAGCCGGTTCTACGGCACATCGGACTATAACCGGACGCAGGTGTTCGTGGCCAACTACGTCTATAACCTGCCTTTCTTCAAGAACTCAACGAACCCCTTCGCGAAGCAGGTTCTCGGGGGCTGGTCCCTCAGCGGTATCACGACGTTCTTCAGCGGGTCGCCGGTTAACTTCAACTGTGGTGTCAGCGGATTCAGCACCGGGATTGGGCGCAGCTATCGGTGCAATACCGTTGGGAACCTCCAGATCCAGAAGGGGACCATCAATGATCCCCAATTCGGTCCCACGCCCGGCTGGTTCAATCCGGCGGTGATTACGCAACCCCTGATGAGCCAGCTTTACTCTAACGGAGAGCCGGGAATGTTCGGGTACATGGGACGGAACGTCCTGACAGGGCCGGGCAGGAACAATACCGACTTCGCCTTGCTCAAGAATTTTCAATTGCCCTGGTTTGGCAGTGAAAATTCCTCTCTCCAATTCCGTGCGTCGATGTTCAACGTCTTCAATCATCCTCAATTTCGGGGTATCCATGCAGGGTGCAGCAGCAGTATCGGATTCGGGCAACCCTGCACGCAGACGGGTAATGGTGAAGTCAGTGCTGCCTACAACCCGCGTCTGATGCAACTCGGAATGAGGTTCACATTCTAGCAGTCCGGCTTGCACGGAACTGCCGCCCGGCCTGAGGCCGTTAAACAACGGGCAAATCCCGCGGACTTCCTGGTATTGACAGGATTCCGCGGGTGCCTGTTGTGAGGCTCCAAGCTAAGTGGTAAATTGTTCATCCCGGATTTGAAGGGAAAACATGGAGGGGAACTCCGACCGTCCTGACGTCTGCCAGAAGACCGGTTCCTGCCGAATATACGTTGGAGCGACGCATGGTGCCGAGTGAGGGAACAGGGGCGTGCCTGTCGAGGGCCCGACTTTCCAGTTCTAACCTGCCAGGTGAAAGTTGATTTCATTCCAACGGGGGACCGGGATACTGGACCGTAGAACCTTTGTGCAGCCTGTCCCCGGGGGCCGTGCTGCCATCATTCTGAAGTAGAGAAGGGAAACATGACAGATAAAATAGCGAGAAGAAGATTCTTAAAGACGGGCGGGCTGGCCGTGGCGGGTGCGCTCGCGGTTGGCTGCGTGCCTCAGACCGAAACCAAGACGGCATCCGGCAGTTCAGCTCAGTCGTCATCCACCGAATTCGCCTCGCACGAGCCCCGGCTTTTGCCTGGTTGCTGTGCCTACTCATATAGCACTTATTTTTCCAAGGGAAAGATGACGTATCCGGAATTTTTCGACCAGGTAGTCAAGATGGGGTCCCTTGGCGCAGACATGACGGTTTACTGGTTCAAGTCCACGGACCCTGGCTACCTGGAAAACCTGCGCCACCTGGCGTTCAAGAAGGGCATTCCATTTTCAGGAGCGGCCTGTGGTTCCAGCATGGTCCAGGCCACCGCCGCCAAGCGGCGCAAGGTGCTGGAGGATATCAAGAAGTGGGTCGACGTAACCGACCGGCTGGGGGCTTCCCATTTGCGGGTTTTCGGTGGTCCCTTGCCGAAGGGCGCCACGTTGAAGCAGGGACCCGAGTGGGTGGTGGAAGTGATGAAGCCTGCCTGCGACTACTCCGGCAAGAAAGGAATCACCCTGGGCATTGAAGATCACGAGGGTGTGACGCAGAACTCCGATGTCTGCCTTGAAATCATGCACCGGGTGGATTCACCCTATGCAGGTATCAATCTCGACATCACAAACTTCAGGACCACACCAACGCAGGACGCCTACTCTCAGATCAAGGCTTGTATTCCCTATGCCACTCACGCACACATTCGCGACCACTTTGAAGAGAACGGGGAGCGTGTTGATCTGGACCGCGTCTGGCGGATGTTTGCGGAAGGTGGCTACAAAGGATTTATGTCCGCGGAGTGGGAGAAAACGCATGAGGCTGATAAAGACGCCATGACGGGCGTCCCCAAGCTGATGGACGAAATCAAGACGCTCTGCCGCAAGTATTCAACGGTGTGACCTCAGCTTTTGTGTGGATTTATCATCGATCATGGGATTCACGGCCGGTCTTATGAGACCCAGCAGGTGGAAGTGTGCCGGTATTCCACCGTTGCCACGAACCCCAGCGTGAAGCCTCTCCCTCGTCGAAAAACTGGATCGCACGGCCAGGTTGTTCCTGGATTATGTCCCAAAATTCAGCTGAGCAGAGCCGCCAACTGCAACCGGTTACCCGGGCGGAAGCTCCCCTCGGGAAGCCAAGCCCTCGGTTGTCTTCGATGGGTAATAAAATCGACAACAAGGAACAACCAGCAATTGCGGCGAAAGCGCTGGTTCATCCTTAAGAAACCGGTAGACGCTCCCCGCTGGTCAATGGTGAAATGATTGAAGGTTGGCTATGGTCCGTGTCATCTGTTTCCTCGTTTTGTTCATTGCCCTTCCGCAGCGGCCTGCGAACGGTGTGGCCGCGCAGTCCTCGGCTGTGCGAGAGAGATTCGCACAAGCCCAGCAGGCCCTGGTTGCGAAGGACTATGCAGCCGCTGAACGTGGTTTTCGCGAAGTGATTAAGCTTGACCCGCGGTCGGCTGCCGCCTATAGCGACCTGGGTGTCGTTTATTTGCGCACCAGAAAGGTCAGTTCGGCTATTCGGTCGTTTGAAGCTGCTCAAAAGCTGGCTCCCAATGAAATTGGAATTGATCTGAACCTGGGCTTGGCCTATTATCACGAGCGCAATTTTGAAAAGGCCATCCCTCATTTCAAGCGCGTGCTAGCAGCCAATCCCGGGAATGACCAGGCGCGTTACCTGGCGGGGTTGTGTTACTTTGCAGTTCGCGATTATCAGCACGCCGTAAAAATGCTGGCCCTCCTGCCTGAAAAGGAAAAGCACAACATCGAATTTCTGTTTATGGAGGGAATCTCCTACGGCAAGCTTAACCAGAAGGCAAAATCCCAGAAGGCGTTCGACGAAATGGTTCGCGTCGGAGGCCAGTCGCCGCAGATGCACCTGTTGCTGGGGAAGCTCTACATTGACTTCTATTACAACAAGCAGGCCGCACTTGAACTGAACAAAGCGATTGCGGAAAATCCCAGGTTGCCTTTTGCTCATTACAATCTGGGAGTTGTCTACCAGCGCCTCGGCGAGCTGGATAAAGCCGTTGATGAGTATGAGAAGGAGATTGCCATCAGTCCTCACGAACCGTGGAGCTATGAAAATCTCGCAAAGATTACCCTGGAGAGGGGAAATCCGGATAAAGCGATTCCGTTGTTTCGTCGCGCCCTGTCCCTTTATTCCAAGTTGTCGGATTCCTGGGCCGGCCTGGGGAGAGCGTATTCACAGGAAAGGCAATTCGCTCAGGCCATCACGTGCTACCATCGCGCTTTAATCCTGGACCCTGACAATGCAAAGTTTCATTACCAACTCGGGCAGGCATACTTGAAGTCAGGTAAAAAATCAGCCGCCCAAAAAGAATTTGCTGAAACGCGAAAGCTGCAAAAGAACTCAGTGGAACGGCAGGCGGAGAGACTTTCCGGCAGACTGCCCGCCGCCAGGGGTTCAACACCATAACCCTTTGTTCATCCGGGACCGGGATTCTGCTGGGAGCGGTCTCAAAATCCCATGGGTCCCATGGAAGTGGCGAGTCGCGATCGTCCCCATCCGGTGCTGCCTCATTTTCGATGGTGGACCGGCGGCAATCTTCTGTCCCGTGGCAAACTGGTGATGGACAGAGATGATGACAAGTATAGCGTCTGGCTGGGCAAGCCTGCTGTGCCGGGGCCTTTCAACGACGTGGGCGGCAACTTTGCAAAAGCCAACCAGTCGGATTTTGACAACTTCGTTGATTGCGTCCGCAGCCGCCGCAAACAGGACCTCCATGCGCCCATCGAAGAGGGCTCTATATCGTGCACGCCGGTGCATCTGGCAAATGCATCGTATCGCCTGCGACGTCCCGTCAACTTCGATCCGGAAAGCCAGGCAGTCATCAACGACCCCGAAGCCGGCATCATCATGCGCGACGGCGATCGCGGATACCGGGCACCTTTCGTTGTTCAGGAAGAGGTCTGACCATCTCGAAAGGGTGTCTGAGGGTGCCCCACGGTCTGTTCGTTTCGGAAACCGAACTTCGCGGCAGGTTTTCTGAGCCCTGTGGGGCATCAACACTTCCTTCTGCGCGTGCGGGCTCGAAGGGGCAGGGAAGTTGCCGGGTTCCGCAAACCATTTGTTTTATGACCGCAGGTTGTCTTTCACGGCGCGTTCTGTTACCCAGTCGGTCCACAAAGCAGTCCGGCCGCTTGAAAGCAGCGGTTTGCCGTCCAGGATCGACTCCACAAAATTCTCCACGCAAGGGAAGTGGATATTTTCATGGTTGGGAATCTCTTCGCGGCCCTGGGAAGAAACCAGCGTGGGGCCGTTCAGCGGGCTCAATTCCAGTTCGCCGCCGGTGCCGATGATGCGGAACTCGTCGCGGTCCACGCGCGAGTGCCAGCGCACATCCACGATGGCGCGCACGTTGTTCAGGTATTCGATCAGCACGGTGGCCGAATCCTCCACCGGCGTTTTGTTGACGGCGTTTGAAAGTTGCGCACGCACGCGCGCGGGCTGTCCAAAGATGAAATTGAAAAGGTCAATCCTGTGCGAGGCAACGTCATAAAGCGGGCCTCCACCGGCCTTGTCGGGGTCCAGCAGCCAGGCGCGAAATTCATTCTCCGCGATGAACCACATATGGCTGGACGCATAAGCCAGCACCGGCTGGCCAATTGCGCCCTCGCGCATCAGGGCCATGGCGCGGTGCACCTTAGGATAGGTCCGGCGATAGTAGGCCACACCCAGCGTGCGCCCGGTCGCCTCGGCCGTCTCCACCATCATTTCGGCTTCGACGTAATTCATGGCCATGGGCTTTTCGCACAGCACGTGGCACCCTTCGCGCAGTGAAATCATCGTCTGTGGCGCGTGCATAAAAACCGGCGAACCCACGTAGACGGCGTCGGGCTTTGTCCTGGCAATTGCTTCCTTCAGGTCCTTGAACCCCGGCACGCCGTAAGGATCGGCTTTCGCCGGATTTCGGGTGACGATCCCGACCAGCTTGCTCTGCTCCTCTTCCTCAATCGCCGGCAGCACCCGCCTGGTGGTAATGTCTCCAACTCCAATCACAAGCCATTTCATCATGCCGCTATTCTACGCCATGTTTGGTTAAATTCCGGCACGAGAGTAGCACAATGCGGAGGGGCTCCGAACAAATCGAAGCCCCGCGCATTGTCGTCTGCTCGCCGTTCAACAATTGAATCTGCTCGAGCGTTTGCTATTTACCGGGCCGACCTTGCTTTTCCGGGAATTTCCGTCAGGGGAATGGCCAGGGTGTAGCCGAAGATATTGGTGACGTAGAGCGTTCCTCCCACAATCACCGGCGACGAAGGACCAAACGCTCCGCCAATATGTTTGTTGCCTATCAGCGTGCCATTGGCAACCCGGATGGCGGCAATGTCACCCGACTTGTACGGCAGGTAAACGATGCCGTTCGCCACGGCTCCGCCGGCCCGGATTTGCGCTCCCAGATGGACACGCCACAGTTCCTTGCCGGTCTTCAGGTCAAACGCATAATAGTCGCCGGTTACAGGACTGCCTTCGAAGACCTTGCCATGGGCGATCATGGGTGTGGCAGTCTTCATAGCAGGCGGCGTGGCGCCTTTGGCGAATTGGTGCTGCCAGACAATCCTGCCTGTGTCCGCGTCGAGCGCCAGCAGCACATTGGCAACGGGTTTTGCCGGGTCGCCGGTTTCAACCGTGGCCTCCTGCACCACCAGGCCGTCCGCGTAGGCAGGCGTGCAATCGCCCATGCCGGTTGCCACCAGGTTGGGTAGCGTCACTTTCCACGCCACCTTGCCGGTCTTCTTGTCCAGAGCGTAAAAGAAGTTCGGGCGAGTGCCACCGACGAACAGGTATTTGCTGTTCAGCACGGGTGACGACATGCTGACGAACGATACGATGTTTCGAACCCATGCAGGCTTGCCGGTGGCTGCGTTCAGTTTGTAAACGTGGCCATCACCGGTCCCGATGTAGAGAAATCCATCCTCATACGCTGCGGTGGGCATGGCCTCACCCGGGAAGTGGTAGACCCAGATTTCCTTTCCTGTCCGGGCGTCGAGCGCGTACATCGAGTTGAGTCCCGGGCCCCGTGTCGGCCGTTTCCCGTTCAAGTAAAGCATGGTGTTGGAGTAGTTGAAGTAGGCATTGCCGGTTGTGACGTAGACGCGGCCATCGGCCACCAGCGGATTGCTCATCGTCATATTCCAGCCGTAGTGCGCCCAGATCAGTTTGCCCGTCACCGCGTTCAGCGCGTAGGTGTAGCCGTTGTCACTGCCCACGTAGGTGATGCCTTTCACCACCGATGCGCCCACCGGCATGCCCACTCCGTAGGCTGTGGTGATGATGCTGTTGTTCAACGGCGGGCCGGCCAGCGGGATGGCTCCCGCACCGGCGAACCGCCAGCTCACGCCCTTTCGCAGGTTCGCGGGTGCGTCTTTCGGCATGCTGAAAACTGCGTTGCGTCCCTGGTTTGAAGCATAGGTCGTCCAGGTTTGTGGATAGTATCGGGCCAGACCTGCGGCGGGAAGATTTTGCGGAAGGTATTGGTAAGGGAATTCCGCCGCGACGGCATTGCGGGTGGCGTCAGGCCTCCCGGCTGCGGCCGCTTTGGGCGCCCCAAACCAGATCACGCCGAGCAAAAGCAGCACCGCACCAAACTGCAACCGGCGCCTGCCAGGGCTTTTAATCTTTGTGTAATAAATTTCTTCGTACTTTCCAAACATAGCGTCTCCGATCTTTATGAATCTTTTATTGAACACATTTCCTGCGGGACCGCGGGGCGGTCCTGTGCCGGGCGATGGCCGGGTTCTGCGGCCGTTGCACACCGGTCCGTAATGGCCGGGCAATTTGCTTGGAGATTGAAATAAAGATCAGAGGCGCAGGACGGTGAAACGGGGCGGGGAACTGCCGGGTGGAGAGTTTGAAATGCTATGAAGCGCGACTTCAGTTGTGGACTGCGGCACGATGGTTGCACAAACCGCCAGCGCAGCCTGCACACCCGCCTGTTGTTGCTGCGGGGGAGCGTCCGGGACACTGGCGATAAACCCCCGGCAGCGCAAATGGCAAAGCGGCGCCTGGGCTGGGGCGGGAATGCCACCTTGGGTGACGCCTGGCTGGCCGGGCGTGAATGGGCCGGAAGCCGGGGTAATGGGAAGTGCTCCGGAGATGCGCGCACGGACCGGCAGGCTGAGCGTCATGGCCGCGAGCAGTGCCATCAGCACAGTCAGGTATCTGGCAAAACTGCCGTTCATGGGAAATTTGATGCCGAACGTGTGGGCCGGGTTTCAGAAAATTCCCCTCAGCCGGTTGCGTCGTGGCGATAGCTGGCGCAGCCGCCGGAAGTGCGCGGCAAAGATAATCCTTGACAAGGCCTACGCTACTATGCTAGTCTTATTAGTAATGCTAAGAGGGGCGCTGATATGAGAAATAAACAGTCTAGGCGGCCTACGTAATGTCCGTAACTTGCTGAAATTATTAGATAGCTTCTTTCGGGCATTGAAGTGCGTGGGACAAAGAAGATGTTATTTTAAAAAACAAACCGGAGAAGCTACTGATAACAAAGGTTTGGCTACCAAAAACAAACCCAAACAAACCGAAAAACAAAGCGGAGAAGTTGTTGAAAACACGTTCCTGTGGAAAAAACAAACCTAAAACAAAGCCAAAACAAAGCTACTTATCTTATTGAAAATACAAGAAGTCCAAAACGAACCTTGGGAACTGCTCCATCCCGGTATCGGATTACAAGAAGCCAGGCCAGCAGGGCTACACAACCACTCCAGAGTCCCCAAAGGTTAGCCGAATACGCTTATTGTCCCAGCGATAACCCGCCCACCAGACCCGATGAAATAATCCAAAATCAAATGTGCAACCTACGGCTGTTCGCGGAAGGCCACAAAGCTGTGCGGTTGAATGCGCAAATCAAACCCATAATGCCGGGGAGCTGAACCGGCACGCCGCCTGCCAAACATTGACCCTGGAGCCGGAACGGGCTCGCCGGCCAGCGACGTGCCGTTTTCCAGGTTCTGGATATGGCCGAATTTCCCAGTGACCCGCACCGCGGCCGGGTGGTCGAGGAAAGACTCCACCACAAACGTGCCGTTTTTGTATTCAAACAGGCTGACCTTGGCTGGGCCTTCGAGACGCACGGGCAATCCGGCAGTGAAGTATCGGCGGATGGCGTTCAGCACGCCGGAGGGCAAGCGATAAAGATCAGTCATGCTTTCCGGTACCGACCAGACGTAAAGCGTTCCTTTGCCGTAGCGGTCGGTCAGCAGCAGCGGAACGCCACTCCCGTGGGCCAGGCCGCGGACCACTGCCCAGTCTTCGTTGGTGTAGAAGTGGACTTCAGGAAACAGGATGGATTTCTCCGCTGCCCCAACACTTGTGCCGGCTCCTGGGCCGAAACCGGCCGCGAAGGATGTAGCTGCCATCACCCGGCCGGTGACGTGCATGTCGGTGATCTGGTCCAAGCCCTTGTTCTGGATGGCGCGCAGCAGGCCGGTGGTGATGATGACGTTATCGCCGTCGTGCAGGTGCTGCTCAATCTTGGTCACGATGTCTGGATCATACTTTGCCGTTTCCGTCAGCAGCACGGTCTTTGCTTTCGGCCACTCCGGGTACATTTCGACGGGGATTCCGAGCATGCCGACCACGTTGCGCAGAAAATCCTCGCCAGTCGATTGATAAGGCCGGTAACTGGCCAGCCCGGTTGGCGTTCCCAACTCGCCGGCCACACGGTCCACCTGCCGCAGGGAGTAGGCGGCCGCATCGGCCAGCAGCGGAGATCGCGCCCCCGGCTGCATGAAACTGCCGCAGCACTGGCGCATCATCTGGAAGTAATTGAACGAGGTGGGCAGCATTTGCCATGGTGCGCGGTCACCCGCTTCTGCGGGGCGCAACAGGTCGGAATACTGGAAGAGGTTGATGGCGGGCGCTTTGGCCAGGATGGTGTCCCACAGTTGTTCGGCGTAGCGGTCCAGGTAGCGAATGCCGTAAGTGTCAACCCATCCGCCGCCGTTGCGGCCGGGCGCGATGTTTTCAAAGTAGCGAAAGATTTCATAGCTCTCGTATTGCTGGAGGTACTGGTCGGTTGTCTCCGGGTCGCGCGTCTCATCGCCGGTCCAGATTTCGGGAAAGATTTTCGGCTGCTGTTCCAGGTCATAACCCAGGCCCTGGAATGACGGATACCAGTTAGGGAACTTGATGATGATATGCACCTTGGGATTGGCGGCCTTCGCCGGCTTCAGAATCAGGTCGCGGGAGACTTCGTCCATCAGTTGCAGCCGGTACTGTTCCCAGGTCCGCTTGCCTTTGGCGGCAATGTCAGCCGCGCTCTTGGTGTTGGTAAAAAAGAAGTCGTCGAGAATGATTTCATTGAAGTGGCGCGCGGTCAGGGCAGACATGCGCTCCACAAGCGCACGGTCCTTGGGGTTGGCGTAGTCGAGGGAACGGAACTGGCCAAACCCGCCGGGCCCCACCAGCGCCATGCCGCCGGAGGCGGCAACTCCGTGGGAGAGGAAGAATTGCTTGACCCGGGAAACTGTGGCGTCATCGGCGGTGACACCGCCGCGATAAGTTTCGATGAAAACTCTGTCCACGTGGACGCGACTGCTGATGGTTTTCCAGCTTGATTGCATCCAGGCGGGATCGTGCGCCATGTGCTCAACAACCGCAACGGGAATGTAAACCGTGACCTTGAAATTCTTGTAAGGCTGCGGCTCGGCGGCGGACGCAAGAAAGGCTGTTAAGAAAATCGAAATGGCAGCAAAGCAGAGTTTGCGCATGATCGGGCTACCCTTCTTTCATCAGATGTTCAGCCGCTTCAGGAACGGCATGTGTTGTCGAAAGAACACTTGCAGGCAAATGTTGTCAGAGGGCTTAACTCGCGAATCCTGGCAAAGTTCACCCCATTCTGGTCATTTGCCGGAGCGATGTCAAGCCGCTTGTGTGAATCGTGGCAGCCAGAGCGTTCTCCTCCGTTGCAGCATTGCAGGGCGGCAGCGTGCGTGGCATAATGCACCCCAACAAAAGTGAGGGGATTGCCCATTCGAATGTCATATCTGCACCACCGTCGCACAGACCCGTGCCGGCCGGTTCCAGGGGGGTGAAATGATTGAAGAAGAGATTGAAATTCGTACACAGGATGGAACGGTGGATGCCGTGCTCTACAGGCATGAAGGCGGAGCCCGGCCGGGGGTGATTCATTTGACCGACATCGGCGGCATTCGTCCGGCGCATCGCCAGATGGCAAAGCGGCTGGCTGAGGAAGGTTACACCGTCCTGATGCCCAATGTGTTTTATCGCACCGGCCGTCCGCCGCTGTTTGATTTTCCCCGGCGCATGGGCGACGAGCGGACCATGAAGCGTTTTGCCGAACTGATGGGCCCGCTGGGGCCGGAAGCAATGGAGCGCGACGCCGGCGATTATGTGGACTTTCTGGCTGCGCAGGATTCGGTGAACGATGGCCCCATGGGCGTGGTGGGTTACTGCTTTACGGGGGCCATGGCCGTGCGCACTGCTGCCGTGCGGGCGGACAGGATTGTCGCGGCGGCATCGTTCCACGGAGGCGCGCTCTACAGCGATGCGCCCGCAAGCCCTCATCTCGCGCTGCCGCGCGTCAAGGCCCGGCTCTATTTTGGCCACGCCGTCGAAGATCGCAGCATGCCGGCTGAAGCGATTGAAAAGCTGAACCAGGCGCTCGACGCGTGGGGCGGGCAATACGAGAGCGAGGTTTATGAGGGCGCCCGCCATGGTTGGACGGTCCCTGACGGCAAGCCCTACCACCAGTTCCAGGCCGAGCGTGCCTGGAACAAACTGACAGATTTGCTGGCGAGCACGTTGAAGTAAGGTCTCTTCCAGAAATACCCGCGCATCGCTCGCGGAAACCTTAGGTGTTCTCGGAGGTCAGCGTGAAACACGGAATAGTTTTGGGGCTCCTTCTCTTTCTTGGTGTGCCGCTTCTGGCGCAGCAGCCTGTTCCAAAAATCCCGTATCAGGCCGATCCAAACTTCCTCAAGCTGCCGCAGGGAATGTATCTGGGCGAGGCGGCGGGCGTGGCCGTGAATTCAAAGGGCGACATCTTTGTTTACAACCGCGGCGAGAAGACGAGATTGCTGGAGTTTGATCCGAACGGGAATTACCTGCGCACCATCGGCAACGGCCTTTACGGATTTGTTTTCGCGCACAGCGTGAAGATCGACAAGGATGACAACATCTGGTGCGTGGACGAAGGCTCCAGCACGGTGATCGAGTTTGATCCCACGGGCCGGCATGTGAAGATGGTGCTGGGCCGGCGGCCGGAGCCATCAAGCCACCTGCTGCCGGGCAGTCCCGAGCCGCCGGCTTCCGACTGGTTATTTAATCGGCCAACTGATGTTGCCTTTGATTCCAAGGGTGACATCTTTGTGACCGACGGCTACGTGAATTCGCGTGTCATGAAGTATGACAAGCATGGCAACAAGTTGATGGAGTGGGGCACGCGCGGCACCGCGCCGGGGCAGTTCCACACTCCGCACACGATTGCCATTGACGCGCATGATCGCGTATACGTCGGCGACCGCGAAAACAACCGCATCCAGGTTTTCGATACTGATGGAAAGTTTATCACCCAGTGGACCAACGTCGGCGCGCCGTGGGCGTTGTGCATCACGCCCGGGCCCCAGCAGGTGATCTACAGCTCAGATTCAAGGCCCGGCCACATTTATAAGCTGGATTTGAATGGCAAAATTCTGGGGGAGTTTGGTACGGCCGGCAAGCAACCGGGCCAGTTCGGCTGGGTTCACCAGATTGCGTGCCCGTCGGAAAACGTTCTGTTCATGGGCGAGTTGCTCAACTGGCGCGTGCAGAAGCTGGTTCTGCATCCGAGGAAATAGGAGGGATTGCTCGGCGGAATTGTCTCCGGCGTCTTGGGGGTTTCGATACGCCACTTGAATCACCGCAGCCCCTTGACGGTTTTTGAATAACCGGGCAGTATCAATGAAGACCGCAATTATTGGGCCTGTAGCTCAGTTGGGAGAGCACCTGGTTTGCAACCAGGGGGTCAGGGGTTCGAATCCCCTCAGGTCCACCAACCCTTCAAGGCCACCGCAGGTTAAAATTTGCATATGGCTTCCATAGCACATTCGCTTGCCTGGGCACACCCGCTCGTCCGCGACTGGTTTGCGGAACGCTTTGGCGCGCCCACCGAGCCGCAGGAACAGGGCTGGCCCCACATTGTAGCCGGCAGAGACGTTTTGATATCCGCCCCGACGGGGTCCGGCAAGACGCTTGCGGCGTTCCTTGCCTGCATTGACCGCCTGGTGCGCCAGGGGCTGGGCGATACGATTCCCGGCCACGTTGCAGTCCTATATGTCTCACCGCTGAAGGCCCTCGGTAATGACATTCACAAGAACCTTGAGATTCCCTTGCGCGGTATCCAGGACCTTGCCGCGAGGCGGGGATTAGCTCTCCCGGAGATTCGTGCCTCCGTCCGCTCCGGCGACACGCTGGCGCCCGAACGCCGCGCCATGCTGAAGCGCCCGCCCCAGATTCTGGTGACCACGCCCGAGTCGCTTTACATCCTGTTGACGGCGGAGAAAAGCCGTTCAATTCTGCAACACGTTGAGACGGTGATCGTTGACGAAATCCACGCCGTGGCAGACGATAAACGCGGAGCGCACCTTGCCCTGTCACTCGAGCGGCTGGACGCGCTGGTGTACGGCGCAAATCCTGAGCGGCCTCGACCGGTCCGAATAGGACTCTCCGCCACCCAGAACCCCATCGAGGAGGTCGCGCGCTTCCTTATCGGGAGCGGGTCGCTCCTTGACTGAAGTGGTTGATGTGGGCCACCGGCGGGCGATGGACCTTGGGGTGGAAGTCCCTGCCGGTGAGCTTGGCCCGGTGGCCAGCGAAGAAATGTGGGGGGATGTTTATGCCCGCATCGCTAAGCTTGCCCGGGAGCACCGCTCCACGCTGATTTTTGTCAACACGCGCCGGCTGGTGGAGCGACTGGCGCATCACCTGGCCGAGCGACTGGGGGAGGAAGCGGTTGCAGCGCACCACGGCAGCCTTTCGCGCAAGCTGCGGCTTGCGGCGGAAAAGAGGCTGAAGTCCGGCGAAGCACGTGTGATGGTGGCGACGGCCTCGCTGGAACTGGGCATTGACATCGGGATGGTGGACCTGGTTTGCCAGGTCAGTTCACCCCGTTCCATCGGCGTGGCGCTGCAACGCATCGGGCGCGCCGGACACTGGCGTGGCGCGGTGCCCAAAGGCCGCCTGTTTGCCATGACGCGCGATGATCTGGCCGAGTGTGCGGCGCTGGTGCGGGCCGTCCGGCAGGGTGACCTGGACCGGCTTGAAATTCCTACTGCGCCGCTCGACATCCTCGCGCAGCAGGTCGTCGCCATGTGCGCCTGCGAGGAATGGAAAGAGGATGATCTGTTCCGTCTCGTGCAGCGCGCATATCCTTACAGCAAACTTTCGCGCCGGGACTTTGATGAGATCATTGCGATGCTGTCCGAAGGGATTTCTGCGCGGCGAGGGCGGCACGCGGCCCTGCTTTTTCGAGATCGAGTCAACGGCCGGCTGCGCGGACGGCGAGGCAGCCGGCTGGCGGCAATCACCGGCGGCGGAGCGATCCCCGACAGCGCGCTGTTCTCCGTGGTTTCCATGCCGGAAGGAACGGTGGTGGGAACCGTGGACGAAGACTTTGCCGTGGAGAGCATGGCAGGCGACATCATGCTGCTGGGCAACACCTCATGGCGCATTCGGCGCGTGGAGGCCGCGCGCAGCCGCCTGTTGGTGGAAGACGCGCATGGCGCCGCGCCCAATGTGCCGTTCTGGAGGGGCGAAGCTCCGTCTCGCACGGCGGAACTCTCCGCGCACGTGGCGGAACTGCGGGAAGTTATTGCCGGGATGAGCTCCAGTGGGGGTGATGCCGAAGGATCGGCTCGCAAGGCTATAGCCTGGCTGACGCAGGAATGTGGCCTCGATGAATCGGGCGCAGCGCAGTTGAGCACCTATTTTGCCGCCGGAAAGGCGGTTCTGGGCGCAGTGCCCACTCAGCGAAGGGTGATCGCCGAGCGCTTTTTTGACGAAGCCGGGGGGATGCAGCTCATCATCCATGCGCCCTTCGGCGGCCGGATCAACAAGGCCTGGGGGCTGGCGCTGCGAAAGCGATTTTGCCGCTCATTCAATTTCGAATTGCAGGCGGCAGCCACTGACAATGGTTTGAACATCTCGCTGGGCGAGCAGCACAGCTTTCCCCTTGCCGACGTCTTCCGGTTTCTCGACGTCCATTCTGTGGAGGCTGTGCTCGAACAAGCCGTCTTGACATCACCCATTTTCAATAACCGGTGGCGCTGGGACGCCAGCCGCTCGCTGGCTCTCCTTCGGTTCCGCCAGGGCCGCAAGGTTCCCATCTATATCCAGCGGATGCAGGCCGACGACCTGCTGGCCGCAGTGTTTCCTGAAGCTGCGGCATGCCAGGAGAATATCGTCGGCGACATTCAGATTCCCGATCATCCCCTGGTGCGGGAGGTGATGAAGGACGCCCTGACCGAAGCGATGGATATCGAGGGCTTGAAACACATCCTGATTGAAATATCCAGTGGTGCTATCGAATGCCGGGCCGTGGACACGGCCGCGCCGTCTGCCTTCTCGCACGAGATTTTGAACGCCAACCCCTACGCATTTCTCGATGATGCTCCGCTTGAAGAACGCCGCGCGCGTGCCGTCGAGTTGCGGCGGAGTCTGCCTGAGTCGGTGGTGCGCGAAGTGGGCCGCCTTGACCCCGCTGCGATTGCAAAAGTCCGCAGCGAAGCTTGGCCGGACGTTCGCGACGCCGACGAACTGGCCGATGCCCTGCAAACTCTGGTTGCGCTGCCGGTAGGTTTCACGGGTCCGGATGGAAAATCCTCAACAACAAACTGGGAGATATATTTCAGAACACTGGAATCAATGGGACGCGCGACGCGCGCCACAAACAATGACGTCACTTACTGGGTGCCGGTTGAAAAGGCTGGGACGTTTCGAGCGATTTTTCCGGACTCGCAGTTCGAGTGTGCTGTCAGGGGCATCGAAGACATCATCCCGTCTCCCGAGGATGCCCTCTGGGAAATGGTGCGAGGATGGATGGGCTACCAGGGTCCGGTGAGCACCAGTTGGCTGGCACAGGTACTTGGAGTTGCTCGCGAAGAGGTCGAGCAATCCCTCCTGCGGCTGGAGGCGAGTGGGAAGATTTTGCGCGGGCATTTTACGCGGCCTGATGGCGAGGAATGGTGCGACCGGCGGCTGCTGGCGCGAATCCACCGCCTGACGCTGGGGACGTTGCGGGTGCAGATCGCCCCGGTGTCGCCTGCTCAATTCATGATGTGGCTCATGCACTGGCAGCATGTGGCGCCGGGTACCCAGGCGAACGGCGAACGAGGTCTGCTGGAAGTTCTTCGCCAGTTGCAGGGCTTTGAGCTCCCGGCCAATTCCTGGGAGCCACAGATTCTGGCACGGCGCGTGGCCGGTTACGATCCTCAGTTGCTGGACCGTCTCTGCCTGACGGGTGTAGTCGGTTGGGGAAGAATGTCACCACATCCGGCTATCGTGGCGCAGACAGAAGACGGTGAGGGCAGAAAACCGCCTCGACAGCGTGTGGTGCCATCCAGCGTGGCGCCGATTTCGTTCTTCCTGCGCGAGGAGGCGGATTGGATCGACCTTTGCTTGCCGTCCCCCGGCGAGCGGTCAGCAGGTCTGAGCCATGCCGGGCGTCAGGTCCTTGAGTTCCTGGCGCAGCGGGGAGCTTCCTTTTTCTCGGATATAGTTCGCGGATGTGGGCGGTTGAAATCGGAGGTGGAGACCGCACTGTGGGAACTGGTGGCGGCCGGCCGGGTAACGGCTGATGGGTTTGACAATCTGCGAGCGTTGATCGATCCGAAACGCCGTTCGGGCCAGGGGCGGGGACGCACAACGCGCCCTCGGCACAGCACAGGTCGTTGGTCGGTGCTGTTCACAGGCGAGGCCCCTGACCGCACCCGGGCCTCGGAATCCATCTGCAAGGCGCTGCTGGAACGTTATGGGGTGGTTTTCCGCGAACTCACCGTTCGCGAAAGCTTTCCGCTCAAGTGGCGAGAGTTGCTGCAGAGGTTTCGCCGAATGGAGGACCGCGGCGAAGTGCGCGGCGGACGCTTTGTGGATGGTTTTGTCGGTGAACAGTTCGGATTGCCTGTTGCAGTGGAATCGCTTCGCGCCATGCGCAACATTCCTTCTGCTGATGAGCCTGTAGTGCTTTCAGCATCTGACCCGCTGAATCTGGTTGGTATTATCATCCCCGGAGAACGTGTTCCTGCTTTATCAAAGCAACGGATTATTTTGAAGACCGGAACATTCGTTGCGGGGGCACAGGTTAACGAAAAAGGTGGCGCCCGGTTGAGGCCGATCGCTCAAAAGCGAACGCCATTGCGCACAGTCAAGGAATACTGGTAATCTATTTGGACGAATTGGAAGGACCATGCAGGAGAATTCCGGGTTTGTGGCCTGAAGGCCGTCCGGGCCAGGCTGGTTTTCTTTTGAGAGTTAGCTTGACAGTCAAGCACTGTTGAAATAAATTCGGCAAAATGCGGGCTCAATAAAAACTTGAAGCTCAGCAGCAGAGGAGATGAAAAAGATGATGACGAAATCGAAGATTGTGGCTCACCTGGCGGATAAGACCGGGTTGCAAAAGAAACAGGCCGCTGCCGTTCTGGAAGAATTGGCGAGGCTGGCGGAAAAGGAAACCAAGAGCAGCGGCCAGTTTGTTGTTCCTGGCTTGGGAAAGGCTGTGAAGGCGCATCGTAAGGCGAGGACAGGCCGGAACCCCCAAACCGGTGCCGCGATCAAAATTCCGGCGAGGACTGTCGTGAAGTTCCGTCTCGCCAAGGCGTTTAAAGACGCTGTCGTTCCCCCTAAAAAGAAGAAATAGCTGAGAGCCGTTTGTGCCTTTGAACAGGCAGGTATTCGCCCGGGGGTATTTCTTGTGAGAAGAAATGCCTCCGGTGCCGCACGGCTGTTTCCTGTAGCCCCCCAGGCAATTTCAGCCTCGGAAACCATGGGCGCGGGGGAGCAGTTCGAGCATCCTGATATTTTTACATCAGGCTACGATGAACTGATATGGCTGCCTGGTTTGCAGCTTTAACGGCTTTCACGAATTGCATGTAGGGCTGGTCGTGGATATTGACGAGTCCGTAGTTTGAGTTTTCGCCGTCAAACCGCCCTTCCTTTGGTTCATCGCACCATTCAAACCAGTGATAACCCACCGCCTCGGGCAGGCTTTCTAGCCATTTCACGTAATTCGCGAAAGCCCGGCCTCTCGCTGCCTGGTTCGGCACCTTGGGGCCGGCGCCCTGGGTATTGGGCAGACCTGAATCCTCGGCACGAAAAGCAAATTCGGCCACCAGAATGGGACGCTTTGCCAGCTTGTAAATGTGCTGAACAACTGGGCGCGGATCGAACTTGTAAATGTCGACCGACACGACGTCGGCAGCATGTGAAGCACGCAGCACGGGATCGGGTGGAGTTCCCGCAAACTTGGCGCCGAGATAGAGATGGTTGGGATCGGCGGCGTGGATAGCATGAGCGCAGACGTTGAAGTATCGCCGGGCGACCATGCCGAGAAAAAGTGGACTGTCTGTACGATAAGCCTTTGTATCGGCTTGAGATGGAACGCCTGCAAAGCTTTTTGCATGAACGCCCCAGGCCAGGTTGAGCTTTTGAATCCGGCCCGAATACCTCTTCTTCAGGAAATCGATGGCGTGCTGTCTGCCGGGAGCGGTTGGTGGCAAATTCAGGTACATGGCCAGCATGTTCTGCTTGCCGCGCCAGTCGGGTCCCCAGCGGAGTTCATTATCACTGAAATACCCGATCAGTTCGGGATCGCTCGAGTGCGGGGCGCACTCATTCGCTGCGATCTTCCGCGCTGTGGCTTCAAAGCGCGGACTGTAAACGTCCACCGGAGTCCCTTTGACCCAGTTGGCCCCGGAACGGGCAGCAATGTCGAGAATTATGGTGTAGGGCATTGATCGGCTCCACAGAACCGGGTCGGACCACGAGCCGATGGTGTTAAATCCCCAGAGGCGCAACCGCTTGAGTTCAGCTTGCGCCCAGGCATCCTGGTTGGGATAAAACCTGGAGACGTTGTTGAAATAGGGATGCTGTTTGGTTCCGTGGATGACGTCGCCACGGTATGAAATGTTGTTGACTCCGGCGGAAAGCGTGAGCTTGCCGGACGGCGTTACAAACCACCACACTCCTGACCGTTGCTCGACGCGAAAATAGCTTCCAGCGGCGCGGACCCGCGATGGTCCCACGGAAACACACAACAATGCTAATGTGAGTGTTGCAAGTTTAGTCTTCATTTCACCCAAACTCCTCTCAGGGTCGCTTGCTGAAAGAGTGGACGATTATTCCTACGGGCTTAGTTACCCGCATTCGCTCCTGTGCCAGCCGCCTCAATTGCCAGCGCGGCAGCGCCCACGACTCCGGATGGGTCCGCTACCTGGGCCTTGACCACCGGAACTTTGCGGCGCACCAGGTATCGGGTACGCCAATCAATTTCGTGCTGGATGGGTTTTAAGAGAAAATCACCAGCCTGGGCGATCTGTCCACCCAGAATGACAATCTCGGGATCGACCACGTGGACCAGGCCCGCGATCGCGCTCCCCAGAATCAAGGTGGTGCGCTCAACAATAATCCGGGCAACTTCATCACCTTCCCTCGCGCACTCAAAGATGTCACTGCAACTCGGCGGTGAGCCCATCGCCCGAAGCTGCGTCTTAACCCCACGATGGATGGCTGCAAATGCTTCAGCCTCTATGGCGCGCGCTGAAAAGACGGTTTCCAGGCATCCCCGGTTGCCGCAGATGCAGAGACCTCCGTTCGGGTCAACGGAGATGTGCCCCAGATGGCCGGCCACGCCGCCGGCCCCCCGCATGATTTTTCCATCAGTGAGGATGGCGCCACCAACACCAGTGCCCAGAGTCAACATCATGGCATTCTGCCGGTCCTGTGCTGCTCCCCACTGGTGCTCTCCGAAAAGAGCTACTCGTGCGTCATTGTCGGCTGCAACCGGGCAGGGGTTGGTGACAACCGGCGCGATCATTTCACTCAGCCGGCGCCCTTCGAGATAATTCAGGTCGCCCGGAAGCGCAAGCACTTTGGTCGTATAGGGGTCAACAATGCCTTTGCAGCCAATGCCCACGCCCCTGATTTTTCGTTCACCGAGGTGAAGATTTGCTGCGAGTGTCTTGATTGTTTCCTGGAAAGCGGGCAGTGTAACAGGCGTGGATACCCTATGAGATGTTATGATATCGCCTTTGCTGTTTACCAGGGCTGCTTTGATTTCGGTTCCACCGATATCCAGTCCAAGTACATTCCCGGTGGGCGGACTTTTCTGGCCATTCGACATGGTGATACTTTCATAGTCGAACGGCGGCAGATTGTCAATGCCGTACTGCCGCGCGAATCAACACCAGCCGTGGAAAGGATTGTATTTCAGATCTGAGGAGCTGCAGCGGGTTGACTCTGTTGCGTCAGTCTGATATATGCGTTGAACAAAATGAGTGCTGCGGAACAATATTTCGGCAAGGCGCTTCAACTGCTCAAGGAGCTTCACGAGCAGGAATTGCCTGCCATTCAAAAGGCTGCGGAGATCTGCGCCTCCTCCATTTCGCAGGGCGGCCTGGTTTTTCTCTTCGGGAACGGACATTCGCGAATGATGTGTGAGGAAATGACGCCGCGCCAGGGATGTTTCACGGGCTTTGTCGCCCTGGTTGAACATTCTCTTTCAAATCACTCAGCGATTGTGGGCGCCAACGGCCTGCGGGCGCCGCTCTTTCTGGAGAAATACGAAGGGTATGCCGAGCAGATCCTCAACGGATTCCGCTTTGGCCCGCACGATGCTTTTATCATCATTTCAACCAGCGGCATCCGTCCCGTGGTGGTGGAAATGGCTGCAGGCGCGCAGCAGCGCGGATTGCCCGTCATTGCCATTGTTTCCCGCGGGCACTCGGAACAGTCACCACCTGCGCACTCGTCAGGTAAAAAGCTCATCGATTATGCGGACGTGGTGATTAACAACCATTGTCCGCCGGGTGATTGCGTCGTGGAACTTCCCGGGCTCGAATGGCGCACAGGGCCCGCCTCGACTGTGACGGGTGCGGCAATTATCAACATGCTCCGCTGCGAGGTGGCCGAACGCCTGCTGGCGCGCGGCGTCAAGCCGGAGTTACTTCCCAGCCACCAGTTTGTGGGAAATACCAGCGCCGAAGAGCAGTTGGAGCGATTTTACGAAGCCTACCGAAGGAGCCTGCGCCACCTCTATGAATAATGTTCGTATTGCCATGCTCGGTTCGGGGTTTGTGGCTGACTTCTACCTGCAAGGCCTGGACAATGTGAACGGTCAGCAGGTGACGGTGAATTTTTCACGCACCCGCCGGCGTGCGAAACGGTTTGCAAAGCGATGGTCCATTCCCGAATCCACCACTGACCTTGCTGAGCTCATTGCTCGAAGCGATATCGATCTTTATGTGATAGCCCTGCCCAATGAAGTCCATCTTCCGGTTTCTCTTGCGCTATCCCGGGCAGGGAAGAACCAGGTCTGCACCAAGCCGCTGGGCCGCAATCGCCGGGAGGCGAAATCCATGTTCGAGGCGGCAAAGCGGTCGGGTGCGATACATGGTTATGCGGAAACGGAAGTCTTTGCGCCTTGTGTGGTGCGGGCCGGGGAGACCGTTGCACAGGGCAGCATTGGTCGTGTTCTGTGGGTGCGTTCCAGGGAATCGCACGGCGGTCCGCACAGCCCTCATTTCTGGGACATTGAAAAGACGGGCGGCGGCGCCATGAACGATCTCGGCTGCCACTGCATTGCCGCGGCGCAGTACTTTTTCGGCAAAGATGATCCCATCGTGGAAGTGATGGCCTGGGGTGCACAGTTGGTTCACCACAAGAAGACCAAGGGAGAGGATAATGCCCTTCTGGTTCTGAAGTTTGCAAGTGGTGGCATCGGCCATTGCGAACTTTCCTGGACCACCAAAGGAGGCCTCGACCTCCGCAACGAGGTTCACGGGTCTGAAGGTTCGATTTTCACAGACGTTACGCGCGGAACGCCCATCACGAGTTTTTCGACCAGGTCCGCCGGGTATGTGGTGGAGAAAGCGGAGATTGATTTTGGCTGGACGCGGCCGCTTCCGGAAGAGGCTTTTGCCTACGGATATCAGGCCGAGATGAAGCACTTTGTTGAATGCGTGCAAAACAACACGGCGCCCCGAGAGACCTATGAGGACGGGTACATTGTTAATTGCGTCCTTGACGCGGGTTACCAGTCGATGCGATCGTCGCGCTGGGTGCGCGTCAAATACTAATCGCCGGTTCGTATGGACTATGTTCTGCTGATTACCGGTTCCAGTGGAATTGCCGAAGCCACGGCGTTGCTGGCCTGTAAGGAAGGGTACAAAGTTTTCGTGGCTGGTCTCGAGGAACCTCAGTGCCGCAACTTGAGCACCAGGATTGAAGGGTCAGGATATTTCGCCGGCGATTTGCGGGAACCTTCCGCCGCTGAAGCTGCGGTTCGCAGCTGCCTGAAGGAATTCGGCCGTCTCGACGCGGTCTTTAACGTTGCGGGAGCAAGCGGGCGGCAGTTTGGTGATGGTCCTGTAGATGAGTGCACGTTAGAAGGCTGGGAAAAGACGCTTGCTGCCAATGCTAGGCCGACATTTCTGATGTGCCGCGCAGCAGTTTGCCATTGGCTCGAAGCCGGGCGCGGCGGAGCAATTCTGAACATGGCCAGTGTGCTGGCGTTTTCTCCAGAGGCGCAACATTTTTCAACGCACGCTTATGCCGCCAGCAAAGGCGCCATCATTTCCGTGAGCCGGGCCATGGCGGCGCATTATGCGCCAAAAGGAATACGAGTGAACGTGATAGCGCCGGCCCTGGTAAAGACCCCCATGAGCGCACGAGCACAAACAGACCAGGGAATTGTTGAATTCATTCGCCAGAAGCAACCGCTAAGCGCCGGCCTGCTGGAGGCCGCGGACGTAGCCCAGACCGCGTTGTTTCTGTTGAGCGAGCGGTCACGGTACGTGACGGGCCAGGTAGTGGCTGTTGACGGAGGCTGGTCGGTTACAGGCTGA
>Ga0102953_1000543_pt1 | contig 25717 bp, 29 predicted proteins | sample SalPon2A_C_D2_MG_FD_78509 | JGI IMG/M metagenome (GOLD analysis project Ga0102953, IMG submission 78509) | Soil microbial communities from South San Francisco under conditions of wetland restoration - Salt Pond MetaG R2A_C_D2_MG | ecosystem: Environmental > Terrestrial > Soil > Wetlands | place... | reverse complement strand
TGATTTTCCATAGCACTATTTTGTTAACAATTTTTTTATACAAAGATGTAAACTGTCTCTCCAATAAGGGATTTTTATATCAAAAGTATCTTTTATTTTCGATTTATTTAATACACTGAAATGCGGACGTTTGGCCGGAGTGGGGTAATCTTTTGTAAGAATGGGATTTACTGTACAAGCTATTTCTGCTATTTCAAAAATCGCTTTGGCGAAATCGTACCAACTGGCCACTCCTTCATTGGAAAAATGATAAATACCCGGCACAAATTTCTCCGGTACTTTTTCTGATATTTCAAGAATAGAAAGAATGGTGTCTGCCAAATTGCCGGCATACGTTGGAGTACCCACCTGGTCGAAAATTACATTTATAGAATCGCGTTCAGTTCCCAACCGTATCATGGTTTTCACAAAATTATTTCCGTATGATGAATACAACCATGAAGTTCGAATAATGATAGAATCCGGATTTTCATTCAAACACTGTTGTTCACCTTCCAGCTTGGTTTCACCGTAAACACCCGTCGGCTCAACTAAATCGTACTCAGTATAAGGTTGAAAAGCTTGTCCATTAAATACATAATCAGTAGAAATATGTATGATTTTTGAACCGGTGTTTTTTGCCGCTTTTGCCAGGATTCCGGGAGCAACTGCATTAATCTTTTGAGCCAGTTCCCGGTCGGATTCTGCTTTATCAACGGCCGTATAAGCAGCACAATTTACTACAAACGCTGGCTGGTTTTCCTGAAAATAATTTTGTACAGCATTTTCATTCGTAATATCCAGAGTATCGACATCAGTAAACAGAAACGTCCAGACCGGATATTTTTCAACCAGTTCCTTCAATTCTGATCCCAACTGCCCGTATGCGCCTGTAACCAGTATTTTCATTAATTTTCAACTGTTATAAATGAAATTCATTTCTGCCTCCTCAAAAACGGGTGCCAGCTTATCTTTTCCCGAAATAATCTGATTTTCCTGATTGATTTTCCAGTCGATTCCCAATTTCGGATCCGCCAGATTTATCCCTCTTTCATTTTCCCTTGAATAAACATTGTCGCATTTATAAGAAAAAATTGCTGTTTCACTTAGTACTGAAAAACCATGGGCAAACCCGCGGGGAACGAACATTTGCTTTTTACTAACATCATCCAGTTCGGTACCAAACCATTCACCAAAGGTAGGCGCCCCCTTACGGAGATCGACAGCCACATCAAACACTTTTCCCTGAATTACACGTACTAATTTTCCCTGAGCGAAGGGCTGCAGCTGATAATGTAGTCCACGAACCACACCTCTTACCGATTTCGATTCGTTATCCTGCGAAAAATTAACATCAATTCCTGCTTCTTTATATTTTTCTTTATGAAAGGTTTCTAAAAAATATCCCCGATCATCTTCGAAAACATCGGGTTCAATTATTATTAGTCCCGGAAAGCGTGTTTTAATTATCTTCATCACAAATTAAAATGGTAAGATTTGTTTTTCCGCCAGTTGCAGGAGATATTCTCCGTACTGATTTTTGCTTAACGGCCGGGCCAGTTCGAGTAACTGCTCTTTATTTATAAAACCTTTTTTATAAGCAATTTCTTCGATACACGAAATTTTTAATCCTTGTCGTTGCTCAATGGTTGCAATAAAATTCGACGCCTGCAGCAAACTATCATGCGTTCCGGTGTCGAGCCAGGCGAAACCACGTCCCAGTAATTTTACATTCAGTCTACCTTCTTCCAGATACAAACGATTCAAATCGGTAATTTCCAGTTCGCCCCTTTTTGAAGGTTTCAGATTTTTGGCTTTTTGAACTACATCATTCGAATAAAAATACAAACCGGTAACCGCGTAATTCGATTTGGGTTGTTCCGGCTTTTCTTCAATACTGATTGCTTTTCCGGTTTCATTGAACTCTACCACACCGTAACGTTCCGGATCGTTCACGTAGTAACCAAAAACAATGGCTCCGTCGTCGAGCGAAGCTGCATCTTCCAGTATTCCGCTAAAATTGTATCCGTAAAAAATATTATCTCCAAGGATCATACAGACATTATCGTCGCCAATAAATTCTTCACCCAAAATAAATGCCTGTGCCAAACCGTCGGGTGAAGGCTGAATTTTATACGAAATATTTATTCCAAGTTGGCTGCCATCGCCCAATAAATGCTCGTATAGACCTATATCAGTGGGTGTAGAAATGATTAAAATATCCCTGATTCCGGCAAGCATAAGTACCGAAAGCGGATAATAAATCATAGGTTTGTCGTACACCGGAATAATTTGTTTCGAGATTGAACGTGTAATGGGATACAGCCTTGTCCCGGCTCCTCCTGCCAAAATAATTCCTTTCATAAATCCTGTTCTTTTAATGTTTGGTTGAAATAATCAATTGTTTTTTGTAATCCTTCTTTCAATTGCACTTTTGGTTCCCAACCATTTAATATCTTTTTAGCTAATTTAATATCTGGTTGCCGTTGAACCGGGTCGTCTTTTGGAAGTGGCAAATGTAGAATTTTTGATTTACTGCCTGTTAGTTCCAGAATTAATTTTGCCAGTTCGAGCATGGAAAATTCCAGTGGATTTCCAATGTTTACGGGACCCGTAAATTCTTCGGATGTTTCCATCATCCGTAACATTCCTTCCACCAAATCGTCTACATACTGAAAACTTCGTGTTTGTTTCCCATCCCCATAAATGGTAATATCCTTTCCTTTCAATGCCTGAATAATAAAATTTGAAACCACTCTTCCGTCATTTAACTCCATTCGCGGACCGTAGGTATTAAAAATGCGGATGATTTTTATTTTCACCTTGTTTTGCTTGTGGTAATTTACAAACAGAGATTCGGCACAACGTTTGCCTTCGTCGTAACAGGAGCGCGGACCAATGGGATTTACATTCCCCCAGTAACTTTCGTCCTGCGGATGAATTACTGGATCGCCATACACCTCACTGGTTGAAGCTTGTAGAATTTTGATATTTAACCTTTTTGCCAACCCAAGCATATTAATCGCACCCATAACCGAAGTTTTAATAGTTTGAATAGCATCGTGCTGGTAATGTAAGGGAGATGCCGGACACGCCAGGTTGTATATCTCATCTACCTCAACAAAAAAAGGCATCGTTACATCGTGCCGTATAAACTCGAAAAAGGGCTGATGAAGAAAGGGGACAATTTTACTTTTTCTGCTCGAAAACAGGTTATCGAGACAAATCACTTCATTTCCTTCATTTAAAAGACGTTCACAAAGATGTGAACCAATAAATCCGGCACCGCCGGTCACCAAAATTCGTTTCATTCAAATGGGTATTGAATCTCAAAATTAATAAAAGAAACAGAGCTTGCAATAATTACCAAAAGGCATACCTTAAAGTTTTGCCATTTTAAAAAGAATTCATTATAATGTTTAAATTATACTGCGAATGCCCAATTAAATAGCGAAAACCTTTGAAATAAGTGAATTAAGTTATATTTTTGCGCGCGATTTAAAACAAAATAATGTCTAACTTATTAATTTATTAAGAATTACATGACTGAAAAGAAAAATGAAAATCCTGAACAAGAAGAGGTAAAAAAAGAAAAAAAATCTTCAGTTCAGGATGAACAAAAAGAACAAGCGGTTTCTGAAACAAAAGTAGAAACCCAACCGGTAGCGGTAGCTGAAGAAGCAGAAACTGTAGAGGAAGAAAAAACTGAAGTTGCAGTTGAAACCGAGGAAAAAGCTGTTACTGAAAAAGAACAAGAAGTTGCTGAAGAAAAAACGGAAGCAACAGAAGAGCAGCTCGAAGTAGTTGCTGAAGAAAAAAAAGAAGCTAAAGAAGAAGTGGAAGAAAAGCAACCCGTAGAAGTTGCTGAAAAAGAAACCGTAGCAGAAACTGAAACCATTGCAGAGGACAAAGCAGCAGAAGAAGAATCTTCTGTTGAAGTGAAAGTTGCAGAAAGCGAAGAATTTGACTGGGCAAGCCTGGAGGTTGGATTAGATGCCTACTCAGAAAAAGAAAGAACCAACCTGGAAAATCTGTACAACGACACATTGAATACCGTTTCTGAAAAAGAAGTTCTCGAAGGAACCGTTATTTCGTTGAACAAACGTGAAGTTGTTGTTGACATCGGCTACAAATCAGATGGTATCGTTAGTTTGAATGAATTCCGCTACAATCCTGATTTAAAAGTAGGCGACAAAGTAGATGTTTACATCGAAAGTCTCGAAGATAAAAAGGGTCAGATGATCCTGTCGCACAAAAAAGCGCGTGCAACCCGCTCCTGGGAGCGCGTAAACGAAGCTCTTGAAAAAGACGAAATCATAAAAGGTTACATTAAATGCCGCACCAAAGGTGGTATGATTGTAGATGTATTTGGCATTGAAGCATTCTTGCCAGGTTCGCAAATTGATGTTAAACCGATTCGTGATTACGATGTTTTCGTGGGTAAAACCATGGAATTCAAAGTGGTTAAAATCAATCACGAATACCGTAACGTTGTTGTTTCGCACAAAGCACTTATTGAAGCTGAACTCGAACAACAGAAGAAAGAAATTATTGCCAAACTCGAAAAAGGACAGGTACTCGAAGGAACCGTTAAAAATGTTACTTCTTACGGAGTATTCATGGACCTTGGCGGAGTTGATGGCCTGATTCATATTACCGACTTGTCGTGGGGACGTATTTCACACCCGAGCGAAATTGTGGAACTTGATCAGAAACTGAATGTGGTAATTCTCGATTTCGATGACGACAAAAAACGCATTGCACTGGGTATGAAACAACTCACTCCGCACCCATGGGATAAATTGGATGATAACCTGAAAGTGGGTGACACAGTGAAAGGTAAAGTTGTAGTAATTGCCGATTACGGTGCATTTGTAGAAATTGCTCCCGGCGTTGAAGGTCTGATTCACGTTTCGGAAATGTCGTGGAGCCAGCATTTACGCAGCGCACAAGACTTCCTGAAAGTAGGCGACGAAGTAGAAGCACAAATCCTTACCCTCGACCGTGAAGAACGCAAGATGTCACTGGGTATCAAACAATTGAAGGAAGATCCATGGGAAAATATCGATTCTAAATTCGGTGTGGGAACCAAACATAAAGCAACGGTACGCAACTTCACCAACTTTGGTGTTTTTGTTGAAATTACCGAAGGTGTTGACGGATTAATTCACATTTCAGACTTAAGTTGGACTAAAAAAATCAAACACCCGTCTGAATTTACTGCCGTTGGTGAAGATATTGAAGTAGTAGTTCTCGATATCGACAAAGACAACCGCCGTTTAAGTCTGGGGCACAAACAACTGGAAGAAAATCCATGGGATGTATTCGAAACCATTTTCACACCTGATTCAATTCACGAAGGAACGGTGGTTGAATTAATGGATAAAGGTGCAGTTATTGCGCTTCCGTACGGTGTTGAAGGTTTCGCAACGCCTCGCCATTTGGTAAAAGAAGACGGAACTTCGGTTAAACAGGATGAAAAACTGGATTTCAAAGTTATCGAATTCAATAAATCGGCTAAACGAATTATTGTTTCGCATTCAAGAGTGTACGAAGATGTTCGACGTGCGGAAGATACTGCCAAACGTAAGACACAGAGTCGTTCGTCGAAAAAAGCAGTTAAATCAGTTATCGACAATATCGAAAAAACAACGTTGGGTGATATCAGCGAACTGGCTGCTTTAAAATCGCAAATGGAAGCGGACGAAAAAAAAGATAAATAGATTAAGTATTGGTTAATTCAATCGGAATTTCGTAAATTGAGACATATGGCATTCGAAATTCTTAAAAAAGGAAATTATACCTTGATAAAGGTAGATTCCGACAGACTTAATACTAATAATGCACCTGACTTAAAATCAGAAATAGTTGTCGTAAACAACGGAGGTGAGAAAAACATAATTCTCGATCTGAGTAAAGTTACTTATTGCGATTCGTCCGGGTTACGGGCAGTTTTGGTCGCTAACCGTTTGTGTGAAGATGCTATTGGTACGTTCATTGTTTGTGGTCTTCAACCCGATGTGGAAAACTTGGTAAAAATTTCTATGCTTCATACCGTATTGCTAATTACTGATACCGTTGAAGCTGCCGAAGATTTACTGAAAAAAAAGGAGAATCTGTAATCAGATATGCCTTTTGAACTGTCCATACTTGGAAGTAGCTCTGCGATACCTACATCTGAAAGATATCCAACCGCCCAGGTACTTGAAGTGCCTGGGCGTTATTTTTTAATCGATTGTGGAGAAGGAACACAGATTCAAATCCGGCGCCAAAAAATAAAATTCAGCAAAATTCAGCATATTTTTATCTCGCATTTGCATGGCGACCATTACTACGGATTAATCGGATTTATTTCCACTCTCAACCTTTTGGGTATAAAAAATGACATCCATATTTATGCTCCTTCAGAATTAAAAGATCTTATTAAACCCCAACTTCAGTTTTTGAAAGGAGAAATGGGTTTTAAAGTTATTTTTCATCCCTTAAATTTTAAAAAGCCACAAAAAATCTATTCCGATAAAAAGGTGGAAGTGTTTTCATTCCCTGTAAAACACAGCATTTCGGCCTGTGGATTTTTGTTTAAAGAGATTCAGAAGCAGGCAAATATTAAAAAGGCATACATTGCCCAATTTAATATTCCTATTGCCAAAATAAAAGAAATTAAGGCAGGCGCCGATTTCACAACCCTGCAAGGAGAAATCATTACCAATGAAATGCTAACCATTCCTCCACGGGACCCTCACTCATACGCCTTTTGTTCCGACACCGTTTTTCATCCGCCCATTGCAGCGTTTATTAAAAATGTTGATCTGCTGTACCATGAAGCTACTTTTGGCGAAGAGTTGAAAGATTGGGCCAGGAAAACATGGCACTCCACTGCTACCGAAGCCGCGAAAATGGCACAACTTGCAGGTGCAAAAAAGCTGATTATCGGTCATTTCTCGGCAAGATATAAAGATATTATGCCACTGGTAGAGGAAGCCAAAACCATTTTCGAAAATACCGAAGCAGCCGTTGATGGGAATAAATATAAAATCTGATTTTTACGATAGAAATTCTTCGGCATCTTCAAAAAAATTCTTATTAAAATTTACCAGGTACAGTTTTTCGGTGGGGCGGGTAAAAGCGGTGTAAAGCCAGCGGTAATATTCGGTATCAAGCATATCTTCGGTTAAGTAACCATGATCAATAAAAACCGCTTTCCACTGCCCTCCCTGTGCTTTGTGGCAGGTTATGGCATAAGCATATTTTACCTGCAACGCATTAAAATAGGGATTCTCCTTAATTTTTTTCCAACGATTTCGCTTATTTCTGATTTCCAGATAATCTTCTGAGACAGCATTAAATAACTCCCTATTCTGCTCCTGTGAAAATGAGGCTGTTTCAATCGATAAAGTTTCAAGAAATATTTTACAATCGATTTCCACATTTTCGTAATCGACAAAACACAGACTCACGTTCGCAAACCGAAAGCCATACAATTCTTCGTAACCATAAATTTGTGTAACCTTGGCAATATCACCATTTGCAATAAAATCGAGTTCCATATCTTCGTCAATCCAGAAATAGTTGTTTTTCACAACCATTAAAAGATCGCCACGCTCAATTTCGTTTTCCTTGTATAAAATAGACCCGCGAATACCTTTATTATAAAGGTTGGCGCGTTTGTTCGAACGGGTAACGACCGTTGTTTCAAATAAACCATATTTATCAAAGCAAGTTGAAATTTGTTCAATTAAATCACCACCGCTAATTCTTTGTACATCGGGAAACGATTCCAACACCAGTGGAAAAAAACCGAATTGATGTTCAGCATCTGTTATTCGATTCCTGATTTGAGTAGCATTAAACAACACGCCCGAATCCTGGGCTTGCCGAACCACCTCTTTTAATTCGTATTCATCAACACCAAATCCGTAATGCTCAAGCATTCCCCGTTCCAACGCAGGGCTAATATTTAGCCCCACAGGCGGCAATTGTGCTGTGTCGCCCACTAAAACGAGGCGGCAGTTTTCACCTGAATACACATATTCCAGTACATCGTCGAGCAATTTTCCACTACCGAAAACAGAGCTTTCATTGGTTTCATTCGAAATCATTGAGGCTTCATCTACAATAAAATAGGTGTTTTTGTACAAATTATTATTCAGTACAAATCTTCCCATTCCATCGGCCGAAGTTTGTTGCCGGTAAATGCTTTTATGAATGGTGTGTGCGGGCATGCTGGTGTAACCTGCCATCACTTTTGCCGCCCGGCCGGTTGGTGCCATTAAAACCGACCTGATCTTCAGCATTTTTAACGTTTGGGTTAATGCATAAATCATGGTTGTTTTTCCGGTCCCTGCATATCCCTTTATTAATATTACCCGGTCGGGTTCGTCTGAAGAAATATAATCTGACAAACCCTCAATTAATCTGGCCTGACAGGTAGTAGGAGTAAATACCAGTTTTTGAGTTAATAATGCTTTTAAATGATTTTTAATCATACCGGCTAAAATAACATTCGGTAAGGGAATGTAATTTATTTTTTTTTATAAATTTGCAATCAATCGAAAATAAACTTATTAAAATTATAAAAATGAGAACCGTTATTCAAATTGTACTTTTCATCGTTGCTGTTGTACTGGCTTATTTAATTTATCAAAGTATTCAGCGGCCGATAGATTTTGACAATGCTAAAAAAGTACGCTACGATGCTACTATTGAAAAGTTAAAAGATATAAGAAAAGCCGAGCTTGCGTATAAAGATGTGTATGGAAAATTCACCGGGAGCTGGGATACTCTTATTAATTTTGTAGTGAACGATTCCATTAAAAACGTCCGTAAAATTGGTGAACTTACCGATAGTATGCTTGGCGCCAAAATTTCAGAAAAAAGAGCTATACAACTAGGATTAATCATCCGTGACACCATTAAAGAAAGTGTTCAGGATGCCCTTTTTGGTAAATCGTTTAATCCGGAACAGTTAAAGTATATACCGGTTCCCGATACCGTTGCAGAATTCCACCTCGGAGCTACAATTATTACTACCGGATCGGGTATTAAAGTGCCGGTCTTCGAAGCTAAAGCACACAATAATGTTGTTTTGAGAGGCCTGGACAGACAGTTGGTTATTAATCTGAATGACCAGGAAAGAACGAACGAAAAATATCCGGGTCTTAAAGTTGGCTCCCTTACCGAAACGATCAACAATGCAGGAAACTGGGAATAAACTTTATGTATGAATTAGTTACTGACGATTATTTCGATTTAGATAAAACAAGAGATTATATATTATCCATCCAGGTAAGCCTGGGTGGATTTTCTTTTTCAATGGTATTAGCGAGTGAGAAAAAACTGCTCGCATTAAAACACTCTCCGGTAACCATAAGCAACGAGCGATTTATTTCACGCAGATTTAAAGAATGGCTGGAATCGGAGAAATTGCTTCAGCAAACCTATAAAGAAACCCGATTTATAATAGCTTCTGAAAAATTTACACTTGTTCCGGAAGCATTTTACAACGAACTGCAAAAAAGGGAAATTATTTTTCCGGTTTTGGACACCGATGGAACAGAAAAAATTGGTGAGAATAACATTGAAAAATGTGAATCCAGATTGCTTTATGCCATTCCACCGCAACTGGAAACTGCACTAAACCATACCAACTTTGTTCATGCGGTAAAATTACTTATTGAAAACCGGCCGGAAATTGAAACTGAAAACGGAATGATTCTCTGGTTTAACTCCGGCGGATGTTACCTTATTTTATACAATTCAATGCAAATTTTGCTGGCCAACCATTTCAAGATAACACATGAAAATGATATCGTTTACTATGTTTTAACTACCATAAAACAGTTGGGTGTTGCACCGGGAAAAACTAAACTTCGTGTTGCCGGGGAAATGGCTGAAAAAGAAAGTGTGAAAAATATTTTACAGAAATATTTTGCCTCGATAGATTTTTTACAACCCGCAGGTAACATTCAAATAAATCGCGAAAAATTTAATTTCCCGTTACATCCATTTATTCACCTGTTTTTCTGAAAAAAATGAGAATTGTAGGAGGAAAATACAAAGGCCGTGTTTTCAGGCCAAATAAAAGATTCTCGTCGAGGCCCACTACCGACCAGGCAAAAGAGGCGCTTTTTAATATCCTTGAAAACCGCTACGATTTTTCAGAAAAAGCAGTTCTCGACCTTTTTTCCGGAACCGGAAGTATAGCGTACGAATTTTTGAGTCGCGGGTGTAAAAGTGCACTTCTTATTGAAAAAAATTACAATCATGTTCGGTTTATCCAGGAGGTGCTAAAAATACTTGGTGCCGAAAATGCCCGGGTTGTAAAAACCGATGTTTTTAAGTTTTTGCACCACTGTCCGGAAAAGTTCGACATTATTTTTGCAGATCCTCCGTTCGATTTGCCTTACCTCGGCGAAATTCCCGGGGCCGTTTTTAATTCAGGTGTTTTAAACTCAAACGGGTTGTTCATTCTGGAACATTCCAAGGTACATTCTTTTTCAACTCATCCAAATTTCACGGAGTTAAGAAATTATGGAAAAGTAAATTTCAGTTTTTTCAAGGCATAAAAAAAGCCCTTGCCGCAAAAGCAAGAGCTTGCTGTTTTTATTTACCATTTATTAATCCAGTTTTCTTTTAATTCCGCAACCTACCGGTTTGGTTTCGGTAACAGCAATATTTTTATTGCTACCTAAACTTCCTATTGCATCTCTCAGGTATGCTTCTTTAACATCGCTTGCACTTTCGTAACTATCGTCGATAGCGCCTTTGTAAACAAGTTTCATATTGCTGTTAAACAGAAATGCATGTGGAGTAACCTGTCCGCCAAAAGCATTGGCAATCTGGCTTTCCTTATCAACAACATAATAGAAATCGTACCCCTTTTGTTTTGCATGATCTTTCATCTCTTCGTACGATTCGCCATTTTCCCTGTTTCGGTAATTCGAGTTCAGCACAATCATACCAACACCATTCTCGTCAGCCCATTTTTTAATTCCCGGATACCTACCTTCCCAGCGATGAACAAATGGACAAGTATTACAGGAAAACAGTACCAGAACACCATTTTCTTTTTTTGCATCATTAATTGAAATTTTTTTACCTGAGACATCCAACATCTTAATACCGGTAAGTAACGCTTTTTCTCCCGGCTCCAGTTTCCCGTATCCGTTTCCGGCCATCACCGAGAACGAAAGCAACATCGACAAAATAATAATTCCAGTCTTCATAATTTTTTGTTTAATTAAATACTTTATTGTCTTTTATTTAAACGCGAATTTTAAAAAAAAGGTTCAATTTCGATGTTTCTTTTAAACATTCTGAAAGTTAAAAAGTTATTTGGATAAAGATCACTTTATGAAGCTAGATTCGGTCAGGCATGAATACAATTTTTTAGCATTAACTAAAAGAAATGTAGATGAAAATCCGTTCAAACAATTTGAACAGTGGCTGAATGAAGCTTTACATTCAGCAGTAAAAGAATCCACAGCAATGGCACTTAGCACGATAGGATTGGACGGATTTCCGCAATCGCGCATTGTATTGCTGAAATCTTTTGATGAGCAGGGTTTTGTGTTTTTCACCAATTACAAAAGTGCCAAAGGAAAATCGATTGAAAAAATACCAGAAGTTGGTTTGCACTTTTTCTGGCCCGAGCTGGAACGCCAGATTCGTATTTCGGGAATTGCTGAAAAAACCAGTGCCGAAGTTTCCGATAACTATTTTCATTCGAGGCCGCTAAACAGCCAAATTGGTGCCGTTATTTCCGATCAAAGTACTGAAATTCCTTCACGGGAATTCCTCGAAAAACGCTTTGAAGAACTTAGTTCAGAATTAAAAAATCAACTACCAAAACGACCTGAATGGTGGGGAGGTTACTGTGTAAAACCTATAAAAATAGAATTTTGGCAGGGCCGCGAAAACCGCCTTCATGATCGGATTCTGTATGAAAAACAAAACGAAAACTGGATTATCAAAAGACTTGCTCCGTAAGATTTTTTATATCAGAAAATGTTGATTTATTCACATATAATCTGAAAACTGAGACTGTAAACGTAAGAACTACCCACCAAAATCGAGTTTGAATTTCTGTCTTAACAGAGCCAGTTCCGGATTCTTTTTTACCATCTCTTCAAATTTTTCTGAATCGGTGTAAATAAGCCGGCCTTTTACTTTTTTAGTAAATTTAGTAACCAGTTGGATTTTCGAATTATGCAACTCTTTTCGCAGCCACGAAACCAGTTCAGGTTTAATGCTGCCAATTAAATTCTCCTGGATGGTGTTTTCAATCTCCAGTAATAGCTGATAATTTTGTTTTAATTCGGGAACGGTTGAAAGCGTTGATTTTAAGTTGGGTCGATCTTCCAACCGGGTTAAAAATTGTTCCCATTTTTCTTTCAGGTCTTCAGTGGTAAATGGTTCAGATTCATCCGCCTGAGTGTAAATCTGATGCTGTTCTTTCGCCGATATTTTTTCTTCTTCACCAAATTTTCCCTGTAAAGCATCTTTAATGGAAGGTCCACTTAGTTCTTTTGAAGTGCGTCGTGCAATTTTTCTTTTTTGAACTTCTTTTGGTGGTTCCGGTCGACGTGGAGGTGCCGGATTTTCAGGACGATTGGCGACAAGTGTCTCTTTTACTTCAGTAAAAATGGGCTCTAAAATATCGTCTGGAGTAGTGTCGTCAGTTATTTTTTTTTTAGGGTTAGCTGCGCCATCCGGATTAATGCCAACTCAATAAGTAGCCGCTTGTTCTGACTGGTTTTATACTGCAGGTCGCACTCGTTGCTGATTTGCATGGCATCGAGCAGAAAATCGGCAGAACAACTGTCTGCCTGTGCTTTGTAGCGTTCCTTAATTTCTCCGCCAACTTCCATCAGTTGTACCGTAATCGGATCCTGGCACACCAGCAAATCGCGAAAATGACTGCTGAGGCCAGTTATAAAATGGTGTCCGTCGAAACCGTGATTCAAAATATCGTTGAATGTTAACAGCGCCTCTGCCACTTCGTTTTTCAGAAACTGATTTACCAACCGGAAATAGTATTCATAATCCAGTACATTCAGGTTAGTAATAACATCCTGGTAGGTTACTTCTTTTCCCGAAAAACTTACAATCTGGTCGAAAATAGAAAGTGCGTCACGCATGGCACCATCGGCTTTTTGTGCAATTACATTCAACCCTTCACTTTCTACATTCACCCCTTCGTTTTTTGCTACATATTCGAGGTGCCCTACAATATCGACCACTTTAATACGGTTGAAATCAAAAATCTGGCAGCGCGACAAAATGGTCGGGATGATTTTATGTTTTTCGGTAGTAGCTAATATAAAAATAGCATGTTTCGGTGGCTCTTCCAACGTTTTCAAAAATGCGTTAAAAGCGTTTGAAGAAAGCATGTGCACCTCATCAATAATATACACACTATATTTACCCATTTGCGGAGGAACGCGCACCTGATCAGTCAGGTTACGGATATCGTCCACCGAGTTATTTGAAGCTGCATCCAGTTCATGAATATTAAACGACCGGCTGGTATTAAATGCTTTGCAGGAATCACATTCATTACATGCTTCAACCTCCGGTGAAAGATTGGTACAATTTATTGTTTTCGCAAAAATTCTTGCACAAGTAGTTTTTCCCACACCACGTGGACCGCAAAACAGGTAAGCATGCGCCAACTGATTGCTTTTAATAGCATTTTTCAGTGTGTTGGTAATCGACGCTTGCGCCACTACCGTATCAAAGGAATCGGGCCTGTATTTTCGTGCTGAAACAATAAAATTCTCCATTCCGTATCACTAACTCAGATGAAAATCAAAGATAATTAAATATGCCTTTTTTACACGGATTTTTTATTAACAACAGTTGTAGTTCATTTAATTTGTAGTTGATTTGTAACGGAATAATCTCATTAAAAAAAATCAGAAATGAAGAAATTTTTGCCAATTATATTTTTGCTAGCTTCGTTTGCCGGATTTTCGCAGACAAAATCATTTTACGATTTCAAGGTAACCGACATTCATAGTAAAATATTTAACTTTTCAACGTTGAAAGGGAAAAAGGTGCTGGTTGTAAATACAGCTTCGGAATGTTCTTTGGCGCCCCAACTCAAGAAATTGCAGGAATTATACGAAGAATACGGTGGAGAAGATTTTGAAATAATCGCATTTCCGAGTAACGATTTTGGGAACCGGGAACCGGGAAACAACAAACAGATTTTAAAAATTTATACTGAAAAGTTTGGGATTTCTTTTCCGATAATGGCAAAATCATCGGTTAAAGGCGATGAAATGAATCCAGTATACGAGTGGCTCACCAACAGCAAAGAAAACGGGACTCTGGATGCCAAAGTAATGTGGAATTTTCAAAAATTTTTAATGGATGAAGACGGACAGGTGGTGGATGTTGTTTGGCCAATTGGTAGCCCCAAAAGTAAACGAATTACAGAGTGGCTGCAGGAAGATTTGTAGGTCAGCTTTTACTTATTGAAAAGTTTTCCGGGACGACTGATCTTGGTGGGTATTTTACCATGAATATTACCACCTTCCCACTCGGTGCGTGAATGGTTTTTTTAAACGAAGCCGATTTTTTCGTTTTGTCTTTTTTGTAATTCTGCCTGAAGTATTCCACCGAATACAACGGAACAAACCCGATCATGAACACAACAAAGCCGGCTATCATCCAGGTTTTTGTGTCGATGCTGGTAAATAAATGAATAAACAGGGCCACTAATTCAACAAACAAAACGACCGGCCCGGCCAAATAAAGTATTATTTTTTTGATTCGCTCCATTTACCTATTTCAGTACTTCTTTGTAAACTTTCAGCGCCCGTTCGCGTGCAAATTTATGTTCCACAATGGGTTGCTGATATTGCAAAGTTCCGTATTCCGGCACCCATTTCAAAATATATTTCCCATTCGGATCAAACTTCTTTTGCTGTGATTCAGGATTAAAAATACGGAAATAAGGTGCAGCATCGCAGCCGGTTCCTGCGGCCCATTGCCAGATTCCGTTGTTCGAAGCCAGTTCGTAATCCAGAAGTTTCTCCGCAAAATAAGCTTCTCCCCATCGCCAGTCGATGAGCAAATGTTTGGTTAAAAAGCTGGCGGTAACCATTCTCACCCGGTTGTGCATAAATCCGGTTTCGTTTAACTCGCGCATTCCGGCATCTACCATGGGGTAGCCGGTTTCTCCCCTGCACCATTTTTCAAACTCTTCTTCGTTATTTCGCCACTCGATTCGATCGTATTTGGGTCTGAATGCATTGTCGACCACTTTCGGAAAATGCCACAAAATATCGATAAAAAAATTACGCCAAATCAGTTCATTCAGAAATACTTCGGAAAGTTCCAGTGCAAGGCGTGTAAGTTCGCGAATGCTAACAGTACCAAAACGCAAATGCACACCCAATCTCGTGGTTGCGTCAACGGCAGGAAAATCACGTTTTGAGGCATATTCCTGAATTATTTTTTCAGGAATCTGAGCCAGCGGTGCAATTATTTCACTTTTTTCAAAACCTAAATCTTTTAATTCCGGCAATGCAAAAGGCCTTGTTTTTAACAAACTACCAAGGTTCTTTTCAGATGGAAAATTTGGAATTTCAGTTTCAGCCAACTTTTGTTTCCACTTCTTCCTGTAGGGCGTAAAAATAGTGTATGGTTCACCATTGTCTTTCAGCACGTCGTTCTCTTCGAAAATAACATGATCTTTAAATGTATGAAATTGAATTCCTTTCGAAGTTAAAAAGCGTTTAATTTCTGCATCTCGTTGAATGGCATACGGTTCATAATCTTTGTTCGTATAAATTGAATGCACATTAAAATTTTCAATAAGTATCTGAAATGCTTCCAGCGGTTTGGAGTGTAAAACACATATCGAGCTTCCTTCGTTTTCAAATTTGGTTTTCAATTTTTGTATTTCAGTATGAATAAACGAAACCCGGGCATCCCGACGATTATTCAGTTTATCGAGAATTTCAGTATCGAAAATAAAAACAGGTAACACCGGATTTCCCGACTTTAAAGCATGATAAAAGCCAGTATTGTCGGCAAATCGCAAGTCGCGCCGAAACCAAAATACAGTAACTTTTTGTTTCATTTTGTTCGGTTCAAAGCTTTTAAAATCTTTCAACAAAGGTGAAGCTTTCGTGTTCAATTAAAAACAAATGAATATTTTACGACGATGTAACTGCAGCCGAAGTTGCCGATGAGATAGCGATGGATGCCGCAACCGCCTGGGCCGCAGAAATGGCGTCGGCAACAGCAATGGAAACCTGGTTTTCCACCATCAGCAGGTTCAATTTCTTTTTAGCTTGTTTCCGTCGCTCTTTATTTTTAAAAATACGTTTTAACAACCCCGCGGGTTTTATCATCGACAGCATCATAATTTCTTCTTCATCCGAAGTTCCTTTAAAAACGTGATTTTCAATATCGGAAACCAAATGATATATAAATTGCTTATTCACAATTACCGGCTTTTGCCAGCGGAAAAACAAAAATCTCCGCGATTGCAAGCTTATGATTCTTTTCTTTACCAGTTCCTGTCGAATCTCGTTCCGAATGTATTTCAATGAAAAATACAATTTATTCATCCATCTTGAAATCTTTAACGGTCGGTTGGGTTTGCTCATTTTTTCCAATAAATATTGATGAAGCGGTATTTTCGAAGAAGCATCCTGAATGATTATTCTCCGTCCTTCAAACCGGATATTTTTATTAAGGTAAAGTTCAAGGAAAATCGCCCCCAGTAAAATATAATCCATTGCAGAATACGAAGCAGAAATAATCCCTCCTTTTTTGGGATGAATGCCAAGTAAATATAATTTCTCTGATAAACGAATCGGTTCGTTCATTTTTATTTCCTTTGTATTTACTTTCTTGTATACGTACAATCACATACAATAAGGTTACAAAGAAAGGCTAAAAATTAAGAACATAATTTTAATACTCATGAGAAAAGGTTTTGCAAGTGATAATAATTCAGGTGTTCATCCTGTTATTTTTAAAGCAATGCAAAAAGCCAACACTGGTCATGTAGTTGGATACGGAGACGATCCATTCACACAAAAAGCCATTGGTGTTTTTAAAGAAAAGTTTGGCATCGAAACTGAAGTATTTTTTGTTTTTAACGGAACGGGCGCCAATGTACTCGGACTTTCAACGGTGTCCAAAAGCTTTAACTCGATTATTTGCGCCGAAACAGCTCACATCCAGGAAGATGAATGTGGAGCCCCGGAAAAATTTATAGGTTGTAAGTTACTACCGGTTGAACCTGTTAATGGCAAACTAACACCTGAAGCCATAAAGCCCCACTTAAAAGGTTTCGATTTTGAACACCACTCGCAGCCAAGGGTCATTTCCATTTCACAGGTAACCGAAATGGGTACGGTTTATCAACCCAAAGAAATTATTGCTTTGGCCGATTTGGCGCATAAAAACAATATGTTTTTGCACATGGATGGCGCCCGAATTGCCAATGCAGCTGTGGCTCTCAATATGGATTTCAGGGAATTTACTAAAGATTGCGGTGTAGATATTCTTTCGTTTGGTGGAACAAAAAATGGTATGATGATGGGTGAAGCGGTGCTCTTTTTCAACCCGAAATTGACACCATTTACAAAATACATTCGTAAACAGAGCATGCAACTTTATTCCAAAATGCGTTTTGTAAGTGCCCAGTTCCTCGCTTACTTTGAAAATGACTTGTGGAAAGAAACTGCAACTCACTCAAACAAAATGGCTAAATTGCTGGAAGCTGAAGTTGCTAAAATTTCGCAACTGAAACTCACACAAAAAGTAGAGGCAAATGGTGTCTTTGCCATTGTTCCGCCTGAAATTATACAGCCGCTGCAGGAGCGTTTTTTCTTTTACATGTGGAATGAAACCAAGTCGGAAGTGCGCTGGATGACCTCGTTCGACACCACTAAGGAGGAAATTTATGAATTTGTAAAGCTGATAAAAGAATTGGTGGCAAAATAAATACCAGGTAAATTTCAAAATTCAAAAGACAAATAAACTGCAATGACAAAAATTCAAACGAACAATATGAATTACAATTTTAGCATTGAAATTTGATTTTTAATTGTGATTTGAAATTTGTCATTTGTCATTTAACAATTATGGGTTTATTCAACTATTATCCAAGTAATCCGAAAAACCTGGACCCGGAAATGGAAAAACGGATATTTATCCACAGCCTGATTATTCCGGCAGCATTTGTTTTGGCCTTTTGGATAGTAGAAATCATTGAACAAACCACCGGTATTAGTTTTGTCCGATTTGGCGTTTATCCACTTCACCTAAAAGGATTACCCGGAATTTTGTTTTCGCCATTTATTCACGCCGGATTCAATCACCTGATTTCAAACTCCATACCTTTTTTCATCCTGTTTTTTGCACTCATTTATTTCTACCGGCGCATTTCCTATCGCATTTTTTTTCAATTATACATTTTAGCCGGATTGTGTGTTTGGCTCGCCGGACGTGAAGCCTGGCACATTGGCGCCAGTGGCGTGGTTTATGCCTTGGCTGCTTTTCATTTGGTTAGCGGATTTATCAGGAATGATGTGCGGCTGCTTACTTTGTCGGTGGTGGTGGTTTTTCTTTATGGTGGATTGATTTGGGGAATGATGCCAATTGATCCCAAAATCTCCTGGGAAGGGCATCTTTGGGGTGCGGTTTCGGGTGTGGTTCTAGCATTTTATTACCGCAAGTATATTATTCGCCGCGATAAATTCGACTGGGAAGATGAAGAAGTTGACGGTGAACAGTCGCAGTTGGCAGAAGAAGAGAATGAACATTCGCAGTCAAAGTTAGGAGAAGAAGAAAAAAGACAATCGGAGATAACGGGAAATGATGAACCGCCGATGAGAAAACCTACGAAATCAGATAATATAAGCCACACCGGAGAGTTTTAATAAATTTCTTCACCAGGTAAGAAAAATTGCCAGAGAAGCAAAAGCCTTCATTCATTCAAGATAATCGTTTCAAAAAACATATAAACGGATTCATTTGATTAGATTACATCACACTTACCTGTTCTTCATTCTTCCTTTTCATTAAAAATAACCTCAATTCTTTTGTCGGGAACCAGCCAAATAAGTGCAACCAAAATATAAATTCCTCCGGCAATCCAACCACTTACCAGGCAAGAAACGATGGCAAGTATATAAAGTACCGGTGAAATTTTCCCTTTAATATCTTTTCCTACAGCTCTCGCCAACAGAGAATCTCTTCCATGATTTTTCATAATTCGCCACTGCAAAATATAATAGGCAATGGCAGCCATCAGTAAAACTATTCCGTAAAGCGCCATCGGGAAAGACATAAAATGGTTTTCACCAATCCAGCCGGTAACAAACGGAACCAGCGAAAGCCAGAAAAGTAAATGAAGATTTGCCCACAAAATATCTCCGGTTACTTTTTTCACAGTATGCATCATATGGTGGTGGTTGTTCCAGTAAATGGCAATGTAAATAAAACTCAGCACATAACTAAGAATTACCGGTATAACAGGCTTCAGATCTTCAGGTTCACTACCGTGTGGCACTTTTATTTCCAACACCATTATTGTAATTATTATGGCAAGTACACCATCACTAAATGCTTCTACCCTACTTTTATTCATTATTTTGAAAACTTAGTTAGTAATATTACTTCAACAATAACCTGACTTTCTTGTTTTGCTGGTACGTATTTTACAGAATAAAACAAATAATTACTTTCAAAAATAATCGCTCCGGCACAGGGATAATTTGCCATTAAAACGGTTGAACGTAAACTTAACTTTTTCTATTCCCGAGAAAAAGCGGAGAAATCAACCAATTTTTCAAAAAAGTACTATTTTTGCGCGCACGAATTACGAAGTTCATTATAGCATGATTAGCAGAAGGATTATCCGAACGAAGGTGTTACAAGTGTTGTACGCGTATTACACGTCACCTGAAAAATCTATCAGTAATACCGAGAAAGAACTCTTTTTCTGCATTCAAAAATCGTACGACCTCTACCACTACCTGATGGCGCTGGTGTTAGAAATCGCGGATTACGCAGAAAACAGAATTGAAATCCGTCGAAACAAACATCAACCCACACACGAAGACATTCATCCCAATACCAAATTTATTTCTAATCTGGTTATACAGCAACTACGATCGAATAAACAACTGAATACTTATCTTAACCAAAGGAAACTAAGCTGGGTAAACGACCCCGAACTAATAAAAGAGTTGTATTTGTTTATGATAGAGTCGGACTTTTACGAAGAATATATGACCAATAAAACCAGCTCTTATATGAACGATCGGAAATTTATTGAAAAGCTGTTCAACAAGATTATTCTGGTAGCCGAAGATTTATACATAGTTTTGGAAGAACAGAGCATTTACTGGAACGACGATGTGGAGTTTGTGATTTCGATGATTGTTAAAACCTTGAAAAAATTTAATGAATATTCAGATTCAGATCAGCGTTTAATGCCAATGTACAAAGATCAGGAAGATCGTGAATATGCCAAAGATCTGATTCGGAAATCAATTGTCAATCATAATGAATTACAGGAACTGATAAAAGAACATTCGAAAAACTGGGATGTGGACCGGATTGCTTTTATGGATACTTTAATTATGCAACTGGCTATTACCGAATTTCTCTTTTTTCCTTCGATACCTACCAAAGTTTCGTTGAATGAATACATCGAGCTTTCGAAATATTACAGTACCGAAAAAAGCCGGAACTTTATTAACGGGATTCTGGACAAAACGCTGAAAGATTTAAAACGTTTGGGAAAAATAAACAAATTGGGCCGCGGTTTAATTGGTGAATCATAATTAACCGGAACTAACTTCCTGACAATTAAATATAGTTGATTTTAAGAACCTATACGGAAAGGTAAAAAATACATGATAAAGTTTCTTTCCATATTTCTTCTGTTTACTTTACTGGCTTGTCAAGGTAAAAATTCAGGAAATACCCAAAAAAAAAATAAACCGGCTGAAAAGGAAACAAATGGAATAACAAAATTTGAGTTTAACGAAGAAATGCATAATTTTGGTTTGCTTCAATCGGGAGAGATCATAGTTTATACTTTTGTTTTCACCAATACCGGAGACAAAGAATTAAAGATTGACGACGTTGTAACCGACTGTGGTTGTGTTCATGCTGAATTTTTGAAAGAACCGGTTCCCCCGGGAAAAACAGGTTTGATTGAAGTTGAATTTGATTCGTCGGGATTGTTTGGCCGACAGTTCAAAACCATTGAAGTTCATGCGAATACAAAAAAACCAAAACAATTAGCTATTTTTGCCGAAGTACAAAACAAACATTTAGAAATTAAATACTAAAATTTTAAAACATGATGAATATTATTTTGATGATGCAACCTGAAGGACAGGATGCTAATCCACTGATGAGTTTTCTCCCGTTGTTACTGATTGTGGTGGTATTTTACTTTTTTATGATTCGCCCGCAAATGAAACGCCAGAAAGAAACCCGCAAATTTCGCGATAGTCTGTCGAAAGGCGATAAAGTGGTAACCACCGGTGGAATTTACGGTAAAATTGTAGAAGTAAAAGAAACAACCATTGTTCTGGAAATTGCAAAAGACATTCACATTAAAGTGGATAAAAATGGAATTATTAAAGATATGAGCGACGCTCCACAGCAGCGTTAATCATCGTTTTAGTTATACAAAAAGGGTTGGCCAGTTTTTAAAGGTCAACCCTTTTTTATATTATTAGTCCGAAGCTGGAAGACCAAATTTTTTTTCCCTGTTGACTTCCGTCTTTTACTACACATTAAACCTAAAATGCAAAATATCGCCGTCTTTTACTACATACTCTTTCCCTTCGATGGCAATTTTTCCGGCTTCACGGCAGGCATGCTCCGAGCCCAACGTAACGTAATTATCGTACTTAATAACCTCAGCTCTGATAAATCCTTTTTCAAAATCGGTATGAATAATTCCGGCAGCCTGTGTAGCTTTGGTTCCTTTTTTAAATGTCCAGGCACGACTTTCATCGGGGCCTGTAGTGAAATATGTTTGTAATTCGAGCAACCGGTAGGCAGTGTGAATCAGCTTGTTCACGCCTGGTTCTTCGAGTCCCAGTTCTTCGAGAAAAAGTTGTTTTTCTTCGTATTCTTCCAATTCGGCAATGTCGGCTTCAGTAGCTGCTGCTATCACCAGCAACTCGGCATCTTCATTTTTTATCGCTTCTTTCACCGCTTCAACAAATTTGTTTCCCGATTTTGCCGATGCTTCCTCAACATTGCAAACATACATTACCGGTTTATTGGTAAGCAGGTAAAACTCTTTGGCAACTTTAGCCTCTTCACTGTACAATTTTAACGTTCGGGCTGATTTGCCCTGTTCCAAAAGTTCCTTGTATCGTTTGGCCAGTTCATACATCTTTTTAATCTTCGGGTCGTTACCGTGCCGAGCCTGCTTTTCCAGCTTTTCAATCCGGTTTTCAATGGTTTCCAGGTCTTTCAGCTGTAGCTCAGCATCAATCACCTCTTTGTCGCGCACCGGGTCGATTGAACCATCTACATGGGTAATATTATCGTTTTCGAAACAACGAAGTACGTGCAAAATGGCATCGGTTTCGCGAATATTTCCAAGAAATTGATTTCCCAAACCTTCTCCTTTACTGGCACCTTTTACCAGGCCTGCAATATCGAGAATCTCAACTGTGGTTGGAATTACCTTTTTTGGTTTATCAATTTCGGCGAGTTTAATTAATCGTTCGTCGGGCACAGTAATAACTCCAATGTTGGGTTCAATAGTACAAAAGGGGAAATTGGCCGACTGTGCTTTTGCACTCGACAAACAATTGAATAATGTTGATTTACCTACATTGGGCAAACCGACTATTCCGCATTTCAAAGCCATTTTTTCAGTTTAAAAATTGCGTTGCAAAGGTAATGCTTTAATTATTTGGGAATTTATTTTTTAATGAAAACTTAAAATCAAACACAATGATTGCAAATCATTATAATTTTAAGAGTATTCTATTTCCCAAATATTATAAACCCAATTTAACCTTCTTTTCATTTGAAATTATTGAATTTCAACATTTAAGGGAGTTACCTTTTGCAGTATTTCAGAATATATTAGAGAAGACGCTTAATTAATAGATAATTTTTACTGAGTATTTACTGGATAATTGTATTGTTTAATGCAAGCATTTTTATTCATAGGTTTAGTTGTTATTTTACAGTTTACTTAGAAATAATTAACCATTTTTTTATTTTGGAAGCTTTTTGAAAAGGTTAATTAAAATAAGAAAAACCGTTCTCCTTAGAACGGTTTTTTTATATCTATTAAAAGGTTTGATATTCAATGTTTATACCTTTTGATGTCACCGATAATTTTAAAACCCTTTCCTAGCTTAGAATACATTACACTTGTGACATGAAAAAAGAAATGAAAGGTTCGATCTCAAACAAAAAATCCTTATATTATCAAAGTTTAGTGATTGTTCGATCAATTTTGGAATGGATATAAAAAAGAAAAAAGAGTAGAATTCTTTGGACGCTTTTGAATGTGATGATCGATGATTTACAAACCCCTTTATAAAAACCAATCTTAAAACAGAAGTATTCTACTCTCTTTGTTGTTATGATATGTTCAAACAGCAGGCCAAACATTTTTTGCTTTGATTATGAGCATATTAAAAATTTATTAAAAGGGTACTTAATCTCTGTATGGGAAAAATTGTCCAATATACAATATTCAAAATTTATATTACTCTCTATCCTGCTGGCTGCACCATTGTATTTTATAAAAAACAAAAACCATATAAATTAAATCAAGTAAAGGCAGAAAAACTAAAATCCATGCATACGAAATACTATTATTTCAAATGTTACTTAATACTATGCATTCTGTTTTTTTACCCTCTGCGTTCAATTCATAAATAGCACAAGAAAAGCGATCGCCCACAAAAACTTATCATTCCGAACATAGTGAGAAATCTGTTCTAATTTAACCGGACAGCAGTGAAAAAGAATATTAAAAGTTACAAAACAATCACCTGATAATCAATAATAAAGATAATTGATTACTATAATTTTATTTTTATTGAAGAAATAAATTAAAAAGGTTTTCTGTTGTAATTTACATTTTTCGAGGTAAAACTTGCTGTAAAATTAGGCACAAAAAACACCACTGAAAAAATTAGAATAAAAGTTGCTGTGATAAGTGATCTTTTTCTTAGCTGCTTTGAAATTACTCTTCTTCGTATTTGATAATCTCAACAGGGCATTGTTCTGCCGCTTCTTTGATGCCGTCAATATCTGTAAGATCTGCATCATCTATTACAAATGCTTCACCATCATCATTCAAATCAAATACATCTGGACATATACCATTGCATAAGCCATCAGCTATACAACCTTCCTCAATCCATACTTTTTTTATAGCCATATTTTTACTGTTTTAAAAAATTGTCCTTAGATTTTCACAAATGCAATCTTATGATTATTCAAGCCGTTAAGTTATAAATTAATCTTTAAATCCTCAAAAGACTGCTTATCATCTTTTCGAATGATGATAAAAACGCAAAACGCTGGTTATGAAAAGAACAAAAATAAATTCGAAACCCTGCAACCCATTTGTACATTTGTTGAAACAGAAGTAGAATGATTCTTAAAAATATCTCGGTGAACTGTGCCGTTTTCGGATTCAACAACGACAAACTAAATTGTTGCTTTGGCAGGCCAATCCGGAATTGCTAAAGAAATTTCTTGCCACAAAGAACGAATATGAGGAAATAAAAATATTGTTTGAAAAAAATCCGGCAATGCGATCGGATGATTCCTGGGGCTAGAAACTCACCTGCCAGCGGAGGAAGCTGAACAAATATACAATGAAAATTCTCTAAATAAATACCGGCCTCGATGATATTTATATGAAACAAGTACAAACTTTTGGTGGCACATAACGAGTTCCACACTACCTGATTTTAACCGTGGCCTACTATGCTTTGATTAATCCCTATTATCATGATCTGAAACAGTCGTCATTGGCCAAATCGTTAAAATGGTTCAATATAAATGATCTTCCAAATGTAATTTTCAATGTAAAAGAAATTATTCAAAAACATTGATTGTTGTATAACCTCATATTAGATGAATCCCCGGTTTTTTGTTGCAAAACACATTTCACGATTAGAAATACTGCCTGACTTTTATTAAATTAGAAACATGATTCAATCGTATTCATGTCCGGTTTTCTTTTACATCGGGATGCCCGAGTGCCTCGATGATGATACGGTTTCGCATTAGTTTTTTTTGCTTAAATCATTTAGCCGAACTGATCCCGAGCGATAGTCGAGGGATCTCACGGGTTTTATTCCTCGCTTCTTGCTGCGAGGTATCCAAGTCAGATTTCAACACTTGTATTATTCTTTATCTCTCATGTCAGAATACAGACATTCTGATTTCGAAAATTAGTTTTAAATCAGTAAAATACATTAAAATGAATTTTGAATTCGATATAAAATCAGATTTGTATCAACTTGGAATAGAATCGGAAAACAAAGGTTTTTGCACCGGTACAACCTGGCAAAAAACAAATGGGAAATTAATTGAATCTTTTTCACCATCGGATGGTAAGCTAATTGCTAAAGTTCAACAGGTATCTGTAGCAGATTATTTTGAAATTATCGAAATAGCCAAATCTGCATTTAGAAAGTGGAGAAATGTACCGGCGCCTAAACGAGGTGAAATTGTCAGGCAGATTGGT
>Ga0102953_1000542_pt1 | contig 25748 bp, 20 predicted proteins | sample SalPon2A_C_D2_MG_FD_78509 | JGI IMG/M metagenome (GOLD analysis project Ga0102953, IMG submission 78509) | Soil microbial communities from South San Francisco under conditions of wetland restoration - Salt Pond MetaG R2A_C_D2_MG | ecosystem: Environmental > Terrestrial > Soil > Wetlands | place... | reverse complement strand
TAATAATTTGGGACAACCGCAAACCGAAGAAGATTGGAGTGTTGTTGAGACATTTATTAAAAGAGGGGCCTCAATAGGTTCTTCTTCAACAATATTATGTGGAGTTACTATTGGTGAGAATGCGATAGTAGGAGCAGGAGCTGTTGTGACCCGGGACGTTCCTCCAAATACAATTGTTGCTGGAGTGCCAGCACATAAGATTAAAGAAATGCCTGTTGTATAATTGAAAATATTGTTAATTTATACCCTAGAGAATGTTACAAAACAATTTCAAAATGCTTAATCAGAGTACTATGACTCTGTGCTATGAGGAGATTTAAATGAAAAGATTGTTTCTGGGGGTATTAGTATTATTTCTTTTATTCAATATTGCCGGTGAAGCTCAGACTCTTCATCCTGGTGACGGTTTAAAACTAATATTCTATAATATTCCAGATTCAATATCTGGGGAATATTATATTCAGGAAGATGGGAATATAGCGCTACCTTATTTGGGTAATATCAAAGTAACCAATAGAAATATTGATAGTGTTAAACAGGAAATTTTTAGTAAATACAGCAATATTTACAGAAACCCTGAATTAACTATTTTGCCCATTGTTAGAGTAAATATTTTTGGTGAAGTTAATAAACCGGGATATTATTATGTTACAGGTTCGGATAAATTAGCGGATTTGATAGCAAAAGCAGGTGGCACCACACCCGAGGCAAATGTTGGAAGTATTACAATAACGAGAAATGGCAAAGAGTTAGATGTCGATGGTGAAAAAATTATTAAAAGCGGAAACAAACTTGATGATATTGGTTTACAGTCGGGCGATCAAATTTATGTGAATAGGAAATGGTTTAGTGGTTCAACTCAGGCGGTAGTCATTGCTGGACTGAGCACATTGACTGCTATATTAATAGTATTTCTTAGGAAATAGAAAAATAAAGAGAGAAAATTGGAAAATATATGGATAACAAGCACCACAAAGAACTGGTTTGGTCTAATTCTACTACGAGCCAAACTAGTATTGATGCATTAATTCTTGCCTTTAAAAAAAGAAAATTAATAATTGTACTGTCTTTTGTTGTAATTTTTTTAGCTGGGGCCATTTATTATATTACTAGAAGCCCGATTTATGAATCTACAACATTATTGAAAAAAGAAGAACAACCCAAACAACAAAATGCACAGGATCAATATAAGAGGATGGTTGCGGACCAATCTTTAGATGATGTTGAAACAGAATTACAGTTGGTCAATACTAAGACAGTATTATCAAAAGTTATTAACCAACTAAAATTGAATTTTTTCGTTGATAAAATTGAATTCCCTAATGATAATGTAACAGTTGTTGGTAAATCTCTTACCGCTTATAATTGGTGGCTTGCAGATAAGGGTGCCGACAGATCTAAATATCCGCAAGTGGTGGATTTACAGAGGGACTCTAATAGTGTTGATAATGGAAAGTATTTCGTAATTAATAATGCTGGGTATATTGAATTATACAATGCTGAAACGAATTTGCTGGTGAATGCCCAAAGAGCAGGCACTACACACGGAATTAGCTGGAATAATTCCCATTTGGAAATTGATTGGCATAGTGCCCCCTCCGGGACAAAATTATTTTTCTCAATTTATGGCCCTACTTCTTCAACAAATCGACTAGATAAAAAAATAAAAGTTACACAAGTTGATAAAACAAATATAATACAGATTAAGGTGCAGGATAAATCACCTAAGATGGCTCAATTGATTGCTAATACATTATCCGAGAAATTCAGACAAACTAGAACAGAAATTGTTAGAAAAAACATTCAAGACTCTTATCAATTTGTAGATAAACAGTTAAAGGATATGGCTAAACAATTGAAAGAAGCTGAAGGTAAGGTTAGTGACTACAAGTCAAGGACAGGTATTGTTCAGGTAGATAAAAGTTCACAGGATCTTGTAAATTTTTTAAGCAAACTTCAAGAACAGAAAGTTAGAAATGATCTTGAACTTAGTGAATATGAAACTAAAGTGAGAGGTATTCAGAGTGATTATGAAAAGAAAGGGTATTTTGACCAAACATTTCTTTCACCTGACCAATCTAACCAATCTAATTCTCCCTTCTCAGCAATATTGAAGCAATTATCTGACCTGGAAGTTCAAAGAATTGCTGAACTTCAGAAAAAATCTGAAAATCATCCAGATATTGTAAATCTGGATAATAGAATTGCCCAATTAAAGAATAAATTAAATTCATATAACCAGAATACATTAAATTCATATAAAATTATAATTAATACTCTCAAAGATAAAAAAGATAAACTCGATAACTTAATTGCAAAATATCAGGCCAGGATTCACAATCTCCCGAGGGAAGAAACTAAGTTAGCTGCAATTACTAGAAATTCAGATGTTGCTGAAAAAATGTTTAATGTTCTTCTTGATAAAAGGGAAGAAATGAGGATTAAAGAAATTTCTCAATTGCAGGATATTCTAGTGGTTGATCCGGCCGATCTTCCTATCCTACCCGTATCACCAAGCTTGAAAATAGTTGTTCTAGTGTGTCTCTTCCTTTGGGGCGCATTCATTATAGGATTTGTATTTTTAGGTGAATTTAAAGAAAGAAGACTTCTTAAACTGAGCGAAATTGAAGAAGATCTTGAGTTGCCTATTCTATCAATAATTCCCAGATTTCCTAAAGAACAGGTAAAAATAATTAATAAAACTAGAAATGTTGAGGATAAGTTTCCGGTTTTAATAAAAGAAAACCTGGGAATCATTGAGGCCTATAAAGTTCTTCAAATAAAACTTGTCTTTTCACTGAAGCGTAATAGCAAAATAATATTATTCACTAGTTCTGAAGAGCATAGTGGAAAAACTACAATTGTTGCAAATTTAGCCGTTACTCTTGCGGCCGCGGATAAGAAGGTGCTAATTATTGATGCTGATATGAAAAGATGCGGACTGACAGATTTGTTTGAGGTGTCAAGAGAAAACCCGGGATTAAGCACTTTATTAGGTGGAGATCTAAGAAAACTACCTATTTACAGTTTGGCTAGTTTCTCCAGTGAATTGTCAAAAATGGGAGCAATCAGTATTATGCCTTCGGGGGAAATAAGCGAGAAATCGACTAGCTTGCTTCAATCACAGAAAGCAAGTGATTTAATTGATATCTTAAATAATAGCTCTTATGATTATATCTTGGTTGATACTCCTCCGGTTAATAGAGTAATAGATACTCTTATTTTAAGCAGGCTCGTAGAAAATACTATAATGGTTACTCGTGATAATTATACTTTAAGAGATGCAATAATTTCCGGTGTACAGGAATTAAGAAACGAAAAAATCAATATTTCAGGTGTCGTTGTTAATGCTTGTGAAATTGAAAAGACAGCATTTAAAGATAAATACGGCTATGGTTATGGATATGAGTATGCGTATAACAATAAAAATAAAAAAAGCCTTAAAAAAAAACCGATAGTTAATGAAAAATTTAAAATCAGTAAAATATTAAACCTTTGGTAATCAATGGTGATAGAACAGTTCTCTTAATTTAATCCCAATATTGCAAATTTGCTAATCTTAATTTTCAGGATAAATAAAATTCTTTATAACTGCACTCCAAGCATTAAAATAGAGCCAGGAGGCAGTTTTTTTAATCATAAAGTGAATATCATTAAATAATATATGTCTGACTCCCCATTAATTGAAATTGTAAACCCATTAAATTTCGAAGGCTGGAATGAAAGTATAATCCAATTTAAGGGACATACTTTTTTCCATACAGCAGAGTGGACGAAGCTAATTTCAGAAACTTATGGGTATAATCCTGTGTATCATATTACAAAGAGAGATAATAAAATGACCGGGGTCCTCCCATTAATGGAAGTAAAGAGTTTTATAACTGGTAAACGCGGTGTTAGTCTTCCCTTCAGTGATTTCTCAAATCCCTTGGTTACCGATTCTATCCAATTTAAACAATTATTGGAATCTGCAAAAGAGCAGGGAAGGAAATTGGATTGGAAATATATAGAAATAAATGGAGCTCAAAATTTTCTTCCCGCAGGTACTCACAGTTACCTTGAATATGAACATATTATTGATCTTGATGGAAATGAAGATAATTTATTCTCTAGTTTTGAAAGCACCACAAAAAGAAATATTCGTAAAGCAATAAAAGAAAATGTAAGAGTATACCAGGCTCAGTCCTTAGAAGCCGTTAATCAATTCTATAAATTAAATTCAATTACAAGACAAAGGCATGGTCTTCCTCCACAGCCATATTCATTTTTTAAGAATTTATTTAATATAATTATAAAAAATAATTTTGGTACAATCTTTTTAGCTAAAATGGATAATAAAATTATAGCCGGCGCAGTTTATTTACATATAGGAAAGAAAGCATTGTACAAATTTGGGGCATCTGATATGAGTTATCAAAAGTTACGTGCAAACAACCTGGTTATGTGGGAGGCAATAAAATGTTACAATTCTAAACGGTACGCGGAATTTTCATTTGGAAAAACCGAGCCGGGAAATGAAGGATTAAGAAGATTTAAAAATGGGTGGTCTGTACGTGAAATTGAATCACATACATATAGATTCGGGTTAAATAAAAATAAATTTCTTAAGTTTTCAACCCAAACTTCAGGGTTTCATAATAAAGTTTTCAATAATCTTCCGGTTCCAATTCTTGAAAAGTTTGGTTCATTAGCTTATCGTCATTTTGCTTAATGTATAAAAGTGGTTTACATTTATATAAAATTGTAGATGATATTGTAACAATAGTATTTTTTAATAATATTTATATAAATTATCATATATTCTGAGCCTGTTTTAATATTTTTCATAAATTATTTTTCAATAATAAAAAGTTAGTGACATTAGTTTTACATGATATAGGACTAATTATAACAAGGGCACAATATGTTTATTAAAAACACTTTTAGAAAAGTTGTTCCTTTACTTATTCTTACAATATTATTCTTTCTATTGGCAAATAATAATAATTTTGCTCAATCGGAACAAATAAGGATACTGACTTATAACCTTTTAGATTACAATAGTGGTGCTCGGGATACAGCTTTTCAAACTATATTTTCCTCAATAAGCCCAGACCCTGATATTATAGCTGCATGTGAAATTAATGATCATGATTCAGTTGAGGCATTTAAGTTTTTAAATAATGTCTTGAATAGTTCTGGGACATTTTATAGCATGGGAACTTTTTTGCCGGATATAGAGCAGAATGGTACAATTCATTCGGATGCTAATGTGATTTATTATAAACTATCAAAATTTACTTTTTTAAGCTCTAAATTAATTATTGCTGATGGTGATGGGCTTGATCCTTTTGCAAATCATCCATCATATGAATTTCAATTATATAACAATTTAACAGGGAATAAAATATATATTTTTGGGATTCATTTTCCGTCGAATGGGGCGGACGTTAGGAATTCAACTGCGAATATTGTGAGATCATATAGTGATGCTCTTCCTTCAGGTTCTTATTTTATAGCAGCAGGTGATTTTAATTTTACTGTGGGTGGGTCCGAAAGTGGATATACTACTTTGTTAAGTAGTACCAGCGGTTCTGGTTATTTTTTGGACCCATTATCTCTAAGTGGTAGTTGGAGCAGTAATAATTACGAGTATCAAACATTTTCTTCAAGATCAACTGCATTTGGTGGCGGTTCGGGCGGAGGATTAAATTATAGATATGACTTAATATTAAATTCTCAATCAATTGTAAATGATGGGGGCATAAAATATTTTGGAAATTATACAACTTATGGTAACGATGGGCTACACCATTCTCTATCAATCAATGCTATTGGTTCTACAGGTGATCCTAATCATGTTGTAAGCCAAGAAGTAGCAGATGCTCTTTACAGTGCCTCAGATCATCTACCTGTATTTGCTGATTATACCTTTGAAATTCCAAGTACTATTAATCCTCCCTACCCGGGTAGCATTGTTTTTACACAGGTTGGCGTTGATGATGGAAGCGGCAATAATTTTATTGAATTTATGACATTATACAGGATGGATTTGACATCTTTAAAGATTTCAAGTAATCCTGTTCAATCGACGGGTCAGATAGATGATGGGAATTTCTTTGATCTAAATAATACCACCTGGACTGACGTTCCGGCAGGCACATTTGTAAGGCTGGGTGCAAACTTGAGTAATGATGACAATGCAACCGATCGAATTTTACAATACAACGGATCTGGTGACCCTAGACCAACATTGGCTTCAGGAAGCAATCAATTAATAGCATATACCGGTTCTGCAACTACGCCTACTTATTATATTGCTGGTATTCACTGGGGAGATACCGGTGGTTGGACATCATCTTCAAATGCTCCTTTCGATACTCCATCATCCTCCAATATTGCATTAAAAAGTCCTGCTGCAAATAACTGGCATTATAATAGCACTGTTGATGGTAATTTATATACTACTAGGAATTCATTGACCAATTCAGGTAACTGGTCTTCGGGAACAGGCTATCTGGACCTTACAAGCAGTATTGGTACTGGAGCTTTGCCTGTTGAACTAACATCCTTTACAGCTAGGGAAAATGGAAATAAAATAGAATTAAAATGGAGAACAGAAACAGAAGTAAATAATTTTGGATTTGAGGTCCAGAGATCTACCGATAAAATCTCTTGGGATAAAATTGGCTTTGTCCCTGGTAATGGGAACAGCAACACTCCAAAGGATTATTTATTTACAGACAAATTAATACCAAACGGCTCACTATACTATAGGCTAAAACAGGAAGATGTGGACGGCAAATTTGAATATTCATCTATAATAGGAATAACTTATTCTGTTCTGTCAAAAGCAATATTATCTCAGAATTATCCTAATCCATTTAATCCCACTTCAACAATTGAATATTCTATACCGGGAAACAGTTTGGTTACTTTGAAGATTTATGATGTCTTGGGTAGAGAAGTTGTTACTCTTGTAAATGAAAAACAGAATGCGGGTATGCATTCAGTCAATTTTAATGGAGAACGTCTGGCAAGCGGTATTTATTTCTATGTTTTGACTGCTGGTAATTCTGTAATATCAAAAAAAATGAACCTGCTTAAATAATATGACTTCTGTGGAGCATTAAAATAATTGATAAATATACATTCTTATTCAGGGGAAGACGCTTGGCAGTCTAAAATCAATAGATTCTATTTTCTACTTGAATAATATAATAATATTGTGTGTATTTCAAATAATTAATTAAAGTAAGTTTAACCTAATTTAATGGATTATTTGTGCAACAATTTTAATGTTATAATAATTTCAATAAAGGCTAGTTTCGATTGAAATAAAAAAAAGTAGATTATTATGAAATAAAGGCAGAGAGCCCACAGGAAATAATAAGAAAATCTTCTGGTAAGGGAATTTGTTAGGCTTAATTTTGAATAAATAGATAGAAAGATTATCATTTTGGGACAGCAATATGATTGATTCTGGATGAAAAGATAGATTATTAGGCTAAAATAGCTATAATTAGTTTGGAACGTATTTTGTGCCTAAGCCTATTAATAGCTAAAATCTATATTTAATTACTTACCAATGGGATAAGCAATATGAAAATTTTAATAGCCAGTTCTATTTCAAAATCTGCTATTGAAGAACTTAAAGTAAATCACGATGTAATATGTGCATTTAATGCGACAGAAGAAAAGTTAATGTCTGAAATAAGTGATAGAGATATTCTAATTTTTCGAAGTGGAGTGAAAATTTCAGAGCGGGTCATGAAGGCAGGATCAAACCTGAAATTTTTAATCCGTGCTGGGTCAGGTCTGGATAATCTTGATATCGAATACGCTAATAAAAGAGGTCTGGAATTAAAACGCATTCCGGAGCCAGGTGCTAAAGCGGTTGCGGAATTAAGTTTTGCTTTTATGTTAACACTATCCAGAAATTTACTCTATGCAGATAGTGAATGGAAAAAAGGGCATTGGGTAAAAAGTGAAATAACTGGTTACCTTTTAAGGGGCAAGGTTTTGGGTATAATTGGTGCAGGGAATATTGGGTCACTTGTTGGGGAAATGGGCGCGGCTTGGGGAATGACGGTATTAGGATGTGTTGACGAAGAAAGTCACACAGAAGAAAATGAGGATTATTTAGCTTCAAAAGGTATTAGGTTAACTTCGTTTGAAGAAGTTATCACCGAATCGGACTATTTAAGTATCCATGTCCCACTCAATGAAAAAACAAGAAATTTGATTGACAAAAAGGTTTTGAAAATGATGAAGCCTGGCTCATATTTAATGACACTTGCTCGTGGAGGCGTTGTCAATGAAAAAGATCTTTTAGAAGAGCTTAGTAATGGAAAAAGACTGAGAGGGGCAGGGCTTGATGTACACGAAAAAGAAGGTGAAGGCAAAATATCACCATTGGCATCATTACCAAATGTTGTTTTTTCTCCTCATATGGGTGCTCAAACCGTTGATTCACAGAGAGAAATAGGAGAACGTGTTTTGGAAATTGTAGAATATTTTGACAACAAATTAAATTCGCGTGAAGAAGTTGTAACAACAGTTAGTAAATAGAAATAGTGTATTTGTTGAAGTGATTACACAATAGGAGAGAAACAATGATAGCAAAAACAACACAGTTTAAACAAATGCTTACATCAAACCAGATTGAATTCATCTTGGAGGCTCATAATGGTTTAAGTGCAAAGATAGTTGAGGAAGCAGGCTTTAAAGGAATTTGGGGAAGTGGTCTGGCAATTTCTGCTGCTCTTGGAGTTAGAGATAATAATGAAGCTAGTTGGACGCAGGTACTGGATGTTACGGAATTTATGAGTGATGCAACCAATATTCCAATTATGTTGGATGCAGATACCGGCTATGGAAATTTTAATAACGTAAGAAGGCTGGTAAAAAAACTTGAACAGAGAAAGATAGCTGCAATGTGCATAGAGGATAAACTCTTTCCTAAAACAAATTCCTTTATAAATGGGGAGGCACAGGAACTAGCAAAAATAGATGAGTTTTCAGGTAAAATAAAGGCGGCAAAAGATACTCAGGAAGACTCTGATTTTTGTGTAGTAGCAAGAATTGAAGCGTTTATTGCTGGTTGGGGACTGTCAGAAGCCTTAAGAAGAGCAGAAGCATATCATAAAGCAGGTGCAGACGCCCTTCTAGTACATAGTAAAAAAAATACTGCTGAAGATATATTTGATTTCATGAAAGAATGGAAAGATACCTGCCCTGTTGTAATAGTACCTACAATGTATCATGAAACTCCGACTGAAGAATTCCAAAATTGTGGAGTAAGTCTTGTTATTTGGGCAAATCATTTGATGCGGAGCAGTATTAAAGCAATGCAGCTTACGGCAGCTAAAATACAAGATGAAAGGTCGCTTACTTCAGTGGAAAAAGAGATTGTGTCTGTAAAAGAAATATTCCGCCTACAAAATGCCGATGAACTTAAAAAAGCGGAAAAAATCTATCTCCCTTAAAGGAATAAACTGCTACTTTTTTAGTCTTCAACCAATAATTGTTATTAATAATTTCTTATTAAATGAAAGAAAATAGTACAAAAAATAAAATTGTAGATTATGATCTTTATGGGATTGTAGGTATCCGACAAATTAACCCATCCGAGAGAGATATTAATAATCTGGCCAAATCATATTCCAGCTTCAGATCTGAGTTAGACAGAGAACCTGATATTATTATCAGGTATAAAATAGACTGGCAACTAGGGGATATTTCATATTTAGGATTAGATGAAGCAGGTTTTAATGAAGATGGTTTTTATATTTTGACTAATGGCAGATCTCCATTGAAAGTTAAAATACCTTTTGAGCAACTAGGGGATAAATGTGAAATCGTTTGCGAACAAGGTATTGGAAGTATACCATTGCTAAACCAAATAATAAATTTGACCTTTCTTAAGAAGAATTATCTGCCTGTTCACGCTTCTGCCTTCTTACATAATGATTTAGGTGCGCTTGTGATAGGCTGGTCTAAAGGGGGAAAGACTGAGGCACTATTTAGTTTTATCAAAAAGGGTGCAAAATTTGTCGGTGATGAAACCGTTCTAATTTCTCCTGACGGTAAAAAAATGTTTGGAATCCCTGTACCTGTTTCAATTTGGGAATGGCAATTCTCTGAAATTAAGGAACTTATGCCTCCTGTCAGTATGCAGAAGAAAATTCAATTCAAAGGAATTCATTTAGTTGACAATGCTCATAGAGTTTTAGGCACAAGTATATTAAAAAATTACTCTTTTGTTAAAATGATAGGGGATGCGCTTCCAGCTCTCAGAAGACAGTTGAATATTCGGTTAGGACCAAATATAATTTTTAAAGGTAGAACATACTGGAAACAGGTTAACCTTAATAGAGTAATAATTATAATGAGTCATAATAAAGATGTTATTACAATAGACAAATGTAATACAGTCGAAATTGCTGATAGAATGATCATTTCAAGTTTATATGAATTGGATTCTTTTTACAGTTATTATAGCAAATTCAAGTTTGCATTTCCAGGTATTAAGAATGATTTTCTTGAAAACATTGATGAAGTCTATTATAAACTATTACCCAATGCAATAGCAAGTATTGAAAGCTATCAAGTACTTCATCCTTATCCGGTTTCGTTTGAAAAATTATATAAAGGAATGAAACCAATATTTTATAATAATAATTAATTGTTAGATAAGTAGGAACTAAATGGCAACTATTGCATTAATAGGTGCTGATGGGTCAGGAAAAACAACAATCTCAAAAATGCTTCTTGATTCACCACCAGCAAAAATGAAGTATTTATATATGGGGTTAAACATTGAGTCTAGTAATTATGCTTTACCGACTTCGAGGCTGATTTATTATTTTAAATTAGTGAAATACAAAAAGAGAAATAAAAATCTTAAAAATGTGAAGTTAAAAAATCTTTCACTACATGAGCTTAATGATAATCGTAATTTGGATACCAGGGGTAAATTAGCTGCAACGGCTAGGATGATTAACAGAATAGCAGAAGCATTTTATAGACAAGCAATATCTTGGATATTCCAATTACGGGGATATACTGTTCTCTATGACAGGCATTTTATTTTTGAGTTACCAAAAAATCAAACAAAGAAAGAGCTAAAGGGTCAGCGTTTTACATGGAAAATTTATGTGTGGTTAGTTAATAAAATTATTAGTGAGCCAGAACTAGTTTTCCTTTTGTACGCACCACCGGAGGTTCTTTTTGAGAGAAAAAAAGAAGCAGATATTGATTATTTAAAGAAGAGAAACGAAAATTATATGAAAGTTGGTAGCGGATTTAAGAATTTTTATGTAATTGATGCAACACAGCCAATAGATATAGTTTTTGCTGATGTTTTTGGCAAGACAAGTCATTTCCTAAATAAAAATAAGCTCATCAATTAGCAGTATCAATAGTATAATAATATTATGAATAATACATGAAAACTTCAAGAATGAAAAACAAACCATATGCTGTTTTAATTAATCTGGATTATTTAACTGGTTTACAAACAGCCAGAATATTGGCTGATAGAGGCATCCCCGTTATCGGTATGGCAGAAAACCTCGATCATTTTTGTGCAAAAACAAATGCTTGTGAAAAAGTTATCCCAAGCGGAAGAATGACCGAGGAACTGATTGAAAATCTTATTAAACTTGGAAAAGAATTTGATCAGAAAGCTGTTCTCTATCCTTGCCAGGATAATAGCGTATTACTCATTTCACAAAATAGGGAAAAACTTGAACCGTACTATCACATTTCTCTCCCTGCAAAAGAAACTGTGGAATTATTAATGAATAAACCTCGGTTTTATGAATTTGCTAAAGTAAATAATTTACCTGTGGCAAAATTCCAATTGTTACTAAATAGAAAAGATGCAGAGGAAGCCGGCGATAAATTGACCTTTCCATGTGTTCTTAAACCTCATATGAAAAGTGTTAAGTGGGAAGAAAACACGAAATTAAAAGCATTCAAAGTTTTAAACAAGGATGAATTCTTGAAGATGTACGACCGGATTTGTGGTTGGAGCGAAACATTGATGTTACAGGAATGGATAGAGGGTGATGATACAACTCTTTACTCTTGTAATAGCTATTATAATAAAAACTCCGAGTCACTTGCTGATTTTACTGCAAAAAAGTTGAGACAATGGCCAATTGTTACTGGAAACACGAGCTTGGGTATAGATATAATTGATAAAACTGTTCTGGATGTAACAACTGATTTATTTAAGAAAGTCAATTATGTTGGATTGGGATATGTAGAAATTAAGAAGGATATCAGATCAGGAAATTATTATATAATTGAACCAAATATTGGAAGGCCTACTGGACGTTCAGCGTTAGCTGAGGCTTGCGGCGTCGATCTGATTTATACTATGTATTGTGATTGCCTGGGGTTGAAATTACCTGATACAAGAACACAGACTTTTAAAGGTATTAAGTGGATTCATTTAAGAGCGGATTTACAGTCTGCCTATAATTATTGGAAAGCTGGTAATCTAAGTTTTAAGGAGTGGATAAAATCAATGAAAGGGAAAAAATTCTATTCTGTTATCTCATTCAAAGATCCGCTTCCATTTCTTATAGAGTTAAAAATGGCAATAGTTTATGGGATTAAATCATTATTTGGGAAAGCAGACGAGATTAAGAATTAGTAACATTAATATAATTTTTTAACATTATTTGAGAACTGAGGTAAGTAATATTTCAAAAGAACAATCATATGTTATAAAAGAAGTAGATGCTGGCTTTGATGAGAAATGGATTGAGTTTATTCTGAAAAACGCTGAATGTTCCATTTATTACCATCCTTCTTGGTTTAAAGTGCTTGAAGAAGAAACAAATCAAAAAACAATAAAACTAGCCTATCTGGATAATAGAGGACTGATTGTAGGTATTATGCCTCTCCAATTTACGAAGGGTGTTCCATTCGGGATTGGTGGAGCTCTTGGTACAAAGCGCATCTCCTCTTTACCCAGAACACCAGTTGGGGGTCCGGTCGCGTCAAACAAAGAAATTGCTGATATATTGCTTAGCAAAGCAATTAAAATTAGTAAGGAAAATTCAAAGTATAGACTACAAATCAAGTCTTTTAATGACGAACTGAATGAACGAATACCTGCATTATCTAAATACTACTGGCGTGAATTTTATTTTACTGATATACCCAAATATCCTGAAAAATTAAGATTTGGTAACTCAAAGAATCATACAAAAATTAAATGGGGAATTAATAAGGCGCTTAAAAGTGGGGTTAGAATTAGGTATTCTGAATCTGCAAAAGACATTTTAGCCTGGTATAAATTGTATCTTGACACAATGAAATTTCATACAACACCACCGAGATCATTACGCTTTTTTAAAAGCCTATGGAAAAACCTAAAACCTAAGGGCTTAATGCAATTAGTTTTTGCTGAATTGGAGGAAGATGGAAAGCAAAGGATCATCGCAGGAAGTATTTTCTTAACTTTTAATAAAGTTGTAGTTTATGCTTTTAATGGGAGTGACAGAAATGATTTTGAATTAAGACCGAACGATTTAATTCATTGGACTGTAATCCATGATGCACAAAAAAAAGGATTTGAAATTTATGATTGGGGAGAAGTCACTAAGGGACAGAAAGGATTAGCAGCTTATAAGGAAAAATGGTCATCAAATAAACTAGATATGTATCATTATTATTTCCCCGATTTCAAAAATAAAGATGAAGATAATATTGATTCAGGAATAAAAGAAGGACTACTTAAAAATTTGTGGAATTTACTGCCGTTAAAAGTTACTTCTACAATCGGAACGCAAATTTTTAAATACTTATGATCAAAAAATTATTTTATTTTGTAAAACCGCTGATACCAAGATCATTTCAGATTTTTCTAAGAAAAAATATAGTTAGAATACAACGTATAAAGTACAAAGATGTATGGCCTATTTTTAGATCTTCTGAAGTAAAACCGAAAACTTGGAGAGGCTGGCCTGAAAATAAAAAGTTTGCGTTTGTATTAACACACGATGTAGAATTACAAGGTGGACACGATAAGTCCTTAAAATTAGCATTGCTGGAAAAAGAATTGGGATTTGTATCATCTTTTAATTTTGTTCCAGAAAGATATAACGTTTCAACTGAGGTCAGGAACGAGCTTGTACAACTTGGTTTTGAAGTGGGCGTTCACGGACTGAATCACGATGGTAAGCTTTTTTCAAATAAACGAATATTTGCTGAAAGGGCAAAGAAAATTAATGAATATATAGAGCAATGGAATGTGACTGGTTTTAGAGCTCCTGCTATGCACCATAATCTGGAGTGGATTCATGATCTTAATGTCAAATATGATCTTTCCACATTCGATACCGATCCTTTTGAACCACAGGCTGATGGAATGAAAACTATATTTCCCTTTCGTGTAATTAAAAAAGATAGTAATCAGGAATACTGGGAATTTCCATATACCCTTGTTCAGGATTTTACACTCTTTATATTAATGAAGGAAAAGAATATTGATATATGGACACAAAAACTTGACTGGATTGCTGAAAATGGAGGAATGGCTTTGGTGAATGTGCATCCTGACTATTTATGTTTTGACGGAAAGCCAGGACAGGAAGAGTTTCCCGTTCAACATTATGTTAGTTTATTAAAATATGTTAAAGATAAATATCCTGGACAGTTTCTAAACATACTGCCTAGTGAACTTGCATTAAAAATGGATTCTTTGTTTAATCAGAATAGAAAAATAATAATTGGAGAGTAAATTTATTTAATTACTCTATAATTTAGAATAAGAATTTACTTATGCTGAAAAATATTCAGGAAAGTTTGAATAACCTGATTAAATTGCTAATAAATCGGAATAGTTTTGATAAATATTCATCCTAGATATTTTGAATTTGATATATATACTAATATTATGTGTGTTTTCAAAGGACTTATCAAAATTGACTTTTGAACATCAATCAAAACTAATTGCTCTGCATTAAACTACTTTCTATTTTATGGCCAAAGATAATAATTGTAAAAAAATTTGTATGATCGCAATGGCTTCTTATCCGGGTGATCCAAGGATCAGAAGGCAGGCAGAAGCTTTAGAGCAAGCAGGATATGAAGTAGATGTTTTGTGTAGGTATTCAGGAAAGCAAGCAGCAAAGGAAAAAATTGGACATGTAACTGCCTATAGAATTATGAATGCGCCATCAAGAGAAAGTAAATTTTTGTATTTTCTTCAATCCATTGTTTTTGTAGCATATGCATTCATACGTTTATTACTCCTATCACTATCTAAAAGATATAAAGTGATTCAAGCTCATAATTTACCCGATTATCTAATCTTTGCTGGTATTTTGCACAAGATGTTTGGTGTGAAACTTATATTAGATATTCATGATCCCTCCGTAGATCTGTTTGAGGATAAATGGCCCGGTAAAAAAAATAGGCCATTGAAATTTATTTTAAGTAAATTGGAACAGTATTCTTGTAAATTGGCTGATGAATTGATAACGGTTAGCGATACATGCAAAGATAGATTAGTTCAAAGAGGAAATAGTCCAGATAAAATAACACTTGTACTAAATACTGCAAATGAAAATTTGTTTAAATTTAATAGTATAAGGGAATTTAGAAAAATTACAAACGGTGCAAGACTAATTTATCACGGTACAATTTCAGAGAGATTTGGTTTGCATAATGTAATTAGCGCCATGCCGATTCTTTTAATGAATGTTCCTGGCAGCATATTTAATATTTATGGAAAATATGAGGATGAATATCTTGTTAAATTAAAGAATCTAATATCTGATCTCAATTTAAGTAAAAATGTAAAACTTAATGATAAAATTAGCCTGGAGCAAATACCGGATTTAATAAATAATCACGATATTGGAATAGTACCTTATCTTCAAACTGATTATATGAATCTTGCTTTGCCTACCAAAGCTTTTGAATATATTGCAACTGGTGTACCAGTCATTTCAACAAAATTAAAGGACTTATACGAAACATTTGGTGACAACTGCATTACATATTTAGAAGATAGTGATCCCCAGGAAATTGCAGATTCTATTTTATTTATATGCTCTAGTCCTAGCTTGGCTAAAAGCCGTGTTAATGAGGCTTACCAAAAATTATCAGATATTTCCGGCATAGTTATGCGGAACCGTTATATTTCCTTATATGATAATCTAATTCTTGAATAATTAGTAATAATATGACTGAGAAAGCAACTAAATTTTTAAGAAAATGTATACTAGTGAGAGGGACTAAAAAGCCGGCGCTTTAGGGAAAACTAATTTGATTTATTGCACATTAGTGTAAAAATTTTTCGCATCTCTTAAATATTTTATATTAAGGAATAAAAGAAAAATAATGGCAAGGCCAAAGTTGTTAAAAACAGAAAATTTTACAATGATTTATTAATCATATATCTAAAAACAACCGGGTTTTAGAGACGATCCTAATTTTATTAAAAAAGTCAGAATGTAGTAAATTTATTTTTATTAATATGGGAGGAAATTAAAATGAGCAAAAAGAAAATTGTTGTTACGGGTGGTGCAGGATTTCTTGGTTCTAGAACAGTTAAATTGTTACTTGAGAGAGAGTATGAAGTGACCATCCTGGATGATTTCTCAAACGGAAAACGGTCTCATTTAAGTGATCTTAATGATTTTTCAGGGTTAAAGATAGTCGAAGGAGATATTACGGACAAAGAAATTGTTGATAAAGTAATGAGAGATTGTCAAATTGTTATTCACTTTGCTGTCTTGGGATTAAGACAATCAATAAAAGAACCAATTCGAGTAAATGATGTAATTATTAATGGAACCCTAAATTGTCTGAGTTCTGCACTTAGAAATAATGTAGAACTGTTTTTAAATTGTTCGTCCTCCGAAGTATTTGGTACTGCAAATTATGTCCCAATGGATGAAGCCCATCCATTAAATCCAGAAACGCCTTATGCTGCTGCTAAAGTTGCACAAGATAAATATGTTTTCTCATATGGTAGAACATTCAACCTTCCCTGGGTTACAATGAGACCATTTAATATGTATGGGCCAAACTCACATTGGCAAGGATTTAGAGGCGAATTGATTCCTAAAATGATTGTCAGGGCAATGAATAAAAAACCTTTAGTAATTTTTGGCGATGGGAACCAAACTAGAGATTTTATTTATGTTGATGATATTGCAGAAGCTGTGGTAACCTTATTAGAAAATCCAAAGGCCAGAAAGATGGAAATAAATTTTTGTAGCGGTCATGAAACCACCATAAAAAGCATCGCCGAATTAATTTGTGAAAATTTTTCTTTAGATAAATCAAAATATATAAAATATGAACAACAAAGACCAGGTGATGTACAAAGGCATTTAGGAGACAACACGAAGTTCAAACAGATCTTGGGTCAATCTCCTAAGGTTAGTATAGAAAGTGGAATAGAAAGCACTGTAAAATGGTTTAAATCTTTACCTTTTACGCCTGAAGAATTACTAAAAGGCGAAACTCTAAAAAATTGGGAATAAATGAATTTGAATAATTTAACTTTTCTTATTACAGGAGCAACAGGAAGACTGGGTACCGAGATATGCTTTAGGTTGGAAGAATTAGGGGCTACAATTATCCCAATTGTCTTCAATAACTGTGAGTTAAAACCGAAAAGAGTTCCTTGGCTGGCTAAAACAAAGCCTGTTAGGGTATCTTCGTATTATGAACTTGATAGTTTGAAAATTCCGGATTATGTAATAAATTTTCATTGGTCGGTTAAAAGAAATCTTACTTTTACTGGACAATTAAACCACGAACTTTCTAATTCAATTTTTATTAATGAATTCTTTTGGGCTTGGTTAAAAGATAAAAACCTGAAAAAATTTATAAATATTTCATCTATTAAGGTGTTTAGTCATTTAAACAAAAGTCCTGTTGACTCATTAAGTTATCCACAGCCAGTTTCTGCATATGGATTAACGAAACTGCTTGCGGAACAATATTTCAATTTATTCTTCCACAATTCAAATTTTAGGGTTCTTAATATTCGTCTTTCTTCAGTGGCTTCTGTTGGAGAAAATCCGTCGCAGTTAATGAGTCAATTATATATGAGTGGATTTCAGAATAAAAGGATAAAAATCAATATAAATCATAGTACAGACCTTTTATATATAAAAGAAGCAATAGACTTAATAATTAGTGCCTCGTTGAATTTTGAAGAAGCTAAGATACTAATTGGAGGCAAAGGTTATGAAAATGGGGAAATATCTGAAAGGTTTGAAAGTGTCTCTAATAAAAAATTAAATGCAGAATATGTTGATCTTTCGCCTAGAATAATTGATCCTTCATTTAAATATGAAAATAATGTTATTACGCAAAATTTTGTTAGGAAATATTCCCTTGACAAAATGATAAATGAATTGATAAATAGAAGATAAAAAATTGAATTATTTACGGATAAAAATATTCTGGTTTATACCTAAACTCATAATCTGGACACAAGAGTCATTAAATTTATGCCTATAAGATTAAGATAACTAAAGAGTATGAAAAAAAATCGGGGACTTATCAAATGAGTATAAACGAGGTGTCATCATAATTCTGAAAGGAAGGCAAATACCCCAAAAGATTGTTCATAAAAATGAGAATCGGTTTTAAATCAATTTATAGTTCTCTATGAGGGTGTCGAAAAGTTGAATTGCATGTCCTCGGAAAGAAGAGATTTCAGAAGATTTAATGAAGCTAAAATAACAATCTAGACAAGTAGAAGATGAGTTGGAGATACTGGAAAAAGCTATAACTGTCTTCATTCAATACTCGAAGCAGACATTGGTTTATGAATCAATATAGAAATAGTGATCATATTATGACTTTTAATTTTGATTTCGACATAATATGGCAAAATTAATCTATAAAAATGGAAATGATTTTTATATTTTAGCTGCAAATTATTATCTAATATTAGGGACAGTCTAAATTACTTGAGCATTTTACATATTACATACGATCTTAGAGATAGACATAATAGAGAAAAGACTTCTGCAGTTCGGAACCTGATTAAACTAAATCAAAATTTCTCAAACATATCAGTTATTGATATTTTAAGAACTCCCATTCTATTTGAAGAGAAATCTGAGTTAATATCTCAAAACCATCTTGTTATAGATTCTTTTGGTCTACCCTTTGGCTTATTATTTAGAATGAGCCAAAACCGCGTTGTAAAAAAAATTTACGATGCGGATAGTTCTGGTTTGTTTAGAATTAATTCTACTAAACTTATTCATTCTCATAAAATGACATTTGATGGTTATGTAGGATACCAAATAGCTTTAAAGTATGATCTTCCTTTTATTGTAACTGTCAGGCAAACGGATACGATGGTATTAAATAAAAAACGAGGATTGATAAAGCATTTTAAACCGTTGATAATTAAATGTGAAAAAATTTTCTATTTAATACCTCAGATCACATTAAGACTGGAAAAAATTCTTGGCACTGATTTCTTTGAAAAACATATAAAAGATAAACTAGTATTTCTTCCTAATATTGTGGAAAGAAAAACCGATACTGAGAATAAGCATGTTGTAAAGAACAATTTTGTTACAGTTCTTAGAATGGATAAAAGGTCTGTGAAAAGAAAAAATTTAAAAAGATTACTATTGGGATTTAAAAAATTAAATAACAGAGAATTTAAATTAAAGATAATTGGTACAGGCGATTATATGTACAAGGTAATGGAATGGGTAGATGAATTGGAATTGAAAGATAGAATAACTTTTCTCGGCAAAGTTGAAAACAGCTTGATTGATGAACACTATGCAAATGCAGAAGCTTTTCTTTTGCCCAGTATTAGTGAATCATTTGGAATGGTTTATGCCGAAGCACTTATGAATGGAACACCAATAATGTACTCTAAAGATCGTTTGGGATTTGATGGGATGTTTGAAGGTGTCGGTGTTGGCGTTGATCCGCTATCTGTGGATTCCATAGCTGAAGGTATAAAAAATCTTTCATCTAATAGTACTAATTTTCGTAGTAAAATAAGAGAACTTGATAACAATAATGCTTTTGATGTATTCAGTTCGGAATACATAAATAATAAATACAAACAAATAATAAGTTCCATTATAGGATAAAATGTCTCAAGAAAATATAATAATTGGAAAAGTAACTGACTCATTCCTTTGTAAGCCGATAGGAGGCGTTAAAATTATTTTGAAAGGCAGGAACAAAAACGTGCTTTCAACAAGTTATTCTTCCGCTAAAGGAATTTGGAGATTAAACCTCAGGAAGGAAGTTTACAGTGCTATCTTTGAAATTACGGGATTTGTTTCAAAAGAAGTTGACGCCTCTGTAGAATTTCCTAAAATAATTAGGTTGTTAGAGAATAAATTAATCGGGTATCAAAATAAACTTTGGTTTAATCCAGGTGAAAAAGTTTCCGCATTTATACATTCACCAAAGGACTTTAGTGCCAGATTAATCAGACATGGTATTAATAATACTGAAATTTTAAAACTTGGACGCTTTCCAGCTATATTTCAAAATATACCTAATGAATTCTTTGTGGATAAGGGCTTGATGTGGAAAGAAGCATTTTCGTATGAAATTCCAGTTGATGCCGAATCCGGCTTGTATAGTCTTAAATTATTTAACAATAATGAAACAGAATATTCGATCACATTTGTTGTGCAGCCAAATAAAGCCGATAATTTTTCAAACAAAAGAATTTTGGTTCTAGCCAGTACAAACAATTGGCAGGCTTATAATATATGGGGGGGGCGCAGCAGGTATAGAAACTTTGAAAATCCCAAAACTGCACAGATAATAAATGATCTAAAATCAATAGGATTAAGATTTGTTCCTGAAACAATCAAGTCATTTACAAAAAATATATTAAGAAAACGTACTGTTGTTAGTATAAAAGATCATCCGAATGCTTTTCAATTTAGGCCATTGTCTCTGAGACGGCCACATCCTAATTGTAGTATAAATGAAGAAATAGTCACAGATAAATATACAAGCCATTTAGCACCGGGAGAATGGAGAATTCTTGCTTGGCTTGAAAAGGAAAAATTTACGTATGATTTAATTAGTGGATATGGATTACATAATAATCCGGATTTATTAAAGAATTATGATGTGGTTGTATTAAGCACGCACTGTGAATATTGGAGTAGGGAAATGTTCAGTGCGTTGAAGACATTTTATAATGATGGTGGATCGATATTAAATTTATCAGGGAATTCAATATACAGAGAAATTGAATTTTTGGACAAAGGAGATCTGAGATGTACAAGCTTAAGATTTGCTGATTCTGTAGAGGATGAGACTCAAATTATAGGTGTTAGATTTGATATGAAGGGTTATGGGAGCTGTGCTCCATTTAAAGTTGTTAGTGCTGATCATTGGGTATTTGCTAATACTGAAGTTCAAAAAGGGCATTTATTTGCACAGCATAGCTTAAACCATTTTGAAGGTGGTACTGATTTGGATTTTGAAGTAGATCCTGCTTCCAAGCCCGGGATGGCACCGCTGACAGGTAATGGAGGCTCGGGATGGGAAACGGATAAAATATCGTCAACGGCTCCAAATGATATTGTATTGTTGGCAAAAGGAACAAATAGTAGGGGTGGGGGGGCAAATATGATCATTAGAGAACCAAATGGAAAGGGAATTATGTTTTCTGCATCCTCAATAACATTTGGGGGGACACTTTTGATTGATAATGTTTGTTCGAGAATTGTAAAGAATGTGCTATCTAAAGCTTTAGATAAGAAAAGGTAACGGTTAATCGCTTGCTACAAAAACTCTTTCGTTCATAAGCTTATACTTTTTATTTGATTTTTCACAAAATGCATCACCATTCTCATCAAAATTCAATCTTTTCCCCGCCTCACTTACCCATCCAATAATTTTAGCAGGTGTTCCTACAACAAGTGCAAAGTCCGGGACATCTCTTGTAACAATGGCACCAGCCCCCACCATAGAATTCATTCCAATCGTGTTGCCACAAACAATTGTACAATTTGCTCCTAGAGAAGCACCTTCCCGGACTAAAGTTTTAATATAAAATTTTGAGCCAACTTGCGGATACTTGCATTTTGGATCGAGAATGTTTGTAAATACCATAGATGGGCCACAAAACACATAATCTTCGAGGGTAACACCTTCATAAATTGAAACGTTGTTCTGAATCTTACAGTTGTTACCAATGCTTACATTATTGCCAACGTTCACATTCTGACCAAAAACACAGTTTTCTCCAATTTTGGCTCCCCTCTGAATGTGGCTAAAATGCCAGATTTTTGTTCCTTCTCCAATATCAGCAGGTTCATCAATAAATGCCGATTCATGTACAAAATAGTTCATAATTATTTTTGTCTTTGATAATAATTTTTAGCCATAGGATGAATAACTGAGTTGCTATTCTCCACTATTTTAGAATTTCTTAATTCGTGGACTAACTCGATTGATGGGCGTGCATCCTCAATACCAAAACCATTTCCTGCCAATGTTTCTTCATATACCTTGGTATGCAAATCTGTGAATCCCGAGCTGAATTGAATTTCATTTCCGTCAAATTCTATTGAACGAAAAGTCGGAATATTCTTCTCTACGAGATTAGCAGGGAGATCATATTTATCTGCTGAAAGGAACCAGGAAACTTCTGCATTCTTAAGTTCGATAAATCCTGCCATTTTTTTTGGTTCCGATAGATATAATTCACTTTTTTGGACGGGGCCAAACAACCAGATAAGTAAATCAAAAAAGTGAATACCAATGTTTGTTCCAATTCCTCCAGATTTTTCTTTCACACCCTTCCACGAGAAGCCATACCATAGCCCTCGCGAAGTAATGTAAGTTAAACTTACCTGGTATTTTTTTGACACTTTTGATGATTCCAATTTCTTTTTCAATTCAATCAGGCTATCGTGGACCCTTAACTGCAATATTGTGTAAACTCTACTACCGGTTTCGCTTTCGAGTTCCTGAAGAGCATCCAGATTCCAGGGATTTAATACTAATGGCTTCTCGCAAATTGCATCTGCTCCAATTCTTAAGGCTAATCGAATATGAGCATCATGAAGATTATTTGGAGAACAAACGGTTAAATAATGTACTCGGTGTTCTTCACCTTTTCTCTTCAATTTTTCTAAATGCCTGTCAAATCTTTCGAATTCAGTGAAAAAACTAGTGTTTGGGAAAAATTGATCTAATATACCAACTGAATCATGTGGATCAACGGCTGAAATTAAATTGTTTCCAGTATCTCTTATTGCTTTTAAATGTCTTGGTGCAACATATCCCCCTATACCGGTTATGGCGAAATTCTTCATGTAGTAATAACCTTTTAAAAATATATGATGCTCTGTAAATAACGAGAAGATTTAATGTCATTTCTTTCGAAAGCATTATACTTATCATAATTTTTTAGATAAATTTGTATAATTTTAACACACTAAAATATAAGAATAAAATAATTAAATACCATATGTGTGCGACCGAAAATATATAAGCATTTAATAAAAAATTAAAAGTAAATTTTAAACTAGGCTTTCTCCATTAATAGGTAAAAAACATTAGATTACTTTAAACGAAAATTGGTATTTTTTGTATAGTAAAGAAGGGGCTCTATAGGTTTTTATAAAGGAATTCAATGTTTGAATATCTTTTTAGAAACTGGATATATGACTTTAAAATCTATTAGATGTTTGGTTTTGCAAATTCTAGAATGATTTGGAAGAAATATTTGGACTAGAATAAAACAAATTCTTAATTGCAACCGAACTTTAAGGTGGATTAATATTCTTATTATCTTATGACATGACAATATTGTCATTTATTTTAGGTAAGTATTTTTATGGTATATTATGAAGAATCATCTCAGATTACTGGGGTGTATTCCACTTTAATTATTCATAAGATTGTGAAATAATAAGTGATAAGTGATAAGTATTGAAGATAATTCTTAAGAAAGATAAATTATAAATTCTTTCCTAGGAATTTATTTATCAAATAATCAATTAACGATTTTTATTAAATAAAAGAATTTCTTAGGAAATTAGTTCGAAATTAACTTCTAATTTTTTTCAATTAAATAGATGGTTTATTTTTGTTAATAGAATATGAAGTTGAGAGAAATGTATACTTTAAAATAGCAATATTTGCTTTTATGGCGTATATGTTTTTTATGTTTTTTGGTACGAAGATGCCGTTTCAACAGAAGGTTACAGAAGCAAAATTGGGCGGATCATCTAACATTGTTAATCAAATAGTCTATCCGTTGATATTTCTATTATCTATGGTTTCTCTTTTTGTAAGGCGCCTGGATGCAGTTGCAATAATAAAAAAGGAGAAATTATTAACCATATTTTTAATATGGTGTTTTTTAAGCATTCTCTGGTCCTATAGCCCCCTGGACTCTGCAAAACGCTTTTTTAGGACCTTAACTTTAATTACAGTTACATTTTCTCTACTTGTTCACACAACTTCAACTAAGGAAATACTAAGCTTTATTAAACCACTTTTGTATTTATACATATTCCTGTCAGTTGTTGGGTGTATTGTAATACCCGGAGCTAAAGATCCAACGTTCCATACTTGGAGAGGTTTTGAAGATACTAAAAATGGTCTTGGTAGTGCGGCTGTAGTGTGTATAATACTTAGTTATTTTATTTATAAATTTGAGATAGGGTATGCCAGATTTTTTGCAGCATTAGCAATGCTATTTTCAGTTGCCCTTTTACTCGGGGCTGGAAGCATGACATCAATTTCAAATTTTCTAATAATTGTATTTTTCGGTTCATTATTGTCAGCTGATAAAATATTTAAGCCGCTTGGACTTGGCCGTACTGCTTCGACCATAATTCTTTTATTCAGCATAAGTATGGTTACAATTTTTCTTTTGGTTATTCCTGAATTAGTTGCTGTAGTTACAGATGCGATAGGAAAGGACCCAACCTTCACTGGAAGAACAGATCTATGGGCTACTATGTTTATCAGTATTTCACACCATCTCTTACTGGGAACTGGTTACCAAGCGTTTTGGAGCGTCAGTCCTCCGTCTCCATATCTTGAACATATTTATCAGATATTTATATGGATTCCAAATGAATCTCATAATGGTTATATAGATATAGCTAACGAAGTTGGTTTAATTGGACTTGTAATATTTTTGGCGATGATAATTAGGTATTTTGTCAGTATGCGGAATCTTAATTTTCCTAATCCGTGGAAGTGGCTCATTATAGCTGCTTTGATAGGGAATACAGGCGAGTCATATTTAATTGCTTTCGCTGGGAAAGCCGGTGCGATGGTAGCTATTTCATATCTGATTTTATTTGCACAGCTCTGGAAACAGGATGCTGAAGCAGAATACGAAACCAGCTAAAATTTACTTAGGTAAATTCATTTTTTTCTTAAAACTTCCAGCGGTTAATCTGTATAGATAAATGCCGCTGTGAACATTCTTACTTCTACTGTTCTTTCCTTTTCTGTAATCAATGTTATATCCCGCAGTAGTTTACTGCTTATACAAGGTTGTTACTCTCTTCCAAATTAATCGTATATCTTTATGCCTACATCCATAGCGTTATGGGATAAAATTTAATAGCTGTTGAAGGATTAAAGGGAATAGAACTAGTTTGTAAAAACTGCTGTTCGCCTGCTTGACCTGCCCCCAGTTTTATGTGCCAATGATAAGTTAGTTTCTTTCCATTATCAAGCATTGACCACCTGATATGGAATAATTATTTCCGGTGCCGGAGGTCTATAGCCTAATGCGC
>Ga0102953_1000541_pt1 | contig 25777 bp, 17 predicted proteins | sample SalPon2A_C_D2_MG_FD_78509 | JGI IMG/M metagenome (GOLD analysis project Ga0102953, IMG submission 78509) | Soil microbial communities from South San Francisco under conditions of wetland restoration - Salt Pond MetaG R2A_C_D2_MG | ecosystem: Environmental > Terrestrial > Soil > Wetlands | place... | reverse complement strand
TACGCCATGGCTCGGATCTCCTTGTTATTGTTAACGTTTTCGCAAAAACAGTATAACATCAAGAAGCTCTCCGGGCCTTTATTTATATGATTTTACTTACAATTTTATGAGACAGCAGTGATACAGAGGGTGCAACAAAAGTTTTGAAGAATTTCTGGGCATGAGCCACCAGGACATATTAGGAAAATCGGTATATGATCTCGCTCCTGCTAATCTTGCTGAAATCTACCATGAAAAAGATGCCGAGTTAATCAATAATCCAGGGGTCCAGATTTATGAATTTGAAGTAAAAAGCAAAAACGATGAAGATAATCGCCAGGTCGTCTTTCACAAGGCAACATTCAAGAAATCTGACGGGCAAGTTGGTGGGTTGATTGGAGCCATTCTTGATATTACGAAAAGAAAAAGAAACGAAAGCCAAAAAGAAAAACTTATTGCCCAACTTCAGGAAGCCCTTGATAAAGTAAGGGTATTGAGCGGTTTTCTTCCTATTTGTGCATCATGTAAGGCCATCAGGGATGACAAGGGGTATTGGAAACAGATTGAATCATATATCAGTGAGCACTCTGAAGCAGAGTTTAGCCACAGTCTTTGCCCAAAGTGCGCCAAAAAGCTATACCCTGAGTTTGTCCCCAAAGATCCAGATAAAAAAATGTAAAAAGGGGGACGTGCTTTCGCCTTTTGTTGCAGGGACGTCAGTATAAAATCACAATAAGGCTTAAATCCTCATCCAAATTAACTGCCAAAAAACAAACTCTCTTTGCATAGCTCTTCGAACACCTCCAAAAACTGCGGCCCCGCGCCCTCCTCTCACTACAAAAGCCGAAAAGCCGCAGCCTTCTCCCGGCAATCATGCGGAGAGGCGTTTCATCATGTTATTGTAGACAGAACCATCCACCCGATAATAAACCTGTCTGCCGTGCCGCTTCTTTTTCAATATGCCGCGCATATTAAGTTTGCGAAGATGTCCGGAAATAACCGGGCTCGGGATTTCGCAGGCCCCGGCCAGCTCCCCGACTGAAAAGGGCTTATTCAGGAGGATATGAATTATCTTGAGTCGGAGCGGATGGGCGATCGCCTTCAGGAGTTCAGAAATTATCTCCAGGTCATTTTCGTCGTATTTTTCAGCCATACCAGTCATATCTCCTGATTTTAACTCGCGGATTACAAATTGCTCCGTCATTGCCTTGTTGAACAGGAGAGAGCGTCTCCCGCCTTATTTGTGTGTGTTGGAGAATTCCTGAGGATGAAGTCAGGAACTCTCTTCAGGAGAGAGGATTGCGTGTCCAGCAGAAAACACCCTCTCCTGTTCAACAAGGGATAATGGTCTCCTTTAATACGATTGTTGCCTTGTGGCGTTTTACCCTTGAGCCTGTTTCGTGTTGCTGTTAGAGGTCATGGTAAACAAAAATCTGCCTGATTGCTGTTAAGTTACTGTTAATTTGTGTAAAGTTTTGTAAGCAACCAGACATCTCTTTACAAAACTTTACAGTCGGAACAGTTGCTTTGCGTTAGATTGGCACAGGAAACAATCAAATAATTATAAAAGCAGGCCGCCATGAAAGACATTCTGATAATTGATGACGATGCGGAACTCTGTGATCTTCTGACGGATTATCTGAAAGCGGAAGGTTTTAATATCGAAACCTGCCACAATGGCGAGCATGGAGCGGAACTTGCCATAAACGATAGGTATGACCTGATCATCCTCGATGTCATGCTGCCGGGAATCAACGGATTCGACGTTTTGCGAAAGATTCGATCTTGTTCCGCGGTCCCGGTCATAATGCTCACCGCCCGCGGTGATGACATCGATCGGATCGTCGGCCTTGAGTTGGGCGCCGATGATTATCTTCCCAAGCCTTTCAATCCCAGGGAGTTGGTCGCCAGGATGCATGCCATTCAACGGCGAACAGAAATTTCAGCCGGGCCGACCGCACCCGGCAAACACGACAGGAATGAGGGCAAAATCATCGTCGATGACCTTGAACTTGATCCGGCTCGCCAAACCCTTTTGTGCAAAGGGGAAAATATTGAACTGACCGCCGTGCAATTTTCAATTCTCCATCAACTGTTGGCAAATGCAGGTAAAGTGGTATCCAGGGACAAACTGGCGGAAGATGTCCTGGGCCGTAAGCTGGAGATGTTTGACCGCAGCATAGATGTTCATATCAGCAGCTTGCGGAAAAAACTGGACTGCGGGAGCGGAGGTCGGGAAAGGATCAAGTCCGTCCGCGGCGTGGGCTATCAGTATCTTGTCGGAGCTCAGTGAGGGTAAGAGTATTATGCCAAGGATATTTATAAAAATATTTTTCTGGTTTTGGCTGGCGATGACTCTGATCGGGATAATCCTGGTGGCGATTTCCCTGACCACTGATCCGAGACGGAACTTTATGGAGAGGGAAAGCCATAAACTCACCTCCTATGGGGAGCAGCTCATCAGGGCATATGAAGACAAAGGAGAGGCGGGGCTGGTCAGAGAAATCGACCGCTTTGAGGTTGAAGATGGGATCCATCTTGTTTTGGTAGATGTGAAAACCCGCTTATTGAGCGAACAGCCGGAACAGCCGTTTTTGAAAGATTTTGCCCGAAAAGCCCTGATCGGCAACCTGACTCGTTCTTTGGGTTCAGATATTGTCCGCCCCGGGGGCAGCAAGTTTGAAACTTTTGCCATCCCCCTTAACAAGGATTACGTGCTTCTTGCCGAAGTCCCCAAGCCGACCAGACAACAGCTTCTCCTGGACCCCCAAACTTTAACATCAAGGCTGGTTGCAACTTTCATGGTTGCCTGGTTGATTTGCTACCTGTTGGCGCGTTCGATCTCGACCCCGATTTTGAAGCTCCGCAGGGCCACGCAAAGATTCGCCGAAGGCGATCTTGACATCAGGGTCACCCCTTCCCTTGGTCAAAAGAAAGGTGAATTCGCCGATCTGGCCAAGGATTTTGACTCGATGGCCGAGCGGATAAGCGACCTACTCCAGCACCAGCAGCGTTTTCTCCGCGATATTTCCCACGAACTGCGTTCTCCGCTGGCGAGATTGAACGTGGCCTTAGAACTTGCCAGGCAACAGATCGGCAAAGACATTGCTCCGCTGTCACGGATCGAACAGGAATCGGAACGCCTTAACACCCTTGTAGGTCAATTATTGACCATTACCCGATTGCAAAACCAGACTTTAATCAGGGATAAACAGCCGCTTGATCTTGCTGATCTTCTAAAGAGGATAGTTGAAGATGCCAATTATGAATGCCAGACCTCCCACCTGAAAACCCGGCTCACGGCCAAGACGGTCGGCACCGTCCTCGGCTCGGAGGAGCTGATTTACCGGGCCATCGAAAATGTAGTCCGAAACGCCATCCACTATACCCGTGAAGGGTCTGTCGTAGATATCAACCTGACAAGCAGCAAGGATGGATCTTGGGCCGAAATTTCCGTGCTTGACCATGGACCAGGTGTTCCGGAATCTGCCCTGCCCGAGTTGTTCAGGCCATTTTACCGGGTTGGCGAATCACGAGAACGTAATGGCGGCGGCACAGGGGTCGGACTGGCTATTGCGGAACAGGCAATTAAGCTGCATGGCGGCAAGATCTGGGCTGAGAACCATGCCCAAGGAGGCCTGATTTTTACCATCCTGCTCCCTGTAGAAGGAGCAAGCTCCGATTGATCGAAGAAGAGTAAACCTTACAATATTAAAATCAACAGTAGTTAGTTTTCTCTCCAGCCGGTATCACCGGAATTAAGCCAAAGATAATCCGCCTCAGCGCTAGTAGCATTATTGCGGTTAATCCTGCCTTCAAATAAAATAGTCTTAGATTGAATCTTGCTATCAGTTCCAATTCTTTCCGGAACACCATGCTTCCAAGAATGAGTTTCTCCAGCTATTACTATTACGGTTAGGTCATGGTGTTCTTTATTAAATTCCTTAAGGTTCTTGGCCATCATAATGTCGCCAAGAATCTGCATTTCACAATAATTTTCAAAAGACAGTCTTTTAAAAGTGCCTTTATATAAATGCATCCTGCGCATAACATCTGTATAGCTTGGCACTAAGTCACAGACAATACCCTCACCAAGACTGCCAAGTTGACTTTCACTCAGAGAATCAAACCCCTGCATTTCTACTTGTATGAGTATATCCCGTGAGACATTGAGAGCAGCGAGTTGTATTTTTTTGTCCCTTGCATATTGAAATATTTTAGAATAACGGTTCCAGTCTCCCCAATTTGAATTAAATTTGTCAACAAAAGACCTTTTTTCAAGTCCTCCGAAAACCCACGCATCGAGAACATACTGGTTACTACTTCTAAATACTTCAAGGCCGATTGCCAGTTTGTTATTTTTTTTATAAATGCTATCGATGATTTCACTTTGAGCAACCTGGTGTTCTTTTACAGTAATATCGTCACCTAGAAAGATATAAGTAATGCCTTGAAGATCGTTAATCATTTCCGAAAAGGTAATGGTTTTATTATTAGCAATATCAATAATTTCCGGCTCAGCAAATACCACGGAATAACCGAGAAGCAGCGTTATTATTATCAAGCAAAGCAGAAATGCTTTTTTCATAGGAAGCCCCTCCCGTCTCATTAACCAGTTACTTAACGTCTAAGCCTCTATCTATGATTTAAGTATCAAACTTTAGACATGATTCTGTCAAGTTGAGGGAATAATGGAGAAAATGGCAGAGTAGGAAGATTATATCAGCTCGGCGTCTGGGAATTTAATTTAAAGACTCCTAAGACGACATCCTGAGGTTCATCATCCCAATGTATTCACGTTTCCTATCCCGCCGTTGTTGGAAGTTTTAAAATTTTGATATCGTCGGAGAATTTGGCTTTAGGGATTCGCTGGTGCTGGTGCCCCACGGATCAACTTATCTAAATGTTAGATAGGCGAATATGCCCTTGGCTTTTGTTCTATGGAAGTTATATCCATGCTAAGTTTATGGATATTAATAAAAATTTTCATCCAAACAGGCTGCCGAAAAAGGAGCTGTCTTTGCGCTGCTCCTCGAACGCCTCCAGAAACTGGCGGGCCGCGAGCCTGCCCCGTTGCATGCAGTCGCTGACGCAGCCGAACTCGGCCCAGCTGATACCGCCGACTTCCGGGTCGATAACACCGTCGGCCTCGCGGGCCTGGATCTCATTTAAGACCGTTCTGGTGATGGCATTTGATCTCCTGATGATATCGAGGCCGGTCTCGGTGGAAAAATCCTGCTCCAGCTCCCGGGCGACGTTTACGGCCAGGACAAAATCCACGCCCAGGGAACGAGCGGTATCGACCGGCAGCTGGTTAACCCAGCCGCCGTCGACCAGAAGGCGGCCGTCGAGTTCCACGGGCGGGAATATGCCGGGAATGGCCGAAGAAGCGGCAATGGCAGTGCGCAAGGAGCCCTTGGTCAGAACAATTTCCGAACCGGAATTGATATCGGTGCAAACAGCGGCGAAAGGGATTTTGGTATCGCGGATATCTATATCGTCGATCAGGAAATTGATATTCTCCAGATAGGTCTCCATGGAGACGAAAGACTGCCGGTTGACCAGCACGACATTGTAAAAGAATTTTTTTTGCAGATAGCGGGAGAGACTGTCCAAAAGCCCGTCGTTCTTCGAATCTTCCTCGGTGTTCTTGAGAAAATCGAACTTGATTTTTTCATAGCAATCACAGGTAAAATAGTCATTGGCCCGGGCCAGGGCTTCATCTGAGTTACCGGTAGTGGCATAAATCGCCCCGATCATGGCACCAATGCTGGCCCCTACCACCAGATCGGGAACAATTCCTTTCTTGGCCAGAACATCGATCGCCCCAAGATGGGCAAGCCCTCTGGCTCCGCCGCCACCCAAAACCAAACCGGTTTTTTCTTTTTTCACCTGACATCCTCCGTCCGAGGGTTCTGTGAGTAGTTCCGGAAAATTATCCTGCTGGAATTCCGGGCCGGAACAATGATATAAATATATTAATCGGGACTTTTCGACAAACATATTCCGTCCCGAGACAATACTTGCAAAAAAAGACAGCTCCTGTTGAAACCGAGACCTGACTAAATTATAGCCCTTAACCAGATTTCAGAGACGAAATTTAAAGGATAGCGACCTATGGGCAACGGCCACAACAAATTTCTTTCCGACTTTTACCTGAAACGCTTCGACCACATAGTTTTTGAATCTTTCGTCGCCGCCAGTCCCGACCCGAAAGCCGCCGAGATCATCGAGAAGTTCCACGGCCTGGCAAAACATTTCCCAGCCGCATCTCTGGAGAAGAGCAGCGTAATTCCCGACCGACTCCGGCAGGGCTTGAAGGAGATCGGCATCTTCGGGTTGAACATTCCCAGCCGCTACGGCGGAGTCGGCCTGAGCCTCACCCAGTACCTCAAGGTGCTAAAGGAGATGGCCGGGATCGATATGGCCCTGGCCCTGATCCCCACCGCCCATCTTTCCATCGGCACCAAGGGCATAGTCTTATACGGCAGTGAAGAGCAGAAGGAGAAATATCTACCTAAGGCCGCCTCGGGTGAAATGCTTTTCGCCTACGCCCTGACCGAACCGACCATCGGCTCTGATGCCCAGCACATCACAACCACCGCCACCCTTTCCAAAGATAAGAGCCATTACGTCCTGAACGGCCACAAGGCCTATATCACCAATGGCGGCTACGCCGGCGGTCTGGTGGTCTTCGCCCAGCTCGACCCGAAAAAACCGGGACACATGGGTGCCTTTATCGTCGAAACCGCTACTGAAGGGGTGACGATCGGCAAGAATCTCGACAAGATGGGCCTGGCAATCAGCTCAACCACCGCCATCAGCTTCAAGGAGGTAAGGGTCCCGGCCGAAAATCTGTTGGCCGCGCCGGGAGACGGCTTCAAGATCGCTATGACCATTTTAAATTACGGAAGACTGGGTCTGGGGGCAGCCTCCACCGGAGTGATGGCACAATCCGGGACCGAGATGGTCGAGCGGGCCGCTTCCAGGAAGCAATTCGGCAAACCGATCAAGGAATTCGAACTGATCCAGGACAAGATCGTCCGGGCAAAAGTCCATGCTGCAGTTTCCGAGGCAATGACCGATTTCACCGCCCATCTCCTGGAAAAATCGCCCTTGGCAAATGTGGCGATCGAGAGCTCACACACCAAACTGTTCGGCACCACCCGGGCCTGGGACACCCTGTATGACGCCCAGCAGACCGCCGGCGGAGCGGGTTACCTGACCGGTCTGCCCTGCGAGAAAAGAATGCGCGACTTCCGGGTGACCACCATCTTCGAGGGGACCACCGAGATCCACACGATCTACCCGCCCCTGCTCCTGGTCAAGGACCTTACCTCGATCCACGATCACAAGGACGAGGATGAAGACCGGGGCGTCACCGGCTGGCTAAGCGACCTGGTCCACCGCCCATCCTTCGACCTGATCCTTCAGGAAGAGGCGATGCGCAAAGCCGCCGACTTTGCGGTCGGCAACGCCAAACTGATCAAAAAAAAGCTGATCTGGGGGGCGCTACGCTACGGCAAGCATATCGGCGACCATGAATTCTTTCTGGCCCGGATCACCTCCTTGAGTCTTTACACTTACGGCATCCTGGCCCTCCTGGCCGTGATCGAAAGCCGCCGCAAACAGGGGCTGGATATCTCCGAATTACTGATGATCCTGGAATACTTCGTCGCCGAGGCCGAGGAGAACCGACGGGCGGCGACCTCGGACTTCCACGAAAAAAGGGATAAGCTGCACCAACAGCTCTTCAAAGCAATCGATCAGGACGGCGACAAAGAGAGAGAATCGACCGGCGAAGACCGGCGGGGAGAAAAGAATGACTAAGAGAATCGCCATCGTCGGCGGGGTACGCACCCCTTACGCGAAAGCCGGCAGCGCATTCGCCGATATTTCCGCGGTTGACCTCGGTAGGCTGGCCGTCATGGAACTGATGGCCCGGACCGGCATCGCCGCGGAGAACGTCGACTCCGTGGTGATCGGCAATGTCGCCCAGCCCATGGACGCGGTCAACATCGCCAGGGTCATCGCCCTCTTCTCCGGGCTTCCCGAGAAAGTCCCGGCCTTCACCGTCCACCGCAACTGCGCCTCGGGCATGCAGGCAATAGTCTCGGCCGCGCAGTCCATCGCCACCGGCGAGGCGGAGATCGTCGTAGCCGGCGGGGTGGAATCAATGTCGAACATTCCCTTCTTCCTCTCCAAAAAGTTCCACGACATCGCAGTTAACTATCTACACAGCAGAAGCTTGAAAAATAGGGCCGCCTCCCTTCTGAAACTGCGGCCAAAGGATTTCGTCCCCAAGGTCGGCCTGATCCAGGGCTTGACCGATCCTACCTGTGGCCTAAACATGGGCCAGACCGCCGAGGTGCTGGCCCGGGAACTTAAGATCAGCCGCCGCGCCCAGGACGAACTGGCCCTGCTCAGTCATAAGCGGGCTGTCCAGGCTCGGGAAAAAGGTCTGTTCAAGGACGAGGTGATGACCATTCTGGTGCCGCCCGACTATAAGAATGCCATCGACTTCGACAACGGGGTCCGGGATGACGAGGACATGGAACTCCTGGCCCGGCTCCGCCCCTTTTTTGACCGCAGATACGGCACGGTCACCGCCGGCAACTCCTCCCAGATCACCGACGGCGGGGCCGCGCTCCTGCTGGCCAGTGAAGAAGCAGTTGAAAAGCAAAAACTGGAGCCGCTCGGCTATATCAGGCCGCATGCCTTCGCCGGATTGTCACCAAAGCGGATGGGCCTTGGCCCCTCTTACGCCACCTCACTGGTTCTCGACAAGGCCGGACTTGAGATGAACGATATCGGCCTGATCGAAATGAACGAGGCCTTCGCCGCCCAGATTATCGCCAACGAGATGGTCTTCGCCGACGACAAGCACGCCGAACACTATCTGGGGCGCAAGGCATTGGGCGCCATTGACCGGGAGATCATGAACGTCAACGGCGGCGCCATCGCCATGGGCCACCCGGTCGGCTCCACCGGCACCAGAATGGTCCTCACCCTTCTTCTTGAGATGCAGCGCCGCAAAGTGGATAAGGGCCTTGCAACCTTGTGCATCGGCGGCGGCCAGGGTGCGGCGATGATCCTGGAAAGGAGTTGACCATGGATAACGCCTTCAAGATCGAGACCAGGGACAACATCGTTTATCTGACCATCGACCTGGACGAATCGAAGGTCAATATTCTAAGCCCGCCTGTGATGGCTGAATTTTCAGGAGTATTGGACGATCTGGCCGAGAAAAAGGAGTTGGCCGGGATGGTGATCGTCTCCGGCAAAAAGAACAATTTCATTGCCGGTGCCGACATCTCTGTGATCGAAAATATCGCATCGGAAGAAGAGGCCGTCGCCCTGGCCAAAAAGGGCCAGGAAATCTTCAACAAATTGGAACAGCTGCCATTCCCCACGGTTGCGGCTATACACGGCTCCTGCCTGGGCGGCGGCACCGAACTAGCCCTGGCCTGCGATTACCGAGTGATCAGCGATGACCGCAAATCTTTCATGGGGCTGCCGGAAACTTCGCTCGGCATCATCCCCGGCTTCGGCGCTACTCAACGGTTACCGGCGCTGGTCGGCTTGAGCGAAGCGATCCGGATCATCACCACCGGCACCAAAGTTTTTGCCGAACAGGCCAAACGCAAGGGGCTGGTCGACGAAGTTGCCCCCATCGAAAACATCCTGAAGGCCGCAACTTTTATCATCAAACGTCACCGGAACGGGAAAAAGCGATGCTGTCACTGTCTGCCCACTCTGCTGGACCGTTTGTGGCCATGGCAGAAAATCGTCTTCGCCAAGGCAAGGGAGCTGGTCCGTAAAAAAGCGGGAGATCACTATCCGGCCCCTTTTGCTGCGATAGACGCTATTGAGGAAGGCGTCAAGCATGGCAGGGAGAAAGGGCTGGCCAAAGAGGCCAGGCTTCTCGGCGCAATGGCGCTCACCCCCACCGCCAAAAACCTGCAACGCGTTTTCCGCCTCCATGAACATTACACCAAAGGTGTTTCTGGAGATGAACAATTCAAACATCTCGGCGTGGTCGGGGCCGGCATCATGGGCGGCTCCATTGTAGCCCTGTTTGCCGAGCGCGGCATGCAGGTAAGGTTGATCAATCGCTCGACCAAGGGACTGAAGACCGCCTTTAATTTCCTGACCGGTCTTATGGTAAAGAAGCGGCGCAAGCACATCTACTCCCGCCTTGAAACAAAAAAGATCGAGGACAGGGTTACTTACGACACCGAAATGCGCGGTATGCAGGACCTGCAAGCGGTGATCGAGGCGGTGGTCGAGGATATGAAAGTCAAGAAAGAGATTCTCGCCAAGGTTGCCGACAAGGTCCACACGTATACCTTGATCCTTTCCAACACCTCATCATTGTCGATAAGTGAGATGGCCACAGCGGTCCCTAATCCCGAACGGGTTGCCGGCTTGCACTTCTTCAATCCGGTCGACCAAATGCAGCTCGTCGAGGTGGTCCATGGCGCGAAGACCAATCAGGAGACCGTGGAACGGACCAAGGATCTGGCTAGACAATTGGGCAAACTGCCGATTTCGGTGCAGGACCGGCCGGGATTCCTGGTCAACCGGCTGCTGCTCCCCTACCTTAACGAGGCGGTTCGTCTTCTCGAAGAAGGAGTCGAAATTGACCGGGCCGACCACGCCTTGAAAAAATTCGGCATGCCGATGGGACCTTTCCAACTTCTCGATATGGTCGGGCTGGACATCGCCGCTCATGTAGCAACCATTCTCCAGCAGGGATTCGGCGAGCGGATGACACCTTCGCCGCTTCTGCCCCTGATGCAGGCCGTCGGCCGCCTGGGCCGTAAAAGCGGGGCGGGATTTTACCTTTACGGGAAATCGGCCGGAAAGGTGGCCGACCCGGAAATATACCGGCTCCTGGATCTTAATCCCGACAAGCAGAGTTCTATAAAAGATGATGAGATCATCGACCGGCTGATTCTGGCAATGATCAACGAGGCCGCCTACTGCCTCGACGAGGCCGTGATCGAAGAGCCCCGGGCCATCGATGCTGCAATGATCTTCGGGGCAGGGTTTCCGCCGTACACCGGCGGTTTGATCCGCTATGCCGACACAGTCGGCGCCAAGGCAATCGTCAAAAAACTTGACCGCTTCACCAAGAAATCCGGAAAGCGGTTCGAACCGGCCCCTCTCCTGCGCCACATGGCGAAACTTGATGCAGGTTTTTATGAACAGAAATAGTAAAATCAATCTGCGTCAGCTTACCGCACAATGAGAACGATATACAGAGGGAGAGGGGAAACCAAACAGGATGGACAATAATCTCGATACAATCCCGGCGATGTTCTTTGCCCAGGCCGAAAGGTTTGGTGAGCGAGCAGCCCTTCTCCATAAAATCAATGGGGCATATCGAGAGATTAGCTGGCGGGAAGTCGCGGAAACGGTGCGTGAAGTAGCAGCGGGCCTTCTCGACCTTGGGGTCAAATCTGGCGACCGGGTGGCGATCATGGCCTATAACCGGCCGGAATGGCTGGTTGCCGATCTGGCGATCATGAGCGTCGGAGCAATAACGGTGCCGATCTACCACACTTCCACCAGAACGCAATCCGACTATATTCTGAAAAAAGGCGGTGTCGACATTGCCTTCGTCGCCCGTTCCGAAAAAGCGGCAATGCTGACCACCTGCGATGCGGCGATCAAGACCATAATTTCCCTCGACCCCGTCGGTGTCGATACAGCCGGCGGCTGCGCCACCGACTTCAATGATTTACGAATGCGAGGCCGTGAAGTGCTCGCGTCAGGCAGAGTAAAGGAGCTAGACAACCGGACTAAAGGAATCAAGCCGGACGACTGTGCGACCATCATTTTCACCTCCGGTACTACCGGCAGCCCCAAGGGGGTCATGCTCTCTCACACCAACATTCTGTCCGATGCCAAAGCATGCCTTGAGGCCCAACCTGTCAGTACGGACGATATCTTCCTCTCTTTTTTGCCTCTCAGCCACTCCTTCGAGCGTACCGCCGGCCAGTTCCTGATGCTGGTAGCCGGCGCGAACACCGCCTATGCCGAGTCAATTCGGGCCATAGCCGACAATATTCGTGAAGTCAGACCGACGATCATTCTCGGAGTGCCCCGCTTTTACGAAAAACTCCACGCTAAAATCAGGGACGGAGTCCGCGATGCCTCTTTTGCTAAAAGGAAGATATTCGCCTGGGCACTACTTACAGGCCATCGCAAACGCAAAATTGAAGAATCGGAAAACAAACCGGGACCATTCCTGAGGTTGCAGCATCAAATCGCCGACCAGCTGGTCTTCAGCAAACTGCGCGCACGCCTCGGCGGCCGGTTACGTTTCTTCGTTTCAGGCGGCGCCCCGCTGGCTCCTAATATTACCGAATTTTTTCTGGACGCCGGGGTGCAGATCCTCGAAGGATACGGGTTGACAGAATACTCACCGGTCATCGCCGTTAACCGGCTCGACCGGATCAAGCCGGGCACGGTCGGGCCGCCCCTGCCCGGTTGCAAGGTCAGGATCAGGGAAGACCAGGAACTTGAGGTCAGCGGCCCATCGGTGATGCTCGGCTATTACAAAGACCCGGAAGCGACTGCGGCAGTTATCGAAGACGGCTGGCTCAAAACCGGCGACCTGGCCGCCCTGGAGGATAGATATCTCAGGATCCTGGACCGGAAAAAAGACATCATCGTCACCTCGGGAGGCAAAAACATCACCCCCGGCTATATCGAAAACCTCTTGACCACCGACAGCTATATCAGCCAGATAGTCCTCTACGGCGACCGGAAGAAATACCTGACCGGGCTGCTGGTCCCGGATTACGAGGCCTTGGCCTCCCAACAGCCCCTTCCCAAGCTGGCCGGTCTTTCTCCAGCCGAACTTGCCGAAAGCCGGGCATTGAATGAGTTTATGATGAACAGAATCAACGAAAAATCCGGAGAATTGGCATCTTTCGAGCAGGTCAAGAAAATCGTTATCCTATCCGAACCCCTGACCGAAGAAAACGGCGAGCTTACCCCGACCATGAAGATAAAAAGAAAGGAGGTGATCCGGAAATTCCAGAAGCGGCTCGACGCCCTTTACGAGGAAGATGAATCCAGGAAACCGAAAACCCGCTGGCCTTGACGACTTTCGAGTTTACCTAAACAATAACTAAACTTCCCGCATCCAGACCTCTACAGCCGAAGTGCGCCGATTCGACCCGGGTTGAGGGATGTGGGAAAACTTCATTAACGCGAAAAAATACCTATAAGCGGGAAGAAACCTTAATTAATTGCAATAAACCTGCTAGTATACGCGCTCGTCTTGTTCGGAGCTTATGCAACCGCCCTTATTTCAACCTACACAGAAGAGCGACAATGTCATCTACCAGTAGATATCCGGTTTTCAAATTATTGGTTTTTCTGATCATCACTATCCTGCCGCTTTATTCCGTCTTTGTCATGACCCCGCTGTTTAGCGACATGATTTACAGCGATCTCGGCGACAGCGCCATTAAAGAGGCCAGACATCTTTCCAGAATGATTATCGGTGATAATCCGGTAATGACCCCTGCCGGCATCTCAACCGCCCTAAAAGAGGAATCGAAAAAATTCCTTAGTGATTTCGATATCATCAAGATAAAAATATACTCAACCGACGGCACCACCATTTTTTCGACGGACAAGAATGAATTAGGTAAAGTATATCCCGATGCCGCTTTTTGGAAGGAGATCTCAGAGGGTTCAAGTTATTCAAAAATAGTCAAGGAGAAGTCCTACTCGATCGAGCACGAATCCTTCCAGAATGATGTCATTGAGACCTATTACCCGCTGATCAGAAACGACAATCTGCTCGGCGCCATTGAAATTTACACCGACGTGAAAAAGCAACAGAAAGCTCTTGCAACCCTGTCGCTTAAGCACAATCTGATGATAGTCAGCATCCTGCTGCTGATGGGCGCGACCTTCATTCTTGCTGAGGAGAAGGAAAAAAATCATCGCAAAGAACAGCAAGAAGCGCAAAACCGAATATTACATGCCAAGGAGGAATGGGAAAAGACCGTCGACGCCGTTGACGATGTGATAACCATCATCGATCCGTCCTTTGTCATCCAGAGAATCAACAAGGCGGGCCGCGAGAGATTCAATGCGGATTTCTCCGAAATTATCGGGCGCCATTGCTACGAAGTATTCCAGCAATCCAGGGAAATCTGTTCGGATTGTCCGATCCTCAAGGTTATTGAAGACGGCAAGACCCACCATAGTGAAAAATTCAATCAGGTCGGCGGTCAGACCTACTGGGTCTCTTCTGCGCCGCTATTCGATAAATATAGCCGTATCAAAGGCTTTGTCCATACCTCCCGAGACATCACTCATCAACGCACCATGGAGCAGCAAATCCAGAAGAGCCAGAGAATGGACGCGCTTGCAGTCTTGACAAAGGGCATCGCCCACAACTTCAGGAACATTCTGGCCAGTATCCTGATGAACAGTCAGGTGCTCCAGAATAACCACGAGAACGATCCGCAAACCAGGGAGGTGACTACCTGGATAAACGAGTCCGTCCAAGCCGGCTCCAAACTGGTCACCGGACTCATGCAATTTTCCCAACAGAAAGTCGCACAGGAGTTTAAGGAGATCGATCTGGCCCAGCTTATTCCGGACGCCTATAGCCTGATCAAGAGTTCGGTGGGCAAGAATGTCAACCTGACCTATGAGGCGCCCGAATCCCTTGAAATCATGGGGGACCCCGGCGCCATTTTCCAGGTCCTGGCCAGCATCTGCGCAAACTCTGCCGACGCCATGCCGCGGGGAGGCGATCTAAAGATCAGGCTTCTGGGAGTAGGCTCCGACGCCCTGATAATTATCAGTGACACCGGTTCCGGTATAGATGAAAAAATTATCGACAACGTCTTCGAACCGTTCTTTACTACCAAGGACGTCGATAAAGGAACGGGGTTGGGCCTTTCCTCAAGCTACGGGATCGTCAAGGAACATGGCGGGGACATAAAAATAGAATCTATTTCCGGGGGCGGCACCATGGTAACCATAACCCTTCCCCTATGTGCGCACAGCGTCACCCAGAATCACCTGACTCCACTAAGGGACATTGAAGGACTGGGCCAAAGAATCATGATCGTCGACGATGAGGCGCAGGCAATTGTGCCGATGACCCGACTGCTCGCTAAGACAGGCTATCAGACTAACAGCGCCAAAAACTGCGAAGAAGCCCTGACCATACTCAACTCCTGGGATCCCGACCTGGTAATCATCGACTACAATATGCCGACCACAAACGGCCTTGATTGCGCGATGGAAATCAACCGCCAAGCCCCAAGCGTAAAAATCATAATGCTCTCCGGCAACACAACGGAGGAGATCGACAGGCTCATCGCAGAGCGTAAAATAAGTTTCATCAGCTGCTGTCTGGAAAAACCGATCGGCATCGACAAGCTTAACTACGCCGTGTCGAAGGCCTTAGGCAACTGAATTAAATTCAGGCGAGGCTTTCGGCATAAATCCCCGCCCATTAAAAAACTTCCTAAATTCAAACAGAACCTCTTTTTACCTAGCAAATACCACGTTGTCGCACACATGGCTTCACCGCGAAATCGCCTTGAATCACGAATTATGACCAATATCAACTAAATATCTTGATTGACACGACCGCAACTCATCTCGGCAAAGCCCTAACATAGACCTAGCTACTATATTATTTACAAAGACAACCTCTTTTGTTATAGAGGCGATGAGCCAAGAAAATGCTTCACTTTTCTGGTACTTACGTGATATCATACCTTTTGTTTTAGTAAGAGGGGGAATAGTTCAATGCTCCAAAACAACCATTCAACAACTACTAGAGAGTTAGGGTGATCACATGAATAGAGTGTTGATCGTCGACGACTCGCAAGAACTGCTTAACCCCATTGTCCTAGGTTTGCGTAAATACAAATCCGATTTCGAGATTCTAACGGCGGCCAACGGTGAAGAAGCCGTAAATATTCTCAGGAAAGAGCCAGTTTCCACCCTGGTTACTGACCTTTACATGCCAAAGATGGACGGGCTGGAACTACTGGCCTACATGAGCCAAAACCACCCGAGAATCCCCTGCATCGTCATGACGGCCTTCGGCAGCGCCGAGATTCAGGACATCCTCGATCAGAGAGGGGTATTCCACTATCTAGAAAAACCCATCGACCTTCAGGCCCTTGCCAATGCCATCCTTGACGCGTTGGCCCAGTTCGAGCAAGGCACCTCGCTCGACGGCGTCTCGGTGGCCGGCTTTCTGCAACTCATCGAGATGGAACAGAAGAGCTGCATCCTGGAAGCCAGCAACCCCAGAAAAGAAACCGGCCGCTTCTTTTTCGTTAACGGTAAACTCTACAACGCGGAATACCATGACCTGAATGCCGATCAGGCGGCCATGACCATGATCAGCTGGGAGAAAGCCAAGCTCCGCATAAAAAGCCTGCCGGATGGCGAACAGGAAAAGAAAATCGGTTTCGGACTCAAAACCTTGATCCTGGAAAGCGCCAGACGCAAGGACGAGCTAACAGGAGGCGCAGGAGCCAAGGATGCCAAAAACGCCTCCAAACCTACCACCGTCGATCTGCTCTATCAAGCGACTAGACGAGCTGAAGCCAATGAAAATAAACAGGCCCAGCAAATGCTGGCTACTCTGCTGAAACAGAATCCGCGTAACGGCGTCGCCTGGCTTTGGTATTCCAGGGTAACCGACAACATTAAAGCGGTTGACGCCGCCCTTGATAACGCCAAAATCCTGGCGAAAGACGATCCTGAGATCATCGCGGAAGTAAAGAAACTGCAAATCGCTTACGAGAACGGCTGCCCCAAGACCGGCGCGATCAAACATTGTCCATTCTGTTGGACCCCTTATGCCGTCGCCCCCGAAACCTGCCCCAATTGCAAGGCCTATTTCCGGATAAGTCCGTCCATGTTGAAATCTTCAAAGAATCAAGTCGACAAGAAAATTCTCGACCGGGCGATCCACCGCTTCACTAAAATCATCCTGGTCGAGAAAAAAGATCCGGTCCACTTCAACTTGGCCATGGCCCATCTAAATCTCAACCAATGGGAAGAAGGCCTCGACCAGCTTTACAAAACCAGAAAACTGGATCCGCAGAACGAATTATACCGGCAACAACTTAACGCACTCTTGGACCATATGGCTAATGTAGAGCTGCCAATGGGGGAAAGCCCTGATCAGTCGTCAAAACAAAAAGTCATGGCTGACTCTGAAAATCGGAAAGACAAAACCATCCTGGTTGTCGAAGACAGCGCCACCACCCGCAAGGTGATCACCGTAATTCTCCGACATGAGGGGTTCGACGTCATTGAAGCCAAGGACGGAATCGAGGCCATGGCCAGGTTTAACGAGACCACCCCGGACCTGGTCCTGCTTGACATTATCATGCCCGGCATGGACGGTTATCAGGTGCTATCCACCATGAAACACAATGCCAACTTCAGGAATATCCCGGTAATCATGTTGACGGCCAAGGACGGCCTGATCGACAAGGTCAAGGGCAGGATGTCGGGCTGCAATGAATATCTGACCAAGCCCTTCACCCCTGAAGAATTAACCGCCAGAGTCAGAAAATATGTACAGTAGCCGACAACTTAATTCATAACGCGCTTATCTCAGGATCCGGGATCATAAGGACAGGTCTGAACAATATGTCAGTCACTGCAATAGTTTAGCGATGAACAACAAAACCAAAATACTTATTGTCGACGATTCACATTTGATGCGAGAAGCCGTCAAAGACATTTTTGCGGCAACCAGCAACATGGTAGTGGTGGGCGAGGCCGTTAACGGCAACGAGGCCCTGCAATTGATCCCTATGCTGGCCCCGGATGTGGTCGTTCTGGATGTCAACATGCCGGTAATGGACGGGATCACAACCTTGAAACACATGATGATCCAGCATCCAACCCCTACCATAATGCTAAGCACCCTTACCAGAGACGGCGCCACCGTGACCTTCGACTCTCTTAAATATGGCGCGGTTGATTTTCTTACCAAGCCCTCTTCGCTTAACGGCGACCTGAATGACCAGGCCACTAGAATCACCGATAAAGTAGCAACTGCCGCCGGGGTGAAACTTGAGGCTATGCAATTTATCAGAGGTGGAAAAAAAACATCCACCACCTCCTCGATTCGTCACTCCGAAATAAAAAAGATCGTCACCATCGGCGCCGCCGAAGGGGGCTACAGCGCTCTGTTGAAATTGATCCCGGGGCTGGACCCGGGAGTGCCGGCCGCCTTCATCGCGATACTATACGCGGCAGCCGAACATATTGACGCATTTGTCCGCTATCTGGACCGATGTTCCCAAATACCCGTCAAACGGACCACCGAAGGCGCTCCGATGGAAAACGGGGTCTGCTACATAGGTTCCGGAGAGGAATACGTGACTATCCGTGAACAGGACGGCGGTTATCTGCTCCACGTCAGCCCGGCGCCCTTTTCCACTCAACGCGGCTCCATCAATATGCTGATGATGTCGACCGCCGAGCTGGCCGGCCGAAAGAGCGTGGGCGTGGTGCTGTCCGGCAAAGGCGGTGACGGGGCCGAAGGCCTTGACGAAATCATCGTCAATGGCGGCAATGCCATCGTCCAGAAACCTCAGTCATGCCTATATCGGGAGATGTCTGAAAATGCGCTGGCAAGATGCGGGACACAATTTGTCGTTGGTGATGCCAAATTGGCTTCAGCAATCAATTTATGCTGTCTATAGGAAAAAACCTGATACCGGGCGGTCTTTTTGCTGTCCGAATGATATTAGCTGAAATTAATACATCACAAAGTTAACCGGAGTTCGTTATCCGCCGTATTCAAAAAAAAGGTAGTGCACTTCATCAACAGACAGGAGGGTTAAATGAAGGAGAAAACCAGTAGGTCGCGGTTTGCCGACCTAAAACTGAAGCCGAAAATGCTGACGGGTTTCGTTGCCATCATAGCGATGTTTGTCATCGTTATCGGTATCTATCAGTACACGGTCAGTTCCATCACCGGCCAATTCGGCAACGTGCTCAATTATGAGGTCGCCATCGCCGAAAAGGCCGCCAATATTGAAAGTCTGATGCTCCAGTGCCGCCGGAACGAGAAAGATTTCCAACTCCGGAAAGATACCAGCTATCTTGACCAACACAGCCAGAACCTTAAGAGGCTGATCACCGCCGCTGAGGAGATGAAGAAAACCGCCCAGGCAGGTGGTGACAGCGCCCTCACAGCTACCGCCGCTGGGCTCATCGCTAACGCCGAGACATACGGCGACGCCTTCAAAAAACTGGCCGAGGCGGAAACTGCTAAGGGTTTGGACGAGAACTCCGGTCTCCAAGGGCAGTTCCGCGACGCCGTCCACAACCTCGAAAGTACGATGGCAGATATTAATATCCCCAACGGCGAAGCAATGGTTCTTATGATGCGGCGACACGAAAAAGACTACCTGCTTCGCGGCGAAGACAAGTATGTCAGAGAAACTCTGGGCCAAGTCGATACCATCCGCACTGCCGTAAACGACGCCCAGATACCCCAGAAGGACAAGACTTTTATCGGCAACCTGCTCGATTCCTACAAGAAATCTTTCGAGGCCCTTGTCGGCGAAGACAAATTGATCGCCAACCATAATGATGTTATGCGGGAAGAAGTCCACAAGATCGAACCCGTCACCGAGAAATTGATCGCCGACGCCCAGGCCCGGGCGGAGGCCAAGTCATCCGACACCGAAGCGACCGCCAATACCGCTTCGATTATCTCGATTCTCATAGCCCTCGCGGCAGTCGCCATCGGTATTTTTCTGGCTTTCTTTATCGCCAACGCCATCGTCAGACCGCTCTTGGCGGTGGTCGGAGTTGTTCATCGGGTTGCACTCGAAAAAGACCTGACACTCAAGGCCCCGGTTGCGGGTAAAGACGAGGTTGGCCAGATGGCAACCGAGTTCAACGGGATGGTCGACGAGCTTAAGAGTGCATTCAGTGAGGTTACAGCAGCTTCCCAGCAGGTTGCGGTAGGCTCAGGTGAGGTGGCCAAGAGGGCCTCGGCCAACAAGGCCAGGGCCGAGCGCGAGGTGGAACAAACCTCCCGGGCCGCTGCGATCATCAAGGAAATGGCTGGAACGGCCGGCTTCGTTAACCAGGCCTCCACCGGTCAGAAAAACGCGGCGACCAAATCTACCAAGACCTTGGAAGGTCTGCTGCAATCGATGAAGGAAGCAGCCGAGGCAGCCGAAGCCCAGAACAAAGAGGCCCGCGAGGCAGCCGCCAGGGTGGCCGAAATGGGTGAGACCGGCGGCAAGGTTGCCGCCACCGCCCAGGAACAGGGCAAGATGGTGGTCAGCGTGACCGCCTCGGTAAACGAAATCGCCAAAGCAGTGGAAGAGATGAACAAGGCGGTTGCCCGGGCAACCGAGCACGGCACCGCTTCTCTGACCGCCGCCGAGCAGGGCAGTAGCTCGGTTGCCGCCACAGTTGAAGGTATGCGGTCAATTGCTGAATCGTCCGAACAGATTTCCGAGATCATCGGCGTTATTACCGATATCGCCGAACAGACCAACCTCCTGGCCCTTAACGCCGCTATCGAGGCGGCCCGTGCCGGCGCCCATGGTAAAGGTTTCGCGGTTGTTGCCGACGAGGTTGGTAAACTGGCCCAGCGCTCCTCTGAAGCCGCCAAAGAAATCACCCAGCTCATCAAAGATTCGACCAACCGTGTAACGGAGGGAACGCTCTTAACCGACAGCTCCCAACAGGCGCTTTCCAGGATCGACGAGAGTGGTAAGGTAAACATGGAGGCGATCACCGAGATTTCCAAGGTTTCGAACGTCCTGGCCCAAAGTACCGGGCAGGTGCAGACCTTGATGAAGGAACTCAACGATCTAGCCGAGAGCATCGGTGCGATGGCTGCAGAGCAGGGTCCGCGTCGGCAGGCCGCAGAGGCCGCGCTGAAGGCCCTGCAGGATAAGTCGGCAGACATTGCCGAGCTGGTAAGGAAAACCAACCAGGATGCCACCAACATCAACGCCGAGATGAACGAGATCGTTATGCGTACCAAGGAGATGGCGGTCATGACCGGCGAGCAGGCCAAGCGTTCGCAAGCGGTAATGGAAATTTCCAGCCAGTCATCCGAAGCAGCGAGACAAACCGTGGAAGGTGCCGGCGTAGTTATGAATATTACCGAAGAGCTGCAAGGTCAGTCGCAAGCCCTGAAGCAACAGGTTGATCAGTTTAAGGTACAGGTGGCATAACCAATCGGGAACTTTGTTTCCACGTTCCAGGTATAGTCCGCAGGGGATGTCGGCTGGCCGCATCCCCTGCGGTAATATTATTATCCTTTACTACTAAACTATTGCCGCTTTTTCCTGCGGCATCGACCAGGAATGAATTATTTCGTAAAGGGAGATATACGTTATGGCTGACAGGTATGCAGCTGCCGAAAAACAGGAAACCGAACAGGAGTTGATGCAGCTGGTCGGCTTCACGATCGGCAAAGAGTTGTTCGGTGTCGATATTTTAATGGTCCAGGAAATTATCCGGGCCGCCCCGATAACCCCGGTCCCCAATTCGCCGGATTTTGTCGAAGGGGTCATTAACCTGCGCGGCAATATCCTACCGGTTATCGATCTGCGCAAACGCCTGAACCTGTTGAGCAGCGAGGTCGATAAATACGACACCTGGATACTGATCCTCGATATCGGCAACAAAACCACCGGTTTCATTGTCGACTCGGTGACCGAAGTCATCAAAATCCAGGAAAACACCATCGAGCCCCCACCCGACATCATCAAAGCCGGCCTGGAAAGCCAGTATTTACGCGGTGTCTGCGATATCGGCGCCCAGCTTCTGATCCTCCTGGATTTCAAGCGTATCCTGCTCCAAGAGGAGTTTCAAAAACTGAAGGCAATGGACGAGGACGAAGAAGCAGAATAAGTCTGCAAGATGAAGGACAAACCGGACTGCTTAATAATTCAATTTTAAGGTTCGGCGAATAACTAAAGGCGTATTGATTTTGTCCATGGCAAACAACCGCCTTTCATGTGGCCGCATATCAAAGCCAAAGGCAAAAAAGGATCGGATAAATGAGCAAACGCATTCTGGTAGTTGACGACTCTTCGATGATGCGAAAAATGATCGCCAACATTTTGAACCCGCCGGGACATATCGTCATCGGCCAGGCCAAAAGCGGTGAAGAGGCGGTCGAAATGTATCAGGAACTTAAACCTGACCTGGTAACCATGGACATCACCATGCGTGGCATGGACGGCATCACCGCCGCCAGGAAAATTTTCAACCTCGACGCCAATGCCCAAATCATTTTCCTCTCAAATCTCAATGAAGATAAGTACAAAAACGAGGTAGAGGAGATGGGCGCTGTCGGATTCGTCAACAAATACAAGGCCGCCGAGATTCTCGACCTGATAGACGGGATATAATTTCTGACGTTACCAGGCCCAAGACAATTTTTCCCCGGCATAGCTGACCGATATTTATAATGGAGAACTCCGCTTTGTTAAGCTCCGAAATCAACATAGATCCTTGCCGTCCAAAGGAGAGGATGTGGGGAAACAACTCCGGACTCCACAAACAGATCTTGGTATTCTTCACTCTGCTGATCGTGCTGGCCTCAATTTTAAGCATTGCTACGATTTATCATCACAGCCGGGGCGAAGCTGGATTAGACAACGTGGTCGCATTGAACCAAAAAACCTCCCCACCGGCAACATTAGGAGATGAAGCAGATCCCCGAATTAATATGGGCTTTGAAAACGGTCTAATCATCATAACGGTGGTTATGGTCTGCACCTTGGTTCTGTTCATGTTCTTCTTCATCAGCAAGATCAGCCGCCCCCTTAACGAACTAGAAAAGATGACCAGGGACATGGCGGACGGAAGGTTGGACCAGCTGGTCCAAGACACCAAGAACGCCGGTTGTTCAATCGGCATGATCGGCGAAAATGTCAATTCACTGGCCATGAATCTCCAAGAAGTTCTACTGTTGGTCTGGAACCTCAGTGAACATAACTTGACGACCCTTGATCAGACCATCGAAAATCTGGAAAATGATGCTGCGCTTCCCCGGGAACAGATTGGCAGCCGTCTCCAGGAAATCAAAACTGAACTTGAGCAAATGCGGGAGATCACCAGACAATTCGAGTTTTTCGACGTGACCCTGCATGACAAGAAGGCTTTGGCCAAGGACAGCACCGCGAATTCGCAACCTTTTTAGAGGGTGGATATCATGATTGACCTATCGCTACTTCAGGATTTCATCACCGAAGCCAACGAGCATCTTGAGGAGATGGAAGCAAGTCTACTCAAGCTCGAAAAGATCCCGGATGACATGGAAACCATGAACGATATCTTTCGTGCCATCCACACCATCAAAGGCGCCTCCCAGTTTGTCGGACTGACCAGGATATCCGAATTATCCCATAAGATGGAAAATCTGCTCGACCTCCTGCGTCAGGGCGAGAAAAAAATGAATCAGGACATTATCGACACCCTGATCGACACCCGGGACAGGTTGGTTAATCTCACCAAGGAACTCGAACTCCACCAGACCGAGGAAAGCGAGATAAACGATCTGCTGGTGCGGATTCTGTCGTTGTCGGGAGAAGAATCCCAAGAGCCAATCGGAGAAACCTCCTCGGAAGAAATATCGGCGGAGGAACCGGCAGAGTATTCGGACCTGGCAAGCGCCCTGGAAGCGGCTCTGGACACCTCCATCCTGGACAGTGATTACGACGACGAAACGACCGAAGGTCTTGACACCTCAATTCTCGACGATGATCTTGACACCTCGATCCTGGACGGTTTTCCGGATGAAGAGGCGGCTGAGCCAAGCGAGGAGAAAACGGCTGATTTCACTAGCGAAACACATGGTGACGATCTCATCCGGGATGAAATAGCCGGTGAAGAGCACGACGAAGAACTGTTCGGGATTTTTCTTCAACAGACCAGAAGCAATCTCGACGAACTACGCCGATTAACCGAACGGCCGATCGATCCGGCCGACGCCGAAGATATCTTTGAAAAATGCAAGGCTTGTCTGGCAATCCTCAGGTCTTCCGCCAACTATATGGGATATGCCAATCTGGCCGGCCGCTACGATCTCTGGAAAGCCGACCTTGCCGCCGCCATATCCGCCTTGGAAGATGGGGGCCAACCATCCCTTGCCTTCATGAATGACCACCTGGACTTGATTTTTCGGATCATACCTCAGTTAAACGAACAAGTCTCGGCAGCATCTTCCGAATCGATGACGGAAGGTGGAGAGAGGCTTACAGTGGGAAACAATCTCCCAGGGCTGGTCGGAACCGACGAAGAGGCCATCCGGACCGAGATCTCTGAAGAATTATACGACGATGAACTTTTCGGTATATTCATTAAACAGGTTGCGGAAAACCTGGTCTCGATCCGGCGGGCCTTGACCGAATCCGAAAAAACCCGAGAAAAATCCAAACTTATCGATCAATGCCGGGAAAGCCTTGCCAAACTCAAATCGTCTGCCAACTACATGGGTTACGCCAACCTGGTCAACCTCTATGAAAAATGGCAGAGCGAGATCGACAAAATTGATGAGAATGACGATTTAGGTTTTATCGGCAACTACCTCGAACTTATCACCGGGTTTTTTCCCAACCTGCCCAAGATCGAGGAAGACTCCTCGCTATTTGCCGAAGATGAAGAAACAGCCTACAGCGAGCCATCTCACGATGACGAAGACCTGGCCGATGAAAATGAATTGTTCGAGACCCTGAGCAGCTCCGTCGATACCGCCATGGCTGTGGTCAACCAGTCGGGCGTGGAACCTTTGCACGACATTCTTGAAGAAATGCTCTTTGCCGAGGAGACCACCGCGCCGGAGGGGATCGACCAACCGGCAGCCGCCGTCCCGGAAAAAGAAGCAGTCGGCAAGGAACCGGCTACGACGCCTCCGGAAACGAAAGGCGCCGAAAAAGAACCCGTACAGCAGGAAGAGGAAAAGCGGCAGCTGCAACGCCGTAAAGCCGAGCGCCGTCAAGAGGAGCGAAAGGGAAGCGGAGAACGCACCTACAAGCAAAGCATTCGGGTCGACTCCGAAAAGATCGATTCACTGATGAATCAAGTGGGCGAGCTGGTCGTCAGCCGTGCCTATTTCGCCCAGATTTTTAACTACCTGAAAGAACTCCAGCAGATACTGAAGGAAGAAGCCGGTTTCGACGCCAAAGGCCTGAAGCCGATCAGGGAGTTGTCCTTCAAGTTGGGCGAGGCCACCGTCGGACTGGGCCGGGTATCCAACGAACTCCAGGAAGGGGTGATGAAGATCAGAATGCTGCCGGTGGCCCAGCTCTTCAACCGTTACCCGCGGCTGGTCCGTGACCTGATCCATAAAACCAGCAAGAAGGTTGACCTTGTAGTTCGCGGTGAAGATACCGAGCTCGACAAAATGGTGATCGAAGAGATCTCCGATCCATTGATCCATATCATCCGCAATGCGGTGGATCACGGCCTTGAAACCCCGAAGGAACGCAAAAAAGCGGGGAAACCGGAAACCGGCACCCTGACTCTTGAGGCCTATCACGAAAGCAACCATATCGTTATTGAGATCACCGATGACGGTCGCGGCATCGACATCGAAAAGGTCAAGCAAAAAGCCCTTGCCAAAGGCTTGATCAGCAAGCAAGAGGTGTCCCGCATTTCCGATGCCGAAGCACGGAGATTCATCATGATGCCCGGCTTCTCGACCGCCGACACCCCCACCGAGACCTCGGGCCGCGGGGTCGGTATGGACGTTATCAAAACCAATATCGAGAAGTTGAACGGC
>Ga0102953_1000539_pt1 | contig 25885 bp, 27 predicted proteins | sample SalPon2A_C_D2_MG_FD_78509 | JGI IMG/M metagenome (GOLD analysis project Ga0102953, IMG submission 78509) | Soil microbial communities from South San Francisco under conditions of wetland restoration - Salt Pond MetaG R2A_C_D2_MG | ecosystem: Environmental > Terrestrial > Soil > Wetlands | place... | reverse complement strand
TTCTAAATAAGCTAATGGAAAATAATGGAATCATATTCACTTAAATTAAAACATCTCTATAAATACAATACTATTTATTCAACCATCCTGTTTATAATTGCATTTACATTTATTGCAATTTCTAATTCTGAAAAGCAGACAAATTGGTTCTCTATTGGCCTTTTAGCAGCCGCAGTTGTTTTAAGTATCTATTCATTTATTAAATATTTGCATAAGCCTGTTGAAATTAAAGTTTCTGGTGATGAGGCTACATTTATTGATCTTTTTAAAAAGGAAAATGTAGTAAAACTTAATGATATTATTAATATAGAATTAAAAAGAAGAAAGGAACTTATTATCAGGACAAACGAGATTGTAATAGTTGGATTTAATGGATTTGCCGATTTTGCCAGATTTATAGATGATATTAAAAAGTATAATGGTAACCTGGAATTACAGGGATTTTGATTACCCTGCTTTATTTTATTTCAGTTTGAAGTTTTTTAATCTTAGCGAATTACTAACAACAGAAACCGAGCTGAATGACATAGCAAATGCTGCAAACATTGGATTCAGTAATCCGAAAGCAGCAAGTGGGATTCCAATTGTATTATAAATAAATGCCCAGAATAGATTCTGCTTTATTGTGGTAATTGTTCTACCAGATAATTTAATAGAATTGTAAACTCCATTTAAATCTCCGCCCATCAATATGATTGATCCTGTTTCCATTGCAATATCAGCCCCACTTCCAATTGCAATCCCGATGTCACTTTGTGCCAGAGCAGGTGCATCATTTATTCCATCACCGACCATTGCAACAACTTCGTTTTTATCCTGATATTTTTTTACTGCGTTGGCTTTATCTTCGGGCATTACTTCTGCTTCAAAAAAATCAATTCCAGCTTTTTGAGCAATGTTTTCCGCTGTAGCTCTATTATCACCGGTTATCATTACGGTTTTTATATTTAAATTCCTTAACTTTTTGATAGCCTCAAATGCTCCTGATTTTAACGGATCTTCTATACCTAATATTCCCTCAAGTTTTCCATCTATATTAATGAAAATTACAGTACTGCCTTTTTTAGTTATTCGTTCGATATCATCTTTGTATTCAACCAAATTTGTCGAATATTCTTTCATTTGTTTCATATTTCCGATTGTTATTGATTTATCTTCTATTACAGCATTGATTCCTTGTCCTGTTGTGCTGTTGAACGATTCAGGATCAATGAGCTTTATTTTTCTATCCCTGGCATAATTAACAATTGATTCTGCAATAGGATGTTCTGATTTTTTTTCTGCTGAAGCAGCGAGTTTAATGAGTTCATTGTTGTCCATAGTTTTTGCAACTATTTCTGTAACCTCAGGATGACCTTCTGTAAGGGTTCCTGTTTTATCAAAAATTATGGTTGAAATCTTTTGTGCAATTTGAAGGCTGGAGCCGTTCTTAATTAAGATTCCAAGTTGAGCACCTTTTCCGGTTCCCACCATTAATGCTGTTGGAGTTGCTAATCCAAGAGCACACGGACAGGCAATAATTAAAACAGCAACAAAATTTATTATTGCCAGATTAATAGCTGAATTAGCGCCCCAAACCATCCAGCCAATAAAAGTAATTATTGCAATTCCTATTACTGCCGGAACAAAAATAGCCGCTACTTTATCTGCCAGATCCTGAATAGGCGCCTTTGATCCCTGAGCTTCTTCAACCATTTTGATTATTTGGCCCAGAACAGAATTATCACCAACTTTTGAAACTTTAAATTCGAAGGATCCAGTTTTATTTATGGTCCCTCCTATCACCTCTGAACCTTTTGACTTTTCAACAGGAATACTTTCTCCGGTGACCATAGATTCATCAATTACTGAATTTCCGGAAATAATATTTCCATCTGCAGGAATTTTTCCACCGGGTTTTATTATTACAATATCTCCTGGTATTAATTCTTCAAGTTTAATCTCTATTTCTTCACCACCTCTTTTAACAAAGGCTGTTTTTGGTTTTAATCCCATTAACTTCTTGATAGCAGTATTTGTTTTTGATTTCGCCCTTGCTTCCAGCCAGCGCCCCATTAAAATTAATGTGATAATTACTACAGCGGTATCGAAATAAACGTGGGCAGATTCACCTTTTGCTATGATCAGCCCAGGGAATAATGTTACAAAGGTACTAAAGATAAAAGCTGTTCCTGTACCAACTGCAACCAGTGAATTCATATCAGCAGAGAAGTGTTTAAGATTTTTCCAAAATATTACAAAAAATCGTTTACCGGAAATGAAAACAACGGGAGTAGTTAAAAGGAAAAGTATCTTATTAATATAATCCCGGGAAATAGATATGATATCTCCAAATCCCTGCCACATTGAACCCATACTTATAGCTAGGATAGGTATCGAAAGAACTAGGCCAAATAAAAATTCTTTTTTTATTTCTTTTTCATAATAAGAAGTGGAATCAATTTCATTTTCACCTGATTCGGATTTACTTTTTTGATTGTTTTCATCCAGGTTAATTTTATAACCGGCATCATCAACTACCTGCTTAATTTTATCATAACTTATACTATCCGGGTCAACTTCAAATGTTGCTTTCTCTGAAGCAAAATTTACAGAGACATTCTTTATCCCTTCGACCTTACCGAGAGCCTTTTCAACTCTAGCTACACAGCTTGCACAGGTCATTCCTTCAACTGGCGCGGTAATTTTGTTATTATCAGAATTATTATTTCTCATCGTATTTTATTAAATATTTAATTAAACAAGCTTATATCCTGCTTCTTCAATTGCATTGTTTATTTCATCGGCAGATACTTTATTTTCATCATATTCAATTTCAGCCGATCCGATTTGAACATCTTTTAGATTTAGATCAAGTTTTGATAATTCATTCTTTACTGCCATAACGCAATGCTGACAGGACATTCCTTCAATATTGATTTTTTCTGTTTTCATTATTTTATTCCAAATTATTGTTTTAATTAACGAAGGAAAAATAATAATTAAAAGGGCAGTAGCAGTTACAGATTATTATCTATTATTTATAAAATTTTGTTTCAGCCTACCTTATCGATTGGTGTCCTTTTCTTGTCTTTTAATTCTTTGTAGTGGGATGGGGTAAAACCTGTGATCTTTTTAAATTGACCTGATAAATGCTGAACGCTGCTGTATCCAAGTTTGTATGCTATCTCGCTTAAGGAAAGCTCTTCATAGACCAGAAATTCTTTCACTCTTTCTATTTTTTGCAGGATTATATATTTCTCTATTGTTATATCCTCCATAGAAGAAAAAAGGTGGCTAATGTGCTGGTAACTAACTGAGAGTGTTTCAGAAAGATATTTTGAAAAATTAATTGATTCCAGTTCAGCTTCCGAACCCTTGTAAATTTTATCAATTATTAATGTTTTGATCTTCTCAATTAATTGTGCGTGTTTATCATCCAGCAATTCAAATCCGTTTGTCTCAAGGATATTTCTGATTAAAGACAAATCAAATTCATTGGCTGAAGCGTTAACTTCTCCTAATTCAATAGATTCTACTTTCAGGCCTAAACATTCCAATTCTTCTCGCACAACTTTAATACATCTTGTGCAGACCATATTTTTGATATATAATTTTTTAGTGGGCATGTGATGATTCAATTTTTGTTTAAATTTAAAATAAAACAAATATTGAACAAAAGCAGTGGGAATTCACAGGAATGGAGGACTAATGTTTAAATTGATTTTATTCTGATGAAGCCTGTTTTAATCTCAATTTATGCATAGAACTGGATCTGTTGTTTGTATATAGGTCATAAATATTAAATGTTCCGTTTTCGCTTTTTCTTTCTGGTTGTATGATTTTATTTTCTGTTTTAGATCCTGATGTTGCTTTCAATTTTCTGAGCACAGGTTCATTCGAATTGGCAATTTGATTAAGCAGTTCTCTGTTATCATTCAGAATTTCAAACCGTTTGTTTTTAGCCATTTCTTTTTGAAGATTAAATATTATTGGCCCTTTATTTACATTGTTATTCACTTCATAAGGTTTAGTTCTATTACGACTTTTAATTTTATATATGATATATGAAACTACTACTGATATAAAGGAAATAAGAGCAAAAATTCCCAACGATGCTTTTATAATAGGCATTAATTCCATTTTAACCTTTAGTTTTTTTTGTTATTGATTAAATATTACATTCGAGTTACAAGATCCAATTATAATGCCATATTGATTTTGAACAAATAATTGATTTTTAGAGTTAATTTATACTTTTTTATCAATTATTTATTATCAAAATGAGACTGTTACTTGCTAATTTCTCTTTTTAGAACTTGTAAGTGATTATAAATTCATTATTTAATGAATTTATTGATACAGAATTTAATTTTTTAATCCTGAAATTAATATTTATATATGCATTTAGTATAAGGGTTTATATTGATTTTACTACAAATGTTTGATAATTTAAGCCACTGATTTATAAAGAGTTATAAATTTTTAATAACACAAAGGTGGCGTTATGACAAAGGCAGATATTGTTGACAAAGTCGCATCGGGGACTGGGTTAACAAAGCTGGAAACAGAGGCTATAATTGAAGGCTTTTTCAAAACTGTAATCGAAGCTCTTAAGGAAGGGAACGGTATTGAAATAAGAGGTTTTGGAAGCTATAAGGTTAAAAAGAAAAATGCCCGGCAAGCACGCAACCCTAAAACAGGTGAACAGGTTTTTGTACCTGAACACTATGTACCGACTTTTAAATTTTCTAAAGACTTCAAAGAAATGGTTGATAAGGGAATGAAGGCAGGAGAACAAAATTAATTTATGTTAAAGTTTTGTCCTGAATGTGGTGTTAAATTAGATAAAGAATTTAAATTTTGTCCTGAATGTGGATTTAATCTTGAAAATGTTAGACTAGATACAGAAAGTTTGGAAGATTCAAAGAGTAAGGTAGCTTGTAGCAATTGCGGAGAAGAAAATAATCCGGAAAATATTGTTTGTTCAGGATGTGGAGCCAGATTAAAAGAAGGTAGTATAAAAGGTCCTTCAAAAAAACAGAAAACTTTTCAAAACAAAAGTTCCATTCCCAACAATAAAAAAAGTAAAAAAAAATCCCCCGGTAAAAATGTTAAAACAAATATTCAGCAAGAAGAAATAAAAACATTAAGTAATAAAACAATATTTACTATTTTGGGATTTCTTGCAGTATTAATATTGTTAATACTTTATGCTTCAGGTACATTCGATTCAAAACCTGTCATTACAACAAACATAAGTAACCAGCCTCAGAATTCTGGAGTTGACCTAAGTAATCTGCAAAAGATAAATGAATTAGAAGCCCAGGTAAAAGCAAATCCAAATGATACGGAAAGTTTGCTTGCATTGGCTCACCTGAAAAATGATTCTGGTCTATATCAGCAGGCTATAGTTAATTACAGGCAATATCTGGAAAAGAATCCTAAGAATGCTGATGCCAGGGTAGATATGGGTGTTTGCTACTATAATCTGCAGGATTATAAAACAGCAATTAGTGAGATGGAAGAGGCATTAAAATATAAACCTGATCACCAAATAGCGTTTTTAAACTTAGGAATTGTTAACTTAGCTGCCGGCAATTTAGATAAATCTAAAGAATGGCTTCAAAAAGCTGTGAAAACAAATCCGGGAAATAATATTGCAAGCCGTGCAAAAGAATTATTAGAATCACATGCAAAATAAAAAGTAAAACGGAGGTAACTGATGCCTTGCGGCAAGAAAAGAAAAAGACATAAAATGTCTACTCACAAGAGGAAAAAAAGACTGAGAAAAAACAGACATAAGAAAAGATCAAGATAAATTTTTAGTTCTTTTTGGGTAGGTAAGTGTTAGTTAACATTTGCCTATTTTTTTTGAATAAAATTTAGGCCATCTTAGCTCAGCTGGTAGAGCAACTCATTCGTAATGAGTAGGTCGCCGGTTCGACTCCGGCAGATGGCTCAATTCCTTCCTAACATCCTAAAAAAGGGTTAGTGCTTTCTGAACAAATAATTAACGATTGATAACCAGAATATTCCTGCACTCCATCCTGCAGCTACTTCAGTTGGAGTATGTGAAGTGAATAACCTGCTTATTCCTATTAAAAGGATTAATAATATTGCGAAAATATAAATCACATAACGTGCGTTCGTATAAATAAGTTTTTTCCCTGAGTATTTTGCTAACGAAGCATAAAGTACAAACGACATTAAAGCATGGCCGCTTGGAAATCCAAATTCGTCGCTCGAAAAAATATCAAATATGCTACTCGGGTTGTTGATATTTAAAGTTGATTTTAAGATAAAAAGAATAATAATTGCGCCGGCTATTGTAAAGATAAATTCCTTCAGTCTCTTATCTTCTCTCAGAAAAAACAGGAAACATAAAACAAACCCTGTAATTAAAATAAAATCTATATGGCCACCTAATGCACCAATATCTCTGCTTATCCCTACAAGCCATTCCTGTCCGAATGACTGTGACCATCTGTTTGTCATCCCAAAGTTCATTCTCATAAAATTTTGGAAAGCAACATCATTTGAATGATTGCTCATTAATAACATAACAACAAAAATTATCAAAGATGATGAAGATAATAGTATTAGTTTCCTGATTGGTTTTGCTTTTTGTGGAGACACTTAACCTCTATTTAATGTTTTTGGTAGTAGTATTACTTAAAATTAAGGAATTAAGAGTAATTAAAGAAATAATATGTAATAAATTCTTGTTCTAATTTGCAAAAAGAATTTTACAAGAATTGCATAATTTAGATTAATCAGAAATAACTGAACTCTGAAAAATTACTAATTACTCAATTGAAACAGATAATTCCATTTTCTTAGACTAAATTTATTTGAGTTAAAATGATTTAAAGCATAGCTAATGTTGTTTTCCCTATTGTTTCTCTCTTTGTTTTTATATCCTGATTTAATTGTCAACCCCTGTTCCTAGTATTCACCACTTTTTATATTAAAAAAAACACAAATTCATCCTTGACAATAATTCCTTGCCAACCTATCTGTAATTTGTTCTATTTACAGGAATTTAAGAAAACCCCTAAAGTGACTTGTTAAGTGAAAGTATATTGTTTCTTTGAAATTTGTGGAGAAAATTGATTTTTTTTCTTGACTTTCGAGATATTTTTCCCTTATTTTGGGGAGTAGTGGGGAATTGTGGTGAATATAAACTTAAATGGATTTGATATTTGTTTAGAGGACAGTTTACATATTCAGTTGATTCAAAAGGTAGAGTCAGTATACCTGCGAAGTTACGGAAGCATCTTACTCCGGAATCCAATGATACTTTTGTAATGACACAGGGAACAGGTAAATGTATTGATGTTTATCCCCTGGATCAGTGGCTGGTTTTTGAAAAGAAACTGGAAGAATTAAATCCGTTTGATCCGCGTAAAGCAAAGTTTATAAGAATGATTCTCCAGCACGCAGCTGAAGATACTCTGGACTCACAATCCAGAATTCTTATCCCTCACAAGCTTTTAGAATATGCTCAAATAGAAAAAGAAGTAATAATACTAGGCGCATTAAAAAAAATTGAAGTTTGGAGTCCAAAAGGATTTGAAGATTACTTAAAAGAAACTCCTGAAACTTACGAAGAAATTGCAGCACAAGTTATGGCGCCATGATGAGTAATCATCATACGCCTGTATTGTTAAACGAAAGTCTTGATTACCTGATTACTGATAAATCAGGAAATTACTTTGATGGTACTCTTGGATTTGGCGGACACTCTGGAGAAATTTTAAACAGATTAAATCCTGATGCTATTTTAATAGCAACTGATATTGATTTAGATGCATTCAACTTTTCGAAGAAGAAATTTAGTGAAGAAAAGAGGATGAAAATATATAACTTCAATTTTACTCAAATAGGTCTGACTTCAAAAATTGAATCAATAGACGGATTCGCAGGGATATTTGCTGATTTAGGGGTTTCGTCCTTTCAACTTGATAACCCTTCTTCTGGATTTACATACCGCGAAAATGCAAAGCTTGATCTGAGAATGGATAAAAGCAGAGCAATTAGCGCGGCTGATATTGTTAATTCGTTTTCAGAGGAGGACATTGCAAATATAATTTACGAATTCGGCGAAGAGAAAAATTCAAGGCAGATTGCCCGAAAAATAATTGAAAAAAGAAGAACTGAAAAAATTGAAACAACTAAAGATTTGAAAAAAATTATATCAGAATTAACATCTGAAAGGTTTTTAATAAAAACTTTATCAAGAGTATTCCAGGCATTGAGAATTTATGTAAATGACGAATTGAGCTCACTGAAGACTTTTTTAACTGATTCTGTTGGATTGCTCAAAAAAGGAGGTAGAATAGTAATTCTTTCCTACCACTCACTTGAAGACAGGATTGTAAAAGAAGCATTTAAATATGAAACGCTCGATTGTATTTGTCCAAAAGATTTTCCGGTTTGTAAATGTGACAAGGAACAGAGATTGAAAATTCTTACAAGGAAACCGGTGATTCCTTCGCTGGATGAAGTAAATAATAATATCCGTGCTCGCAGCGCTAAATTAAGAGCCGCAGAGCGTATATGAAAAAGGGTTCAAAATCAAATATCCTCTCCACAATTTTTGTCCTGGTGGTTTTTGCCCTTTTAGGCCTTGGTTATGTAAGTGTCAAATTAAAATGCGAAGCATTGGTAAAAGAAAAATATCTATTGGGTGAAAAATTAAAGGCCATTAGCAATCTGAATACTGAATTGAATGGAAAAGCACAGGATTTGTCCTCGGAAGAAAGAATTGTAAAAATTTCACAGGATGAACTCGGAATGATTAAAGGTTCGACTCCAGTACGAAAGTTGAGTGTAAGCAAAGATAAAATTGAAGAAGTTCAAAAAGTCTTAAAAGAAAAATATGAATAGCTCAAGAACAATTGTAGTAATAATACTTGTCTTTCTCTTTTTTACAGCCCTGATGATAAAGTTGGTTGATATTCAGATTGTAAAAAGTGATGAACTAAAGTATTATGCTCAAAGACAGCAGACAAATATTGAAAAGATAGAAGCTGAAAGAGGCTTGATATATGATCGAAATAATGTTTTGCTTGTTTACAATAAAAATGACTATTCATTTTATATAGACCTGAGTATGGTTTCTTCAAAATCAAAACAAAAAATTGCAGAAAAATTTTCATCAATTGTTGGGAAAAATAAAAAATATTATCTGGATTTAATGAAAGGTTCCGACAAAACAATTTGTCTTGAAAAGAAACTACTGAGTGAGAAAGCACTTTTGTTGTTAAATTATAAGATCCCCGGCCTTTTTTATCGTGAGGATCCATCGAGAGTTTATCATTACGGTGATTTAGCATCACATATTCTGGGTTTTGTTGATGGTGATTATAAAGGAGTAAATGGTATCGAGAGTTCCTTCAATGAACAGTTGGCCGGTGAGGATGGTACCAGGTTAGTTGAAAGAGACGCGATTGGTGAAATGATTACTGTTTCAGAAGAAGAAACAAAACCTGCCGTTCCCGGAGATAATTTGGTGCTGACTATAAATAAAACATATCAGAAAATTCTGGAAGAAGAATTACAGAAAGGGCTACAAGAATATTTGGGAAATTCTGCCGTTGGAATCATAATGAATCCTAATACAGGTGAAATACTTTCACTTGCTAATATGGATGATTATGATCCTAATAAGTACTGGAATTTTTCTGATGATCAAAGAAGAGATCGTGCAGTTACTGATACTTATGAACCTGGTTCTACGTTTAAAGGTATTACAATGTCGGCATTGCTTGATCAGAACCTGGTAAAGGAAAACGAAATAGTTTATGCAGAAAATGGTAGATATAAATTTAGAAACGCGTTTATTAATGATACGCATGAACATGGTTGGCTGACCGCTAAAGAGGTTATTGAAGAATCAAGCAATATAGGAATGGCAAAACTATCACAAAGAATAGACGACGATCTATTTTATAAATATATAAGAGCTTTTGGTTTTGGAAATTATACTTCAATAGATCTACCGGGTGAGGTTAGAGGCATATTAAAAAAACCGGGGAGCTGGTCAAAAATTTCAAAAGCATTTATTTCATTTGGATATGAAATTGCAGTTACACCAATTCAATTGATTACTGCGTATTCCGCTATTATAAATGGTGGGGAATTATACCAACCGCAAATTGTAAAAAATGCAATTGCATTTGATGGTTCAATTGTAAAGCAATACACCCCCAGGAAGATCAGGACGGTAATTTCCCCGGAAACTTCTGCAGAAATGAGAAAAATTTTCAAAGGAGTTGTTGATAACGGTACAGGTTCTGAAGCAAAACTTGATTTTATTAATGTTGGCGGCAAAACAGGTACCTCTCAAAAATTAGTGAACGGGAGTTATTCCAAAACATATTATAACTCATCATTCATTGGATTTTTTCCGGTTGATAATCCAAAGATTATTTGTCTTGTGCTTGTTAATTCACCTGAAAAAGGAAAATACGGTGGCTCGGTTGCTGCACCAATTTTTAAGAATGTGGCTTTAAGAATAATCAAAACGGATGAAAAATCTTTTCAAGATAAACCGGATGAACCAAATAAACCTGAAACTAAAGTGAATTTTACAAATGCAGGTTCTGATAAAGAACTAAAAATTATTCCGGCTAAACAGGGATCAAATCAGACAAACAAGGAAGATATAATTTCCAAAAAACTTATGCCGGACCTTACTAATTATAGACTGATTGACGGAATGAAGTTATTAAGCGAACTAGGAATAAAATATAAAATAAAAGGCTCAGGTTATATTGTATCTCAAAGCGTAAAACCGGGTGAAAAAATTCATAAGGGTTTGATTTGCAATATCGATTGCATGGAGAAACAAATAAAAGGTGCGGCAGTTTACTGATGGAATTAACTCAACTTTTAAATAGTGTTCATGTCATTCAGGTAATAGGGAATGTACAACGGAAAGATGTCGCTTCTATTGTTTACGATTCGAGAAAGGTTACTAAAACTTCTTTGTTTGTTGCAATTAAGGGATTCAATACTGATGGACACAAATTTATTCTTGAAGCAATAAGTAAAGGTGCTTTGGCAATTGTTCTTGAAAATAATGATGCTGTGCCTGAGGATATATTTATCCATCAGGGAATTGCAAAAGTTTTAGTGAGTGATAGCAGAATAGCGCTGGCGGAATTATCAAATTATTTTTTCAAAGAACCGTCCAAGAAGTTAAAACTGATCGGGATTACAGGTACAAACGGCAAGACAACAACTTCATATTTTATGAAAAATATACTTGAAACGAGTGGAAATAAAGTCGGCTTGACGGGTACAATTGCTAATTATATAGGAAATGAGAAAGTAGATTCTTCACTCACAACTCCTGAAGCAAATGATATGAATGAGCTATTGTTCAGGATGTATAAACATGGTTGCAGCTATGCTGTTATGGAAACTTCTTCCCATTCTCTTTTTCTGAAAAGAACTTATAACCTGAATTTTGGTGCGGGTATTTTTACTAATATATCATCGGATCATCTTGATTTTCACGGTAGTTTTGAAAATTACTTGAATGCAAAAAAAATATTATTTGATTCATTGAGTAATTCTGCTTTCGGTATTTATAATATAGATGATATAAACAGCATTTCTATAATTAATAATTCAAAAGCAAAATTATTTTCTTACGGAATTACAGCCGGCGCTGATTTCCTTTTAAAGAATATTCAGTTTGATTTAAATGGAACGAACTTTACGATCGAATTTAAAGGTAACAGCTATAATGCAGGAACTTCACTTGTTGGTGATTTTAATGCTCTTAATGCCGGGGCAGCGTTTGCTACTACAGTATTATTTGGAATAAATGAAGAAGAAGCAATTGAAGGTATCAAAAATACCCCTCAGGTTCCGGGAAGATTTGAAATTATAGGGAAAGGATCAAAAAAAGTTATTGTAGATTATTCTCATACAGCTGATAGCCTTGAAAAGACTTTAATTGCAATTAGAAAAATTGTTAAAGATAAAAATCCTGTTTATACGGTCTTTGGATGTGGGGGAAACAGGGATAAGACAAAACGGCCGGTTATGGGAAGGATAGCCTCAGAATACAGCACTAAAGCAATAATTACATCCGATAACCCGAGATTCGAAAATCCATATGAGATTATTGAAGAAATAAGAAAGGGAATCTCTAAAGATAATTACGAAGAAATTGAAGAAAGAGAAAAAGCAATTGAAAAGACAATTAGGAATTCTGAAAATAATGCGATAATTCTTATTGCCGGAAAAGGACATGAATGTTATCAGGAAATAAACGGTATACGAAATCATTTCTCTGATCGGGAAACCGCAGAACGGTATTTGAATTCATGAAAAAGATAAGATTAACCTTGGAAGACATTTTTGAAATTCCTGGCGCAGTTATTTATAATCCGGACAATTTTCGTTCAGTAAATTCTGTTTCAATTGATTCGAGAAATATAAAAAAAAAATCTCTTTTTATTGCAATTAAGGGAGAGAAGTTTGACGGTCATGATTTTATAAATGAAGTAGTAAAAAAGGGCGCTTCTGCGATAATGATAAACGAAAGGAAATATAAATATTTCACTGGTCTGGAATTGCCGTTGATAACTGTCAAAAATACGACGGCATCACTCGGTGAAATTGCAAAAACCTGGAGAAGAAAATTAAATGCAAAAGTTATCGGGATTACAGGAAGTGCAGGAAAAACTTCGACAAAAGAATTACTCGCTTCTATACTCAGTGAAAAATATAAAGTGAATAAAACAAAATTAAATAACAATAATCATATTGGTGTGCCACTCACTATTCTCAGCACAAGTGAAAATCATGAGGTTTTAGTTTTAGAACACGGGACCAATCATTTCGGAGAAATTTCTTATACAGCTGATATAGCAAATCCTGATTACGCATTAATAACTAATATTGGCGATTCGCACCTTGAATTCTTAAAGAATAAAAAAGGTGTGTTTAAAGAAAAAGCAGCATTGTTTAGTGCTACTATGAAGAATAGTGGAACTTTGTTTGTTAATTATGACGAGCCGCAATTAATCAAAGCTGTCAGGGGTTATAAAAAGAAAATTACTTATTCTTTTGACTCAAAAACTGATGTTAGAGGTAGGTTATTAGGTCCGGATGAAAAAGGGAAAGAAAAAATAGAAATAAAATATAAAAATCATAAAATCTCCGGTTCATTCCTTTATGGTGAACAAAACGCAAAAAATTTACTCGCTTCGTCAACTGTTGCATTCAGACTCGGTGTAACAAAGACTCAGATTATAAATGGAATTAAAAAATTTAAGAATGTTAATAGAAGATTAAATGTAAAAAATTATAATAATAATTTTACGATGATAGATGACTCATACAATGCAAATCCAGATTCATCAAAGCTAGCATTGGAATTACTTAATAAAATTTCAAAAGGCAGAAAAACTATTGCACTGCTCGGGGATATGTTGGAGTTGGGAAGTGTGGGGGCAAAATATCACAAAGATTTAGCACCTGTAATTAATAGAAACAAAATTGATAAAGTTATTACGATCGGCAGACTTATGAAAAGTCTAAATAAAGAATTAAAAGCAAAAAAAATAGATTGTCGGCACTTCTCGAGTAGAAGTGAACTAAGAAGATATTTACGGTCTCTTGGTCATAAAAATTCTGTTGTATTGATTAAAGGCTCCCGTGGAATGAAGATGGAAGAATTTGTAAAAACAATTGAGGACAAAATTAGCGGTTAATGCTTTACTATTTATTCGATTATATTAATAAAACTTTTAACCCACCGGGATTTAACATCTTCCGGTTCCTTACGTTTAGATCGGCGTTAGCTGCAATTACAGCTCTGTTTCTTGCTTTTTATATGGGACCAAAGATTATTAAAATTTTACAGAAAAACCAGATTGGTGAAGCGAAAAAAGAGGATGGTCCAAAATCACATTGGTCAAAAGCAGGTACACCGACAATGGGAGGATTAATATTAATCCTTTCAATAACTCTTCCAGTATTATTGTGGGGAGATATAAAAAGCATTTATGTTATTTTGATTCTTACCGGAACAGTCTGTTTGGGTCTGGTTGGGTTTCTGGATGACTATTTAAAAGTAATTAAAAAATTACCTAACGGATTGATTGCACGTTATAAACTATTGGGACAAATTATTGTAGGATTTGCAGTTGGAGCCGTTATTTATTTTGCACCAGAGTTTAAAGGATTCAATACCTTAACAACTGTGCCGTTTTTAAAAGATGTAAATCTTGATCTCTCAATATTTTATATACCGGCTGTAATTTTTATTGTTACTGCAACATCTAATGCTGTAAACCTTACTGATGGTTTGGACGGGTTAGCAATTGGAATAACTACGATTGTAATGCTTACACTAGCGGTGATCGCTTATGTAAGTGGTAATGCAATTTATTCTAAGTATTTAAATATAATTTTTCTTCCGGGCGCAGGAGAGTTAACGGTTTTTATAGCTGCTGTAACGGGTGCATCGTTGGGATTCCTTTGGTTTAATTCATATCCGGCTCAGGTATTTATGGGAGACACTGGCTCTCTGGCACTTGGAGGAGCTTTTGGAATATTAGCTGTTCTTATTAAAAAAGAATTACTTATTCCTTTGCTCGGTGGAATATTTTTTATGGAAACTTTGTCTGTAATTGCTCAAAGATTGTATTTCAAATACACAAAAAATAAATATGGTGAAGGTAAAAGAATTTTCAAAATGGCGCCCATTCATCATCACTTTGAAATGCTTGGATGGCCGGAGCCCAAGATTGTAACCAGATTTTATATCATTGCAGTAATATTAGCCATTATAAGTCTGGCTTCATTCAAAATTCGTTAATGGAAATCTCAGAGAAAAATATTTCGATTATAGGTGCCGTAAGAAGTGGGACGGGCGCTGCAAAATTAGCTAAAAAGCTAGGCGGAATTCCTTTTGTAAGTGATTCCGGTGATGAAAAGAAAATAGAGAAAAATATAAAAATATTAAGGGACTTAAGCATTGAATTTGAAACTGGAAAACATTCGGACAGAGTTTATAATTGTGAATTTATGGTGGTAAGTCCCGGTGTTCCGTCGGATTCAAAAGTAATTATGAAGGCAAAAGAAAAAAATATTAAAGTTATAAGTGAGATTGAATTGGCATCATCTTATTGCAAAGGAAATATTATAGCAATTACTGGGACTAACGGGAAAACTACTACAACAAGTTTGTGCGGACATTTATTACAATCCTGCGGAGTTAAAACTTATACGGTTGGAAATATTGGGAACGCTTTTTCTGAAATTGTATTGGATGTAAATGAAAATGATTTTGTTGCGCTGGAAGTTTCCAGTTTTCAGCTTGACATGATAGAGGAATTTAGACCCAAAGTAGCAGCAATATTAAATATTACTCCGGATCATCTTAATAGATACGAGAATAAATTTGAGAATTACATTTATTCAAAATTCAGAATATTTAAAAACCAAAATGCTGATGATTATCTGCTCTTAAATAAGGATGATAAAACAATTAGTAAATTTTTGTCGCCTCACGATAGTAATGATTATTATTTCTCTTTGTGCGAAGAACAAAAAAATGGTTGTTTCAGATTGAATGAAAAGATAATCTACAATAGAAATGGTAAAAAGGAATTTGAATGTAATGTGGCTGATCTGAGAATACCTGGTGAACATAATATTTCAAATGCGATGGCAGCTATTAGTGCCGTTAAATTATTCAGTTTTGATAATCAAAAGATTATTGAAGGTCTAAGATCATTTAAAGGTGTTGAACACAGGATAGAATTTGTTCGTGAATTGAATGGTGTTAAATATATAAATGATTCAAAAGCCACAAATGTTGATTCAGTTTGGTATGCATTAAAAAGTTTTGAGCAACCAATGTTTTTGATTTTAGGCGGGCAGGATAAGGGGAATGATTACAATCAGATAAAAGAGTTGATAATTGAGAGGGTTACTAAAATTTATGCAATTGGTAGCTCAGCTGATAAGATTTTTAATTTTTTTCATAAGGATGTTAAAGTTGAAATAGTTTCATCAATGCAAAGTGCAGTCATTGAATCTAATAAAGAAGCTAGAGAGGGCGAAATAGTGTTGTTGTCACCGGCCTGTGCAAGTTTTGACATGTTTGAAAACTATGAACATAGAGGAAAAATTTTTAAGGAACTAGTAAATAAATTATAAATGAAAAAACTTGGCCTAACAATATTTTTTGATGTATTTGCACTTATGCTGCTTGGACTCATAATAGTTATGAGTGCCAGCAGTACCTATAGTGCGATACGCTTTGACAGCCTATTCCATCTGTTTAATTCTCATCTCTTCAAAGTGGTCTTGGGAATTATTGCAATGGTAATCTTTTGTGCAATTCCTTATGAAATTTATAAAGATTTTAGCAAGCAGGCTTTAATAGTTATGACGGGGCTGTTAATTCTGACTCTGTTTATTGCACCGAATATTAAAGGTGCCGGACGGTGGATTAACCTTGGCTTTTTCTCATTTCAACCGGCAGATATTGCAAAATTGGTCTTAATTGTTCACCTCGCTGCATTAATTGAAGACAAAGGTGAAGCTATTAAAGAATATAAAGAAGGATTTCTTTATATGATTTTTTGGGTAATTCTTATATCAGGTTTAATCCTAATTCAACCAAATGTTAGCAATGGAATTCTTTTGGTATTTATTTCTTTAGTAATGCTTTATGCCGGTGGAGCAAGGATCACACATATTTTTGGTACTGCAATTTTATCGGTTATTGCTGTCGGTGCTATTGCTATGCTTTTCGATCATTCAAGAGATAGGATATTGACATTTTTAGGTGCAATTCAAAATGGCGGGAGTGCAAACATTCAGGTAAAGCAGGCATTGCTGGGACTTGGAAGTGGAGGAATTTTTGGCGTTGGGATTGGGCACAGTATGCAAAGCAACTTGTTTTTACCTGAGTCTTATGGTGATTTTATTTTTGCTATAGTTGGAGAAGAACTGGGGTTCATTGGTTCAGTAATCGTTCTTTTCAGTTACCTGCTTTTATTTTTTGCTGGCATTTTGATTGCAAAAAAGACAAAAGATGTATTCGGACAAATGCTGGCTTTCGGTATTACATTTTCAATTTTGATTTATGCTTTTATAAATGCTGCAGTGGCTACTGGTCTGGTTCCTACAACAGGATTGCCGTTGCCTTTCATTAGTTACGGTGGTACCTCTCTTATCTTCTTATGTATTTCAGTGGGTATTCTTATCAATATTGCTTATTCAAATGCCAGGAAACAAAATATTGAAAATATGATACCAAATAATTCCATTGATAGGAATTTGAGGGATGAATGAAATGAGGACAAAATATAGATTTTTATTCGCAGGAGGAGGAACAGGTGGTCACTTATTTCCGGCAATTGCGGTCGCCGATAAAATTAAATCTCTTATTCCGGAAGCAGAAATAATGTTTGTCGGAACCAAATCGAGAATTGAGGGAAGAATAGTTCCACAACTTGGTTATAATTTTAGACCAATTTGGATAAAAGGATTTCCAAGGAAATTTAGTGCAGCGAATTTGTTATTTCCATTAAAATTATTGGTTTCAGTTATTCAGTCAGTTGTAATAAATATGAAATTTAAACCAAAAGTGGCTATAGGATCAGGGGGTTATGTTTCTGGTCCGGCAATTTTTGGAGCTAATGTAATGGGAGCAAAAATTATTCTTCTTGAACAAAACAGCTACCCGGGAATTACAACAAGGTTGCTAGAAAAATACGCCAAAGAAATTCATTTGAGTTTTGAGGATTCAAAAAAATATTTTCGGGTAAAAGAGAATTTGAAAGTAACAGGTAACCCTGTCAGAGAGAATCTTATAAGGATAGATAGAGAAGATGCATTAAAAGAGTTTGAACTATCGGCCTCTAAAAAAACTTTATTGATTCTTGGTGGAAGTTTAGGTGCCAGATCGATTAATGAAGCGGTTGCCAGCACAGTAAAAGAATTTGTAGTGAAAGGTTTACAGGTAATATGGCAAACCGGAAATTCAGGGTATAAATTATATAAAAAATTCAATTCCGAGTCGGTTAAAGTATTCCCGTTCATTGATGAAATGAATTTTGCGTATTCTGCTTGTGATCTGCTTATTGCAAGAGCAGGGGGATTAACAATTGCAGAATTTTTGAAACTTGGAATTCCCTGCATGTTAATTCCTTCTCCGAACGTTGCGGAAAATCACCAGTATTTTAACGCAAAGTCCTTGATAGAACAGAAAGCTGCGATACTTATAGAGGATAAGGATATTAAAGATGGATTTTTTAATGAAGTCAATAATTTAATTGGTAATGAAAATTTGTTATCAGAATTAAGAAAAAATTGTTTAAAAATTGCCAAACCAAATGCTGCGTCCGTTATTGCTGAAAGCGCAATTAAATATGCAGAGGCTATATGAATACTGAAGCAAAAAACAAAAAAATATTTAGATACAAAGTATCGTTTTATTATCAATCGACGATCATATACCTTATCGTTTTTATCCTTTATTTGTTGATTCGTGGAGAGTTTGTTGAAGATTCATTTAAACTTATAACAAGGGACCCAATAATTTATTTCTTTGGTATTATTGTACTGATTTCATTGATTGCTTTGTTATTCAATATTTTTAAGAATATGCATCTTGAAATCACTGAGGATTCCCTTTCATTTGTTGACAGATTTAAAACAAGAGATTTTAAAATTGATCAATTTGCAAAAATTAGAATAACAAAATTAAAAAGCGATGAAAAAAACGGGGCTTTCAGACTGATTAGAGTAAAATTAAAAAACAGAAAAAGACCTCTTGTATTAAGGCCTTATGATTACGAAAACGGCAAAGATCTTACAAAAACGATAGCTGATATAAAAGAGAAATTAGAGAATAACTAATGTTTAAGAATATTAAAAAAGTACATTTTGTTGGGATTGGCGGAATCGGGATGAGTGGGATTGCAGAAATACTTCTCAACCAGGGGTTTGAAATATCTGGATCAGATAGATATTTAAGTGATATAACGAAACGGCTTAGTGGTTTGGGAATAAAAGTTTACGAAGGACATTCGCCTGCAAATTTAAAAGATGCTGATGTACTTGTCTATTCCTCAGCAGTTACAATTGATAACCCAGAAGTTAAAGCTGCCGCTGAAAGAAAAATTCCTATTATTAAGCGTTCCGAGATGCTTGCAGAGTGTATGAGAATGAAATATGGAATTGGAATAGCAGGTACACACGGAAAAACTACCACTACTTCAATGGTTGGCCTAACCTTAACTGAGGGGGAAATTGATCCCACAATTATAGTTGGGGGTAAACTCAGTGGTTTAGGAGGAACAAATGCCCGACTCGGAAACGGTGAATTTATTATTGTTGAGGCTGATGAATTCGACAGAACTTTTTTAAAGTTAACTCCGACTATAGCAGCTTTAACAACTCTTGAAACAGAACATCTTGATACATACAAAGACCTAAATGATATAAAATCTGCATTTATAGAGTTTGCAAATAAGGTTCCGTTTTATGGATTTGTGGTCCTTTGCATGGATGAACCGGCACTTCAAGATATTATTCCACAAATAAACAAAAAAATAATCACCTATGGATTGACAACCCAGGCAGACATAAGAGCAGTGGATATAGCACACAATGAATTTGAAAGTAAGTTCACTGTTAAATATTTCAATAAAGCTTTAGGCGAAATAAAATTAAAAATTCCTGGTTTGCATAATGTGAAAAATTCGCTGGTGGCGGTTACAATTGCAAAAGAACTTGGAATTGAATTTTCAGTAATTAAAAAGGCGTTAGAATCTTTCAGTGGAGTTTATAGAAGATTTGAAGTTAAGTACAATAAAGAATTGTTAGTTATTGATGATTATGCACACCACCCCACTGAAACTACAGCGGTACTGGCAGGAATAAGAGCTGGATGGGATAGAAGACTGGTTGCTGTATTTCAACCTCATCTTTATTCACGGACAAGGGACTTTTATCAGGAATTTGGAAGATCGTTCCTGAATTCAGATGTGTTCATATGCACCGATGTTTACCCAGCCAGGGAAGAGGCAATTGAAGGGATATCAGGTAAACTGATTGCTGACACAGCCAAAAAGTTTGGACATAAAAATGTTCACTATATAGAAGATAAAAATGATGTACCAGGGTACTTAAATAATATAAAAAAGGACCAAGATATAATAATAACGATGGGTGCCGGTGACATTTGGAAAATGGGAGAAAAGTTTGTAGGGCTATTAAATAATGCACGAACGTAGCAGTAAAATATTCGGAATAATTTTATTCCTGCTGCTTGTTTCAGGCATAATTTATTTGGTTTTTTTTTCAAAGGGAAAAATAAATAACGGAGAAATAAAGATGATCAAAATAACAGGGAATAATCTTTTAAGCCAGAGAGAGTATTTGCAATTTACAAAATTGGATAACATTGCAAACCTTGAAGAATTAGGGCTTCCCGTTATTAAGGATAGATTCCTCAAGCATCCGTACGTAGAAAAAGTAGATGTAGAATATGATGGAATAAATTCCGTGAAGGTGGAATTAAAAGAGAAAAATATTAAAGCCGTAATTCTGAATGAGGGCGAAGCTTATTTTATTAATGATAAATTTCAAATCCTGCCATTATTTTCGAACACGAAATTCTCGGATTTGCCGATTATTAGCAATTTGCCTGATTCACAAAAAATTACGGTTCTTTCAAATTTAAAGTACGATGAAATTGTTGAAGCTTTTAAGATTATTGATGCTGCAAAAATAACAAACGAAAATATTTTTAAACATTTAGCCGAAATTAACCTGAGAAAAGGTGGCGACATTATTTTGACGTTTTCAGGAGTAAGGCCTCCTATAATTTATGGTAAAAGTGGTGCTGCAAAGAAAATTGTTTACCTGGACATTATGTGGGATGATATGGTCGCTGGTAAAAATTTGATTGAGGGTAGTGAATATATTGATCTGAGATTTTCCAACGAAATTTATGTAGGAAAATCTGAAAACGCAGGTTTGAATTAATGAAGAAAAACATAATAGCTGGTCTTGATTTAGGGACTACAAAAGTCTGTGCTGTTATTGCAGAAAGATCTGATGATAATAGAATAGACATTCTTGGTTTTGGCGTTGCACCTTCTGAAGGACTACATAAAGGGTTGGTTGCAAATATTGGAAAAACTGCTGAGGCTATAAAAGAGGCAGTTTCAATAGCCTCAAACAGAGCGGGAATTGAAATTAATCTTGTTAATGTTGGTGTAGCTGGAGAGCACATTACAAGTATGCGGCACAGAAATTATGTTACTATAACAAGTGATGAAAAAGAAATCACAAAATCTGACCTTGACAGGCTGGAAGCAGATGTAAGAACAATAAGAATTCCGTCGGATAGACAGATACTTCATATTATTCCCGAAGAATTTTCAGTTGATCATCAGGGGGGAATTGAAAATCCTATTGGAATGTCAGGCGCCAGACTTGAAGCTTCTAATCATATAGTGCTGGCATCAGTTCCTGCGATTCAAAATATTAAGAGATCTGTTGAAAGAGCAGGATTACAAGTGAATGATTATATACTTCAGCCAATAGCTTCAAGTTCTTCCGTTTTGGAGGAAAGTGAAAAGGATTTGGGAGTTGCCCTAATCGATATTGGTGGTGGCACAACAGATATTGCTATTTTTCATAAAAAGGCTATTAAGCATACAAAAGTAATTGGTGTAGCCGGTAACCAGGTAACTAATGATATAAGAGAATCATTGGGAGTAATTACCGAGGAAGCGGAAATATTAAAGCGTGATTACGGATATGCAACAGAAAGTGCAATTATTAAAGACGAAGATATTTTGATAAAAGGTGTTGGAGCAAGAGGCAATACAAAAATTCCAATCAGTCTCTTAACACAAATAATAAGTCTTAGGATGAGAGAATTATTTAGCCTCATTGATAATGAAATGAGAAGTGCAGGTTTTAAGAATAAAATAAAAGCAGGAATAGTTTTAACCGGCGGCGGATCACTTTTAAAAGGATGCAGTGAACTTGCGGAAGAAGTTTTTGGTATGCCAACAAGAATAGGAGTTCCACAGGAATTGGGCGAAGGCTTATCAAATGAAATTGAGAGTCCGGAATTTGCAACGGTTGCCGGATTGATCAGAGGAATTCCGGGTGGAACATCGAGTGAATACCAGATTTTAATTAAGCCAAAAAAAATAAAAGGTAAGGGAAAAATTTCTTACTTGGCAAAAAGAATTCAACAGTTTTTTGATGAACTTTAATTTATCCAATACCAGGAGGTAAAAAATGTCGAGATTTGCAACCTTAGATAAAGACAAATCAATGTCAGCTATCTTAAAAGTAGTGGGAGTTGGCGGAGGTGGATGCAACGCTCTGGAAAGTATGATAAAACGAGGTCTTGTAGGAGTAGAATATGTTGCTGTAAATACTGATTCACAAGTACTAAACGGTAGCAGCGCAACTCACAAGATACAGGTCGGAACAACCATTACCCGTGGTCTGGGTGCAGGGGCAGATCCTAATGTAGGTAAAAAATCTCTGGAAGAAGACAGAGAAAGATTAGCAGAGGTCCTTTCTGGCAGCGATATGGTTTTTGTTACAGCAGGAATGGGTGGAGGTACAGGAACCGGAGGAGCACCTGTAGTAGCTTCAATTGCCCAAAGTGTTGGAGCATTAGTAGTAGGAATAGTTACCAAGCCTTTTAGATGGGAAGGTAAAAAAAGAATGCTGAATGCTGAACAGGGAATTCAGGAATTAAGACAGCACGTTGATAGCCTTATTGTAATTCCGAATGAAAGATTGTTAAGTATTCTGGATAAAAACATTAATGCTTTTGCTGCATTCGATAAACCAAATGAAGTACTTTATGAAGCTACGCGGGGAATAGCAGATATTATTACGGTAGAAGGACTAATAAATGTTGATTTTGCTGATGTAAGATCTGTAATGAACCAGAGTGGGGAGGCCTTGATGGGCTGTGGAATAGCGAGCGGTGAAAACAGATCAATTGAAGCTGCACAAAAAGCTATATCGAGTCCGCTATTAGAAGGCATTAATATAAAAGGGGCTAAAAGTGTTTTATTAAATGTGACAGGGTCCAGCAATCTCACAATGCAGGAAATAAATGAAGGAAATAATGTGATCTTTGAAGCTGCTGGCGAAGAAGCTAATGTAATTTTCGGTTGTGTCAGAAAAGAAGAAATGAATGATTATGTCTCATATACAGTGATTGCAACAGGATTTGAATCTAGTCAGAATTTTAATAAGAACAGTAAAAGCACTCAACAAAAGCCAAAGAAAGAAGAAACATTCAGAGGTGGATTTAATTTCTTAGAAAACGAAGAGGTTGATAAAGATGACCTTGATGTACCAACAATTCTTCGCGTTAAAAGTCCAAAGGTATCAATTGAACCACCTGAAGAAGAAACGCCTGAAAGTGGATTTAAATTTGAATCATCAAGATACAATTGGGCTAAGGATAAAGCAGAAAAGAAAAAAGAAGAGGAACCGGAACATCAAAATAATAACAATGATGATGACGATGAAGACAGCTCATCATTTTTAAGAATGATTATGGATTAATAAAGAAATTCAACTAAATAATTAATTAAATTCTTGAAAAATTAATATTAAAGGCAAGTTCAGGATTCCAATTATTCATCATCGGGCCTTGCCTCAAGAAAGATATTACCGTCCCTATCGAATGTAATTATAATTCGGTTTGGACGGCAGCATATTCGACAGTCTTCAATAAAATCATACTTACCACTTTGAGTAAGATCCACCCAAACAGAGTTGTGGACTCCACAATATTGGCAAGTCCAAACTAGATCTTCATCAGTTGTAAACATTTATTATCTCTTTTTGTTAAATATACCAGTAAGGTAAAAGAATTAAACTGAGAGTCCAGATAAATAAATATCTCTTTTTTGGGGATAAGAAATTTTAACAAATTTAAGCAGAAATAAGCACCTTAAAATTACTTCATATTAGTAAATTGAGTTGGAAAATCAAGCTCTGCTTCTTTGACTAATTTTATTACTGCCTGAAGATCATCGATTTTTGCTCCTTGCACCCGAACCTGTTCGTCTTGTATCTGTGCATTGACTTTTAGTTTGGAACCTTTTATCAATGAAGTTATCTTTTTAGCCTGTTCCTTGGATATTCCGCTTTGAAGATCAATTTTTTGTTTAATTCTGCCACCTGATGCTGTTTCTGGTTCACCGTATTTCAATGCTTTTATTGAGATCCCTCTTTTAATAAATTTTGATTGTAAAATATCAACACTAGCTTTAAGTGAATAATCGTCCTTTGAATTAATACTTATGAACTTATCTTTTTTATTTAGTTCAATTTCTGTGTTAGAATCTTTTAAATCGTATCGCTGATGAATTTCCTTAATTGCCTGGTTCACGGCATTATCTGCTTCCTGAAAATCAATTTCACTTACAATATCAAAAGAATGATTTTGAGCCATTTTAGATCCTGTTTTTTTATATTTAGTCGGGGTGGGGAGATTCGAACTCCCGACCTCTTCGTCCCGAACGAAGCGCGCTAACCGGGCTGCGCTACACCCCGAATTGTTATTTCACAAAGAATTCAGAATACTTTTCCAAAATATATTTCTTATTTTTCAATTTTTTTAATTTCAATTCAAACCTATTGGCTTCGATTTTAGTATCAAAATATCTTAAAAAGATTAATTCCCACGGGCCCTTATTCCTGGTCGATTTATTCTGCCCTGAATTATGTTCTTTCAATCTCCGTTCAACGTCATCTGAATGGCCATAATACCATTTCCCGGATTTAATTGATTCTATTATATAGGTAAAGTACATTTATTAGAACCTGCTTACCGTCAGGCAAGCCTACGACCTCCCCGACTTTGTCGGGGCGCGCTAACCGAGCTGCGCTACACCCCGAAATTCAATTTGGACTACAAAGTTAAAATTTAAATGCTAATCAAACAATATTATAGAGTAATAAAAGTAAGAATATAAAATATTTTTGGTTACAAAATGATTTGATATATTTTTTTATCCTAGCATATTTTTACTTTACTTTAAATTTCCTTTCTTTTAAGTTAGTACAAATAAAAATTAACCTTTAATTCTATCCTGCGAGATAGGCAAGGAACTATGAAAAATTTTAACATTAAATATGACCTCCAAGGATTTAGTCCAAGGAGGCTTTTTTGTATATGGATATAAAATCAAAAGTAATTGACTCTGAAGGCTTTAAGAGGATTATTTCGAGAATTTCACACGAAATACTCGAAAAAAATAAGGGAACTGGTAAACTCATATTAATGGGAATGAGAACCCGCGGTGAGTTTCTTGCAAAACGAATTCAAAAGCAAATACAGGAAATTGAAACTATAGAACTGCCTCTGGCAATATTGGATGTTACACTGTATCGTGATGACTTTAGAACACGCTTAAAACAGCCTGAGGTATCTGTTTCCGATATTACAGTTGATATTTCTGAAAATAACATAATTCTGATTGATGATGTCCTTTATACCGGCAGGACGGTCAGATCGGCACTGAATGCAATTATGGATATGGGTAGGCCCGCAACAATTCAATTTGTTGTTCTTGTAGACAGGGGCCACAGAGAACTACCAATCAGAGCTGATTACGTAGGGAAAAATATTCCAACCTCGTCAAATGAAGAGATTAAAGTAAAAATGATGGAAGTAGACGGGGAGGATGCTATTTATATTGTTAATTTAACCGAAAAATAAAAAGTAATATTTTATGCCATTAACCAATCGTCATTTATTAGGACTTCAGGGAGTTCCAAAAGAGGATATTCAATTAATTTTAGATACTACTACAACTTTTAGAGAAGTTTTGGAACGCCCTATAAAAAAAGTACC
>Ga0102953_1000537_pt1 | contig 25893 bp, 19 predicted proteins | sample SalPon2A_C_D2_MG_FD_78509 | JGI IMG/M metagenome (GOLD analysis project Ga0102953, IMG submission 78509) | Soil microbial communities from South San Francisco under conditions of wetland restoration - Salt Pond MetaG R2A_C_D2_MG | ecosystem: Environmental > Terrestrial > Soil > Wetlands | place... | reverse complement strand
TGTTTGTCAAAAATCGTCTTGGCCTCATCGAAGGCACTGAAACCATGCTCGCCCAGGAACACCGCATGAACCAGATTACCAACAACCTGGCAAATGTCGATACGGCGGGCTACAAAAAGGAAACCATTACCTTCTGGGAAATGATGTTTACAGCGGCAGACAAACTGCCAAGGGTGGGCAAAGCCCTCAAACCTTTAATTTCCCAAACCCAGGGCGGCATAATCACGACCGACAACCCTCTTGATTTGGCGATCAATGGCGCAGGATTTTTCCAAGTCCAAACCCCCGATGGTATTCGCTACACCCGTAATGGCAATTTCACATTAAATAGCGAAGGGCAGCTAAGCACCCATGATGGCAGCCTGGTACTCGGAGATGGTGGACCCATAACCCTTGAAACCGAAAACGTCCAGATCGGCCGGGACGGCCAGATAATGGCTAATGGCCAGGCAGTCAATCAGCTTAGTCTGGTCAGTTTTAACGATCTAAACAGCCTTGAAAAAGATGGCAAAACTTTCTTTCGTCTCAAGGAAGCCAATGCCCAGATAGTCCCTGTTGACGCACCAAACATCCAGCAGGGTCACCTTGAAGGGGCCAATGTAAGCGTTGTAGCAGAAATGACTGAAATGATCGATTTACAGCGGGCCTACCAGACCCAGCAAAAGGTTATTCAGACAATTGATGATCTTGACAGTCAGTCCATCTCACGGGTCGGCAAATTGACATAGTGATAGTTTTACTGACAAAAATAGCCTTTTTCAGACCATCACCATAATAAGGAGAAAATAAAATGATTCGCGCCTTGTACTCAGCCCGCACAGGAATGAACGGCCAGCAAACTCAACTTGATGTGATATCCAACAACCTGGCAAACGTTAACACCGGCGGTTTCAAAAAGAGCCGGGCTCAGTTTGAAGACTTGTTTTACCAATCATTACGTGCAGTTGGCGCAGAAACAGTGGCAGGAGGCATCGTGCCTACCGGCGTCCAGGTTGGCTTGGGAACCCGGGTCACTTCAGTTCAGAAAATTTTCACTCAGGGGGATTACACCCAAACCGGCAATGATCTCGATATAGCCATTGAAGGTGATGGTTTTTTTCAAATTCTGCGTGATGGCGAATCTTATTATACACGCGACGGCAGCTTCAAGCGTGACCCCGACGGCTATCTGGTGACTGCAAATGGTGACCGGCTGCAGCCTGAATTCGCAATTCCAGACGGCACAACACTTGTCAATATTGACTCTGGCGGCCTCCTTGTCGCCCAGGACAATGCACAGCAGACCTTGGGCTCCGTCCAATTAACTCTGCACAAATTTATTAACCCAGCCGGCCTAAAAAATGTGGGCGGCAATCTCTATGTCGAAACGGAGGCCTCCGGAGCCCCAACCGAAGCAAATCCAGGAACCAACGGTATTGGCTCCCTCGCACAAAATTTTCTGGAAACTTCAAATGTGGACGTCACCGAGGAGATGGTTAATCTTATTATTACCCAGCGCGCCTACGAGGTCAATTCGAAGGCAATCACGACAGCGGATCAATTACTGGAAATTGCCAACACCCTCAAACGATAACCTATGAAGCTATTCAACCTCAACCCACTGTTTGTCCTTATCATTAGCTGTTTCTTACTGGCCCCAGCCCTGTCGGTTGACGCCCAGACCAATAAGGTCGTTCTCGGACAAAATGATTTCGAGAGGGCTTTCAGCGAACTCATCACCAGAAATAAGGTCCTCGCCAGCAAAGATGTTGAAATCAGAAAATTTTCCTGTGATCCTTGCCAACTTTCAGTCTCTCCAGGCCTGGTTGATTATTTGATAATTTCTCAGGCCCGCGGAAATCAGCAAGGCAGTGAAACGATCACAGCAGATGTGCTTGTTGATGGCATTAGCCATGGGCGTGTGACGATGAGCGGCGATGTTCACCTCTTCGGAGAGGTAGTCTGCGCCGCCCATAATCTAAAACGGCACCAGATACTACGTTCGGGCAACCTGGTGACAATTCGTCGTGACATCAGCATGCTTGGCCCGGATTACATTAACTCAGCCAGTCTTGCCGTTGGCTCAGAGCTTAAAACAACTCTGCGGACTGGCGCGATCCTGTACAAACGATTCCTCAAAAAACCAAATATTGTCAGTCGCGGAGATGTGGTCTCGATATTGGCGCAAACAGATCAAGTCACTATTCGCGTCCCTGGCCGAATTGAATCAAATGGTGCTTTAGGGGACATTATTCGCGTCAAAAACCTGATGAGTAGAAAAGAGATCTATGCCCGGGTTGTTAATGCAGAAGAGGTGGTAGTGGATTTCTAAGTTTCAAACAGTTCAAACAATTTCAGCGGTTCAAACGGTTTAAACCGTTTAAAGGAGATAAAACGATGAAAAGCCTCATCCTTATAATTGGTGCTCTGTTTATGACTGGCTGCGTCACCACCCAATCTACGCAGGTCCAACAACCATTTCCTGAACGTCAAAGCCTCCCTTTAGTGGGAAATAAACAGATCCCTCCCACAGAAGGTGCCGTGTTTTCAGCCCAATCCAAAAACATTTATTCTGACAGCCGCGCCAGGTCAATCGGCGATATTGTCCTGGTTAAAATTGTTGAGACATCAAACGGCAAAAAAACAGCCGAAACAACAACATCCCGAGATTCAACTATAACGGGCGGAATCTCCTCCCTGTTCGGTTTTGAAAGCTTGTTCGCCGGCAAAAATGGCCACATCCCGTCGTTAACCAGCATAGATGCTGACATCGCAAAAGAATTCACAGGGACAGGTGAGACCAAACGGGACAGTACGGTAACAGCCACCATATCTGCCCGGGTTATTGATAAAACCTTAGACGGCAACCTGATTATCCGGGGTTATAGAGAGATCCGTGTCAATAACGAAACCCAGCACATCATCCTCTCCGGTCTGGTCAGGCCTACAGACATTTCAAAGGATAATTCCATCGAATCCTCCCATATTGCCGATGCCAGAATTGAATATACAGGCACCGGGGTCCTTAGTGCCAAACAACAGCCCGGCTGGCTGGCAAATGCCCTCGATGTCATCTGGCCGTTTTAATAACCGGCGGTTCTCATTTCTGGTGTATTGATGGTCTCGCAGTTCACCTGATCTGATAGGAAACGAAAAGCCGCTCGACATCCCCGTACCATTCTGCAACGAGTTGATTTTACACGGTGGCGCTGGATCTATTGAGTCTTTTTACGATTCTATCATGTATTGGCCCCTGGAAGCTTCCCGGTACAATAAAGAATCTATGTAGGAATATATTTCCCCGTATCAATCAACTGCATAACGCATAACAATGCTAACTTTTTGATATTAAAGAACATTACATTCATTTTAATGTATGGCATGTGGTTTGCTGAGTCTTTATCTCAAACAGCTTTTTAGAATGGAAACTAAACTTTTTTTCTCCCGGGAGAACAAAATGCGACACATACTGTACCTCGTATCCATACTCTGTCTGACAACAATGTTGACCTTGCCTGCCCAACAAGCCGAGGCTGTGCGCATCAAAGACCTTGCCGCCATCAAGGGCGTCAGAGACAATCAACTTATCGGCTACGGCCTGGTTGTCGGCCTGGATGGAACAGGTGACGGCAACAAGGCGGCATTTACAACCCAGGCCCTAGTCAATATGCTGAAAAATATGGGCGTTCCCGTTAATGAGGCTGACATTAAAGTAAAAAATGTTGCGGGAGTTCTGGTAACTGCCACTCTGCCCCCTTTTGTAAAAGCCGGTCAATCCATTGACGTTGTGCTTTCTTCCCTTGGTGATGCTTCGTCACTGCAAGGAGGAACTTTGATTGCAACTCCCCTCAAAGGGCTGGACGACCAGGTCTATGCCATTGGCCAAGGCCCTATCAGCATCGGTGGCTTTCAAGCTAGAGGGACCCCCCCGGATGGGGTACAGGACAACCACCTGACTGTTGCCCGAATACCTGACGGCGCCACAGTGGAACGAGAGGTTCCACTGCAACTTACGGGAAAAAAAGAGATTACTCTGAGCCTGAACTCATCAGACTTTACAACAGTTTCACGACTCACAGCCGCAGTCAATTCCCATCTTAACGGCCATTTTGCCACAGCTGTCGATGGCGCCACAGTCTCTATCCAAATCCCAGAAAGCTTCAAAACCCAAACCATAAGCTTCATCGCAGCTATTGAGAATCTGGAAGTCCAGCCTGATGCCACAGCGAAAGTCGTTGTTGATGAAAGGACCGGTACAATTGTCATGGGCGAGAATGTCCGAATAAGCAATCTTGCGCTTTCCCACGGCAATTTAAGCATTCAGGTCTCTGCCAAGCCTATTTCGCCAATTCCGTCTGAAATGGTTGGTCAAGTACTTACAGATGAAATGGTCAGGAAAATGACAGAGGCTATTGGCACACCGGGCGGTAATGCCCAGCAAAGTAAACTCATTAATCTGACTCCCGGTGTCACCCTTGGAGAGATGGTCAGAGCACTCAACTCGGTTGGCGCGGCGCCAAGGGACCTCGTTTCCATTTTTCAGGCCATAAAAGCAGCTGGAGCCTTACAGGCTGAATTACAGATAATTTAGGAGCCTTCGTCCGGATAGGCGACACGAGCAAGAAGTCCTGTTCTGCGGGACCAGATAAACTATTAGCGATTCAAAATAAAATGAAAATAGAACAAAATCAATTATCACAACTCCTCAAGAAAAACGACGTTTCCGCCGATACCCAGAAAGACACGAAGCTGAAAAAAGCTTGTAATGACTTTGAAGCCATTTTCCTGAAACAGCTACTTACCACCATGAGAAAGAGCATCCCGAAAGGGGGGCTCTTTGAAAATGGCTTTGAAAATGAAATGTTCCAATCAATGTATGACGACGAGCTTGCCAAGGCGATAGCACACGGTAAAGGCATGGGTATTGCCGATGTTCTGTACAATCAGGTGTCAGGACGAATCAGCCATTCAACTCACCAGGACCCAACCAATGACACTATTAAATGACCAAATCGCTCAGGATATTTTTGAGGCCTTAATATTAAATGTTAAGCTTTCACAGGACCTTCTTGCTCTTCTCGACAGTGAAACCGCTGCGTTAAGAGCCATGGACACCAAGGAACTACACAAAATAAGCAAACAGAAAAGTACATTGATATCAAGAATTCAATTTCTGGATGACTCCTTAAAAAACCATATAACAGATACCGAACCCGGCTCAGTTTCAGAGGCCTCTGCTATTGATTGTGACCGCTCAGTTATTCCTGAAACTTCCACCTTTTCAGGCCTAATAGCACTTTTGCCCATTGACAGAAAAGAAACCGCCCAACAGTGCAGAGAAAAACTCAGCAAAATTCGCCAGGACATTTTATTTAAGAACTTTGTCAACAAAAAATTCACCGAGGACACCCTGGGCTACCTCGGCGACGCCATAGCCCTGTTTACCCAACCCGTTATTAAGCACAACACCTATAGCGCTTCTGGCATCGGGCCCAGAAATGCTTCATCATTACCTCAATTAATCAGCAGAGAGGCCTGACATATGTCAAGTATCGGTGCGGTTCTCAATATAGCCAAAGAAGCCCTGTTGACACACCAGGCCTCTATTGCAGTTGCCGGCCACAACGTTGCCAACGTCGACACGCCAGGCTATTCACGCCAGGTTCTGGAGCTCAATCAAGCAATCGCCACACCGCACCGGGTCGGTTTTTTTGGTAATGGAGTCGTCGCAGAGGCAATTGGCAGACAATACGACCAGTTTCTGGTCCAACGCCTGATGAATCAGGAATCGACGCTGAGTTATCTCGAGGCGCAACAACAGTCGATGCGAATAATCGAAACCACCTTTAATGAGGTTCCCGGTCTTGCGGTCAACGACCTGATGAGCCAATTCTGGGAAGCCTGGCAAGGCTTGAGCGACAACCCTGAACTCAGTGCGTCACGTCAGACCGTCGTTCAACAGGCCCAACTGCTTGGCGAACAATTTTCGAGCATGGCGGCCGAGCTGACCCAGTCAAGTATTGATATCGGAGTGGCCCTTGATTCCGCAATTGATGATGTCAACTCTCTAACATCACAGATTGCCAACCTGAACCTTAACATCGCCAGCAGTGAAACTACAAAACAGCAGCAAAATGACCTGCGCGACAAACGAGACCTGTTATTGAAAGAGTTGGCCGGCCTTATTGATGTTTCTTATTTTGAAACTTCAAATGGCGCCTACACCGTCCTTATGGGAGACGGCCATTCCTTAGTCGAACAAACCAGCAGCTGGTCCCTTGACTGGGCCAACAATAATTTACAGTGGATCAACACGACATCTTCAGGCAAAACGGTCCGCACAACCATTGACCAGACCGATGGCCTGAGTGGTAGAATCGGCGGCCTCATTGCTCTTAACAAAAACCTTATCGAAGGCGATCCAGACAGTTACAGAGGCAGACTTGATGCCCTGGCAAACGCACTCATTCGCGAAGTTAACCAGGTTCATACCCAAGGCGTAGGGCTAATCAATTTCAGCGATAGATTGACCAGCGCCGAACGCGCCAATGACGCAGTACTTTTACATACAACGGTTGACACTCTGACAAGTTCTGAGTTTATCCCCGCCGGAACATTAACCATTAATGACAGAAGTATTGGCCGCATTGACTCCGGAGTCAACAAAAATGGCCTTGCCATGGAAAAAAGTTACAATGCGGCCCAGGCCATCAATACTGCCGAAGCAGGGGTCAATGCAAGACTCACCACCCTGGTGGCGGGAGATGCCGTCACCGGCCTTGGCGCCAATGAGTCGATCTCCTTTACCGTTAATGGAATCAGTGTCACTCACACTGTAGGCGCTGGCGGCGAAACCGCAGCCCAAACAGCTTCCGGAATAGTAACTAAGATTAATGCCGCCATTACCACCTACAACTCCACGTCTACGGTGCCCGAGAATGTTCCCAAAATAACTATTGAAGCCGTTGTTGGTAACAGCCTAAACGGAGGCGCTGCAAATTCGATAGTTTTCAGAAACACCAACCCGGGAGATGAATCGCGCATTATCATTGGCGATGTGGACAACGCCGATCTCGCCGAAGCAAAACTTGGACTCACAGACGGCGTCTATGTGGCAGACAGCACCCATAACACCGGAGAGTTAAGTCTATTTTCCGACGAAGACCCGATCACAATAGATGGCGGTGCCGATGACTCGTATCTTGGCCATCTTGGATGGGCTGGGACACTTCGTTACAGCAATCAGGCTGTCATCATAGACGAACCGGCCGACGGCTTCGGCAGCGCTGCTCAATTTAAACTTAACGGTAGACTGATCTCAATTACTATCCCCGACGGCACCCCGGCATCGGCTGTTTCGCCAGCGCCATCTGTCGCAAGCATTGCCGTCGATGAAATAAATAAAGTTGCCGCTTTGACTGGTGTTACTGCGGAAATTGGCAATGGCACAAATGGCGGTGTTTTAAATTCGATAGTTTTCTCCAGCGACACTAACAATATTGAGATAGACAGCTACACTTTTCCTCCAGGCTTAGACTTTCTCGGTTTACCCTCGACAAAGGTCGCAAAATTTGGCGCCAGCAGTGCCGACGAAACACCAAATGACGGGAAATTAACGTATACAAAATTGGACAACCCGGTGACCAACGCCATGATGGGACTGGACTATGCTGACACTTTGCAGACCGACGGCGGCAGTTTCGATATGTGGTTGTATAATTCTGACGGTTCCCTGGCCCTGGCCCAACCCGTCAATATCTCACTTGAACGAGCCTACACGTTAGACGATGTGGCAAAGTCCATTAATCTGTCAATTAACAACTCTATCATCCCAACACCTACAACCCCATGGGTGGAGGCCACAGTTGTTGCCAATCAATTAGTTCTCACTCCAGATGGCAGCCATAATTTTGCCTTTGGGAATGACACCTCAAATTTCCTGGCCTCAATTGGCCTGAACACTATTTTCACAGGTGATTCCGCCAGTACTATCGACGTTAACCAAACCGTTGTTGAAAACCTGAGTCATCTGGCCGCCGGGCGGATTAATCAATTTGGTGAGATTTTCACAGGCGATAACAGCAATGCCCTGGAGATTACAAACCTGCAGCGGGATGAGGCAATTACATTTACCGGCAATCATGTCGACACTTTTGATGGACATTACAATTCACTCGTCGCCACAATTGGCCTTAAAGGAGACAGCATCAATGTCAACCTCGACTATAACACAATGGTCCGTGATCAGTTGTCCCAGCTCAGAGATTCAACTTCAGGGGTCTCTCTGGACGAGGAAATGTCAAACCTCATTCGCTACCAACATGCGTACTCTGCCGCCGCCAAATTAATTTCAACATCTGACGAAATGATGCAGACACTGCTTAATACGGTCAGTCGATAACATAACTATTCATTATAGAAAAATGACCATGTTCAACACGATACGACTCCAATGCGCTCGACTTTTGATTTTGGGACTCTGTTCAAAGCTCGCATCTAAAATCAGAGATTAAAGATGAGGCTCTACCATGCGAATATCATTAAATACAACCTACACTAAGATTCAAACCAATTTAGACCAGATCGCAACGGCGATGGATCGTATTAATGAACGCATATCCACTGGTCTTGAAATGTCCAAAATTTCCGACGACCCTGTCAAGCTGGTAAGTGCTTTACGGTTCAGGACTTCAATTGCGGAGCTGGACCAGTTCACCGAAAATATTCAATACGGCGAGACTATCATCAATGCCTCGGAGGCTGCTCTGACAGGCCTAAAAGACATGGCCATTCGCGCCAAGACCCTGGCAATTCAGGCAACAGACCCAGCCCTGACCACAAGCAACCGGGAAGCAATTGCTGCCGAAATTAAAAATTTACTTGATCAGGCCATCCAGTTAGGCAACACCCAGTTAAACGGTAAATACATTTTCGGCGGTCAGCGAACAACCGGATACACCGACACCGAACCAGCCCCTTTCACCCTGAATCAGGGAGACGGACACTGGGTCAACGGCGCAACAATGGCACCCCTTGACAGGTATCTTACTGGTGCACCAATTGCCACAGCTGCTACCTCAGCTGATCTCGGCGACAACGATCTGTTTATCAACGGGCAACACATCGGCCAGGTTGATCTGACCACTGGAGCCGATGTCAACGGAGTTAACATGGTTGGCGCCAACAACCTGAAGACCCAAATCAACATCAACAGCGGCCTCTACTCTATTGACGCCGCCACCGCCGACGTCACAGGCAGTACCTTCCAATTTAACTTGAATGCTGTTCCAATTACCGTAAATACAGCGGCCGGCGATACAGCTACCGATGTCGCCAACAAAACCATCGCGGCAATCAATGTTGAATCAATCAATACCGGAGTCAGCGCTTTCCTTGGTAACGGTACCAATGGCGGACCTACGGACTCTGTCGTCTTTCAAAACGTGCTGGCGGGTGATCCCACCACCATTGAGGTCACGGATTTTAATATAGCACTTAATGGCGGCTCCACGCTCGGCTTTACCAACTTCAGCAAGCCCACTGAATATTTTACAGCCTCCCTCACGACTCAAGGTGCGGGAGTCGCACCTACAGATCTGTTGGCCGGGAGCATGGATTTCTCCATCAACGGAGTAAACCTTCGCTACTCTTTGACAGTTGCGGCTACTGCCGCCGAAAGAGCGCAACAGCATGTTGATGCCATCAATCAGGCCAGCTCTTTGACTGGAGTTACCGCACTATTGGGCACTGGCACCAATGGCGGGCCTGCGGATTCCGTCATCCTGCAGAACACAGAGGAAGGCGACGAAACAGATATTATTCTGGCAAACATTACCCCTGGCCCCGGCGTCGGCACAGAAGGTGCTTTATCTGGCCTTGCCGATGGCACCTATACCGTAGGTGCAGGAAATAATACGGGTCAGGTTTCTCTTGCTTCTGACTCCATAATTTCCATAACAACCTCTGCCACCGATGACACAATCCTCGACTTAATTGGCCTGGGCGGCGGCAGCGTCGGCAATTATGATGATGCCGCAGATGGCCTGCTCTCCTACGGCTACCCGTTAAACGAAGATGACCTGAAAATAAACGGTACCGCTGTACCGGCCACCACTGCCGACTCTTACTCCACAATATTTGCCGAAGCCTCTGCTGCTGCTAAAGCCGCTGCCATCAATCAGATTACCTCGCAAACAGGAGTCACGGCAAATATCATCCCGATTGACATGAAAAGCGCTACCGCTGTGAAAGCCGGCACAGAAGCCACACGTTTAACCGGTACGGTCAGCAATACAGAAATACTTGCAAACTCTTTGGCCATTAACGGGACCTCTCTGACCACCGAAATCAGTGCCGGCACCGGCGCCTTTATTCCATCATTGACCGGCGGCCTCAACATGCAAAAGGCCTTTAATGCCGTTACCCAGATCAATACCCTAACGTCAACAACTAATGTTACCGCAAGACTCACCACCCTCTATGCCGGAGCCGCTGTGACCCCAGGACTCGCAACCCCGGTCAGTTTTTCAATTAACGGAGTTACTGTTTCCACCTCAACCGGCGGTATTTCAATCACCGACACTGCTACTGATGTTATTAATGCAATTAATGCGGTGAGCGACCAGAGCGGAGTCGAAGCAACTCTCGGCACTGGTACAAACGGCGGCCCATATAATGGGATCATTCTCAACAATATTATCCGCGGCAACGAGCAAGACATCGTCATAAGCGGGATAGATGCAGGCCCCCCCCCTGTAGGAACACCCGATGAAACATTTTTCGGACTGGCAAATGGCACACACCAAGTCAGTAACACAACCAATACCGGAGAGATCTCTTTTGAGTCGAAACAGCCCTTTTCAATTACGAGTCCTACAACTTCTCCCGATGCCGATATTATATTAAATGAGCTCGGCTTGAGCTCTGTCACCGCAGTAGGTGTTGGTGTCGGCTCTACCCTTACTGGAACGGTAAATGGGGCTGGAATTGGTATCGGAGAGCTTGCGGTAAATGGCACGCCAATCACCGGTGCCATTGGCGGCGTCCCCACAGTAGGGATCAACATGGCCATGGCCAGCGCAGCTAAAACCCAGATAGAACTGGCTGATCCCAATGTGTCCGCCAACCTGACCACCATGACCACTTCAGGCGTTGCAGCAACGGCTCCTGCTGTTGATACAGATATCAGTTTTTCTCTCAACGGCGAACTTGTCAACATCACTTACTTAACCGGTTCGCCACCAAATGTCGTAGCCAATGCCGCAGTTGCAGCAATAAACCAGCTCTCTCCCCAAACCGGCGTTGAGGCGTTTGTTGGTGATGGTGCAACAAATGGTGCTCCTCTTAATGCACTTGTTTTCCGAAATAAAACTCCAGGTGATGACAGCGCAATAATCGTTTCGGGCGTCGTAGCAAGTGCCGGCGTCAACACCACAGGCATCACTAATTTTTATCAAGAAGCCGATGCTTCTAATAACTCTGGCCAAATAACGATTTCATCATCAGAGACCTTTGATCTGTCCAGCCCAACTGTGGCAGATGATTCCATCCTGAGCCAATTAGGCATGGGGGGAGGAAGCGTTGGCTTTTCCGATATAGCGGCTGATGGCATTGTCTATGGAACACTGGGAACAGGAACGGGGTCCATTAACTCAGGGGCGACACCTGCCTATCTTGACACTGGCGATTTAGTCATTAACGACGTTGAAATATTCTCAACCCCAACTGCCATATTACAAAACGACAGTTCCATGGCCCTGATGGACGCAATCAATGCCAAAACATCACAAACCGGCATCCAGGCAACCCGAGGGATGGACGGTAAAATGATCCTTACCGCAATCGATGGTCGTAATATGCATATCCAGACCTCCCTGTTCGGAGAAAACGTAACTCATCTCAATGGTGGCTCGTTGGACCAGGTATTCTTTGGTTCTCTGCAATTGAGTTCTGACCGAAAATTTTCTCTCGAAACAGAACTGGGAACAACATCCTTAACTCCAAATGAAATGGGCTTAGATGCCATCGGCATGGCAGGCGGATCATCTGTAACAGGAGAATCAGGCGATATCGCAGGTGATGGCAAAATTGAGGTCTTTAGTATCCATGACCAGATCGGGACCGTGCGCTATAACGGTGACCGGGAAAATGGCCTTGAAGTTAAGATTGGAAAAACCAGTACCATGGTCGTCGGAGAAAATGGTGAAGACGGTTTTGCAGCCACCACTATTTTCACGACATTAAAGAGCTTAGAAGACTTTCTCAACAACAAAAACTTCACCACAGTGACAGGTATCCATACCGCCACAGATACCGGTCAACTGCTTAACAGCAGAGAAACAGGCCTTGAACCTGAAAGCCTTCTTCCCGAAGAAAATCTCTTTACGAACGGGAGTTTTGTCCTGACTGTCACCGACAAAGATTATTATCCAGCCAGAACATCGGAATTAACCGTTGATGTCAACACGGCAACCGACACCCTTGAAAGTATAGCAAAAAAAATTGATGGTATGGCCAATGTGTCTGCCAGCTGGACAGCCGATGGACAGCTTAAAATTGAGTCAAATGACCCCAACCGCTATACAATTAATCTGGCTTCAGACACCAGCAATTTCCTCAACGCGACTGGGGTTGCCAATGAGTTCATGCAAAGTGAGGCCCTGACCGCCTCATTGGACACCCTTGACTCCTTGTTGGAAAACCTGACCGAACAGATTTCCGACTTTGGCGCCAGATCAAACCGCATCCAGATTCAATCCTCTGTCTATGACAATATGCAGATCGCCACAAAGGAGAATCTTTCCATTGCCCAGGACACCGATATGATTAAAGCGGTTATGGATCTTAAGGCAAAAGAAGTTGCCTACCAGGCAGCCCTTTCGGCAGCAGCCAAAACCATGCAGCTTAGCCTGGTTGATTTCTTATAGGGAGAGGAGTATAGTTGACCCCTAATTTCTCTTTCCCGAAATAGTACCCGAGATCATCAGCCAGGGAGGGCGCCCCTATGTTAATCCTCACCAGAAAAGTTGGTGAAGCCATAGCCGTTGGTAACGATATCAAGATACGTCTCTTGGAAATCAAGGGCGGTCAGATCAAGCTGGGGGTGGAGGCTCCAAACAATGTACCCGTGCATAGGGAAGAAGTATTTTTAAGAATTCTTGAAGAGAACCGAAAAGCCGCTCAAGAGACACCAAGTGACCTTAACAGCCTTTCTGAACTACTCAAGAGACCAACGAAATAATCTCTACAGAAGGCCCACCTTCTTTGATATACAACTTGGTATATGACAATGACAAGTGCCCCAGAAAGTACCGTAAGCGACCAAACACAAAAATTGCTCCTCAAAACAAGTCGGTTTGGAGAAATTGAAATAAACGCCGAGAAAATCATTACCATGACCACCCCTCTCCTTGGTTTTCCTGACGAAAAGCGGTTCGTACTGGTCCCACATGGGGCAGAGTCAGCTTTCTGGTGGCTTCAGGCAGTGGACAACCCAAACCTTGCCTTCGTAGTTATTCAGCCTGCAATTATCAACCCGCAATATGCTCCGGCCATTCACCGTTCGGTTGTACAGGAGCTTCAGGCCAAGGACCCCGAGGGGATAGAGCTTTTGATTATTTTAACAATCCCCCAGGGCAACCCGAAACAGATGACCGCAAATCTTCTGGGTCCAGTTGCCTTGAACGCAACAAAACGCCTTGCCAAACAGGTGCTGCTGGATCCCTCCCATTACTCTCCGTGCTGGCCGGTTTTACAGAATAAATGATTGACGCCTGACCGGGATATTTCTTAAAGACAGCTCTTCAACTGCGAGACCATCAATCCCTAAAGAGACAATCTGATTTCTAGGTTTATAAACTCCTGCCAGCTAAAAAGTTAAGTCACTCTTCGATAATACGTAATCCTACAATGATATAACGAATGCCAGAAAAGACGGTGCATAAGGCAGTGGCCATTATCAGGTATTCACCCCAGAGACTAGGAAGATGAAAGATTTCTTCGCCCAAAAAGAAGGCGATTGTTGCCAGCTGGGCAACAGTAGTGATCTTGCTGTCCAAATGCGGCCTGATAACAAAATCTTTACCAGTATGCATCAAGACACCCATTCCAAGTAGAATTATTAAGTCACGGCTGACAATCAATACAGCTAACCAGACGGGGAAAACTCCCTGGATGGCCAAAGTCAGGCTTGCAGTGTCGATAAGCAGCTTGTCGGCAACTGGATCGATAAATGCGCCTAACTCGGTTGCCTGATTAAAAAGTTTGGCAACCATACCGTCAAGGCCGTCTGTCGCGCCCGCAACAACAAAAATAATAAAAGCTGCCTGAAAATTATTATTGACCAGGCAAATAACCATTCCTGGGACCAGCAATACTCTTGCTACGGTTAGAAGGTTCGGAATATTCATCGACAAAAAGCGTCCCCCTGCAAAATTAAGCATTATCGTTCGTTTTGTTATATAATTTACCTGAGCAATAAAAAACAACAAATCATTCAACTGGATTATCGACTGTAAAGTAGTAACCGCCTCAACCTTAGACCACAGGCAACTTATGCTTGTTTATCTGGAAATAGTAGCCTTTCTTCTTTTTGTAAACTTTATGCCGGCACTGGCCAGGGAGATTTTGGGCAAAAGGTTTACCTACCCTCTGGACAGGGGAATTATCTGGTTCGACAACCGATTTATTTTTGGCCCCCACAAAACAATCCGTGGTGTTCTGGCAAGCCTGCTAGGAGGTTCTTTCTTTTTCGTTATCTGGCCTTTTGACCTGATAACGACCATAACCGCATCAGTTCTGGTGTCTACCGGTGACCTGCTCACCAGTTTTTTGAAGAGACGGTTTAGGTATAAAACCGGCAAGGTTGTGCCTATAGCCGATCAATTCCTTGAAGGGCTTTTGCCGGTTGCTTTTCTAGCGAGCCGACCTGGCATAGATCATTTTTACGCTCTCCTCGCTTTGTTACTTTTCATACCGATCAGCTATGCCGGCTCATTGATTTGGAATTATCTGATTTATAAGACTTCCCCGACAAACTCACCCCGTATCATCCGAGCCACTACGCGGTTGCGAGAGTGGCGGGCCTGCCATCAACCGTTGGCGCGATGGCAAACCGTGTTAAATTTTGAACACTTCTTCTTTTATAAAATTATTATTGGTCTTTTTTTTAAGATAACCGGAATCTATGATCATGGTGTCCGTAACGCCTTAAATATTGAAGTGGAAGAGTACAACTTTACCATGAAAAATCTTCCCGCTGAATTTGACGGTTTACGAGTTATGTTTATGACGGACTTGCATATTGATGGACTGCCGGAACTGCTGCCCGTTATCCTGGAAAAGATAACCGACATTGAGGTCGACATCTGTATTTTGGGTGGGGATTACAGGATGGCAGTGTATGGCACAATCCAACCGGCATTGCGTGCATTAAGTAAAATTGTCAGGCAGGTGCACAGTGAAGAAGGCGTTTTCGGAATACTTGGAAATCATGACTGCATTGAAATGATACCGGATCTTGAAGAGACTGGAATTTACATGTTAGTCAATGATGCATGGGCAATTGAGCGCCATGGGCAGCGAATCTGGCTGGCCGGAATCGATGATCCTCATTTTTATAAAACCCATAACCTGACCATGACCTTTGAGAAGATTAATCAGGGCGAATTTTGCATCTTTCTTTCACACTCACCTGAGGTCTACAAAGAAATCGGTCCCTATCAACCTGATCTCTTCCTTTGCGGTCACACCCATGGCGGTCAAATTTGCCTGCCTGGGCAATACCCGCTCTTTACCAATTGTCGGGCTCCACGAAATGTAACCACTGGCAAATGGAAATACAATAGCATAACTGGTTTTACAAGCAGAGGTGTTGGTTCTTCCGGTGTTCCCGTGCGTTTTAACTGTCCTCCAGAGATTGCCATCTTAACTTTATATTCAGATTTTCATGGAGATAACAATTAACCTCAAGCGCGCAGTTGTAAAATTCTTTAGTTAACAATAAATATCCCAGGAACGAAGCCTAAATATCCAAGTGCTCTTTCTTGGGAAATTGTTCATAGAGTATCCTTGCCCCTGAATATTTCACAGAACTCACTCTTATATTTTCGGATTACCGAGCAGAAAGCAACGCAGAATTTCGATGGCGCACCCACCGCTCTTTTCGATTTAAACAGGATAGTGTTCTGTATAAAAATGGGAAGTTTGATCTACAACAAGATATGCAATTGGAGAAAAAAACACAGCCAGGTACAGGAACCTCTGCTATTCATCGGCAATCACACTTTCAGATAATAAATTTATCAACATTTTGTCAGCAACACGGTATGGATCGACCTTATACTCACCACTTTCGATCTGTTGCTTCAAGGCTTGAACTCTGTCCATCCTTACAGATGGCGTTTCTTGAATGATACTTTTCATTTTTTGCACATCAATTGAACTTGATGATAACTGGACCCGATCCTCGGGTGCTGTTTGGGCAGGAGACACCTCTGCTGCCGGCTTGGTCTTGGTCTTTTGGACTTTATTCTCTGTTTTTATTTGCGGCACAAAATCACTTATTTTCATACCGGCCCCCTGTGTGTACTTTAACAATCCTTGTTAATGACAATTGGCTGTTCCACCAGCCCACGACACAATACTAACAACTATAGCATTCTACCTAAGTATCATATCGGCGCCAAAAACACAAACTTTAAACAAAAAATTGTAACTTTTCAGAGGCCGGCTTTTCTAAAATGAAGCTGTTCAAACATCTTCAAACAACAGCAAAGCCACAGTTTGTATCGGAATACCTGTGAAAACCTTAAGACAAAATTCACGGTTGGCATCGCTGCCGCAAACCGCTATTGTTTTCTTCATTTGTGATCGATACTCAATTGCGAATAATCAAACAAAAACTATTGCCATCCAGAACGTTCTATGCCAAAAGACACTCTAACCCAGCGAAATCGAGTAACCAGTTTAAAGATACATGTCATGACTTCACCTTCTCCAATATATATTATTGACGGCAATGCCTATATCCATAGAGCGTTCCATGCCATTGGCCCCCTATCTAATAAAGATGGGCTTCCAACAAATGCAATTTATGGTTTTGTCAATATCCTGCTTCGGGTGCTGCGCGAAAAACAACCGGAATACCTTGCTGTTGCCTTTGACGCAAAGGGACCTACCTTCCGTCACCAGCAGTACCCGGACTACAAGGCAAACAGACCATCTATGCCGGAAGAACTGGTTGTGCAACTGCCTTACATTAAAGATTTTTCCAGAGCCCATAACATCCTCACCTTGGAAATATCCGGCGTAGAGGCGGATGACACCCTTGCGTCAATCAGCAAAGCCCTCACAAGCCAGGGTCACCATGTTGTCGTTGTTTCCGGCGACAAAGATTTATTGCAGCTTGTGTCCAAGCAGGTAACGCTGTGGGACCCAATGAACGATCGTCTTATGGATCCAGTCGCTGTTCAAAAAAAATACACTGTCGGCCCGGACAAGCTCTTGGATCTTTTTGCTCTCATGGGTGACAAATCGGACAATATCCCAGGAGTGCCTGGAGTTGGCCCCAAAACAGCCGGACAACTTATTGAACAATTCGGCACCTTAAAAAACCTTTATGAGAACCTTGACGCAGTCAAGAAGCCTAAACTTCGAGAGAATCTCGACAATAACCGGGAGAATGCCTTCATCTCCAAGGATCTGATTCAACTTAAAACTGATGTTGAAGTCCCCCTGCTGCTGGAGGACTACAGGAGACAAGATCCTGACAATACCAAGCTTACAGAGTTATATACACTCCTGGACTTCAATCGCCTGCTGAAAGAAACACGGGAAACCCAGACGGCAGAAACAGACAGTTTTTACTTGGCAACAACAGAAAACGGCCTTAAGCGTCTGGCTGAAAGCCTCAACGAGGCTCCATACCTTACCATTGACACAGAAACAACTTCTCTTGACACCTTGTCTGCGGAGTTGGTTGGCATCTCTCTCAGTGGCCCAAACGACACCTTCCATTACATTCCAATTTCCCATCACACCCAGGAAGGAGACCGGATTGCCGGCCAGTTCTCACTTGAGACCGTTAAGAAAATATTTTCAGCTTGTTTCGGCAACCCAAAGCTCCCTAAACTTGGTCATAACATTAAATATGACTACGCGGTCCTCAAGCAGCATGGCATCACCCTCCAAGGCCCCCTTTGGGACACCATGATTGCCTCATACCTCATAGATCCTTCCCGATCATCTCATAAACTCGATGATTTAAGCGCTGAACTACTCAACATAAAATTAACCTCATTTACAGAGATCACAAAAGGCAGCAAAGATGAAGACGCCTTTCGTTTTGTTCCGCTCGCCGATGGTGCAAATTATTCGTGCGAGGATGTCTACGCCACAAAACAACTATGGCTAAAATTCGAAGATGAGCTTGAGGCTCTTGGTCTCTGGCCGCTATTCAGCCAGATTGAGACCCCACTCATTCCGGTCCTTGCCGCAATGGAACTGCATGGAGTTTGCCTTGACTGCACCCTGCTAAAACGCCTGTCACATGAGTTTCATGATCTGCTCACCGCCCTTGAACAAAAAATATATGCTCTCGCTGGTGTAGAATTCAATATCAACTCGCCCAAACAACTCGCCCAAATACTCTTCGAAGACCTGCAGCTCCCCCATGGCCGCAAGACCAAAACCGGTTACTCGACCGACATGAAAGTCCTGGAAAAACTATCGGCCACCCATGAACTGCCCCGTCAGATCATAGAACACCGCAACATTTCAAAACTAAAGTCAACCTATGTAGACAAACTTCCGGCACTGGTACACCCCAAAACCGGCAGATTACATACCAGCTTCAACCAAGCCGTTACCGCTACAGGCAGACTAAGCAGCAGCAACCCCAATCTTCAGAACATTCCAATTCGCAGTGAAGAAGGACAAAAAATCCGGGCAGCCTTTGTTCCTGCAACCGGACATAAGTTCATTGCCGCCGATTACTCTCAGATTGACCTACGCGTCCTGGCCCATTATTCCAAGGATCCTGCGCTTGTTGAGGCCTTTTGTCGGGGGGAAGACGTTCATCAGCAAACTGCTGCCGAAATCTTTCGAATAGGGCCGCAATTTGTGACAAACCAGATGAGACGTGTTGCTAAAAGCATTAATTTCGGCATTGTCTATGGCATGAGCGCTTTTGGACTTGCCTCCCAGCTCAATATCAGCAGAAAGGACGCAAAAACCTTTATTGACCGCTATTTAGGCCATTATCAAGGAGTCAAACTATTTATGGAAGATATTATCAGTCAGGCAAAAGAACACGGTTATGTTACCACGCTGTTTGGCCGTCGCCGTGTCCTGCCGGACATCAACTCTTCCAATAAAAATCGTCGGGAATTTGCTGAACGTACCGCCCTGAACAGTCCAATCCAGGGAACAGCTGCCGATATTATCAAACTTGCAAGTATCAGAGCTGATCAGCAAATCAAAAACCAAAGTTTAACCGCAAAAATTATTTTACAGATCCATGACGAACTCGTCCTCGAAGTGCCTGAAAATGAGCTTGAAAAAACTTCCCTACTTATAAAAAATGTAATGGAATCCGTGCTTGATCTTTCAGTGCCGCTACTGGTTAATATGAGCATCGGAGAGAACCTGGCAAAGGTATAGACAGCTGTGCCGTCATTGGTAATGAACAATGATGACCGCGAAACAATGCATTATCCCTGGCAAATCGGACTTTTTGCACGGCCATCGACAATTGATAATTGATAATTTCAGCAAGTTACCTTATAGTTGATCTTTTCAAATATCCAAATTTTTTATTAGCAGATCAATCATTGCTGTCTAGCCACTAAATTCTCCCGCAAGAGTGTGCATGGATTTAGTGTTAACGTCGCATTTTAAATTAAGGATTTTACCATGCTGGATCTCTTACGAAGAAAGGCAAGATCGCCTTATCTACAGGCAACACTTGTTATTATCATTATCGTTTTTATTTTTTGGGGCGTTGGTCGAAACAGCGGTAATGTTCAAAACAGTGTTGCAACTGTTAACGATGAGAATATCCCCTTTCGAGATTATCAAAAAGAGTATGACAAAACTGTAAGTACCTTGCGAGACCAGTTTGGCGGCTCAATTCCCTCTGGTCTGCTCGACTCGATAAATATCAAGCAACAGGTAATAAACAAGCTTGTCCAGAGCGCACTTCTGCGCCAGGGGGCACTCAAAGCCGGCCTCTACGTCAGCGACCATGAACTTAGAAGCACTATCGAGGACATGGCTGCCTTCAAACAAAATGGGTTTTTTGACAAGAAATGGTACAAAGAGGTTCTTGCCAATTCACGGTTATCCGTTACCAAATTTGAGGCAGGTGTCCGCAACGATTTACTTTCCGCCAAAATACTGGACCACTTAAGCCGCTTTATTCTTCCTTCAGAAGACGCCATCCGTAATCACTTTAACAGCACCTACCAGACAACTCAATTCAACTACGTGGAAATTCCCGCAGACTCTTTTTCCGACAAGGTTGAATTAACCGAGGAAAAGCTCAAAGCTTTCTATGAAGAAAACAAGCTTAATTACCAATCCGACCCAAAAACAAAATTACAATACCTTCTGTTCTCTTTTGATGCCGCAGAGGTACCAATGCCAACCGATAGTGAGATTGAGCAGCGGTACCAGAACACCCTGAACCGATATGCCACCGAGGAGAGACGCAGGGCTCGCCATATTCTTCTCAGGACTGGCGACTCGGCCGAAAAAAATGCCCAGCAAAAAAAACGAGCAGAAGAAATACTGGCACAGATCAGAAACGGTGCAGACTTTGCCGAAAAAGCCAAAGAATTCTCTGATGACGGATCTGCCCCCAAGGGCGGCGACTTAGGGTTTTTTCAACGTGAGCAGATGGTCAAACCCTTTGCTGATGCCGCATTTTCTCTTGCTGAAGGGGAAGTCAGCGGAATTGTCGAAACACAGTTCGGGTACCATATTATTAAGCTTGAAAAGATCGAGCCGGCCCGACTTAAGCCACTCTCAGAAGTTCGAGAACAAATTGTCGCACAGCTACAGGAAGAGGCGAAAAAAGTTGAACCATTCAACCAGGCCAATTCGGCCTATGAGGGAATCATCCTCTCCGGGAGCTTAGCTAAATATGTTGAGAAGGCCCAGCAGCAAGATCAGAACCTGCCACTTACTACCACTGAACTTTTTACCCAGTTGGAGCCCCCTCAAGAACTCCTGACTTTACCTGAAATAGTCAATGCTGGGTTTTCATTGAAGCAAGGTGAACTGAGTTCGATTCTGGAGACATCAAAAGGCTATGCAATAGTTTTTGTTGAAGAAAAACAGCCCCCGGCGCAACTTGAGCTTGCTGACGTAAAAGAACGAGTGAAAAAAGACTTTATCGATCAAACTTCACAAACTCTGGCTAAAAAAACCGCTGAATCCTTACTGGAATCCTTGAAAAAAGGGGCTGATTTCTCAGAAGAAGCCAAAAAGCTGTCACTTGAACTGAAAGAGACCCCTTTTGTTTCTCGAAACGATTTTTCCGCGGCAACACTGCCAAGCCAGATTGTCCAGGACTCATTGACCCTTTCTGCGGCAACCAAATACCCTGAAGAGATTGCCAGCCTTAACAACACATTCTATGTTGTGGGTTTTAAGGCCAGGCAGGATCCGGACAATAGCCTTTTTGAGGAGAAAAAAGACGAGATCACGGCCCAGCTAATCAAAGCGAGGCATAACGACTTGCTGACGGCCTGGCTTGAAGACCTGAGACGATCTGCAGACATAACCACCAACGAACAACTTTTATAGCGTTAGCTTAACTGTTAGGCTAAACAGCTCTTGCTGTTTCAGCATTGTTAGGTCAATGATCATCGGGCACCGGAGACTGCACTTTTTTCTTGAAGCTATTCTCTTCATGGTTCAGCAGTCTCCATATATTTTCACGGTGCTTAAGCCAGATTAAAACAGCAACAAAGAGAGCAAGATAAAAGGCCGGGGAGACACCTTCCAGGCCCCAGACAAGGACAGGCATAAGGGCCGAAGTCAGCAGGGACCCCAAAGAGACATAGCCGGAGACTTTCACAACACCAACAAATACTGCCAGGCAAAAAATAATTGCTACCGGTTGAATATAAATAAATATACCTAATGCAGTAGCAACACCCTTCCCCCCCTTAAACTTCAAATAAAGTGGGTACAGATGCCCCAAAAAAGCTGCTCCGCCTGTGGCGTACACCACAAATAGATCCTCAGAGTCAGGGAATACCCAGTCTGCTATAAGCATCGGGAGAACTGCTTTCCCAGCATCGGCTATGAGGGTTATCGCCCCCATTTTTTTCCCCAAAAGCCGGTTGACATTGGTTGCGCCTATGTTGCCGCTGCCGGTTGTCCGCACATCAATTCCTGCCAATTTACCAAGTATTAAACCAAATGGTATCGATCCAACCAGATACCCGAAGACAATCATTGCATATTCCATTATTAATATCCTGTTACTATGTAGAGACTTACATTGTATGCTACAAATAGCTTAGAATGAAATTTTGCAGAACTATATCATTCTCACCTGCATATAGCCAATTATTGTTTACACTGTTTGCCAGCATAATTCACGAATGGATCAAGTGATTAATGAATGCGTATCGCCCGAGGACAAACACTATGAAAAAATTTATGAATGAAGCCATTAGGCTTGCCGATGAAAAAATGCGCCAGGATTTCGGCGGCCCCTTTGGGGCAGTTATTGTTAGGGATGGGTCGATCATTGCCCATGGATTTAACATGGTAACCTCTACCAACGATCCAACAGCGCACGCAGAAATTGTTGCTATTAGGAATGCCTGCTCTGCCATTAATAATTTTTCTTTAGCAGGCTGCACGATCTACGTGAATTGTGAACCATGCCCAATGTGCCTTGCTGCAATATACTGGGCTGGAATAGACAAAGTGTATTATGCGGCGACCAGAAAAGATGCCGATGCAATCGGTTTTGCTGACGATTTTATTTATGAAGAGTTAAAAAAGGAAGCCAATCAACGGGCCATTCCCATCAAACAACTGATGCGCAGTGAAGCATTGGCTGTTTTCAAGGCCTGGAAAGCCTACGAGGACAAAGTCCCTTACTAAAGTAGAATATTCCTGTATCCCCATATTGGTGGGGATATGGCGAACAAAAAAAAGCGGGCGCCAAGACCGTAATTAAATAACGATCCGGCGCCCGCCTTTCAATACACTGCGAACATAAGAGCTGAGGGCTTAATTACATCATGCCACCCATGCCGCCCATGCCGCCCATGCCGCCCATACCGCCTGGAGGCATACCCATACCGGCGCCGCCGCCATCGTTTTTCTCTGGCTTGTCGGCAATCATACACTCAGTGGTCAGCAACAGTCCGGCAACACTGGCTGCATTCTGCAGGGCAAAACGAGTTACTTTAGCCGGGTCGATTACACCGGCGTTAAGAAGATCTTCATATTTTTCAAAGAACGCGTTAAATCCGTTTGCGCCCTTAAGGCCTTTAACGTGTTCAACCACAACAGAGCCCTCACAACCGGCATTGGTCGCAATCTGTCGGACAGGCTCTTCAAGAGCACGGATAATGATCTTCTTACCAAACTCCTGTTCGTGGTTCAATTTAAGTTTCTCCACCGCATTTATGCAGCGCAGGTAAGCAACTCCACCGCCGGGAACGATACCTTCCTCAACAGCGGCGCGTGTTGCATTTAATGCATCTTCAACGCGGGCCTTTTTCTCTTTCATTTCAACTTCAGTGGCAGCACCAACATTAATTACAGCAACACCGCCAATCAGTTTTGCCAGACGCTCCTGAAGTTTCTCCCGATCATAATCTGAAGTAGAGTCTTCAGCCTGGGCACGAATCTGTTTAACACGTGCTGCCAACGTTGCTTTCTCACCGGCGCCGTCAATGATGGTTGTGTTGTCTTTATCAATAACAATTCTTTTACAGGTACCAAGATCATCAACGGTAACGTTCTCAAGTTTAATTCCCAAGTCCTCAGTGATGACCTGTCCTCCGGTGAGGATCGCGATATCTTCAAGCATTGCTTTTCTTCTGTCACCAAAACCTGGTGCTTTAACAGCAGCAATGTTAAGGGTGCCGCGCAGTTTATTGACGACCAGAGTAGCAAGCGCCTCACCATCAACATCTTCTGCGATGATGCAGAGAGGTTTGCCCATTTTAGCAACCTGCTCAAGGACAGGCAGCAGGTCCTTCATGTTGCTGATCTTTTTTTCATTTATCAGGATGAAGGGGTCTTCCAGATTCACTTCCATTTTCTCTGCATCAGTCACAAAGTAAGGAGAGAGGTAGCCACGATCAAACTGCATACCCTCAACAACATCCAGAGAGGTCTCCATGCTCTTTGCCTCTTCAACGGTGATAACGCCTTCTTTACCGACTTTATCCATTGCCTCGGCAATGATGTTACCGATGGTCGAATCATTATTGGCTGAGATGGTTCCAACCTGAGCGATCTCTTTTTGCTCTTTGGTTGGTTTGGAAATTTTGGCCAACTCTTTGACAACAGCCTCAACACTGGCGTCAATACCGCGTTTAATTTCCATGGGGTTGTTGCCGGCGGCAACCAGTTTTGTTCCTTCACGGAAAATTGCCTGGGCCAGAAGAGTCGCTGTAGTTGTACCGTCACCAGCAACATCGCTGGTTTTAGAAGCAACCTCTTTAACCATCTGAGCGCCCATATTTTCGAACTTATCTTCAAGCTCAATCTCTTTAGCAACACTCACACCATCTTTAGTCATGGTCGGTGCGCCAAATGATTTGTCAAGCAGTACATTGCGTCCTTTGGGGCCAAGGGTAACTTTTACTGCATCCGCAAGAGCGTTAACACCTACAAGTAAGGACTCTCTCGCTTTTACTCCGTATTTAATATCTTTTGCCATTGTTATCTTCTCCTAAACTGTCATCTCGTGTTTAATGTTTTTATCCTATGATTCCAAGAATATCGTCTTCTCTCATAATGAGGTAATCATCGCCATCCAACTTGACATCAGTACCACCGTACTTACTGAAAAGCACACGATCACCAACCTTAACTTCCATCTTCACACGTTTACCATCGTCACCAAGCTTACCCTTGCCAACAGCAACCACCTTGCCCTCAGCGGGTTTTTCCTTTGCACTGTCAGGAATAATAATTCCACCAGCTGTTTTTTCTTCCTGCTCCAGACGCTGTACTAAAATTCGGTCATTCAAAGGACGAATCTTCATTTACTACCTCCATAGTTGTTCTTGTTTAAATTAATACTTTCATCCCGACAAGCGAAATCAGCAACTGATCTCTTCGCCGCAGGTTTAAGTTAGTGTAACCCCTCAAAAAACTTACACTTACGAAAGGATGGGCGAAACTATAGTGACGATTATTTAAAAATCAAGTGACCCAAAAATTTTTTTTGGGAACGGAGAAATACAAACTAATTTGCGAGAAAAAAAGGCGGTATGCTACGATATTGGCACCGCAATATGCCGCCTTATTTTATGTGGGATTACAACGCTTCAACCCAACCGTTGGCATCCGGGACATTGCCGTACTGGATGTCTTGAAGAACATCAAAAAGCCGCTGGGACAGGTCCCCGGTTTTACCACTATTAATAGTAATTGACTGACCTTGATAAAAAAGTGCACCAACAGGGGAAATCACCGCAGCGGTCCCTGAACCGAAGACCTCCTCTAAATGTCCGGAGCTGTTTGCTGCGATAACTTCATCAATGGCAATTGGCCGCTCTTCGACATCAAACCCCCAATCACGCACCAACTTAATTACCGAATCTCTGGTAATGCCCGGCAGAATACTGCCCCCCAACGGAGGTGTGATTATTTTTCCGTCAATCTTAAAAAAGATATTCATAGTACCGACTTCTTCAATATACCGCCTTT
>Ga0102953_1000536_pt1 | contig 25895 bp, 24 predicted proteins | sample SalPon2A_C_D2_MG_FD_78509 | JGI IMG/M metagenome (GOLD analysis project Ga0102953, IMG submission 78509) | Soil microbial communities from South San Francisco under conditions of wetland restoration - Salt Pond MetaG R2A_C_D2_MG | ecosystem: Environmental > Terrestrial > Soil > Wetlands | place... | reverse complement strand
CTCTATGGAGCAACTCAATGAGATAGCCGGAATCCTTGGCCTGACGCTTGGGGTTGCCTGGGCCAGCGGTATCAATCTCTATGCTGCAATCCTGGTGCTTGGTTACATGGGCTCGACCGGGGCCATGGTGTTACCGCCTGATCTGCAAATTCTGGCCAATCCCCTGGTGTTGCTGGCCGCCGGAGCGATGTACCTGGTCGAATTCTTTGCCGACAAGGTTCCGGGGGTCGACAGCAGCTGGGACACTTTACATACCTTTATCCGCATCCCGGCCGGGGCAGCTATGGCTGCTGGCGCTGTCGGCGAAGTCGATCCGGCGATCACTCTGGCCGCAGCAATCGTCGGTGGCGGGCTGGCGGCCGGAACCCACGCCACCAAGGCCGGTTCGCGGGTGCTGATCAACACCTCGCCGGAACCGTTCAGCAACTGGGTGGTCTCCATCGGTGAGGATGTTGCCGTGGTTGCCGGGCTCTGGACTGCCTTGCATCATCCCTGGGTGTTTCTTGCCGGCTTGCTGGTGTTTGTGGCGCTCGTTATCTGGCTCTTGCCGAAAATCTGGCGCGGGATTAAGAATGTGTTTCGCTGGATCATTCGCCTGTTCGGTGGCGACAGTGAACCACCGCCTTCGGCTGACCAGAAGGGTCCGCGAGTCCCCGATTTGCCAATCGTCTCGAAAACTTCCGAACCTGGTTAGGTCTTTCTTTCTCCGTGGCACAAGAACCTGTGACATCCCCGGCCCTGCAGTCGGGACTTCCCCGACGCGGGAATCTCTTCAGTGTCTGGCTGGGGCGAACAGTTTTAAAGCTGAGTGGTTGGAAGATCGTCGGTCAGTTGCCGGAACAGCCGAAGATGCTGGTAATCGTCGCGCCGCATACGTCGAACTGGGATTTTGTTTTTGGGATTGCCGCTGTCATCGCCTTGAGGATTGACGCAAACTGGATCGGTAAGCATACCCTGTTCAAGTGGGGGTTGGGACCCTTGCTAAGATGGCTCGGCGGAGTACCGGTTGACCGCCGAAAGGCTCATGGTGTGGTAGCCCAACTGGTCGCTGAATTCGAGCTGCGTAAGCATCTGTTCCTCGGCATTACCCCGGAAGGGACCCGTAGCCGGGTTGAGCGCTGGAAGACCGGTTTTTATCATATCGCCCAGCAAGCGCAAGTGCCCCTGGTTCCTGCATTTCTCGATTATCGCTTGAAACAGATTGTTCTTTGCCCGCCTTTTGTCATCACCGGCAACCAGCCGGATGATTTCTCAGCGCTTCAAGAGGTCTTTTCCGTCGCAACTCCGAAGAACCCGGCACAATTCAATTCCCAATTCAGTTAAGTGTTCGGCTTGTTCGGTCGATAGGTGAGTGATATGTCTCTTGCCGGAGAGTTTTTGAACATCTCCCAGGGGCGAAAAACCGAAATAATACAAGCTGAACAGCTCAGCGGAGGGGCCTTTCGATGAATACACCATGCATCATGCTGATCGACGAGTCGGAATTTTTTCTCGATCTGGAACAAAAATTTCTGAAAGACTCGGACCTTAAAGTTATTCCGATGAGTTGCTACGCCACGGCCAAGATAGAATTACAGCAGATCCGGCCTGATCTGATCTTCATGGATATTGGTGCTCCCGGGATGGATGGGGTCAAGTTATGTACGGAGCTTAAACAGCAAAACATCTATGCCGGAATTCCGGTGGTGATGTTGTACAGTCGGACGCAGGCGCATGAAAAACTACAGTGTCTGAATACCGGCTGCCAGGGCGTCTTGTCCAAACCCCTGGAACGAACGACCTTTCTGTCGATGGGACGGAAATTTCTCCCCAGTGTCGAACAACGTGTTCAGCGGGCCCTCTGTTCGACCACGGTCTTTTTCCGATCGGAGAGCCTGCACCACTATGCCGCCAGTATGGATATCAGCGAGGGGGGGATGTTTCTCGAGACCGATTATCCGGCGCAACTCGACGAGTTTCTCGATATTGCTTTCAACCTCCCCGGACAAGTCAGCCAGATTATCGAGGTACGGGCCAGGGTGGTGTGGGTGAATATGGAAAAACGACCCTTGAGGCCCAGTTATCCACTTGGGGCTGGGGTTGAATTTGTCAACCTCCCCGAAACGTCGGCAGCTCTGATCAGGAAGTTCGTCGAGGCAAATGCTTCGTTGCAAGGGGGCATCGAGGAGTGGGCACAATAGTTCCGGGACGACCGGGATCGATTTGGCGCCCCCTTGTGGAACAACCCATCAGCCAGGTCTGCGATGCTGGCGTCGATGGCGTGAAACCAGCTTGAATCTGACGACCCGCCACATCCGGCAGATAATGTAATGTCCCCCCTGGACGATGAGCAACAAAACGATCCCGCAGATCAGCGAAGGTATGATTGCATCGTCCAGATGGGTAGCGAAGCGCCCCGCCAGGGTCCTTCCAGGAAAACAGAGTATCAGTACGATGATGAAGTATTGTATCTGCATGATCTCCTCTTTTCTTGCTGCCCAGGGTAGGCGAAAATGTCAAATGCGGAAGCGCGCTTCTCGCAGCATTGACTGTTGTCTCATCCGGCACTACAGTGTGTTAAACAGCACTTTGGCCGCAGGCTAATCGGACTTAAGATGGAGATATGAGCGAAGGAGTGAGAATGTTTCTCGACCAGGTAAAAGCTGCCATGCAAAATTATTTTGGCGCTGACCAGAAGCGGATCGAGCATGCGCTGCAAGTCAGTCGCTTTGCAGAAATTTTCCTCGAATACATTGATGCCGATCCTCAGGTGACCCTGGCCTCGGCCTATCTGCATGACATCGGCATTCATGAAGCCGAACGCAAGCATGGTTCTTGTGGAGGGCGTTTTCAGGAAATTGAAGGGCCTGCCATCGCCCGGCAGATACTCCAGGGGCAGGCGGCTGACGAATCTTTCATTGAGACCGTCTGCGAAATTGTCGGTAAACACCACACCCCGGCCGGTGTTGATTCCCCGGAATTCAGGATCATTTGGGACGCCGACGCACTGGTCAATCTCGTGGATCTGCTCCCAGGAAAAAGCGCCGAATTCATTACAAAGACTATCTCCAGATCAATGGTGACAGAGGCTGGTTTTCGCATGGCCATGGAACTATACCTGCCACGCCCTTGAGACCATGTTCATTCCTCCCGGCTGGTAGCATGGCTCACACTGTTGGGCCATCATTATCGTTCGAATTTCTCTATTCTCCCCTTGACAGCGCAGCGGTTGCAATTATTGTTAATATACACTTATGTTGTTTGTTGGAAAGTGAGGGATTATCCTTGAGCATGTGTTTGTTCCCCTCACGAGTTCTGCAAGAATGAATACCTTTTCTACTGCCATCAGTAAGAGGTCTGAACCTATGAGACCCAGGGGGGGGAGGAGGGTTGTGTGGACGGTAAGATCAAGCAAGTTTATGTTGTCGGGTCGAAGCGGCTGCAAAATGAGTTGATGGTCTGCAAAATCTTCTGTGCAACTGGTTTGCAATGTCGATGTGTCACCGACCTTGAGCAAATCCCCTTGATCTGCGGAAACAGCGAAAGAACGCGCCGGCTGGTTCTCTATGACTATCAGCAGGCTGATCCAGAAACCCACCTTGACAACCTGCCGACCCTGAAATCTCACCTTGCTCCAGATGATTCACTGGCTTTTTACAATGTGAAGAAAGACATTGGGTTTGAATCTAGGGCCATTAACTCCGGGGTGCGGGGTTTTTTTTACGAAGATGATTCGGTCGATAACCTGACTAAGGGGATCGGGAATATATTTGATGGTGATCTGTGGGTGTCCCGCAAACAGATGGTCGAGTACCTCCTCAATGACTGTCCTACGAAACGGCAGGAGAATTCGTCAGATCATGTCTTGACCCGTCGCGAAGAGGAAGTTCTTTTCCTGGTTGCCAAGGGCGAGACCAATGAAAGTATCGCCGAAGCCCTTTGTGTTAGCCACCACACTATCAGAACCCATATCTATAATATCTTTAAGAAAATCAAGGTGTCCAACAGGCTCCAGGCGTCCATCTGGGCCTCAGATAACTTGTCTCACCACCTTCATTGATTCGATTCTGACAGATCTTCCCCGTTATCTGTCGCCTCAGATTAATCTCTGCCTTCACTACCGTGATGCCTCGTAGTTTTATCTGATCTTAGCCGTTCAGCCCTACATCTCGTGTCAAAAATACGACACTAAATAGTAAATCTATCTAATTGTCATTGGTTTGTCTGACTTTACCCTTTGAATATCTGGCAAATTCGATCTGAATGCGTTGATGGCTTGCCCGTTTAAAAGCAATTGACAAGGAAAACGATTCATGTCGAGAGAGGAAAAACGGGATTTAATAAGGTACCGATTGGCCGCGCCAGCCACCATTGAAAGCGAGCAGTCGGATCGGGACGAAAGCTTTCAGTATTTGCTGACGCGGGACGTCTCGGGAGGGGGGGCATATTTCAAGACCGAGCAGCCGCTGCAAACGGATGCGGACGTTAAGGTCAAAATTTTTCTGGAGGTGGGGAAGTTGGGGAATTTGCCTCTTAGCGGTCATGTATTGGTTCAGGCTGATGGCATCGTGTTAAGAACTGAAAGTACCGGTATGGCAGTCAAATTCAGCACTGTGTGTCAAGTCATACCGGTCTGTTAATGATTTGAACTGCCGAAGGATACTGGTTCATATCTATTATGTTTTAGGTGTTTTCGGGTTGTTTCTGTCGACGTAGCATAATTGTTTGAGTGTGGCAGGAGGACACGTGCGATGACAAAAGCTCTGTTTCTGCTGGTGGGTGGGGACGTCCTGATTACCTTGTTGGCGCAACTCATTGCTCTGGCGACAGAGGTCAGTCTCTGGACAGGTTGGAAATTCGCCGGGCTGCCTCTGGCTATGAGATGGGTGTTGTTTGCAGCAGTCGTCCTGCTCACCACTTACCTGGTCGAGCTCTACAGCATGGAACGGCATTTTGACCGAAAGTCAACGTTCCGGCGGATCCTGGTGTCATTATCACTGTCTTTAGCCGCTCTTTTAACCATCTACCAGCTCTTTCCTCAGGTCAGCCTCGATCGCGGGATGGTAACCTTGAGTCTGTTGCTGTTCGGTGTTTGTCAGTTCGTCTGGCACGATCGCTATCCATTTTTCCTCCATGCCCGCGCGGTGGCGAAGAACGTTCTGATTCTCGGTACCGGCCCGCTGGCAGCGCAGATTGGGAACACGCTGGGTTCTTCGACTCACAATTATGTGTTGTCCGGTTTTGTACAAATGCCCGGAGAGCTTGCGACGGTTCCGGAAACCAGCATCCTCGCCCAGACCGATCAGTTGTTTGAGACTGCAGTAAAACGCCATGTCGACAAGATTGTCGTCTCCCTTACGGAAAGACGCGGAGTCCTGCCGGTCGCCGAACTGCTGCAATGTCGATTTCATGGCATCAAGGTCGTCGATGCCGTTTCCTTCCACGAGGAGACGACCGGTAAGTTGTTGGTCGATCATACCAACCCCGGCTGGTTCATCTTTGCCAGTGGATTTCGCATTACCGACCTTAAGTGTTACCTGAAAGGGGTGTTTGATTTTGCCGCTGCCCTGGTCGGACTGATCATCATTCTGCCAGTCTTCCCTCTGATTGCACTGCTTATCAAGATCGACAGCAAGGGCCCGATTATTTTCAGCCAGCCCAGAGTTGGTAAGAATGAAAAGATCTTCAATGTCTACAAACTCAGAACCATGTGTAAGAACGCCGAAGGTGACTCCGGAGCAGTATGGGCGCAAGCCAATGATGCCCGAATTACCAGGGTGGGGCGATTTCTGCGCAAGTCCCGGCTCGATGAAATCCCTCAGTTGATCAATATCCTCAAGGGCGACATGGCCCTCGTCGGACCACGACCGGAGCGACCTGAATTTGTTCAATTATTGAAGGAGAAGGTCCCATATTATGCCAGACGGCATATGGTCAAGCCCGGGATTACCGGTTGGGCTCAGGTAAGGTTTCCTTACGGAGCATCTGTTGAGGATTCACTGGAAAAACTCAAATATGACCTTTATTACATGAAGCATTTCTCGCCATTGATGGATTTGCTGATCATTCTCGAAACAGTCAAGGTCGTTCTGTTTGGTCGAGGAGGAAGATGATGGCCAAGTATCTGATTGCGGTTGTCTGCCTGTTGTCGTTAGTCGCATCCGATGTTGATATCTATGCCGGGGATTATCTGATCGGTGCCGGAGATCAACTGCGAGTATCGGTCTGGGGAGAACCCGAGCTGAGTGTTGACGTGAAAGTGCGGCCCGATGGCAAGATCACCCTTCCCGCAGCTGGAGATATCCTTGCTGACGGGAAAACTCCGGTTCAACTGGGAGACGTCATTCGCCAGCAGCTTTCCCGTTTCGTCAAGCATCCGGTGGTTACACTCTCGGTGACCGAAATTACCAATAACCGGGTATACGTTTCTGGCGGCGGCATCCCCTCCAAAGTCGTTCCTTTGCTCGGCCAGACAACTCTGTTCAAATTCCTCTGCCAACTGGAAAATCTTGAGAATGTAGATCTGAAGCGTGCCTACCTGCTGCGGGATGGGAAAAAGCTGGCCGTCGATTTTCATTCACTGTTCATTGAAGGCGATTTTTCTCGCGATCTGTTGCTCGAACCCGAAGATATCCTGATGCTGCCGAACAACGAATTGAACAAGATATACGTGGTCGGTGCGGTTCGCGAGCCGAAATATATCTATTACCGCGAAGGGTTGAAGGTTCTGGATGCCATCCTCGAGGCAGGGGGGTTTACCGAGTTTGCGGACAAGAACGACGTGGCTATTCTGCGGCTTGAAAACAACCAGAAACTCAGACTCAAAATCAAGGACCTGATGGCCGGCAAGGACAGCAGTGGCAATATCGCATTGCAACCGAAAGACTATGTCGTCGTTGAGGAAGGATTGTTCTGAGCCGTTAGTCCGGACCATGTCGATGGCGCCGAGGGACCTGGCAGTGCAAGAATTTAAACCTGTAGAGGTGGAATTATGGAACAGCGAATGAGCGAACTGCTCAGATATCTCCAGATCCTGAAAAAACGCCGTCATCTGTTTCTTGCCGTGACGCTTGTCGCCATGACCATTTTGATCGCTTACAGCTATTACATCCCCAGGAAATACCAAGCCGACAGTACGGTATTTATCGAATCCAATGTCATCAACAACCTGACCAAGGGGCTGGCGGTGACACCGGATATGGGCGACCAGACCCGGGTCTTGAAATATGCGTTGCTGAGTCGGGATATCATTCGCAAAACACTGCAGGAGATTGGTGCTTTGCCCGATGATGAGGCTAAAATCCAGCAGAAGGTTGTCAGCTTGCAACAAGATACGGAGATCGCGACCCATGGCAAGGATTTGTTCCGGGTCTCGATCATTAATACGAATCCGATCTTTGCACAACATTACATCAATACCCTGATCAGAACCTATATCGACCAGAATCAGACCGGCAAGCGTAAGGATACAGCTGGTGCCAACCAATTTCTCGACCGTCAGCTTGAGCAGTTTCGGGCCAAGCTCGAACAGGCCGAAGACAATATTATCGCTTATCGCAACGGCCAGGGATCGGTTCTGGCTGCAGATGAAGCCACGCTGCTCAGCTCCATTGCCGAATACCGGCGGCAGATCGAGGAGGTCGATCTCGCCATTGACACCCTGCAAACGCGCCGGGGGCAACTGCAACGCGACGTGAACTCAATCGAACCTGTGGTTGCGAGCGGCAGTGAACAGGGTCAGCTCGGAGCTGAGCAGCTACAGGCCCGCCTGCAGGAGCTGCTCTTGACTTATACCGAAAACTACCCGGAAGTGGTGAAAGTCAGGCAGGAGCTTGCCGCTCTCAACCGGCAGCAAGCTGTCGCCCGGGACGCCGGATCGGGGGGGGAGCCGCGCATTCGTAATCCACTTAGCCAGAAAACCCGCCAGCAGCGACTCGAAGTCGATACGGAAATCCGTGCCCTGCAGGGGAAAAGGGCGACACTCCAGCAGTTTATGAGCCAACGGGAAAAAGAACTCAAGCAGCTGCCGGAAAGTCAGAAGAAACTGGCGGCCCTCAATCAGGAGCGTGACTCCTACCGGAAAATTTACGAGCAAATGCTGCTGCGGTCGAACCAGTCGGAAGTGTCCCGACAGATGGAACTCGGGGACCAGTCATCTACCTTCCGAGTCGTGGATGCGGCACTGCTGCCGATCAAGCCGATAGCACCCGATATGACCAGACTGATCCTGCTGGCGATTGTCGGCGGCATCTGCTGTGGCTTCGCTGCAATCGTGCTTCGGGAAAATTTTGATACCTCGATTAAAAGTGTTGTTCAGCTACGCGACCTCGGTGTCGACGTGCTGGCCATGGTGCCCGGCATTGTCGATGAAGATCACGATAACCGCCAGTCTAGGCGCGATCTGCTGGTATTTTCTGCTTCGGGGATCTATTTCACTGCCGTCCTCGGACTGTTGGTTTTCGAACTCCTGAAACGCATGGGTATCCAATTGAACTAATGGAATGTCGAGGAACCTCAATAACAGGGGGTACAAGCTATGAGTCGGTTGGAAACAGTCCTGGAAAAAGCCGCCCTGCGGCGTAATCCTCAATCTGCTTCGCCATTGCCTGAGGATCGTAGCCAGGGGCGTAAACAGATGAATCGGTTGCTGGAGACCCCCCCGCTTTCGGTCACCAGTCCGTATGTTCCGACCGCTCAGTCGGTGCGGAACCCCGGAGTAAATGAAGAATTTCACAAACTACGCTCCCGATTGATCCGTATGACCCGTGGGGATCGGTTCCGCAATACCCTGTTGGTTACCAGTGCCGTTAGTGGCGAAGGAAAATCCATTTCAGCGTTGAACCTGGCGATTTCTCTGGCTCAGGAATACGACTACACCGTCCTGTTGGTCGATGCCGACCTGCGTAAACCTTCGATCCATCAATATCTTGGTATCGATCCCGAAGTTGGCCTTGTTCAGTGTCTTAGCGGAGAAGTAACGCTGGACCAGGCTTTGATCAAGACCGGATTGGGGAAGCTGGTCTTTCTGCCGGCCGGAGGAATTGTCGAAAACCCGGTGGAACTCCTTTCTTCCAGCCGGATGAAGGCCATCATACAAGAAGTTAAAGAGCGCTATCCCGAACGCTATGTCGTTTTCGATTCGCCTCCCATGCTGCCGTTCGCCGATGCCCAGGTCCTGAGCGAGTCGGTTGACGGGGTCCTGTTCGTGGTCCGTGAAGGGTGCTCCAAAATAGAGGCGGTTCGTCAGTCACTCGAAGTGCTTGAGACGGGTAAGTTGTTGGGACTGGTTTACAACGACAGTCGCAATGACAGCACCAGCCAGCAGGGGCGTTATGCCTACTATTGATGATATCGAGGAGGTCGCGTGAAAAAGTGCCTATTAACCATTGTCGTAGTGCTCGTTGGAATGCAGTTCATGCAGACTCTCTGTTTCGCCAGACTCGAGATGCACCCGCGGCTGTCACTCCGTGAAGAGTTCAACGATAACATCTTCCTCAATGCGGTTAATGAGGAGTCGGATTTTGTCACCACGGCCATCCCGGGATTGGCCTTGAACTGGTTTGACAGGGCTATTCGACTGAACCTTGATTACAGCCTTGAATTCCGTAAGTATCTGGACAACGACTCCCAGGACCAGACGCAGATCAAAGAGATCCAGAGAGGCTTGGCGTTTGGCGAGATTTTTCCTGACCAGGACTTTTCAATTGAATTCCTACAGGCATTTTTTACCGAAACAATTGATGAGCGACTCCCTGTGGTGCCTGAAAATCCCCGGATCAATACAACCAATGTGAGCCAATCCATTATCAATCCGCAATACCGCCACCAGTTTACGACGAAGTTCATCGCCCTGATAGATTACCGATTCGAAAACTTGGCCTATGAATCTCCCGACAGTGACGATGTCCTCAGTCACAATGTCAGGATCGAGTTGAAGAAACAGCTTTCACCTCGCCTAGAAGCTCTGATCGGTGGCGATTTTGGTGCCTTCAATAACAGTATCAATGAAGACTACAACCGCCAGTCCGGCTATGCCGGATTCTCGGCGCAACTCAGCTCGCGGCTGGTGCTTGATGCCGTCGTAGGTGAGTCCTGGCTCGATTTCGATCATCAAGAAAGTGAAGATACCATGGTCGGGGATGTCCTAGCCCTGCTTGACTTGTCTCGGGGGGTGAGTTTAGGGGCCGGTTGGAGTCAGGACTTTGGCAATGCGACCGACGACGGTGTTTACCTGCGGAGGCTTGTTCGGATTATTACTGGCTGGAATCTTCCCGCTGCACGTGTCTCAGGTAACAGCTTGTATGCGTGGCGTAACAAGTACTCCGAGGTCGGCAGTGAGAGACTGCTCGGTCGAGAAATACTGTCAGGCCTCCGGCAGAGTTCACTTGAGCTGAACCTCGACTCATCGGAAAAAGAGTTTTACTCGAACAACCGTGAAGACAAGGAAAAAGGGCTTAATGTGGCCGGCAACCTGTATCTCGGTGATGACTGGCACCTGTTGGTTGGCGGAGAACTGACCGAGCTTATCCTGGACCCGGGGGATGTCAATATCAACCGCATTGGCTTTGACACCGGCTTTGAATACCGCCGACTGAACTATACTTTTTCGTTGCGCTATTTTTACCGCGAGGATGATTCCGATATCGATTCGAACGATTTTCAGAACAATATCGTATTTCTTCAGGCCGCAATTCAGTTCTGACGAGGGCGCTTATGTACGAAGCATTCTTTGAACTGCAGATGAAACCTTTCGAATTGGTTCCAGACCCCGCCATGTTGTTTGCCAGCCGTGGCCATCGCAAGGCATTGAGCTATCTTGAATACGGTTTCAGTGAAGGGGCAGGGTTTATTCTTCTGACCGGTGAAGTCGGGTCGGGCAAGACGACCCTGATCCGCAATCTGGTTCAGAATCTCGACCGGAATACCTCCCGGGCGATGATTTTCAACACCCTGGTCAATTCAGAACAGTTACTGGCGATGATCAACGAGGAATTCGGTCTCGAGACTGGCGCGAGGGACAAGGTGACCCTGCTACGCGAGCTGAATGATTACCTGATCGACCAGTATGCGCAAAACTGCCGCCCCATGGTCATCATCGACGAAGCCCAGAACCTATCGGCTCAGGCTTTGGAAGAAATCCGCCTGTTATCCAACCTGGAACTCGATGCGGCCAAACTGTTGCAGATCATTTTAGTCGGACAGCCGGAACTCAAGGAGCTGGTGGCGCAGCCCTGTTTGCGCCAGTTGCGGCAGCGTATCAGCATCAACTGCCACCTCAGGGCACTCGACCGCGAGGAGACTGAAGCCTATATCTATCATCGCCTGGAAAAAGCCGGCAATCGAGAGGCGGTCAGTTTCGCCCCGGGAACCTTTGACTTGATTTTCGAGGCTAGCCGTGGCGTGCCGCGTCTGATTAACACCTGTTGCGATTTTATCCTGCTCACCGCCTTTATCGAAGAAACCCACGAGTTGGATTATGAACTGGTTCACGAGGTGCTAGATGAGCTGGACATTGGTACGTTCCAGGATCAGGTCGCCAGTGAATCTCCTCAGTCAGCAGCGCTCGACCAGCAGGAATTGGCCGCGATCATTGCTCGTACAGAAGTTTTTCAAGACCGGCTCGACAACCATGAAAAGGTTCTACGCAAGGTTGTGCGTGCCCAGCAAAGCCAAAATCAGCAGCTTGGAAAGGCTTTGGATGAAATCAACGCCCGGCTCAGGGAATTATTGCCGAAAGGAGCGAACGAAAGCCTCCTTGCCCCGGTGCGGGTTGTAGAGGGGCGAGGTCCTGGTTAAGTCTGTGATCTCAACCGGTTAGGTTTATAGGTACGCAAGGGAATGCCATGGCTCTCGACAATTATCTGACCATCGACGTGGAAGACTATTTTCAGGTGTCAGCATTTGAGAAAGTGTCGTTGCGCTGTGGCTGGGACGAGCGCGAGCTGCGGGTGGAAGCCAACACTGAACGTCTGCTGTCGATACTGGACGATGCTGATGTGCAGGCAACCTTCTTCGTCCTTGGATGGGTGGCTGAGCATTGCCCGCAACTCATTCGCAGGATCGCTGCTGACGGACACGAGATCGCAAGCCATGGCTTCGGTCACCGACGGGTTTGTCACCAGAGTCGCCATGAGTTCCGCGAAGATATTCGGCGCAGCAAAGGGCTGCTCGAAGATCTTTGCGGAACGCAAGTTCTTGGTTATCGGGCGCCCAGTTATTCGATTTCACCCCAGTGTTTCTGGGCGTTCGATGAACTCCATGCCGCCGGGTACTGTTACGATTCGAGTATTTTCCCAATCCATCACGATCTGTACGGAATGCCGGACTGGCCAAGATTTCAGTCTTTGGCGCGGCGTAACGGTGATGGCAGTTGGCAACCGTCCGATGGCGATGAGCCCGATGCTACCACCATGTTGGAGTTCCCGATAACCACCTTGAAACTTCTGGGGGCCAGCGTCCCGATTGCCGGAGGCGGCTACTTTCGGTTGTTCCCATATTCCTTTACCAATTGGGGTTTGGAGCGAATCAACCGCATGGATCAACGGCCATTTGTTTTTTACCTGCACCCCTGGGAGATTGATCCGCATCAGCCAAGAATAACCAATGCGGGATGGAAGAGCAGGTTCCGCCATTATCTGAATTTGGACAAGACAGAGGGCCGGCTACAGAGATTGCTGCAGGATTTCACATTTGTCCCCCTGCAAAACAGTGTCAGGCAGACGACCAGGCACTAGTCAAGGCGAAACCAGGAGACTTGAATGGACGTGAAACTGGCAGAATACAGTGATCGACGACGGTGGGATGATTATGTTCTTTCCTGCCCGGACGCTACTGCCTACCATCTGTTCGCCTGGCGGGACGCTGTCGAAGGCGCCTATGGTTTCCCCGGTCTCTATCTGATGGCGACCGAGCGTAATCGGATTTGCGGGGTTTTCCCATTGTTTGATTTTCATCGCTCGTTCTTGTCCCGTCGGCTCGTGTCGCTGCCTTTTTGTGACTGTGGCGGAGTGTTGGCTGACGACGCTGCGGTTGCTGGCTGTCTGGTTGCCGAGGCCCGCAGTTGGTCGCGGTCTCTCCGGGCCAGCGGCCTGGAAATACGCACTACAAAAGGGTTCAAACCAACCAACAATACTACGGATCGGGTCCGGATGGTGTTGCCGCTTCCGGACAGCTCCAGTGAACTCCTTGCGAACATGAAGGCCAAGCTGCGCAGCCAGGTCAAGAAACCGCAACGCGACGGATTCCGTGGCGTCATAGGTGGAGACGAACTGCTCGAGATGTTCTATGACGTATGGTCGGTCAACATGCGCGACCTCGGTTCGCCGGCCCACAGCTTTGCCTGGTTCCGGCAAATCTTTGCCAGTTATGAAGAGCTTGCCCGGGTCGGAGTTGTCTTTTCTCCGGTTGGCGCTCCTGCGGCCGCCGGCATCATTCTGACGGTGGGCAACTGCGTCACCATCCCCTGGGCGTCGTCGCTTCAGCAACTCAACCACCTCAATCCCAATATGCTGCTTTACTGGACCTTGCTCGCTTTTGCCGCCGATCGAGGTTATCGCTATTTCGATTTCGGTCGCTCCAAATTCGGGGGGGGAACCTATCGCTTCAAAAAGCAGTGGGGGGCTCAGCCACACCAACTTGAATGGATTTTCGTCGATAATTCAGGAGGTTGTGAACCACTCCCTGCAGTAAAGAGTGTATTGCGCAGCCCGGTGGAAGCGGCATGGAGGCACTTGCCATTGAGCTGTTGCAACCTGGTCGGTCCTTTGATCAGAAAAAACATCAGTCTTTGAGGTCAGCTTATGAGAGTTGGACGCATCCTGCCACCCACCGCAGTTCCCATGCGCACGATCACGCTCCTTTCCGGACTTTCCGGCATGCTGCGTGGGCAAGGTGAAGTTGAGCGGTTCAGAAACGAGCTCAAAACCTGGACCGGCGTGGATGAGTGCTTCCTCCTTTCTTCCGGTAAGGCTGCATTGACCGTGGCTCTCGCAGCCATGAAGGAATTATATCCGGAACGAGACGAAGTCTTGATACCTGCGTTTACCTGTTACTCGGTTCCATCAGCGATCATTCGGGCCAACTGCAAAGTGAGAATCTGTGACATTTCGCCTGAAACGTTCGATTTTGATTACCAGCAGCTCAGTCAGAAACTGTTCAACCGGCGTCTGCTTGCGGTAATCCCCTGTCACCTGTTTGGCCGCCCGGCCGATATCTCCCGTATCAAGGCCCTGATTGACGATCCACACATCTCGATTGTTGAGGATGCCGCTCAGGCCTTCGGCGGCTACGCCGACGGGCAACGCCTCGGTACGCACGGCGACGTCGGTATCTTCAGTCTCGGGCGCGGCAAGGCGCTCTCGACTGTGGCAGGCGGCATCCTTGTGACCCGGAACAAGGCTCTTGCAGGATTGATTCATACCCGTCTTGAGGCTGTTCCCGAAATGACAGCGTTACAGCAGCTGACACTGCTTGGATATGCTCTGGCCCTGATGCTTTTTCAACGACCGTCCCTTTACTGGTTGCCGCGCCTGCTGCCCCGGTTAAAGCTGGGTGAAACAATCTACGACCCGGATTTTTCGATAAGTCGGCTCTCCCCGTTTCAGGCCGGACTGGCCAAGGCATGGCAAACCAGGCTGGTCTGGCTGCAATCCCGACGCAGGTTCCTGGCCGATCAACTACTGAAGGCAACCGGTTTAGGTTCTCAACCGCAGTTTCAGTCGGTGGATGGGCACACAGTCGACTGGTTGCGGTTGCCAGTGATCATGGCGTCTGAAACTGCCCGGATGAGACTTCTGCAGGTGAGTCAGAATAGAGGTCTAGGGGCCGCCGCATCGTATCCAGATGCCATCTCCGGTATCGTCGAACTGTCACAGGATTTTGCCGAGGAGGAGAGTCGAAATGCCCGTTGGCTCGCCCGTCATCTGGTGACTTTGCCAATACATCCGTATGTAGATAAACGGGACATCGAGAGAATTGTTTCGGTTTTCCCGGCGCTCGTTCCAGTGAGAGAGGAGACAAAAACAGGGCTGGCAGAGGTGATAGCTACATATTAAGTCCGGGTTGTGTTTTTGGCGCTGGTTCGGTCTGCAAATTGGGAGGCGACCTTGAAATTCTCAGTGACCATCGATGTCGAAGAAGATAACTGGAACCGTTACTCAAGAACCGAGAATCCAGTTCACAATGTTAAGCGTCTGTTGACGCTCCAGGAACTCTTCGATCGGTACGGAGTACGGCCAACCTATCTGGTCGACTATCCGGTGGTCACAGATCCGGTTGCGGTGGGAATATTGAAAGAGTTTCTGGAGCATGACAAATGTGAAATCGGCATGCACTGTCATCCCTGGAATACGCCTCCTTTCACCGAGGAACTCTCTGATTTCAACAGCATGCTGTCGAATCTTCCTGAAGTGCTGGTATCCAAAAAACTGACCGTTTTACACGCTGCAATCATGGAAAATCTCCAGGTCAAGCCGGTATCTTTCCGAGCCGGGCGCTGGGGGTTCAGCCGCTCCGTTGCCATGGCTCTTAAAGAGCTAGGCTATCGAATTGACACCTCGGTGTCGCCGTATGTGGACTGGAGCGACGAACATGGTCCGGATTATTCCCAGTTCCAACTGCTCCCTTACCGGTTTGACCCCGTCAATATCGCTTCTCCTCGTGAATCTGGTGTACTGTTTGAGGTCCCAACGACAGTCGGTTTTCTTCAGGGTGATTTTGCTCGTTGCCAGAAATGGACGCAGCAGCTTAAAAATGCTGTTGGTCGTAAGCTGCGACTGCAAGGAATTTTCGCCAGGTTGGGATTGTTAAATAAAGTCTGGCTCTCCCCCGAGCTTTCTGATGCCAAGTCAATGCTTAAACTGATGCAGAGGCTAGAGGCGCGGTCAGTTCCTGTTCTCAACATGTCCTTTCACTCGACCTCGTTAATGGCCGGATTAACCCCGTTTGTCTTGACCGTGGCCGACGAAATCAGCTTTCTGGAGAGAATTGAAGCCGTTTTGGCATTTGCGCTTGAAGCGGAATACAAGTTCCTTACTTTGGCTGAATATGAAGCTCAATGCACGGGGAGTGCACCAAATGCAGGTCAAGTCAAAGTAATGGCAAAACCAGCCCCTTGTCTTGGATTGTCATGATGAATTTAAGAACACAAGTCATGTCTGGGTTACGTTGGAGTGCAGGGATGCGACTCCTTGGCCAGTTGTTTACCTGGTCCGTCACCCTGATCGTTATCCGTTTACTGACACCCGCCGATTATGGGTTGATGGAACTGGCCGGAGTTTTTATCGGGTTCCTCAGTCTGATTAATGAGATGGGGCTTGGCAGTTCTGTGGTGCAACGTCAAGACCTTGATCAGGATGACCTGCAGGCAATTTTCGGATTCATCCTTGTTGTCAGCCTGATTTTCTGCAGTTTTTTGTCTGTTGCGGCACCGCTGATCGCCGACTTTTATAACGAACCCAAGTTGATAGATATGCTCTGGGCGCTTTCGTTGATTTTTCTGTTTTCAGGACTGACCGTACTCCCCCAGTCGATGTTGTTGAAAAATCTTCAATTTAAAAAAATTGCCGTGATTGAATTCACCAGCGCGATTGCAGGCTCGGTTTGCACATTGCTTTTAGCGCTTTACGGGCTGGGGGTCTGGTCACTGGTTGGTGGTTTTCTCACCATCCGTCTCGTCAAGATGCTCGGTTTCCATATAGTACAACCATTCCTGTACCTGCCGAAGCTTAGGTTGAAAAACATGGGTTCAATATTCGTTTTCAGCGGTCAAGTGACCCTGTCGCGGATTCTTTGGTATCTCTATGCCAGTGCTGCGGCAACGTTGATCGTCGGCAAGGTGCTCGGCAAGGAAGCCCTCGGTATTTACACGATAGGGCTGTACCTGGCTTGTCTACCGATGGAGAAGGTCGGAGGGATCTTGTACGGGGTGGCTTTTCCGGCCTTTTCAAGCATCCAGGACCGGCCGGATTTAGCGGGAGCACACTTTATCAAGGCGACCAGGGTGCTGTGCTTTATCACGATTCCCATCTTCTGGGGCATGTCGAGCATTTCCGCTGAAATCGTCGAGGTGTTCCTAGGCAGCAAGTGGCTTGAGGCAATCGTGCCGTTACAAATTATTGCTTTTGTTGTGCCGCTGCGCATGGTTAGGAATCTGATGCCGCCGGCCCTGCTGGGAATGGGCCGAGGGGATGTCAATTTACGCAACGAGGTCGTTGCCGTAGGGTTGATGCCCCTGGCTTTTTTCGTGGCTTCTTTCTGGGGAATCCTGGGTGTCAGTCTGGTCTGGGTTCTGGTGTTTCCGGTAGTTTTCCTGGTGAATTTTGCCTCGACACGCAGAGTTCTGCGATTCACTTCGCTGGATGTTTTCCGTGAAGTGCGCAGTCCGGTTGTTTCAGGTTTGGTGATGTATCTGTGTATCGCGGCGCTGAAAATCTCTTCGGTTATCGACTTCTCTGCCCCGATCAATATGGCAATTTACATCATCGTTGGTGGTTCTATCTATCTCTCCCTGACCTACTTATTGCAACGACCACTGTTGAGGGAAGTGGTAGGGCTGGCTAAAGCATGAAACTAGAGACGAGACATTCACAATCCGGTCCTGATGAGAGGAAAGAAAGTGTTGTTTTTACGGTTTTTTGTCTTTGGAGTCTTGTGCTTTTATGCCGGCCGCAAGATTATTTCACCGAACTGGAGTACTTGCACCCGAATTTGTTATTGACAGTTCTGACGCTGATCCTTTTCGTGTTCTTTCCGCAAAAAAATCAAGGGCCGTCCCTCCTTGCTGAAAAACAAGTTAGGTATTACCTCGCCCTATTTGCAATCATGGTGGTTGGAATCCCCGCATCGCTCTACGCGAGACTGTCGTTCAATACTATTTTTACCGAATATATTGTTTTCATTGTCTATGTTTTGATTTTTTATAAGGTCGTCGACAGCCTTGAAAAGCTATTGACTGTGCTCATGCTGGGATGTTTAGGCAGTGGACTCTATTTTATTGTTTCACTCTCTTCCGGATTGACTGCTTCCGGGCGACTTAGTTACGGTCACATGTTCGATCCCAATGATCTAGCCTATTTCGCCCTGGTGTTTTTACCCTTGAATCTTCTCTTTGTGGGCCGCGAGCACCCGCTGTGGATCCGCTTGTCATGTCTGACCGCGTTCAGTGCCGGCACCTTACTGATCATGTTGTCCGGGTCTCGCGGTGGCCTGCTGGCTTTCATTGCCGCACTCCTGGTGCTGTTTTTCATGACCAAGGCGGTTAAACCCTCGGTCAAACTCCTGGTCCTCCTTGTCGGCATCGTTTTAGTCGTAAATGCACCGATCAATTATGAACGTTATTCCTCCATTCTTGATTATAAAAACGACTATAACTCATTTGCGGAAGAAGGCCGCTTGTCAATCTGGAGAATAGGTATGCGCACCCTGTCTTCCTATCCTTTGACCGGTGTTGGAGTCAATAATTCCAGTTACGCGGTCGCTTTGGATAGAGAGAGGCGCGGTTTGGACAGGGTGCGCTGGCAACCGATCCATAATTCGGTCATCCAGATCGGAGCGGAGACCGGTGTGGCCGGTTTGGCGGTTTTCGTCCTGATGTGCGTGGGTGTTGTCCGGGTGTTTTATCGGGTCAAATCGACGTCCAAGGATGACCGGTTGATTCGGACTGCTGAGATGGGAACGGTTGGGTTCGTTGGTATGTTGACGGCTGCGATGTTCCTAAGCCAGGCCTATTCTGTCTATTTGGCTTTTTATGTGGTTTTTTCAGCGTCAGTCAATCGACTTATTACACGAGAACAGCTTGTCGGACAGGGGGTACATTCCCATGGCTGATACCAGGCGCAGGGCTGCCTATATCCTTACTCCAGTCACGTTTGGTGGGGCTGAGAAGGTCAGTTTGAATTTTCTGCGCGCGGTCGATCGCGAGCGTTTTGACATCAGGCCGATTCTTCTGGTCCGCCCGTGGGAGCAGGAGACGCATTTTGCCCAAGAAATTTCCCGGCTCGGTTATCGCTACGACGTTATTCCGGTTGCCCGCGGCAAGTCACTTGATCCTCTCAGGGTACCGAGGGTCGCAAGGCAGCTCAGCGCAGTTTTGAAACAGGGTGCATTCGACCTGGTTCATACGCATGGTTATTTTGCAGACATTACCGGTTTGCCGATTGCCGGACGGCTGGGGATTAAAAAGCTCTCGACCTGCCACGGCTACATTGCCTCTAGCCACAAAATGAAATTCTATAATTGCCTTGATAAACACGCCATCAAGCTGTGTCAGAAGGTAATCGTGGTGTCGGAACAGCTGCAATATGACTTGATTAACAGTGGTGTCAATCAGTCGCGGATCGAATTGATCCCCAATGCGGTTTCTGTCCCGGTTTGGGGGACCACTCAAGAGCGCGCCAGGATAGAAAGACGATCTGCCCTGGGAATTTATCCGAAGGATTTTGTGGTTGGTTTTACCGGACGCCTCAGCGAAGAGAAAGGCGTTCGCTATTTGATTGAGGCGGTCGCCAAACTTCGCTTGGAAGATGTCCCGGTCAAGTTGTTGATCGTCGGCGAGGGAGAAGAAAAGCAAGCCTTGCAAGACCTCGTCAGTCAAAGGGGCCTGGGGGCATCGGTCGTCTTCGCAGGCTTTCAGGCCGATGTTGAAAACTGGGTCACGGTCTTTGATGTTTTGGTCCTGCCATCTTTGACCGAAGGGACACCTCTTGCCCTTCTCGAGTCGATGGCTTTGGGGGTGCCGGTGATAGCCTCAGCCGTGGGGGGGGTGCCGAAGGTCGTAACGGATGGAATGAACGGTCTCTTGGTCGAACCGGAAAATGTGCATGAAATCAGCGTCAAGATTCGTCTGCTGATGAGAGACCCTGGCCTGACACATAAAATCATTTCCAATGGGATCCGGACTATTACAGAACATTACAATGTCGAGAACTGGTGTAAGCGTATCGAGCATCTCTATGCCGAGGTGTGATTATGTTGCCAACACTTTGATAAAGGGACAACCATTATGAAAAAACACACTTTTGATCAGGTTGTTTGCCCGCTCTGCAAGGGACGTTTGCATGCCGATGCCGAGAGGAAAATCCTGGAGTGCAAAAGCTGTGAGGTTGAATACAGAGTTGACGAAGGTATTCCAATCTTTATCAACGATGCAGTTTTTGAAAAATACAACACTGAGCTCAAATTGCAGGACCTGGATGAGGAACAGTCTTTTTATGAAGATATGTATTCAGACCTGAATGGCCTTGATGACGGGCATTGCGTTGTCTCCGGATATGACGAGCTCTACGAGTTTATGAGTAGTGTCGAGCGCGGGACCCTGCTTGATGTCGGTTGTGGAGCCGGACATCACAGCAAGGACTTGTCAAAGCTTGGCTTCGACGTCACTGGAATCGATATTTCCATGAACGGCCTGAAGCAGGCCCGGCAGGTGAACGCGGCCGCCCGGCAGGATGCCGATTTTCTGCTGGCCGATATTGAAAATCTTCCCTTCAAGAACAACTCGTTTGATGTTGTTTTCTGTGGTTTGATTCTTCATCACTTCCCAAGGCGGGACAGGTTGATTAGGGAGCTGAATCGCGTGTGTCGACGACATTTCATCGCTTTTGAAGTGAATGCCTATGATCCTGTTTCGTATTTCCGTTTTGATATTGTCAACCCGATTATCGGGGTTCCTCATATCACGAAAAACCAGCGAACTGTGTCTCCGTTCCGGCTGGCAAAGCAATTGAGTGCCATGAGCTTTGACAACATCAGTTTTGAATTTTTGGATGTCCACCATTATCTAGGGCGGTATCCGCATAGTTTGAAAGCAAAAATACTTAAAACAATCAAGCAGACAACTAACGTATTGCCGGTTCAGTATCGAAACAACAAGTTCATGCTCAAAGCTTCGAGAAACCAGGTTGCAGAAAACCGCTTATAGCTCTCGTCCGGGATGGATACCGAGTCGAAAGCTGTGGTTTGGAGGTGAGGATGGAGGTGCTTTTTGTCATTCTCCTGTCAGTTCTGTTGGCGTATCTGGCCGTAGCGACGCTGTATCTGCTTGCCCTTGCGCTGGGCTATGCAGTTCTGTCTGCAGTCTCGGCGGGTTCGAACTCACCCCAAAATTCGTTTGCCATTCTCGTCCCGGCACACGACGAAGCAATGCTGGTAGGCGGGTTGTGCCAAAGCCTTCAGGAGCTACATTATCCCGCGGAAAAATTCGAAATATTCATTATCGCGGACAACTGCAGCGATGCAACGGCAGAGATCTGTCAATCTTTCGGGGTGCAGGTTCTCGAAAGAGATGATCAACAGCACCGAGGCAAAGGCCAGGCCCTCGCCTGGGCCATGGAGAGGGTCGGCCTCAGCCGATTCGACGCGGTCTTCATCGTCGATGCTGACAACTATGTCGATCCGGAGATCCTCCACGAATTGAACCGGCACATTAATCGTGGTGAATCGGCAATCCAGTGCTTTAATGCGGTCGGCAACCGTGATGATAGTTGGTTTACGCGGTTATTGTATGTCTCCAGGACGATTTGCAACCTGCTTTATCACGAAGCTAAGTACCGTTTGGGCCTTTCGTCATATTTGATGGGAAATGGTCTTTGTTTCCGTTCAGAGCTGTTGGCCAAGCGGGGGTGGACGGCATTTTCGGCAGGTGAGGACTGGGAATATTACGCGCAGCTGGTCGCAAGCGGTGTCCTGATCAGTTTTGCGGCGGATGCAAGAGTTTACCACCAGGAGTCATGTTCCTTGAACCAGGCGACCTCCCAGCGATTGCGCTGGGCGAGTGGACGTTTCAGGATTGCCAGAACCCACGGTCTGCACCTGATGATAAAGGGGGCCAGGGAGGGGGATTGGCGCATTTTTGATGCGTCCTTGCCACTTATCTTCCCGAACTATTCATTGCAAATTAATCTGACTCTGGCCGGCATGTTTGGTGCTTTATTTGTGTCGGATCCAGGTGTCAAGGTTCTCTTTGCCTGGTCATTTTCCGGTTTGCTGGCAGGCCTGTTCCTGTTGTTTCTAGCTGGAGCCGTTCTTTCCGGGTCCGTCTGGAAAACCTTGTTGGCTGCCTGCTATGCACCATTTTTCCTGGTGTGGAAAGGCGTGATAGATCTGCTCTGCCTGACCGGTTTACATCGTGGTGGAGATTGGGTGAGGACAACCAGACATAAACCTTTTACGTGAATTGCACGCCAAGGGTGACCGGGATGCTTAAAAAGCGCATTTTGTTCGTTCTTGTCCAACTGGACGCTGGCGGTTCTGAACGGATTGTTCTCGAGTTGGCCAAGGGGCTTGATCCCGAGCAGTTCGATGTCTATGTCGCTGCGTTTAAAAGCGGTGTGCTTGATGAGGAATTTCGCAGTGTCTGCAAGAATGTTTTCATTGTCGAAAAAAAGCCCGGTTTTGATAAGGACGCGATCAAACAATTTTCAAAAATAATCAAGTTAAATAACATTGATGTCGTCAACGCTCATCATTACATGCCGCTATTTTACAGCTTTTTTGGAACAAAACTCTTTAATGATAAACGGATCGTTTATACAGAACATTCGGTTCCCGAGGTCGAACGTGTTACTTCAACCCTTCACGGCTATCTGTTTTATTGGATGCTCTTCAGAATCTACGCAGTCGTCGGAGTCTCAAGAGCTGTGACCGCAAAGTTTGTTGAACGGTACCCCGGCCACACCGGGAAGTTTCGTGAAATACTCAACGGCGTTGATGTTGAAAATTTCTATACCGGTGGGAAAAGAGCGGCCGTGCGGGAGCAATTCGGCCTGCCGAACGATTGTTTCGTGGTCGGTACTGTTGCAAATTTCCGAAGAATCAAAAATCACCCCTGCCTCGTCAGAGCTGCAGCGCGACTGAAGGATGACTACCCGCAGCTGCGGCTGCTGTTTGTCGGCACCGGGGCAGCGGGTGATCCGGAGAATTCGGAACCTGAAATCCGCAGCTTGCTCCGGGAGCTTCATCTTGAAAGCCGGGTGATCTTCGCCGGATATCAGGACGACATTCCAGCCATGCTTTCGGCATTTGATGCCTTTTGTCTGCCTTCGTTCTCGGAAGGTCTGCCGGTGAGCATTCTGGAGGCTATGTCAGCCCGGGTAGCTGTAATCGGAAGTGCTGTGGCGGGGATATCCGAGGTTGTCGAAAATCGTGTGACCGGCCTGACGTTCCCCTCTGATGATGACGAGCAGCTGGCCGTCCGATTGCGTGAAGTGCTCGAGGACAAGCATCTGGCCAAGCAACTGATCGCGAACGCCTATACTTTTGCCAGTCAGGCACATGACAAGCAGATTTTTCATGACGGTTATTTGAAAGTCTTCCAGGGGGGGCACGTTTGACTCTCTCATGCATTGTCCGGTTATTCGGATTCGGCGACGAGCAGTTTGCACAACCGCTCAGCGTCGCTACGGGAGGATTATGGCACTATGTGGAGAATGCCTGGATGCATCCTTGCAGGCGTCCCATCGGATCAGGAGAGGGGGAGGCTAGGTATCGAACGTGTCAGGGTTTATCCATTGATTGGTCCGGGTGCCTGCCGTTCATCAGGAAATTTTACTAAAGGGATGGATTTATGAAAAAGACATCACTGACAATGTTTCTGGTCGTTTTCGTTGCGCTTACCTGTGCTTCGATCGGCCACGCGGTTACTTTGACTTCCGGTAGCTATTCATCTTCATTTGACTGTACCGGCTGGCCTGCATCCGCTCCGCATGACGTAGGAAACTGCGAAGATTTCTACACCATGAACAGCGGGACTAACCTCTGCGGTGAACGAACTGAAGCCAGGGCAGAGTGGAATAATCCCCTGGGTAGTGGTAAGGCAATTCGTGTGGTGGTCGGGGATGGAACCAATACCTATACCAGCACTGGCGGCTTCAGAGGTTTAAATGGGGCCGACGAGATCTGGATTCGCTGGTATATGAAGTACGAACTCGGCTTCACTTGGACGGGGGGTGGGCCAGGCTATGACAAGATCATCTATCTTTACACTGAACCCTACCCGAATCACGGTACGGCTCCGATCTTTGAATGGTACGGCGCCGATGGCGTTCGTCTCTACGTTGGAACTGACACCAGGGCTGACTTTGGTCATGGCTGGCAATCAACCATGGGAGGACCGACTGGCGATGGTCAGTGGCACTCTTTCGAATTTCATCTGAAAATTGACACCAATGGATCAAACGGGATCTACCAGGCGTGGATCGACGGAAATCAGGTTGCCGATCACCATGATATGAACCTGGGCGGTGCCGATTACGATTGGTTCATCTTCTACTCCAATCAGGCGACTCCGTCCAATGGGGGCTGTTCTTATGTTTATCTCGATGATGTTGCAATCTACACAGTCAACCCGCCCAATGTCGACGCTGATGGTAATCCCTATATCGGGACTCTCGACGGGGTGGTCGGAGCCTCACCGCCGGTTGTTGTTTCCCCGCCACCTGCTCCCGATGTCACGCCAGTTCCGGACGTACCCACATCCCCGGATGTTACACCGACCCCGGATGGCACACCGTCAGAACTCTTGTTTGAAGAGACATTTGAGGACACAAATCTGGCCGGGAGGGGTTGGTATGATAACACGTCCCCCATTCTGACAACGACTGAAGGATTTTCGGGGAGTGCGCGTTCCCTTGAATTTCGCTTTGCTCCGGGCGCAACGGCACCAGTAAACGGCGGAGCAATGCGCAAGAAGTTTGCCGCGTCCGATTCGGTTTACCTTCGCTACTATGTCAAGTACAGTAACAACTGGGTTGGTTCGCAAAAAAGCTATCATCCACATGAATTTATGTTCATGACGAACAAGGACAGCGACTGGTCCGGTATGGCTTATACCTACCTGACTGCTTATGTCGAAGAAAATGCCTTGAAGCCGCGGCTCGCCATTCAGGACGGGCGCAATGTTGATCTCAGCAATCTCAACGTCAATCTCGTCAATACAACCGAGAATCGAAGTGTCGCCGGATGCAATGGTGACAGTGACGGGTACGGTAACGGAGACTGTTACGCTGCCGGTTCCGGCCAATACTGGAACGACAAGCATTGGTTTGTCGATAATGCCACGATCAGCCCGGGGAACTGGCACAAGGTCGAGGCCTTTTTCAAACTGAACAGTATTGCCGGCGGCATAGGTGTTGCCAATGGGGTTATGCAGTACTGGCTGGACGACCAGTTGCTGATCGATCACGACAACGTCATGTTCAGGACAGCGCAACATGCGGATATGTTGTTCAACCAGTTTATCATCGCCCCCTGGATCGGGGACGGATCGCCTGTTGATCAGACCTTCTGGGTGGATGACCTGTATCTTGCGACCGCCCCCCCAACGGGCAGTGCCATCATGCCGCCAACGCCACCCTCGAATTTGCGTTTGATCCAGTAGGTTTGCCATCTGGGGATCGTGGAGGCGCAACATGAGCCCGCCGGCTTGAAGGCGAAACGGAACAACGATGGCGCGCAGTTGTCACGGGGCCCAGTTGACGAGGGCCTCTGTGCGGGCCGAGCCCCTGAGGAGAACGATGTTCCCAATGCGCAAAAAAATAGTGGTATTGGACATGTGGGCATCCGTGGCCGTTGCGTCGGGACCGAGCACGCACTGGCTCTACGCCCAGTTGGCCAAGGAGTTTGATGTCGAGATCATCGGCTTGTCCCAAAACCGCTTCAGTGACGTCCAGCTGCTGTGCCGCGCCTTCAGGCCGGATAAAAAGTCCTGGGCAGACAAGTATTACCGACTCAAGGAACGTGTGGTTAAGACACCAGGCTCATTTCGGGCAATTACAAACGGGTATGCGAAAAAAATCGCCAGCTTGCCTTATAGTCCCGATCTCATCTTTCAATTGGGGGGGCTCTTCGGTCCGGTTGGGCTGCCGGGCGTTCCTTACCTTTCCTACCATGATCAAACAGTTCGCATGGTTGAGCAGGGGTGG
>Ga0102953_1000535_pt1 | contig 25911 bp, 17 predicted proteins | sample SalPon2A_C_D2_MG_FD_78509 | JGI IMG/M metagenome (GOLD analysis project Ga0102953, IMG submission 78509) | Soil microbial communities from South San Francisco under conditions of wetland restoration - Salt Pond MetaG R2A_C_D2_MG | ecosystem: Environmental > Terrestrial > Soil > Wetlands | place... | reverse complement strand
GGTTAAATGGTCCAACCGTAGGGCAGAATCGAATCGCTCATGCGCCTGTGGATGCCGGACTGGTTTCAACACGAAACCGCGGCGCTTCGTAGTCCGGTCCCCGATAGTCCGCAGGAATTGAGGTTGTGTTCCCGTCGCGGATCTGCCGGTAATGTGGCGAACAGATCTCAATGCCCCCTTCGTTGAAGGCGTCCTGAATATTCTGATGGAGCTCGGAATAAATCTGCGCCATCCTGCCCGCCTGGTCCGTATAAAGATTGATCTGGTATTTCACATAAAAATCGTCCAGCGCGGTCTGGAGGACGAAAGGCTTCGGCTCCTTCAGGACGTGTGACGTTCGACTTGCCGCCTGGAGCAGCAGTTCGTGGACCCGGCGCCAGGGCGCGTCATAACCGATGGTGATGGCTGTGTGGAGAATGAGCCCTTGTGCGTGCGCGCGAACACTGTAATTGGTCATAGGAGAACCGAGTGCCGACAGGCTGGGGACAATGATTTCCTCATTTTTGATGGTCAGCACCTTGGTGTAAAGAAAAGTCCGCTCGATCACGTCGCCGGTCGTATCACCGATGCGCACCCTCTCACCAAGCCGAAATGGCCGCATGTACATGAGCATAATGCCGGCCACAAAGTTACCCACGGTTGAGGTGGAACCGAAGGAAATCATCAGGCCGAGAATGAGGGAGATGCCCCTCGCCGCCGTGCTCCCCGTTCCCGGAATCAGTGGAGCGACAAAGAACAGCGTGACGATCACCACCATGACCTTGATGATCAGTCCGGTGGGCCTTGCCACATCGCGATGGATCCAGGGCTCCAGGCTGATCAGGCCGCGCTCCGCAGCGCCGAAGACATACTCGATCATGCGCAGGATGAACCGCGCAACAACGAGAATCACCAGGATGTAGAAAAGGTTGGGCAAATAGCCCAGCGCTCCCTCGCAGATGTGGACGAAGGGATTCCACAGCCAGAGGCCCACCTGCCGCGCGTAACCTTGAGTTGCAGGAAACTGGCCAAAAACCAGCAGAGCGGCTCCCAGCACCACCAGTGCGACACAAACAAGGTACAGTGTCGTAGCAATTCGACCGACGTTCCTGAACAAGGTTTGCGCGGACACCAGCTCCAGGCCGCGAAAACGAAAGGAAGGAATTCGCTCCCGCTGCTTCTCAAGAAGAAGGTTGGCATGGCGCTTGAGCCGCCGAAGTCCCAGCAACAGCAGCAACGCCACACCCACCACGAGCCCGGTGATGATTAGCCTGCGGGCCAGTTCCCCCAATCCTGCCGGAACCAGCATTTCAAAATTCACAACGGACACGGCAATCGTGGCCCGGGACCATTGTCCCACTCCCTTCGCCGCGGGGGCCGAAACCCTCCGGGGCCCCACAACACAATGCTTCGAACTCATCACACCGTCTACCCTGTGCGCACGTTTCTGTGCCTGCGCCTGCTGCCCCATCATCCAGCCCGCAAGAACCAGCCCCACCGTTAGCCCCACCAATGTCCTTCTCATTCCAAGCCTCCTTTTGAGGTTGAAGACTCACCCAATTCAGCTAAAGATACCATTGCTTACAAGGAAGAGCACAGAGAAGCAGAAAGGGGAGGCGGGCTCTCGTCCCGGGGGCAGATCAAAGATGAGAAGCTCTGCCCCTCCCCTTGCTAGACTTCTAGCCCATCGTACCATTTGCCGGCTTTTACGTTGTTTATTATGAGCCCCTTGGCTCATTCCCCCTGCGTGTGCCTTGCACGCTGTGAAGAACCCTATTGCACTCCATATCGCATTGGGCGGATAATAAGGTGCGAAGAAAAATGTGACGTGGCGCCTGTTGAGAGGACAAGGACTCTGTCTGGACTGCGGAGACAAGGGACCCTGCCAGTTTGTCGTCCATCGTCTCCCTGAATCTACGGTTTCAACCGGAGGAAACGATGGGGACTCTCGAGACTGCAGCCAACGCCAACCAACTCTCTTCAACAGCAAGCCTGCTGGAAGCGGCCAAGGCCGGTGACCCGGAAGCTTTCCACAAGCTGACGCGGCATGCCGCCCCTATCATCTTCCGCCGTGCACTCAAAATCACGTCCAACCATCACGACGCAGAAGACGTGCTTCAGGAAACCCTGCTGAAGGGATTCACCCACATTTCCCAGTTCCGTGGCGATTCGCAATTATCCACCTGGCTGGTGCGCATCGGCCTCAATGAGGCCATCATGACGCTTCGAAAGCGCCGGCGTGACGTTCCGCTGGCCCCTGAAACAGGTGTGTCGGGCAAAGTTGAAGAATCTCCTGTGGCCTATCAATTTGAAAAGGCCCAAACCGACTCCCACATCGTCCGCACAGAACTGGGAACCTTACTGCACAAGGCGTTGCGGCGGCTTCCAGAACGGGCCCGGCAAGTGCTGCACTTGAGATACCTTGAAGGCTATTCCATCGAAGAAACAGCCAAGCGCCTGGACTTGAGCCGCGGTTCAGTGAAGGCCTACGCTTGCCGCGCGCGCGCAAGGCTGCGGAAAGAACTGCGCAGACTGTTAATGCCGGGGCGAAAGGCGACTACAGGAGCCCGCCCGCGATGAATGACAACCCTGCCAGGGATCAGGCGGCATGCCATCTCCGGCTCCCGGGCAAGAAAAGCGCCAGTCTGGTTTACAAGGCCTTTCGGCAGGAAAGTCTGTGTTCGCAGGTCTTGAAAGGTGTGAATGGATGAGCACAGCCGCTGCCGTGGCGCACCGGCGAAAAGTTTTGACAAAGCTCCGGACAATTCAGACATCCTTTCAGTACCCCTCGTGAGTCTAATGTTACGTGGGGCTTCATTAGTTATTTGAATTTGGTCCTCGGCGGAGGAAAACGTCGTGGTCGAAAACGGATCCAACAGGCAACAGCAATCTTCTCATCCTTTTAGATTTCTTACCGGACCGGCAGCACTTCAGTCCATCCATCGGTTATGGCGCAAGACAGCGTCTGACCATTTCATAACGAGCCGCTGACGATTGATGAGAGTTTCTCAGGACCGATAGGTTTTCCTGGGAAGAACAAGAACCATTTCACCGCCACCTGTCAGGAGCCTTGAGGCTCTTGAAGATCCGCAACCGCTCCCACAATTAACCAGAAAGGGGTTGGACATGCAGGCAATCAGAACTCAAAGGGGCACATCCGGACCGGGTTTTCGATTCCGCCGCACCAGGGTCCTGTTGGTGGACGAAGACGCAAGAGACCGGGACCACTATCGCAGGATGCTGCACGATAGCGGATTTGAAGTGAATGTGTGCGCGGATTTTGCGGAAGGTGCAAATCTCATGGCCACCACGAAATTCGATTGTGTCGTGGTCAGCCAGGGCGGTCCGGATTTTAGGGGCCGGCTAGTGTTGGAACGTTCCGTGGCCAGGGACCGATACCGGCCCGTGATCATCCTGTCCCGTTATCACGATGTGGGATGCTACCTGGAAGCCATGCAGTTAGGGGCTGTTGATTACCTCGAAAAACCACTCTCCGCCGTTGAAATGTTGCGCGCCGTGACGACCCATCTGCAGCCTAGTCATGCCGCGGCCTGAGCGGTCCTCACAAAGGGCGCACCCGTCGCGGCAGAATGAGTGTCCCTAGGAGGAACGGGAGCCGAGGTGCGCCGGATTTGCCAAAACCTCGGCGCCCTCAGGCCAGGGTGCCTATTTGCGCAGCGTTGCCCGCGGCCCGCTTGGAACGCTACTGACCCGCAGGGTCACCGAGCTGACCGTCTTTCCGCCGGCCGCTGCTTTGAAATGGATCTCCTGCCACTCCGGCCGCTTGCCATCGGGAGCCTCCAGAATGACCCGGATGGGATATCTATTGTGCGCCGCAACCGGATAGACCGCAGACCCGGACTCTTCTTTCCAGCCCGACGGAATGGCCGCTGTCAGGCTCAGTTTCTGCGCCGAGTCCGTATCATTTCGAATAACGATGGGAACGCTGACTTCCATGCCCGGCCCGACGCCTGCTTCCGGCGGATAGAGTGACGCCAAGTGCTCCAGCCCGTGAGCCTTCCAGAACCGCTGGTAAAAGAGATAGGGACCGCCCAGTTCAACCCACACGCCCTCGTGAGACTCGGCTTGGTAGCCTGCGGGCGCGTGGTAGGGGATGGGCCCCGGAGTAATGCCCTGGAAAATGTCGCCTGTGCGCGATCCGCCCACGAGTGATTTGCCCAGGATGAACCGGACAGGGCGTTTGGCGGATTTCAGCGCTTCCTTGTAGACCGCTTCCCTGCCCTCGGGTCCCGCGTTTTCCTGCGTCTGGTGATAGCTGAGTTCCTTTGCTTTCAGCTCGTAGTAAGGAACATGCTTCGAGGGAGAAACCGTCGTGGTCGAGTAGACAGGTCCCTGCCCTGCAATCCAGGAGTGGTGCCTGGCATTGGTGAAGAAGTAGATCTTCTTGGGCTGCCAGGGGCGCAGGCCCTCAGTGAGATTCCCAATCAGCTTGTAGTTATAAGGGGCCGTCACCTGCTCGGGAAAAACCAGCGGGTTGCCGGCCATGTCAAAAGCCTCGTTGGCAATAATGGAAGAAGCCTGGTGGTCGCCGTGGTTCTCGCCGTCGGCGTAGTCCGGCAGCCAGGTAATCATCACCTCCGGCCGGGTGAGGCGAACGTAGCGGACGGCCCGCCACAGCGCCGCGCCGTGGTTCCAGGTTTCAAGCGAGATCAGGGGGCTCTGGCTGGCGGTATCTTTGCCTCCCAGAAACCAGACGTCCATGATGCCGAGCGACGCCAGCGCGCGCCGGGCTTCGATTTCTCTCTCCGCACACAGCGATGCAGCCTGCTCATATCCAACCGTGTTGCCGCCGGACCTGCCACAGGTGCCGAAAACCACCGCAATGCGCTTGTGCTGGTCAAAAGCCGCTCGCGCCAGATAGCCTGCAATCAGGCTCTCATCATCCGGATGAGCCACCAGCACCATGATGTCGGCCTTATAACGGGCGTCCGGGCCCGGGCTCGGCGGAGCCTGCGGCAGTTGTCCGAAGCCCACGCTGCTGAGCAGAAAAGCAAAAGAAAGCAAACATAGGAATTTCGTCCCCAGGATTTTCATGGCTTGCAATGACCCCCTTTCCGGTATCTCTCAGGTGAAACGTTTGTTGATTGGCTGAGGGGGCATCATACACCGGACATCGCCATTGGAGTGCGACAAAATTATGGCAAATGGGGAATTGCGATATGCGATGAGGGTGTCGGATTTGATCGCAGGCATGCTATTTGTGAAGGCCCTAGCCTTCCCTAAAGCTCCGGTTTGTTTTTTCCACAGTTACTTGTTTTCAACAACTTCTCCGCTTTGTTTTCCGGTTTGTTCAGCTTTGTTTTTTGGTGCCAACCATGTGTTTTCAGTAACTTCTCCGCTTTGTTTTTTAAAATAACATCTTTTTTTGTCCCATTTGTCTCATTTTGCACCCGGAAACCGTCCCCGCCAGGTTGAAATAAGACTACCATACTAGGCCAGCGACTGTCAAGCAAAATCGCGCGACAGGCTGCTTGCTGCCCCTAGGTTGACCGCGGATACTGCGAGGTCATCATTAGAAAAATGTCACTTGACAGGGAGGCGGGGCGCGCGAACATTGATTCTTAATGTCTGCGGTCAGCGAAGGTGAGCAGGGTTAGAATGGTGTTGTCGCGACCGCAGCGTTGTTACGGCAGGTGGCCGCTGTTGGGCTGCCGTTCTCTTATCCAGCGGACGCCTCGATCGTCGCAATGGGTCAACTGAAATGAGAAAAGCAAGAGCCTCTCGCTCCGCGAGATCGCAGACACTACAAAGCGAGTATCTGCGCCACCCGCCCCTTGCCCGGAGAGCTTTAAGTCGCTGTGGGTAAGTCCGAGCCAATCTTATCTGATTCCCGCCGGCGAGGTGCTGCTGACAGCCATGGGAACTTATCAGGCCTGCAATGAGCCCATAGACTACTTTGATGACAGTTACTGGGCAACCTGGACCAGTGGAACTACTGGCGTTGCGGTCACGAATCCGGGCGACCCTGGAGTGATTGTGGGGGTGGCTGCCGGAACGAGCTCTATTGTTGCAAGATTCTCTGATTACGTTTACACCTACAACGGCGAATATTGCGATGGCAATCTGTCGCCGCACCAAGGCACCGCCGGGGTCACGGTGCAGGAGCCCACGTATGTCGGGGTTGGTAGCGCCGTCGCTGACACGGTGCGGTGCGGGACCACAAACTACTCCGCACGGCGACTACAGGTGCCGTACACGGTACTCGATTCCAACAAGTCTCCTATTGCGGTCGCGGGAATGACCGTGGAAGAGCAGCTTTCGTGGACGAGTAGCGTGTGCGCCACAAGTAATGATTGCGGGCAAGAACCCAGCGCGGGGACGTGGACTACTGACGGCAGTGGAGGGTTCACTGATACGATATACAACTGCTCCGCGACGTGTGAGAACAACGGGAGTTGCACCGAAGATTGGCAGCAGACCTTTACGGTTAATACTCATTCCGTCGGAATTGTGAACGGGTCGGCCGTAGGGACGCTAAATTGCGTTGCCACCGATTGCAGCAGTACCCCGCAAGGAGTCACGCATTAGTTCGCGCGGATGGTTATCGGCTCTGTCTCGGTAAAGGAGGCTTTTATGGGTGGTAAGGGACGACGGATTGCGAGGCTATGGGCGGCGTTTTCCCTTGTTCTCATGATTCTGGCCATGCCCGCCTATGCACAACAGGATTCTCAGACAGGCTTCTGGAAGGGGAAGCTTGAGGTCAGGCAATTCAATTTCAGTTATGCAGTTGGGGTGCGAAACCAGCACTACGTGGTGCGGAGTGTTGATGTGTGGAAGACCAATTACGACTTCTATCAAAACTCCGCGGGCATCGTTCGTGAAGAGCTGACTTTCATTAACCACAATCGCTCTGTGGGAGGGCCGGTGGACATCAGGCTGCTTAATTACGCAGAAGGGGAGGGGTTGGTCTTCGATAAAGGGCGTCCCGAGGCGATTGAAGGTTCCCTTAAGCCGCCCGTTCGGGGAAAGAGCTTAGGTGTAAAGCACGTTTTGGGTTTTTCCTGCGAGGGTTCGGAGTTCAAGTGGAAAACATTTCAGCACGCGAGCGTGGAGTTGCAATCCTGGAGGGCTGTCAATTCCAGTCTTAGGGTACCGCTTTTGCAGGTCGAGTATTTCAGTGATAGCACGGGTGCCTTGATCGCCCTGACGGTTCGAGTGGTAAGCTTAGTAGAGCCCTCGCCTACATTGCCACCATCGCTTTTTCAGCCCCCAGAAGGTTTGCGCATTGTGAATGTTCCAATGGTCCAGTAAGCTGCGTGCGGCCTCACGTATTACCTGACAAGTCCTAAGCTGGCGGGTGGCACGGACATTGATTTTCAATGTCTGCGGTCAGCGAAGCTGAGCAGGGTTAGATTGGTGTTGTCGCGACCGCAGCGTTGTTACGGCAGGCGGCCGCGCTTGGGCCGCCTTTCTCTTTTCTAGCGGATGGCTCGATCGTCGCAATGGGTCAACTGAAATGAGAAAAACAAGAGCCTCTCGCTCCGCGAGACCGCAGACACTCCAAGGCGAGCGTCTGCGCCAGCTCGCGGACCCTTCTCGAAACGTCATTCTGAGGCCGATTTCAGGCCGAAGAATCTGTTATTGAAACCTTGGTGGTCACTGGCAAGACGAAAGGCAGATTCCTCTCCCGCTCTGCGAGATCGGAATGACGGGGCATAGCATGGTGGGGCACCCGGGTATGGCCGTTGGAGCAAATTCCACCTCCTGCGAATTGGAGTTTATTGACACTCAGAAATGCGCTCTGCTACGCTTGAGCATTGTAGATGGCGGGCACCGGAACCCTCAACAAATAAGGGAATAACGCACGCGGTTCGGGACGCCTGTTGCAGCAGGAGATCATGATGGGAAAATACGCCAGAGCCTTTGCAGGAATTGCCTGCGCCACAGCTTTTTCACTGGCTTTGGCAGGAACAGCGCGCCTCTCGGGGCAGGATCTGGAAAGAATTGGCCCCGTGCCACCCACGGCCACCAGCGGGACTGCAACGCAACAAGCCCGTCCGACTGCCCGCACAACTCCTTCGGCGCCTGCCACGAATGAAGTCGGTTCGGATTATGTGATCGGGCCTGAGGATGTCCTTCAAATTTCGGTGTTCGGCGTTCCGGATCTCAACCAGACGGTGCGTGTTGCCAATGACGGAACCATCGCCATGCAGTTGCTTGGGCGGGTGAAGGCTTCGGGGTTAACTTCAGACCAGCTTCGCGACCGGCTTGAAACCGACCTGGGTAAAAACCTTCTCCAGCATCCTCAGGTGAGTGTTTTCGTCCAGCAGTTTCATGCGCGCCCTGTTTCCATTGTTGGCGCGGTTGAAAAGCCAGGTCTCTATCAGATTACGGGGCCGCGCTCTCTTGTGGAGATGATCTCGCTGGCTGGAGGGCTGGCCAAGCGCAACACCGCGGCGCCAGGCAAAACAGTTTATGTAACGCGGCCCGCGGGATTCAACAATCTGAAGATTGTTCCCGGCATGAAGAAGCTGGCGCCCGACAAGATTGCGATCAATCTGAAAGACCTGCTCTACACCCAGGCAGAGGGCCTGAACGTCCAGATTGAACCCCACGACATTATTGCTGTTTCAAAGGCCGATGTTATTTACGTGGCAGGCAGCGGGGTGCGAAAACCCGGTGGGTTCGTTCTGGAAAACCGCGACTCGGTCACAGTGGTGCAGGCTGTGGCGATGGCGGAGGGATTGGCGCCGAACGCAGCCAGGCACCGCGCGCGTATCATCCACACCAAGCCTGACGGCTCGCATGTGGAAACGTATATTGACATCGAAAAGATCATCAAAGACAGGGCTCCTGACCCGACTCTGGCTGCCAACGACATCCTCTATGTTCCCAGCAGCAAGAGCAAGGCCGCGGCGAAAAAAACGGTGGAAACCATCGTTCAAACGGTCAGCGGATTCCTGATTCTCCACCCCTGAAGCAATTGGGCTGAACAGCTCTGCTCAAGGGGCATGGATATGGATAGGAAATCCTTTTTTTGGGCTTAGAACACGCCGGCCTGCCGCGACACCCGGTCGGCCGGGAATGGACCCGCTCCGGGGCAGTTGTGGGGCAAAAAGCGCATTCTACTGCAAGCTGATGCGCAGTGGCGTGAAAGGGTGTTCCTTAATTCAGTCGCTCGTTTCCCCATGATGTTCCAAAGAAGATACACTTTCGCGTCACAGGCTAAAGGGATTTTCCCGCCAAGTTATAGAATGGACTGATTATTAAGGCGTCAGCAATCAAATTGACAATAAACGGAACCCGATTTGCAGAGGATTATAGCGCCGCTGAGGGAGGGGGGCCTGACGCGCGCGGAGAAACGGACCCAATAATTTACCTGGGGAAAATAGAATAATGGCGCAAGATAAAGCGCCACAGATCCAGCTTTTGTCACACGAACCTCGCCGCCGGGCGATTCGGAGTGGTCTCTCTATTCTATTCAGCAGGGCACGCGCCCCGAGAATCCCCTTAAACGGCAACGGGAATAGTAATAAGACACCTCAAATCAGCCTTTTAAGCCCTGAACCCCGCCGCAAAGTCATTACCGGCGGCATTGCAACCCTGCTTCGGAAATATCCTTCCCATCCAGGCGCACTCATCCACAGCATTTCGGGCAACGGTCACCGAATACCGGGGTTTAAGCTTCTTTCATTTGAGTCGCGACGCAACTCGATCCGTAGCGGGTTTAAGTCCTTGTTTCTGAAGAAGCCGCGGCCGCAACCGCTCATAGTGGGCCGGCAGGAAGTGGGAAACAGGGGAGGCCCGAAATTTACGGCTTTCTTCACCTCCTGCCTGGTGCATTTTTCCATTGTATTTTTCCTGCTTTCGGTACCGTTCATGTTCCTGCTGCCGCGGCCGGCTGACCATATCCATCTGCCGCAAATTGTTTATGAATTCCACGAGATTCAGTTGCCGAAGGACTTGCCATCCGTGAAGCCGCCGGGCAAAGGTGGACAGCCTGGACGAGGAACGCATCCGGATAAAGCCCCGGCAAAAGGCAGCAGCGCCTTCCACCACAGCGCGACGGTGGTGTCGAATCCGCCCAAGCCGGACAATAACTTCCAGACCATCATTCAGCCCCACATTAATCCGGCCAAGCGGCTTGACATCAAGCTCAAGCTCCGGCTGCCCAACGTGGTGCTCAGCGCATCCCAGCCGGTTCCCGGGCCTCCGGCCGTGCCCCCGCCGCCTCCCATGAAACTCTCGGTTCCGGCGACGCTGAAGTCTTTGACGATTCCCAAGACGACGGTCATTTCAACCAAGGCGCCGGACCTGAAGTTGCCGGCTTCTGACATGCCCAATATGCCGGCCATACCGGTTCCTCCACCGCCGTTGCCGCCGCTGCAGAAGCGAAAGAGCGCCCCGAAAAATCTGAACATCACAGCTGTGGCAACGCAGGGGATGCAGGCCACGTCAAACGGCTCGGTGACCAGCCTGCTGTCGCTGAGCCTCATGCCCGGTCCGCCAACCGAGAAGATCAGCATCCCTGCAGGAAACCGTTACGGGGCCTTTACGATCTCGCCTGCAGGCAAGCATCCCGGATCACCGTACGGCAACAATGGAGCCAGCATTAACGGCGGCACGGGAGGCCCCGGTGGCGGAGGCGACACCAGCACAGGAGTTGGATCAGGCCTCAAAGGCGGTGGCGGGGGCGGAAAAGGAGCGGGACTCGCAGTCTCGACCAACGGGAATCCGGGTGCGGCAGGCACCGCCGCCGGACGCCTTTCAGCAGGCACGCTGGCCAAAATGGTTTATCCCATCCTCCGTCCCCCGCCGAAGAACCGCCTGGCCACAGTAGTGACGGCAGGACCGCAGGGAGGCGGCGGACTTCACGTTTTCGGAGTCCTGAAGGGCGGAAAAGTCTATACCATCTTTCTCCCGATGCCAGAGAGAAACTGGATCCTGCAGTATTCCATGGTCAACGATCCAAGCATCCAGAAGAAGCCCCAGCAGAATGGCGTCACGGTTCGGATCGATTTTGGCGTGCTGCCCCCGGCGGTGGAGAAGCGCTTTGATTTCCACCGTCCCACGCTGACCTCAGAGCAAAAGCAAAAGATGATTATCCTTCACGGATTCATAGGCGCGGACGGCTCCGTGGAGCACCTGACGGTTTACCGCGGGGTCCAAAACGTGGCCGATCAGGCCGCCGCAGCAGCCTTCGCAAAGTGGAAGTTCCAGCCAGCCGTCAAAAGCGGCAAGCCCGTTCCCGTGGAAATCCTCCTGGGAATTCCATTGAGCTAACCCGCCAGGCACACCTTACGCTCAACAAACCCTTGCCGCAGAGCGATCGGACCGGTCATTTCGCCGCTGCGCTCCAGGCCTCGGTGAAAAATCGGACCCAGTTGCCGTGCAGCGCTCCCTCGATGTCGTTTTCCGAATATCCCTTTTGCTTCAGGATCGCAGCGATCTGCTGAAGATCTGCAATCGTCTCCAGGTCGCCGGGAGATTGCTCCTTGCCGAAGCCACCGTCCAGGTCGCTGCCGATTGCAATGTGCGTTGCGTTTCCGGCCAGTTGGCAGATGTGGTCCATGTGGTCCGTCACACTTCTGAGCTTGATTTGGCTGTTGTCGGTCTGGGCGCGAACGTAGCCGGGCCACAGCATCCAGCAATCAAGCACGCCGCCGATCACGGCCCCGCGTTCGATCAATGCTTTCAGTTGCTCATCTGAAAATTGGCGGTCGCCCGGGACCAGAGCCCGGCAGTTGTTGTGGCTGGCGAGCACCCTGCCCTGGAATGATTCCATTACCTGCCAGAACCCCTTGTCAGTCTGGTGTGTAACGTCCACAATCATCCCCAGTTGCTCAAAAGCCTTTAACAATTCAAATCCTTTGGGAGTCAAGCCATCCGTGCTTCCGGTCCCGTGGCCGTAAATCCCGGGACCATAGTGGGTGAGGCCCACCACGCGCAGCCCTTTCTCCCACCATCTCGCCGCGTCATCCGGTGACAGGATCGGGTCCGCGCCCTCCATGCTCAGGATGTAGCCAATGGCATCGCGCGAACCCTTTCGCCACGTCTCAAGATGCTTCTCGATATCTCCCGGCGTGCGTAGCATCCGCATTTGGCCCTTCCGCTCCATAATCCGGTAGTAATTTCTCTGCCCATGGCCCATGGCAGAAGCAATTTCCTGGCTGCTCCAGTCCAGCAACGCCTCCTTCACGGTGGTGCAGCGGGCCAGAACGGTGGCCAGGCAAATGGCCACGTCACCCCTGCGCAATTCCGGAAAGCAAACTGTGTTTGCGCCCCGGTGGTAATCGTCCATGCCAGCTTCACTACGCCGGATTTCCTCCACCGGCAGAGTCAGGTCACGGTTCCAGTTCAGGGCATTCCATGCCAGGTCAAGATGCGAATCCACAACGATCATGCAAGTCTCCTTTGGCTCTGTGTTCCGGCGGTCAATCAAATTTCAACGGCCGCGCCGTTTGCGCTGCTTTGGAGCAGGCCGGTCACCGGCGTCCACCGGATACTTCATCGCCAGCTTCCGAATATCATAGTTGAATTTCAGGAAGAGTTCCTGCCAGCGCTTCGCCTGGCGGGGCGTGTAGCGATAAAATCCCCTGCGGGTTGAGACGCCTTTCCCTCCGGAATCTACCACCTTCCGGATGAGATCTGGAACCCTTTTTGAGCAATCAAGGTCAGGCAGCAAATCCTTCATCACCAGCTTGTATGCCGGGACGCCCATCAGGTCCATATAACGAAAAGGTCCCGCGAAGGTGATCCAGAAACCCACATCGTTCCTGAGCGAACGATCCACATCCTCCACCGTCGCCACCCCGCTCTCCACCAGGTGAAAAGCCTCTCGAAACATGGCGTAAGAAATGCGATTGGCAATAAACCCACGCACATCCTTCCGCACCAGCGCAGGTTCTTTCCCCCATTGCCGCGCCATCTCAACGGCGCGCTCCGCTGACTCTGCAGACGTGGCATCGCCACAGATGATTTCCATAAAACGTGTCACGTGGCAGGGCTCCGCCCAATGCATTCCGATCACGCGCTCCGGGTGGCGGCAGCCTTTCTGCAAATTCGATATGGGAATCGCCGAGGTATTGCTGGCCACCAGGGCATCGGCCGAAACAACGTTCTCGATTTTCTCGAACGTCTCCTTCTTGGCGCGAAAGTCTTCAGTGATGGATTCAATCATCACCTCGCAATTGGCGAATCGCGCAAAATCCGTTGTAACCGTCAGCCTGCGGACAAGATCTGCAGGGTTGGCCTTCAGCAGCCCTTCGCGTCTCATCTCCTTCAGCATCGCCAGAACCTGCGGCCGGGTTCTTCGCCGGGCTAAAGGACTTACATCCAACCCGGTCACCGATGCTCCGGAACTTAACAGGCACGCGACAATGCTCTTCCCCATCAGCCCCAAGCCCACAACGCCGGCCCGGACGCATTTCACCCCTCGTGTCTTTTCTGACCGCCTCCTCCTGGGAGTTTGACTCACTTTAGCCATCACTTTTCCTTCCTCGCGTGCCGCAGCCATTTCAACCGCTCAGGTGTTCCACCGTATGATACAGGCAGCATCAACATTTGCCCAACAAAGCACAACGAATACGGCTGCCGCTGAGCATCCAGTTTGGTACGATAGAAGGCTTAAAGTTGACATGGGCATCGCAAGGGAATATTTTCATTAAGCGTAATTACAGTATTGAGCGCGACGAGCCTCGATGCCTTCTTCAGCTCAGGGGAGCCAGCACTCGAGTGGTTTGCTCAAGCATTTCATAAGGGGAAAAATTCATGGAACGGAATAATAACGGCAACAGACAAAGCCGAAGGGATTTTCTAAAAACGGGTGCCGGAGCACTCGGAGCGCTCAGCGTGGCCAGCAATTCGTTCGGAGCGGGGCCAGGCCAATCTGCTACCGGCGCTCGCAGGCCCAACTTTGTTTTCTTTCTGGGCGAAGGCGTGCGCGCTGACGAGTTCAGTGCCACCAAGCTGCGAGCATGGGACGGGAACGGACTCAGCGCCATGGGCAGCGGCATCATCAAGACGCCCAATCAGGATCGCATTATTACCGAGGGCATCACCTTCCACAACGCCTTTGTCACTTACGCTCTCTGCCTGCCCTCCCGTGCCTCTATCCTTACGGGCCTCTACCCCCACCGCACCGGCGCGATTGACAATCGCAGCCGCTCGATTCCCGAGGGTGTTCCTACCATCGCCGACATGCTGCGCGAAGCGGGCTACGACGTGGCCTTTTTCGGCAAGGCGCATGTTCACGATTTGAGCAAAAGGAATTGGGAAACTTTCTTCGGGGTCGAAGCGGCCGGCGCAAACTACTATCGCCCGGTCCTGATCGAGAGCCATCACGGGAAGGTTCAATCCAAAAAGGAATATCACGGCTACGTTGATGACATCATCGCTGAGCGGGCGCTCAAATGGCTGAGCGAAAGGACTGACAAGCCGTTCTGCATGTTCTTCTGGTTTATCGCGCCGCACGCTCCCTTCTACCGGCCGCGCCGCCTGCTCGACCTCTACAACGGAGATCGCATCCCCAAGCCGATTACCTTTGACGCAGACTTGAAAGGCTATCCAGGCAAGCCGCTGGCTTTTAAGAATGCCTATAACAAGATCGGGACCACTGTTCTTGGGAACGACGATCCACGATCACTCGAAGAGTTGGTCAAGGACCATATGGCCGGCGTGGTGAACAACGACACCAACGTCGGCAAGGTGATGAACCAGCTTGAAAAAGCCGGAAAGCTGGACGATACCGCGTTGATTCTAAGCGCCGACCACGGCTTCTTTCTCGGTGAGTGGCGTTTCTATGACAAGCGCTTCATGCACGAACCTTCCATTCGAGTTCCGCTCTCCATCCGCTATCCCCGCCTTTTAAAGAAAGGCATCACTCGTGACGAGATGGCCCTCAACATCGACATCCCTCCCACCATTCTGGAGCTTGCCGGAATCACGAAGCCCGACTGGAAAGACTGGGTGCAGGGCCGCAGCCTGGTTCCGTTCATGAAAGGGACGTCGCCCAGTGACTGGCGCAAGGATTGGCTCTACGAATACTACGAATATCCGGGCGACGAGATGGTCAGGCCGCAGCGCGGCGTCCGCACCGAGCGTTACAAGCTAATCCACTATTTTCTGCCGCCGCAGGAATTTGAACTTTACGATCTTCAGGAAGATCCCGGCGAGCTTCACAATCTTTACGGCGATCCCAAGTACGCCAAACTCACTGCCGATCTCCGCAATCGTATCGACGAGCTGCGAAAAGAGACCGGCGATGAGTACGAGTACCAGATGCCCAACGCGTTTGAATACCAGAAACAGAAGTTGTAAAGGGTCGTAATCGAACAGGATTTATATTGTTGTGGCTTCGGCAGAGCCCCAAAGGAGTAATGTCATCATGGATTTCAAGGGAAAAGTTGCGATTGTTACCGGCGGCGGGTCAGGAATCGGAAAAGCCTGTTCGCAGGAATTCGTTGAAAAGAACGCTGCTGTGGCCGTGGTTGACCGCGATGCCAAAGCCGGCGAGGAAACTGCGGCCGAGTTGAAGAAGAAGGGCGGCAAGGCTGAATTTTTCCAGGTGGACGTAGCGTCCGCATCAGAGGTTGAAGCGCTGGTTCCAAAGGTTGTCTCCGCCTTTGGGGGCATCGACATCCTGGTGAACAACGCCGGCATTCAGCGCTACGGCACGGTCACCACGATTTCGGAAAAAGATTGGGACGAAGTGCTGAATATCAACCTGAAGGGCGCTTTCCTCATGTCGAAATATGTCATCCCGCAAATGCTTGAACGCGGGGGCGGGTCCATCGTCATCACCGGGTCGGTACAGTCGGTCGGGGCCCAGCGAAACTCGGTCCACTACGTGGTGAGCAAACACGGCCTGCTGGGACTGGCGCGTTGCATCGCGCTGGACTATGGAAAGCAGAACATCCGGGCCAACTGCGTGCTTCCCGGCGCCATCGATACGCCCATGCTGCGATGGGCCGCCAACCTCGACAGCAATCCAGAAAAAGTTCTGGAAGCCTGTGACAGCCTCCACATCAGGGGAAAAATGGGGCGGCCGGAAGAAGTGGCGCACGTCATTGTGTTTCTGGCCAGCGACCAGGCATCCTTCATGACTGGCTCGGCTGTGATGGTGGAGGGCGGACTGCTGGTCCCAATAGGTGGCATGGCTTTCCAGGAATCGGGGACCGGCTCCACCAAGGCGTAAGCGCCGAGGTCCAATCCTGCATTGCGGGAGTTCTGCAATTGCTGCCGTAAAAACCCACTGTTATACTGCTTGCTGGCCAGCCGAGAATCAGCGGCAGGCTTATTTGTGAAAATGGATAATTGCTGCTACCGGTCCACAGCTCGATCCTGACCAGGAGTATGCGCTTTTCATGCCAGAAGATTCCCACTCGTCCAAATCAGGGTCCCTGGAACCAGATGAAACGCAGCCCAATCAGCGTTCGACTCAACGGAGCGTTCCCGGCATGGAAGAACTCGCACAACTCGACCGCCTGCTGAGTTTGTGTGAAGTGCAGTCCGTGCGGTCAGGGGTTCCCTTTCCTCTGGGAGCCACTATTCGGGCGAATGGCGTCAACTTTGCAATCTTCAGCCGCCACGCGACGGGCGTGCGTCTGGACCTTTTTACCCGGCCTGAGGACGCCATGCCCACCCGGACCATTCTGCTGAACCCTGTCCGGAATAAGACAGGCGACGTGTGGCACGTGTGGCTGGAAGGCATACGGCCCGGACAGCTCTATGGCTATCGCTTTGCCGGACCCTATGCTCCCCATGAGGGACACCGCTTTAATCCGGACAAGCTTGTGGTTGACACCTGCGCCAAGGCGATTGCACCCGTTCCCGGGCGCAGCTATCGCAAGGCTCTGGGCTACGATCCATCATCCCCACTGCGGGACCTTTCGTACTCGACAGAAGATAATGCAGCCACGGCGCCCAAGTGCGTGGTGACACACCCCGATTTCGACTGGCAGGGTGACCAGCCGCTGCGGCTGCCATGGGAATCAACGGTCATTTACGAATTGCACGTGCGGGGCTTTACCATTCACCCGAGTTCCGGAGTAGAGTTTCCCGGTACCTACCACGGGCTGGCAGAAAAAATCCCTTACCTGAAGGATATTGGGGTGACAGCGGTGGAGCTGATGCCGGTGCAGGAGTTTAACGAATATCACATGCCGCGAATCAATCCCCAGACTGGCAAACGCCTGCGAAACTACTGGGGATACGATCCCGTCAACCTTTTTGCTCCCAAGGCGACTTACGCCAGAATCCACGAGCAGGGTGCACAAGTGCTCGAATTCAAGGACATGGTGCGGGCCTTTCACCAGGCGGGCATCGAGGTGATCGTGGACGTTGTGTTCAATCACACGGTTGAAGGCAACGAGATGGGACCTACCGTTTGTTTCCGTGGTATCGATAACTCCATTTACTACTGGCTTGCGGAAGACAAACGTTACTACCGTGACTTCTCCGGCACGGGACAGACGCTGAACGCCACGCACCCGGTTGTGCGCGACCTGATCCTTGACGCCCTGCGTTACTGGGTGATCGAGATGCACGTGGACGGGTTCCGCTTCGACCTTGCGTCAGTGCTGGGCCGGGACCGGAACGGCAATGTTCTCTCGGACGCGCCGTTGCTGGAACGCATTGCGGAAGACCCCATCCTTCGCGACGCCAAGCTGATTGCGGAAGCCTGGGACGCCGCCGGAGCTTACCAGGTGGGCGGGTTTTCCCCACACCGCTGGGCCGAATGGAACGGCCGTTACCGGGATGACATCCGAAAGTTCTGGAGGGGCGATGAGGGGATGGCGCCTTATTTCGCCAGCCGGATCACAGGAAGCCACGATCTATACCATGAATCAGGCAAGGGCCCGGAGTGCAGCATCAACTTCGTCACCTGCCACGACGGATTCACCCTGAATGACCTTGTCAGCTATTCACAGAAACACAACGAAGCGAATGGCGAAGGAAATCGCGACGGAACCAACGCAGACTACAGCATAAATTATGGGTTCGAAGGGGAAACGAACGACCCGGCAATTGATACGATACGCCGCCGGCAGATCAAGAACATGCTGCTCACCCTGGCTATTTCCCGCGGGGTTCCGATGATCCTTGCCGGAGACGAATTCCGCCGCACCCAACTTGGAAACAACAATGCCTATTGCCAGGATAATGAAATCAGCTGGGTTGACTGGTCTTTGCTCAAGCGGAACCGCGACATCTTTCAATTTGCGCGCGGAGTGCTTGCGCTCCGCCGGGCACATCCGGTGCTGCGCAGGGACGCCTACTATTCACACCAGGAACTCCACTGGTTTGATCCAAAGGGGAAAGACCCGGATTGGTTCGACCCTCGCGCGAAAGCGTTGGCCTTCCTGGTCCACGGGCAGGACAGTCCCGACCTCTACCTGATGCTCAACGCGGACAGCAGGTCAATCCGGTTCGTGATGCCCACGCCCCGCACGGGGAGGTGGCGCCTCGCGGCTGACACCACGCGGCCAACTCCCCGAAATTTCTATACTCCAGGAGCGGCTGTGGTTCTCAGGAATCCTGCGGGTTATCTGGTTGCAGCCAGTTCGGCGGTGATTCTGGAAGCGGGCTGATTATACGGGCTTCAAGTTCCAGATTTCGCGGGCATACTCGGCAACAACGCGATCGCTGGAAAATCTTCCGACCCTCGCCGTGTTCAGAATCGACATGGAAGTCCAGCGTTCCGTGTCACAATAGGCGGCACTCACCTTTTCCTGGGCCTCCAGATAGGAAGGCAGATCTGCCAGATGAAAGTATGGGTCATTTTCATCAAGAAGATCATCAACAATCCAGTTAAACAGCCCTGATTCTCTGCGACAGAAAAGGCTGGAAGCAAAAGCGTCTACAATGCGCTTGATTCGCGGATACCGATCGTAATAGTCCCGGGGTTGATAGGTATGCTGCTTTCGCATGTCCTGCAGTTCAGCCGCCTCGTGCCCAAAGATGAAGATGTTCTCTTCACCAACCTCTTGTCGAATTTCGATATTCGCGCCGTCCAGCGTGCCAATCGTAATGGCACCATTCAACGTCATCTTCATGTTGCTGGTTCCGGAAGCCTCCATGCCGGCAGTTGAAATCTGCTCACCCAGGTCCACGGCGGGAAAAATTTTCTCCGCCAGTGAGACACGATAGTCCGGCAGAAATGCCACCTTGATCCATTCCTGGGCATTCGGATCACCGTTGACCACCCGGCCTACCTCGTGAATCAGCTTAATAATCTGCTTGGCCTTCCAGTAGCCCGGAGCGGCTTTGCCGGCAAAGATGTGCATTCTTGGCACAGCCGGCCTGCGTCCATCCTCAATCAGCGAGAGGTATTCGTCGACGATGTGCAAAACATTAAGAAGTTGCCGCTTATACGAGTGGATACGCTTGACCTGGACGTCAAACATGGCCGCAGGATCCCCCTTAACGCGCAACGTGTCATAAATAATTCGCGCCAGTTCCATCTTGTTGGAGGCCTTCACTTTTCCGAATTCGGCACGAAAATCGGGATTTTCAAGATGATCCTCAAGCTTTCGAAGCTGGGAAAGGTCGGTAATCCATTCGTCCCCTATAGTGGCAGTCACCAGCCTGGCAAGATCCGGGTTTGCTTTCAGCAGCCACCTGCGCGGCGTGATGCCGTTGGTCTTGTTGTTGAATTTTTCCGGCCAGAGCTTGTAAATATCCGGCGCCAGCGTGGTTTTGACCAACCCTGAGTGAATTTCAGAGACACCATTGATGGAGTGAGACCCGGCCATGGCAAGATTCGTCATCCGGACTTGCTGAGGCTTCGACTCCTCAACCAGAGATATCCGCTTTAACAAACCCGGGTCGCCAGGACACATCGCCGAGACACGTTCGAGAAAACGCCCGTTGATTTCGTAGATAATTTGCAGGTGGCGCGGAATGACATATTGAAGCAATGGCACGGGCCACTTCTCCAGAGCTTCCGGAACCAGTGTATGATTGGTGAAGCCAAAGGTTGCCTGCGTAATTTCCCAGGCGTCCGGCCACTGCAGGGCCTTTTCGTCCACCAGAATCCTCATCAACTCCACAACCGCCAGAGCCGGATGTGTATCGTTGAGTTGAATGGCTACCTTTTCGGGGAACTCACTGAAACCTTCATGGCCTCGCTCAAACCTTCGCACTGTGTCCCGAACAGCGCACGCCGCCAGAAAATACTCCTGCACAAGCCGCAACTCCTTGCCGGCAATGACGGCATCGGACGGATAGAGCACCTTGGAAATCGTTTCAGAAGATATTTTCTGTTCGACGGCTTTGAAATAATCGCCGTCGTTGAAAATCCGCATGTCAAAGTCAAGGGATGAGCGCGCTGAATAGAGGCGCAGAAAATTGACGACCTTCCCGCCATACCCCGAAACCAGCACATCATAGGGAACACCGATCAGGACTTTCCAGCCCATCCACATCGGGTTATATCCACCGTCACGGTCAAGAGCGTGCTCGATGTGCCCGTAGACGGGAACAAGACAGGCTTCTTCAGAGCGTCCAATTTCCCAGGGGCTGCGCTGCGCAAGCCAGTTTTCAGGCTTTTCCTTCTGGTAACCATTGTCAATTTCCTGCTTGAAGAGGCCATATTCGTAATTGATGCCGTAACCATACGCAGGCATGCCCAGAGTGGCAAGAGAATCCAGGAAGCACGCTGCCAGCCGGCCCAATCCGCCATTGCCCAGGGCAGCGTCTCCTTCAGCCTGCTCCACAACTTCCAGGTCGATGCCGAGGTTTCCGCAGGCCTCATGGTAAAGGTCGAAGATGCGGAGGTTGTGTAGATGGTTTGTCAGTGACTGGCCGATGAGAAACTCGATGGAAATGTAGCTGAGGCTCTTGAAATCTCCTTCGCGATAGTACTCCTCCGTTTCGAGCATTCTTTCTGTCAGGAGATCGCGAACGGAAAGCTCCACGGCGAACAGGAGATCATTGGTTGAAAGTTCACGCCAGGGCTTCGCCAGCGAATATTTCACGTGGCGCCGGATGGATTCCTCAATCGAAGAAACGGAGAGCGACTTGCTTGGGGACTCAAATTTCGGCAGAACCGGTTTTCCTTCCATTCTCCTACTTTAGCGCAGAAAGCCCGGAGCCTCTAATGCACGAAAGTCCGGCACATTGCTCCAAAGGCTTGCGGTGTTGTCCACACGCCGGCAAAATACCTCGCGGAGGCAGGGCAAACAATGCCTCCGGCAGGCTTTAAGTTCATTGAGGACTTTCTTCCTGCTAAGACTCAAATGCCCGGACAGCTTCCTCCCGGGTGGGGTAAATGTCAAAAATGCGGTGCATGCGGACCAGTTCAAAAGCTGCCCTCACTTGCTTCGACAGGCAACAGAGCTTCAGGTCTCCACCTTTGGCGCTCAACTGCCGCAGGCAGGAGAGGATGGCACCCAGTCCGGAACTATCCACAAAATGCAGCCGACTCATGTCAAGCACGAGCTTTGTATTGTTTTCCACAACAGGCATGATGTCCCGTTTGAACTCCGGAGCATTGCTTGCATCCAGTTCGTCAACCGGGACTTCCGCAACTCCCACTTCTCCAATTTGATTAACGGCTACTTCCATTGGGTCGTCTTTTCCTTCCTGCTATGAGTTTCGCAGCTTAACCAGGCTGATACAATTCATGCCACGCTCGTCGCGATAGTATCTCACGTCATCGGTACTCTTGGAAATAATGTATGTGCCAAAACCAGACTCCCGGGAGCCATCGAGGGCCGGCGGAGCCAGGTTCGAGGGGTCAAAGGGATCACCCAGATGGTACAGGCGCAACATGACACGACTGGGGAAAGCCTCTCCCTCCACATAAATCCAGCGATCGCCCCGGCCATGATATGCATGCTTCATAATGTTGCAGGCAGCCTCGTTAACGGCCAGCTCAAGTGATTCGATGCTCTGCTGGCTGAGTGGGGTCCCTGGAAGCCTCCGGCAAAAGGAGTTCACAAATTCACGCGCCTGGCAAAGGTAGCGGAGGTCACTGCGGATCTCCATCTCCTCATGCATTACTGCAGCCTCCCGGCTTTCCACTCTGACGGCGACGCCGGTGAGGTCATCAATCAGGCGGTCACTGCCTGAAAAGGCTACGACACTCTTCCGAATAGCCTCGATAAACACATCAGGCTCCAGATGCCTGTTTGCTTTGATGTTTTCCAGCAGTCGCTCTATGCCATATAAATCTCCTGCCGCATTCCGCGCCTCTGTAATTCCATCGGAGAAAAAGAAGAAAAGATCACCCGGTTCAAAGGATACCGAAATCTGATCATAGATTTCGCCTTCGCGTACCCCCAGCGGCAGATTATCCCCGTGAAGCAGATCACAACCACCCGAATCACCGTGGACGTGAACAATGCCCGTATGTCCGCAGTCAACCAGATCAAGACGCCGTCTATTCACATCCAGGCGCGCATAGCTCAACGTGACAAAGCTTTCCAGGTCAATCAGTTGGCGAACCACCTCGGCGTGCGACAACATTACAACTTCCTTCGGTTCAGGGAGCTTGCCGTTTTTTGAAAAAGCGTTCAGGTGGCTCAGGGCCTTCAGGAAGTAGCTCTTCGTAGCAGCCCCTACGAGTGCCGCGGGAATCCCCTTGCCCATCACATCCCCGACAATAACGTCCAGACACTGGTCACGGTGCCTGAAAAAAATGTAAAAATCCCCGTCAATACGTTGTGAAGGAATCGTCAAGGCGGCCACGCGAAGCCCTGAAACATCAACCGGCGGCTGATCGAGCAGCAATGTTCTCTGAATCTTATAGCCGACCTCGGCCTCACGCTCGTGTACGATCGCAAGTTCGGCCTTAGCAGCCTGCTCCCTTGCCAGATGCTCATCCTTCAGCAGGTTTGCAGCCTGGAGTTCAGCTGTTCTCTCAATCACCCGCTGCTCCAATTCAGCATTCAGTTTGCGAATTCCCTCCTCAGCCTTTTCGCGCTCCGCTCTGGTCCGCAACGCCGTAATTCCGAAGGAAAGGTCACTGGACAGTTCCGTCAGAAGGTGCACTTCTTCATCGCCAAAGGCATCCGCCTCTGAGGAATAAATGTTGATGGTCCCAAGAACACCGGAATCCACCAGCAAAGGAATCGATATAATCGAACCATACCCCCGCTTCAGGGCCTCATCACGCCAAGGTGCCATTCGGGGGTCTGTCGCAATGCTCTTTACAAGCACTGTCTGCCCTGTGCGAATGCCCACGCCCACCGGTCCCTGGCCCCGCTCGTCATCTGCCCAGGTGATGTTCAACGAGCCCAGATAGCCCTCGTCATACCCCGCCCGCACCAACGGCAAAACGGATTTTGCTTCATCCTTTTCAGCCCGCCCCACCCAGCAGAGCCGATAACCACCTTCATCGACAATCACATCGCATATCCGCTGTAGAAACGCGAACTCATCCGTGGCCCTCACCATGGCTTCATTGCACAGGCTGAGAGCCCGGTTCGCCCGATTTATCCTCAGCAGCTGTGCCTCTGACCGGTGATGCTCAATGGTGGAGCCCAGGATGTTGGAAACCGCATGAAGAAAGCTGGTTTCGTCACTTGTAAAATTTCTCCGCTTACGCGTATGCGCACCAAGGACTCCGTACGGCCCTTCCTTTGTCATAATCACAACGCTCACCCCACCCATAACACCATGGTCAAGAAGGAGTTCCGGTGGAAGGAAACGCTTTTCAGATTTGAAGTCCTCGACCACCACGGGCTCTGCTGAGAAGAGGGTAAAGCCAGCCTGTGACCTTTCGCCGACAGGAATAATTGAACTGCCTACACAGCCCGATTTCCAGCCAACTCCCCATTTCAAAAGGCACGAATCGCGGCCGGGCAGCAATTCCAACACTTTGCAAAATTCGGTGCCAAGAGCTCGCGAAACCTGCGCCACAGCTTCATCCATGACCTTGTCGAGGCTGGCACCGCGCAAGGCATATTCGCCCAGCCCCGCCACAACAGTCTGGAGTTGTGCAAGGCGGCGGACTGCGTCTTCCGCGCGTCTTCGAGCAGTGATGTCGTAAACAGTTGACCGGCTCATCACAAAATTTCCATCGCGATCTTTAACAGCGGTGGCACTGTGGAGCACAGGAATAATAGATCCGTCCTTTCGCACCATGTCCAACTCAAGATCCTGAATGGTGCTTTTCGCTTTGAAGGCCGTAAATCGATGCTCAAACACCTCTCGGCTCTTCGGGGTGAGGAAATCAGCAAATTTCTTGCGCCCCACAACCTCCACACTGGAATAGCCCAGCCAGGAAAGCGCTGTGTGATTCATTCGAACAACAGTCCCATCCGGGCCAATGGAGTAATAGCCGCACGGAGCATTGTTATAAAGGTCATGGATTTCGTCAGATGACTTCCTCTGGCGTTCCTCGGCCAGTCTGCGCTCCGTCACGTCCTGCACAGTTCCGATTCCGCGGATGGCCCTATTCTCCTCGTCAAACTCTACCGTTGCCCTCTCTCGGACCCATTTCTCTCTTTCACCAACCACGATCCGGTGCTCGACGTTGTAAGGACTTCCCCTTAAAGCAGCACTCCAGGCCTGCTTAACCATTTCCCTGTCCTCAGGATGAATGGTGTCCAGGAAATCCTCGTAGCTCGGGGCATGGCTTTTTCGCAACCCAAAGATGCGATAGACTTCGTCTGAACATGTGAACTGGTTTGTGGAAATATCCAGGGTCCAACTCCCAACGTGAGCGATCCCCTGCGCTTTCCTCAGGTTGGCCTCACTGTCACGAAGAGCCGCCTCAGACTTTTTCCGTTCAGTTACGTCACGGGCTGCAGCAAAGACTCCCGCCACTTCGCCGGCTTCGTCACGGTAGACGGATGCATTATAGAGAACCGGCATTCCATGACCGTCTCGATGACGAATTTCAAGTGCGTAGTTCCGAACAACCCCGTCACGGAATGCCTTGCGATACCCAGCCCTGGCCACTTCAGGATCAGTAAAATACGTGGAAAAGTCTGTGCCAACCAGCTCCGGCCTGGAGAGGCCGGTGGCCGCTTCAGTCGCGGGGTTGACGTCCAGGATCTTTCCGTCTTTACCTATGGTAAGAAGGGGGTCGACTGAAGCCTCCAGCAAACTCCGGTTATAGGAATTTGCTCGCTTCGCTTCCTTCCGTTCAGATTCGGCCTCGGCGGCACGTTGCTTCGCCCTCGCAGAAAGTTGCCCTACAGCCAGCGAGGTTACCAGGAAGGTTATCAGGGCTATGATGTTCTCCGTGTCTTCGGCTGTTGAAAAGCCCGAGTGTGCCAGGAAGAAGAAATTGAGACAGACCAAGCCAAACACTGAAGCCAGCAGCGCGGGCTTGCTTCCCCAATAAATCGCGACCAGGAGGGCCGTGATAAGCATCGCCAAAGCGACAGTCGTGTCATTGACCTGGCGACGAAATACCACGCACACTGTCGTCACCGCTGTAATGCCCAGGAGGGCAAAAAGGTAACCGGCAACTTTGCTTTCCGTGATTCGCAATGGCATATCGTTGTGGAGCCTCAGCGTCAAAACGGGTTGATGGGTATCGGCAACAACATGGGCGTGGACTCCACTATTGGTGGGCACTGCTTGACCTCTCAACGCTGGCACAGACGACGCCACTGCGCGACCTCTGCAATGATCGGCCATCCTCACCAGCGCCCGAGAAAGCGCCCTGGATAATAGTCTAGCCGCAGCATCAAAAGCCTTCAAGAACTCCGATCAGGCAGGGTACCAGCTAGTTAATGTTGTCCCTTATCTGACGGCTCGGCTTGGGCTATACTCGCCGGGGAACTTTAGTAAGCATGGCAGGGGATACCCGGTAAAAAAAGGGGCCTTTCAGCAGTTGGCCGAAAGGCCCCAAAAAGGTCATTCTACGTATGGAAAACTTCTCAGGCGCTAGGCCTTTTTCTTTGCAGCCCGCCTTTTAGCGGCCCGGATAGTCGCAATGGCAATGCTTTTGCCATCTGCAGTTCGGGTTCCCATAATCCGCACGTGCTCGCCGGCAAACTTCGCCAGTTCCGG
>Ga0102953_1000534_pt1 | contig 25926 bp, 36 predicted proteins | sample SalPon2A_C_D2_MG_FD_78509 | JGI IMG/M metagenome (GOLD analysis project Ga0102953, IMG submission 78509) | Soil microbial communities from South San Francisco under conditions of wetland restoration - Salt Pond MetaG R2A_C_D2_MG | ecosystem: Environmental > Terrestrial > Soil > Wetlands | place... | reverse complement strand
TGAACCAGGATGCCGATTGCTTTGATCTCATCGATGTTGCGGATGTTATCATGGATGTTGATGGCAATGGATTCAATCAACTGCTCCTGTGGTGTTTTAGGCGCATCTGCCAGGCTTTCATCAGATCCGGACCATTTAGGCATGAGTTCATTAAACAGCTTGTCTGCAAAGTTGCCAAGGGACTCCTCCCCTGCCGCGACCCGCTTGGCGTATTTCTCACGGAGTATTGCTACTTCCTTATCCCATTCGCTTTTTTTTTGGTTCCACAGTTCTTTCTCGCGTTTATGATCATTTTGTGATATAGTCAGTTCTGTCTTTAAGTCGCGTAGCTGGTCTTTGAGATCTTCGAGCCTTCGCTTTTCGCTGCGCAGATCGCTGAGCTCATGTTGCACGTAAGGATGCTCCAACATACCTAAGCCGGCATAACCGCCCGGGAAACCGGTTTGATAAGGCTGGATACCCTGCATACCTTCCGGACCATTCAGGTTCCGTTTGTGTTTGGCAGGCACTTTAAAGGACCAGATTTTCAATGCTTCCGGGCCATTGCTGTTGATGCTGGCGCTGGCTTGGATCTCAAATACAGCATCTTCCAGTTCGGTACACAGCTCCACTTGCTTCTGCAGGTGTTTGATACTGGTATCGATATTCTTGTCCTTGTGAGTGGCGAACAGCTGCGGGCCTTTGGATGTTACAAGGTAAAGCCGCCATGCCGGCAGTTGTTCTTCTTTGATCTTCGATATGGTAGATTCAAGAGTTAGTTGCATTAGGTTGGTTTTATAAACTATTGATAATTATAGCTTGCCCGAAAGCTTGATTCATTAAGTAGGCTGGGCTATTGTGATAACTTGTAAGGCCAATTTCAGTTTCGTTGTCTACAAAGAATATGATAGGGGTCTTTAATGTTAGTTTGTAATACCAATCGGTAGTATCAGTATAAATGAGTTCCATATCAATGTCTGATGGTTCGATTAGGGTATCATTTGTGTTAGGATATTTATAGAACCGAGTATAGTAGTTAACAGCAAGCGGGGAGATTTGGACCGCTTTAGTTTGGATGTAGAAATGAAGTGAGTTTATACAAACTATGGATTGGGAAATAACTTTAATAAGATGTATGTTAGAACCATCAAAAACCCCCAAACCACCTATTACAGAGGTACCAAGAGAGATCGCAAAAATTTCCATGGTCCGTTTAGCTCGCCAGCCAGGCCATGAATGACTATTAGCTTCCTGGGTTATAAGATCGTTTAGTAGTTTATTGGTGATCATCGTTTAACGCTCCAGTAAAAAGATTACCTGCAGAATCACATCAGCCGTGAGTAACACGATGGGCTTGGCCTTAATTTGTATCTTGCGATTCGCGGCTTGAAACAGCGCTTTGTGATACCGGTCACTGACGGGAACAGCGTTGGTTGACTCCAGGTGTTCATAATGTACGTAGTCAGTTATGACTTCACTTTCATCGCGAAGGTAGACCTCGACACCATGGCCGTTAGCATTAAGCACTTTATGTACAGCATAGCCGATACATTTGCTATAGGCGGAATCGAGTACGAGTTCGAATGGAACAATAGCTCCTGCAGCCGTACCGTTAGGGACGGTGAAGTTGTAAGATTGATTGCGGTATTTGTTTTGCATTATTATTGCTTTGATGAAAAAAGCCCGCCCGGGGAACGAGCGGGCTTTTATATGAGGGGATGAGTGAGTTTAAAATGAAATGAACGAAAAGGCTTTTTTACTTGATTTTCACCACGTCCGTGAACCAACGCACTTCGCAGAAATGCTTACCGCTGTCAAGTGCGATAGCACTGCCAGCGCTGTCCAGGGCATACCTGATCTCTACCTGCACAGTTTGACCCGGCAGTACGAGCTGTGGTTTGATCTCTACGGAGTCACTGGCTCCTTCCACCTGACCGCTGACAGAGAGTGAATCCCTGAAGAACCGTTTTACCGGACCTTTATAAAAAGTTTTCCCGCCTGCCGAGAATTCAACTTCACCGTTTAAGAATGCCAGGGGAACGTTGGTTGGGGATGACCCGCCTGTTTCAGCATCCTGAGCATTCGTGTAACGTTTGTTACCCGGATCAGTGTCCGAAGCGTCATACGCATAGGCTAAACGTATCTTGGTGATCACCGTGGGGGATACATGACTCAAATTCGCTTTGTCCACGCTTCTTTGACCAACACTCTCGCTTTCGCTGGAGATGATCAACTCCTGGTTGGTACCACCGGTAAGCTGCTTCCGGATGTAATGATCCTTGGCTTCGAAAGTGCTGTTACCTTCGGAAATGTCCGTTTGAATTTGTTTGGGCAGCTTGGAGCTGGACGCTACCAGGTAACGTTGGCCGCGTGTAAGCAAGCTGTTTTGAAAAGCTTTCTTTACTTTTCTGTTGGCAAATCTGCGGATGGCAGTTTTCGCTTGGTGTGCGGGCATTTTACCGATTTGTTCGGCCAGGCCGGCCAGAACCATGTCGTCTTCGATACCCAGCAGACTGTCAACGACAGTTGTGTCTAATTCCTTCATTGTTAGGGGTTTTGAATTTTATGATTAATAAATATTTTCTAATGTTTTGGGTGGAACCTTGTTTATATCAGTGAGTCCACAACGGATTCCGGATCACTTGATAGTTCCATTTCTTCCTCGGGATCTTCCGTATCATAGATACCTTCAGTACCAGAACCTGCCTGCGCCTCACGTGCGAGCCTAGCCCAGTCAACAGCACCGACATTATCATCAGCATCGGCATCAGGATCGTCATCGACACCCGCGAAGCTGCCATCAGCTTGTAACACCAAGCCAACTGCATTAGGATCCACGCCATACATGGCCGGCTTTTTGGATACGGCAGCGATGGCTTTAACAGCACCGTCCGCACCTACGCCTGTAAGCAATGCATTACTGTATTCTTCGGGGTTAACCAGGTTGCTGACTAAGCCAACGCCCCAGGCACCGAATGCTTTCCATTTCTTCTTGCCACCGCCCATAAACTTGTCCGTGGAGGTTGCCATACTTGAACCGATGGCGCCACCGGTGGTAAGGAGGTATTTGGCCGCGTTCTTACCAGCGTTTTTCTTGGCGTTTGTTAAAAATCCTTGTTTACGCATGCTGAGTTATATTTTTACGTGATTTGAATTATTCCTTTTGCCTCAGGTGGTTTTAGCTTTCGATGATTTCGTAAGACACTTCGATTTCTATGGTACCGGTGCCGCCACTTGTTGTGGGGTCAGCAGTAGGCACATAAGCATTAACAGCCTTATTGGCGATGATCTGTGTGCCACCTGCAGCAACAGTGCCCTGCGGTGTGAACAGCTGGCGTTTGCTTGCTGTACCGGCCAAAACGGATGCACAGATCATTTGTTCGACTGTGGCGGTATCCGTTATAAGGTGTACCGATGTTTGGGTGGCATATGCTGCCGTACCGAAAGTAAGTTTGCAGCTGGCAGAGGTGATCTTTATCTCTTTGCCTGCTCCCGGTGCCGGGATGACTTCAATCGGTGTGGCGTTGAGCGCTAAGATCTCAGCGCTTGTAATCGTTTTAAAGATCTTCTTGACAGTCCCGTATGAGGACTTCACTTTGTTGCGTGTGCTTGCTGCTATCATTTGTCTGTAACCATTTTATACCCGATCTGAACGGCAGTGTCGAGATCGGAGTTAGAAAGAATTTTCTTTGTCGTTTTGATCGTTATGTATTTGGCAATTTCCCGCCATACTTGATGTTGTACATGTTTAGGCTGCTTGCGTATTTCGGTAAGGAAGCATTGTATCATTTCGAGCAAGCCGGGTTGTTGAAAACATTTGGAACCGATGCCCAATTGAGTGATTGCTTCACCGATCCAGGCGAGTACCTGATCTACTTTTTGATCATTCTTAAATATGGTGTGTAACCACTGTTTGATGTCCTGGCCGGTGCCATTTTGATTCATGGCTTGTTTTAACATCTGCACTACCCGGATGGCAGGGACGATGTAGGTGGTGATGAAAGGTTTGAGTTTTTTAAGCCAGGAATAAATCGTGAAGAACCAGCGCAAATCGGGAGTATTTTAATGAATGCTTATTCTTTCTCGTACGGGGGGAATTTTGTGATTGCCGGTGAAGTGACGGCAAGGGTGAAGGAATTTAGTGAAGTGACGGCAGTTAGCTTTTCCTACGTTTGGCCTTTAAGGCTAGTTTAAGAGCCATTGATCGCGTTAATAGTTCATGTTGGGCATCGCTATAGATATGCGTCTGGCCATTCGGATAATACACTTCTACCGTGTCGGCATCGAATATCTGACTGATAGTGGCCGGTTCACCGGTGGCCACATCTTGAACCAACTGGAATTCTTCGAATATGATGAGTTTAGATCCTTTAGGCATGAGTTAGCAATTATGATGATAGATATGTTTTACGGGGATACGATTCATACCATGGGTGAGACGGGATTTACCGGTGTGGAAATTATGACCTATCCTGATTGCATTTGAAGGGATCAGTTGAATGCTATTACGACCCGCTGTAGACTTGCGTAAGTTATGTGTACGCTTGGCTTTGGCACGCCTGGCGGCACGGTTGGGAAAGGAATGCAAGTATGGCTTATGAAAGGTAATAGGATTGATTTGATCGATAATACCATTGGCATCGATACCATACTGTTTAACGTAGGGCTGGTTCATATAATTAGTTTGTCGTTAAGGAATTTTTTCAGTTCTTTAAGATTCTGTAGGACTGTTTTAAAGCGTGAGTTTTGTGCCTCGAGTTCGAAGTTCTTTTTCAACAGCTTATCATTATTAAGCACATCGCGATACGCTTGTGATATCATTGATTCGAAGGCTTGTTGATAGCTGGTATAGCCGCACCGATTGCAGATGGAATTTAATGCCAGGTGGATCTCGCTGCCAGCATCATAACGAAAAGTCGTTTTCGTTCTGGCCATTAACATCGGATGGGGTTAGTGATGAAATCGATATCATCCTCTTCGATATCGGTGATGATATTCATTAAGGCAGTAGATAAAGTATGGTAATACTTCCTTGTATCGGAATACTTTTTATCTGAACCCGCCAATTCGCGTAAGGACGCCAGTTCTTGATAATAGTATGAGAGTAATTGTTCCTTCCGGGATGGAAGGCCTTTACTTTTGAGCATTAAATGAGTTTGAGTTGGTACTTGTTATTAAATGCTACGGGGGCATTTCAAAAAAGGTTACGTTAAGCGAGCGTGTGATCACGGAGCCATGCATTGGTAGGCTGGTATTTGGCGAACATGATCCTTGTGGTGAGTATCAGGTAGTAGACATCTTCAAAGTTGTAGGCCAGCACTTTCTTTTTCAGTTCCGGGTTGCGCCAGTCGGTATAGATGCTAAAGATGTTCTTCTTGTACTTTACTTGTTTGCGGTACAAACCAAAATGTTCTTCGATGCTGGCAAGGGCATAGCTTGGCAGGCCGGGGATCAGCAGACGGGTAACCCGGAGTAAGTTAACGCAGTGGTATTTGGAACGGATGGGAAAGCGGAACCGCTTTTCCAGCATCCCTATATCAGGACCCCAGAAAAAGACGAAGCCGGTGCATTGTTCAAACAGTTTGATGATTTGGTTCCTGTAGATGTTGCGATGATAGACCTGGTGAATAGTAACGTCACCGGTGTCGGTATCTTCAATGGCGTAGCCGATCAAGAAGATCCGCTGGCTGATATACCATTCTGCATCGATGTAGATGTTAATCATACGTTAACCTATTGCTTAACTTGGACAACAATAACTGTAACTCATGCAAGCTGGTTTTCCATGGCTAATAAACGTCTCTCGCCAGCCGTAACGGGGGAATTAGCATTGCGCCATTCTGCCTTTGTATCGTTAAGCCGGCCGCGTTTCTGTTTCTTGTGGGTAAGCAGATCCAGGTAGGAAGTGATATCCCCCTGGGTGACTTTAGGAGAAAGAGGTTTACGCCTGTTGGTGAAAGAGGTGACTTGTAAAGCAGTATGGTTATCGAACACGTTAAACCATTTCCATACCGGCCACTGGCGGTCCAGGAACCGGGTAAATTTTAAGAGGTTGTTTACGTGGTATTTTATGCAATAGGCCGAGCCATTAGGCCGATTACAGATTTTTACTACGCAGACATATGGCGCTGAGTTACCTTTGTTGCTCATGATGGTAGTTTTGCAAGTGATATAAAATAAATGCTTGTTCAGCCGGACGCATGGCCATGAACTTTGTGAGCCAGCGTTTGGCTTTTCGTTTATAAGCCTGGCGTGTTGTGCTGTTGTAGCCCGGGTTTTTGGGTGGAACATCCCCGAAGATGGTAAGCTGAGGCAGAGCCGACCCGGAACCGGTTTTAACTTTCTTTTTGTATTCCGTGAGCGGAACCGTAGCTGTTTCTAACTGCTTACGAATATCTTCCGGAAGAGAGTTGATACTCTTTTGGATCTCGTTTTTAAGCTTTGCTTCTTTGGACCCGGGCCCGGGATGTTTGAGGGTAAGACTGTAGCCGGTAAGCACATAAAGTTTGCTTTTGTAGGTAGCTCTTTGGCCGGTGTAACCGGTTCCGGACTTTTCGTGGTAACTATAAGTAGTATGCCCTGAGGCATAATTCGACCATTGTTTGCGTGTTACCACTTCGTTGATCATAATGGATGTTGCTTGTTGATTGGAGTAACCTACAGCTATGGTAACCCATAGCTTCCCGCCAAACTCAATGATCTTTTTGATCTTGTCTTTGGTCAATGATTGGGCAGAGCAGTTGACAAGGAATTCATTGTATTTCGACAAGGTAATAGTGGCGGCAGTTTCGGATACCTTTGAGCGCCCGGCAGGTCTCGAACCTGCATCCTTCCCGGTGGACCCGGAACCCTTTGACTTTAAGTTACGGACGCTTTTTTTCTTAGAAGTATAGTTGGTTTTGACTATAAAATCATTAAGGTTGATCTGACCTTTAGAACGGTTCTTTTTAGTTTGATCTGGATAATGTACCTGCAGGTAGGTATCCGTGAGTTTCCAAATGTCTGCTCTGATTGTTTTGTTATCGAACTGGTTGATTTGATCAAGCAGTTTGTTATCAGCTTTCGTTTTGCCTCGTAAAGCTTGTTTATAATCGAATTTTTCTTTTAGAAAATCCGAATAACGACAATCCCAAAAATGTTGATTGGTATTGAGCCAGAGTTTGTGTTTAATACAACGGTCACATTCTTTCTTAATATATTTGCGGAATTCCGGCCAGATCTCTGCGACAAAATCCACCGGTTTAGCAATGACCAGTTCGGTAAGGTACTTGGTAATTAAGTTCCAGATGCCTTCCCGGATGGTAGGATTGTTGTATTTTTTCAGTTGCTGTTTGGCAACCGTTTCATGCATGGGGTCAAGGCTGGCAAGGATGTAATTTGTGTATTTCTGCATCCAGAAATCCTTATCGATATGCCTGGCTTCATCGGGATGTTGTTTGGCCAGCGTATCTATTATCTGCTGGAAATCGACCCATACTTCGGAGATGATGGTTGGCCGGCCTACGGGCCTTTTGTAAGGTGTAGTTACTTCTGACATCGTTTTACGGTTAGTAGTTAATAAGCCTTTGACACATCATGGTTTTGGCGTGGAGGCTGGCCTGGTTCCACCATAGGGCCCAATTGTCAGCGTTGCCATATTTATCACCCTGGTAGGCATTGAATTCTGCTTGAGTCTGTGCATCCCAGGGATCCCAATCCGCTTCTTTTATAAATAATGGAGGCTGGCCATCGATGCTATGGTTGTTGGCATAGAGAAGGAATTTGGATATCCAAACCATCGGCTCCGGGTACACTTCCCATTTAGTACGGTCGCCAAAGCCCACGCAAACATTTCTAACATCTTCCTGGTCAAGTTCGCCATCGTGGTAGTATTTTTTGGCGAGGTCCTTCCATCCTTTGATTACCGGCATGGTTAAATCCATGTCCATGCTGATCAGGTGGCGCAGTAACCGTTGTTGGCAGTCGGTATCGAGGTTGAGATAACGATGGCCGAAATTGGTCCATTCTTTATCGGCCAGGTGTTCGTAAAGATGATTTTGGAAGAGTTGTTTAAAAAGGACCTTACGCTTATCTGTTGAAGTAATACGGGAAATGAACCCGGGGAAAACATTACATAGTTCAGTGATGATCTGTATGCCATAGACAATGTAGACTATAGCTTTGATTTTGGGTGCAAGTGAATTGTTCATGGAATTTAGATTTTTATGGTTAATTAAAAAGGTTGTTCAACAATGAGGTAAATGATGCCGGTTCCGATGGAGGTAATGAGGATCATCAGGATGATCAGTTTACAAGCTTCACGGGCAAGCTTATACTGTAACAGGGAGAGTTCCGGATCGGTAACGGGTGATTTTTCAGACTGTGGCTTTATGGACTTCATGATGGATTAGTATAGATGACCATTAAGAGAAGCAGGATAGTGACAACGGTAATGAAGATATAGGAATACGTGAGTTGACGTGTGGTGAAGCCTAGAACGTTGGTTTGGTTAAGCTTACACTCGATTCGTTTAAGAAAGAGCGTGCGTTTCTTTGCTGTTGCGAATTTGAAATAAGCTTGAGTGGCGCCTCTGATCCAGACCTCAAAATCCTCACCGGTTTCACCCGTTATGATCTCGCTGACTTGTTCAAGGTTATACCAATCGTCATTTAATTTTATCCAATTCATGATGAAAATTTTGGGTTATGGAAATGTTTTGAAGTGCGATATAGTTATCCCAGGTTAAGGGGTATTTATCGCGTAAGGCTTGGGTTTCTGCACGACTCTTATCTTTATGAAAGAAGATCTGCAAAACATCTGAAAGCTGTTTAGCTTCTACCGTGGAGATAGACAGGGATATTTTGACGATCATGATCTTCATTTATAAGTGAATTTTTTAGCCGCAGATTGCAAGGATTTTAATTGGTAGCGATCAAGTACCAGGTACGGCTCACTGCCATCATTTGTATAACGTTTGTCGTCAGCATCCCATCCAAAGCCAAACTGGACCTCGTCAAGGATATAACGGACAACGGTTAACTGGTCAAAGGTCAGCGGTATATTGAATTTCTTAGAGGTGATTTTTTTGTTTGTTGCAAGTGACATAAAAATAGATTTTGGATTATGGAATATCGAAACCCGGAAAACGTTCGGGGAGGATACCGATAAAAGGTTTTCTTTCTTGTTGAGGCGGAGCAGAATCCGGAACCGGGTGCAACAGCTTGGAATCTATCAACTCATAAAGTTGCTGAGCAACCAGGCAATTGAGATCACATTTGGTATGTGAAGTATGGAAGGCGTAGGCTTCGGTATATTTGAAGCTCACGCGATACTCGAGGGTACGATGATCCAGCAGGCGTTTGTATAGCTTAACTGTTAAGGAATAGACCGTTTCCTTGTCTGTTCCTGGCGGCAGACAGGTAAGCAGGTATTGAAGGTAGAACGTCAGTTCCATGAGCTCTTGCCGTTTAAACTTTTTGGTAAACATGGGTTCAGGGTTTAGGTTGAAGAAAGCTAAAGTCGATATCATAAGCGGACCGGTATTTAGGCCGGACCTGTTGGTTATCCATGCTGTTCAGTTTTTTTAAATAGGCGATGTTACGCTGCTTGGTAACATCAGCAGACGTTTGTTGCGCTGGCTGGCTAACGGAGATGGATTTGCTAACCAGGTCGCCAATTTTCTTTGGTTCCCCTCCCCTGCTTTTCATGCTGCCGCGTTATAATATTGCGAAGCGTAGTTCTTTTTGGCTACATCGATCACGAGGCCTGCCAGGTTCTTCACACCACTACCATCCCTGGAATATTTAAGAGCGCTCTTGCGAGCACTTTCCAGTACCTTTTTGAGTTGTGGAGTAGTAAGGCAGCGGCACAGCCGTAAAGCTTCATCTTTATTGATGCTGATGGGTGCGCTGATAAGCTTATCTATAAGCAGTATTGGGAAGGTATCTTCGAAGATCTGCCAGGTGTTTTCACCCTGGCACGCATATAAAGTTTGCAATATCTGATCGCAATTTAGATATTGCAGTATCAGGTAAATCTTCTTGTCATCAAGGTAGTAGTGATTGTGAAGCGTCTCAATTGCCTGGGATATTTGCGTTTCACATGGCGAAGACTTAATATTAATTATAGGACAACCAATCATAAGCGATAGCATACCAGGTGCAGATGGGTGTTTCCATACGGCTTTCAGTTTGGTGACGATATCCTTGGCGGTGGCTTTATCAGCAGCTTTGGCTTGTTTACCGTTTTGGAGCAGATGGAACTCGAGGCCGACAATACGCCTGCCGTGTTTTATATACTTGTAGATGAAGGCGTACTGTGTCGCAAAGTTGTTGCCATGTGTTAAGATTTCACCTTTATTATCAACCCCATTAAGTTCGCGCTGCATGGGTGTTAATACTCTACGTTTAAAGGTTTCCCATCTTGAATATTCACCAACCCAACAAAGTTCTGTATCGTCCCAATGGCCTTTTAAACCCATTAAAGGGTAAAAATTCTTGAAGTGCTCGATCCGGATACCGGTATCATGGTATTGAGCTAATAGTTCCGAGCCACGGATGGCGTAACGGCTATTAAGATTATAGTTAACCAATTGAGTATAGTTAGCAGGAAGGTTGGCAAAGTGAGGTATAGCATCACTGCTGATATATACCAACATGAAACCGCTACGCACATTAGGCACAGGATCTTTCTTTACTTTGCCTTTGGGCAGGTAGATATTACCGGCAGCACGAACACGGAGAATGAAAGGCAGCTTGGTACCGGTAGGCAATTCAAAGCGCATGTCTGTCATATCACCGGCAGATGCATACAGGTGGCTGTAGTTATCATCGCCTTTCTGCAGGCAGAACGTAGCCGGGACCCGGAGTACCTTTTCACCCTTGGGCAAGTCAAATATGGCTGCGCCTGAGCTTTGATCTTCTTTTTCCAGGACCATTTCCCGGGCCGGCACATCGGTGACGTTGAGCGTGTTCAACACCTGGCTGACGCCTTTCATTACCAGCTTGTGGTATTTGGTGAATTTGTACTTGCTGTTGACGATAGCGTTACTGACGATGATCTTACTCATGATGATAGTTTGATGTTAGAAAAAATGGACCAGCGGCAGACAAAAGAACAATTGCTCTTACCATGGAAACAAAGGGTCTAAAATCTGCCGCTGGTTTATAGAAAATACCAGTAGCAGGCGGATTACCGTTATGCCGACCAAGGTTTGCGATAATACCGCCCGCTACCGATAGAAAATTTGTATATTGTGATAAAAAAAATGTTATGCCGACCATTGAACAACTGGACCAAATCCTGGATGAGATTCCATTTGAAGATCTCATTAATCTACGGGATGTTATGGAAAAGAAATTGAAGATTACTGAACTTGGAAAAGATGTGCTTTGGGTACAACGTAATTTTAAGAGAGATGGATTAATAGATGTTATTGGGGATGAACACCATAATGTTGTATGGCTTACCACCCATGGTTTAATGTTTAGGGAACGTGGTGGATATGGATATGAACTTGAGAAATCCAAAACGGAATTAAAACTGCTTAAGAGACAAGCGAGGTATGCGCGCCCTGCATTTTGGATAGCGGTTGGAACGGGTGTGTTATTCATATTGCAAACGATATTTTTTGTTTGGAGGACAAAGTAGCTTAAGCTATTTTTTTGGTTAACAGGATATCTCTTATTTCGCGAAGAAGACCAAGTACGGAATCGTTCCCTTTAAATTGCCACTTTTGGGTAGTGGCGTTATTAGAGAGGATGATATTAAAGTTATTACTACCAATTTTTATACATTCCTGGACGTTGATACGTAGATAATTCATGCTTGTCTGAATATCACCATGAGTGAACTTGGTCCAAAGAATGGGAGATGCTTTTGGTTGATGTGTAGGTAGCACAAATAGTTCCCAAGTAATGAGATTAAGATCTTGCATGCGTGCAAGTACAGTTTCAAGTGTTAAGACTTCCATTTCCGCATCTATTTTCATAGCAACATACATTCAGGGTGAACAATGGCTTTGTTAAATGCCCGGTTAAATTCTTGTTCCGTGATGGGCTCGCCCACTTCAAATTGACACCAGGTACCGGTAAGGCCTGAGGGATCGGCAACGTAGTTATGTTCGACTGCGATGATCGGGTGATCATTCAGGAAGTTAACGATGATTTGATGACCTTGTTTGGTTTTACCCGGGCCGCCAACGACTTTGTAGTAATGGTAAATGACTTTGCATTGAAGCCGTTTGAAATAGTGTACCTGGCTTGTGACCAATGGGACTGGTATTACCCTATTTGCTTTCATGCGGACAAAGATATAAAAAAGCAACACAAGTATTCAGTGGCTACTTATGAACATATACACACATTAAAAACGTTGCTAATAGCGTTAAAAACGTTGCTTTTAAGAGGATGTTTAACGCTAAATATGTTGCTTTTTAATTGATTTGCAACAGTAAATACGTTGTGAGTAACGCTAAATATGTTGTTGGTTCCCTTCCAAACCACCAATAACCACGGGGCTTTCGAGCCGCCTACAATCTTTGTTTGTTTTTAGTAGTTACTTCAAAAAAACAAACATTGTTTGTCCGGAAAAAAGGATGAATGGTTCCTGCGGAGCATAGGCGGCCAGGCAAGCCCCGCTAACCTATGCGGGGATGAATGGTTTCTTTCTGATGGATGGTGCGAAAGCATGCACAAGGTTTCCCTACCCCCGATAATCCGGATGGAGCAAAAACGATGTTTTGCCGCGCGGAAACATTTCGTTTTTCACTATATATAACTGAGTGTGGAAAATATTTTGGTGTGGATAAATAGGCGCGTACTAGGTGAAGATTGTTTGTTGGTAAATAATTGTGATCAGTTTTCTTTTAGGAGTTGAAGGAAAATTGAAGTGAACCGGATACTGAGGGTCCAACTGAAAAGTATTACGAAAATCATAGCTGTCTGCCAAAACCGTGATAAGTACCATGGTAAGCCCATTGATTCAATAAGAGGAAGAAACAGAATCAGGCTGATATTGACGAGGTGCCATATAATGACGGAAACGAGATATCTATTGACTCTTGGGTATAGGCCGGCTTCACGGATGAACTGCATTCTTTTGGTTTTAATTGTTGAAAGAATAGTGAATATGGTAAGAAAGAAACCGATTAGTGTACCGCTTATTTGCAGTGAATTTGCAATGGTTTGATCTAATATTTTATTGAGCGCTGTAAAGTGAGAATAGAATACTACGAAGAGCAGAGTAATGAATATTGTAAATGTTACCGGCCAATATTTTTCAATCTTGATCTGCAATTTTATAAGTTCTTAGTAATGACAGACGGTGATGAGCATATCGTTCTTCAATTTGATTAAACCGTTCCTGGAGATTATAGGATTGGATCAGGCGATCTTCAATTTCGTACTCGATAGAATCATGGAGGCGCTCTTTGATCAATTCCAGAGTTGTTATTTTGGAGTCATCCCCTATTCTACCTGATACTTTTAAAGATTCAACTTCATTGGTTTCCTTATACCGCAAGAACCTGTCAACGAAATTAGAGATTTTTGACTTATTCAATGATTTATCTGTTTTCTTGTTTTCCGGATTGATTTCAATCTTATAAGTGAGTTTGTCCGTGTTTGTTTGATCTGCAGAAGCAATAATTTGTGATATTGGAGTATTATCACCATCTGAAAATAGGCTACCGTCATTAACCTGAGCAAGTCGTGCTTCAAATTGATATAGTGAAGTCATTTGGTAAAATTGCTGAATCTGGCCGGGATTGATAATAATAGCAGGTTCCAGTTTCGGAAGAGTAGAACTGTTAAATTTCAGATAAGTACACAAGCCTTTTTCAGTTACACCACCAGTGATGGCTTCAATTACTAAAATATTGGCTTGTGGTTCGATCAGGAAACAAGTGGCAGTTGCAAGGCCGTCCCAATCGCCTAACGAAAGACCTTGAAGTTCGAGGGTTTGAGAGTTCATGGATGGAGGGATATTAGACATTTGGATATTAAATATTGCACCAAGCATACAATTATCACGCCATGCGACTTCGCGTATAATGCTGATTTTACCTGTTTGGTGCATAGGTTGAAAATGCTTGTCCTTTAGGTCTTTCAAGCTGATTCTGATAGTATCCAATGAATAGCGATCCGTGTCTTTTGGAACTATTTGAAAAAAGTTCAATGTGGTTCTCTTAATAGCCATGTTTAAACTAATTGTAAGTGTAGTTAGAAATGACTGCAAAGTACAATTAATTATAAATTATAAGAAGTTTTAACTAAATAATTTTGAGAATAAAAGTTAGTGACGTTTCCTGCGCCTGGTCTTGTGATGGAGCCACAGGCCCATGATCATGAGGGCTATGAACAGCAAACCCCTGATAATCTCCTCACTTGCGTTAAAGTTACCAGGGGTCTGAAGCATATTATATGCTTTCGCGGTAGCAAGATAGGAAAAAAGTAGAACTTAATTTGTACAGAAACCAAGGAACCAATCGGGCTTGATATTCCCGATGGCTAATCCATGTGCCAGTTCTGCAGTAGGGTACATGCAAGGTTCTTGCATAGCAAATGCTGTTTAATGTTAAGACTGCCGGGCGGTGCGGGGGTTGGCAGCGATACAGATCCTACTTAGGGATAAGTAGAGTTGAACAGCTCCTTGAGGTTTAGCGTACACGGAAAACCGATCAATCCATGAAGTGACCGGCTGCCGCCCCTGCTTTAATACCCGGCAGGTGCAGACGAGTTGAGTTGGACGCGCTGCACACTAGATTTTATCATACGGGCATGGCAAAATGTTGTTTCAATTGAGGCACATGATTGTATAGCGAATCTTTTAAAATATTGTTGGCGATGGACATATTAGGTTAAACGGGGGCGATACCGGAAAAGTTACAGGTAAGATGAACCCGGAAACCTCCCCTATCAACCTGGTGCTATACAGGTAAGGTTTTGCATAAGGTTCCGGATAAGGTTTGGGGTAAGGTTACGAAAAACAGGCATTGATTATCAGGAAGTTATGAACCTAGCTCAAAACCTTCTATAAGGTTTTGGGTAAGGTTTAGGGGTAGGTTGGCCATTTTTAGTGATTTCGGGCCAAAAAACGGGTATTTCACGCTCTGAAAACCTTGCCTGTAAAGGGCGCAGAAGGTTTCTTGTAAGGTTTTGTGGCCGCCTGGCGCCAACCAAATGTGTAGCCATTTATGACTATGCAGCTACCCTATCCCGAAGATCTTGGTAGACAAATGTTCAAACCGCCACAGATCGGCCGGTATCTTGCTAAAAGAGATCTGCATGTTGTATATCAGGATAGTGAGTTGGTTGTAATCGAGCCTGAAAGATGGGTGGCCACGCTTCTTGATCAGGGCCCAGGAGCCATTGAGCCACAGGAGCCACCAGGACCGGCATTGATGCTGCAGGTATAGGTGAATCCGGACCGGTTCCTGCCGGGAGCTCGAGGACTGCAGCATGTTAAAATCCCTGACAAGGGATTGGAGCTTCATGCGTTGGTAGGGATCGAGGCCGTGGTAGGTACGGTTGCTATATAAAAGCAGGTTTTCCTCGTATTCAGGGTTCGGTATGATGATCAGCAGAGACATTAAGAATGTGTATTATACTACACTAACCACTCAGAAACAAGAATTTCTTATTCAACAATAATTTAATGAATAGATATTGAATCAGAAATTTTGTAGGCAACAACTTTGGCGATAGGTAAAATACAGCCGGTTGGCTGTAGGCAAGGTGGTTGGTTGGGGCAAGTGCGCCTCACTGGACGGAGTTCCGAATGGCTGGCCGGGGGTATAGTAAGCGAAGTACGGGGGGACATGATTTGGTGGGCGTTTTTGTGCTGTTAGCTAATCATGAACCCCGGTGCGTAGCGAAACGGTACCCCGCTTTTGCGGTATGGCTATTCGGTTAACTCCGGGCAGGGAGGCGCTCTTGCGAGCGGTGGTAAAAGGCTGGTGAAGAGAATGAAATGAAGAAATGGAGTGTAATGCAGTGAAGCGGAGCAGCCACTTTTGTGAGCGTGTTGTTTTGGTTTTAAAACTACAGATAGCAATTAGCGAAGGCATAGACAAATGTGGCTGCGGAGCGGAACGAAATGGAACGGAATGTATGAATGAAATGAACGAACCTGCCTTTACCACATGGCCGGAAGCCAGGCTGTTTTAGAGAATACACAGCGATTTATGAAAAAACGGCTTGCATAGATGCGATGTAACGAACGATCGCAATGGAGTTGAGCCGGTAATATGACTCGATGTCCCATTAAAAAAGAATTTGGAAAAAATCCTATGTATAAGTGCAAACGAAAAAAATGCGGGAAATGAAGGTATACGATAATAAGAGTGAAAGGATGATAAAATGATAAAAAGATAGAAACCCTTATTAATAAAGAGTTTGATAGAAATTGCTACCAGGGGATATCGCGCTGATCAGCCGGCACCGGTGTCCGGAACCGGGAGCTGCCGGCAGCGATGTTATTTCGAGCAGTTATATATTAGGAGTAATTGACTAATAAAAATTAACAGCTTTATTACTGATCAGCTACCTTTTTATTGTGGCGATGTTTTTTCCTGTGGGCGAAGTACCAGGCAGCCATAGCGAGTATAGCCAGAACTAACTGTGCTAAGTGTACCAGGAAGATCACCAGGTGATCAGCGGATTGCAGGTTCATGAGCATCATGGCCCCGGACACGAAGTACGTGGAGGCCGTGCATATAATAAAGGTTATTGCTGAAGGTAGACTGGTTGGTAATTCTGTCATTTTGATAGACATGATGTTGAGTTTGGCAATATATAAGGTTGTATTAGCAGCATGATTCTGAATTGTCAGAACAATTATCTATCCCGGATAATGCACCTTCATTGATCAATGACTGGAAACCATCAATAAGTGAATGCAATTTTTTAGCATAATCCGGATCAGTGGCATAGCCGGCTTTAGCTATTTCTGTAGCGAACTCTTTTGGATCTGATTTAGTAAGGGCAATTTTGTAACGAGGGTTCTTGAGGAAAAACTGGCCACGGTCGTTAAAAGACTGTGCAGGGTCGTCATAGACCCGGAAATAGTCACGAATAATGTATTTAAAGAGATCTACGCCTTTACTATTCTTTTTACCTGTGGGAGTTGTGCTGATCACTTCAGGAAACGATCTGCCGGAAGGAAGTATTTCTGTGGTTTTGAGAAGCTGTTTTTTACCGGACCATGATTTATCTGCTTTGATACCAAAAAAGTTATTACCATGAGCATATTTACCCCAGCCTGTTTCAAGAGCCGCCTGTGCCAGGGTAACCAATGCCGGGACACCGGTTTGTTGCTGGCTCTTGGCAGCATCCGGATAGTATTGCTTGAGAAAATCTTTAATCTTCATTTTAGCCATTGACTGTTGAATTGACTTCACGCCTGCAGGTGCCAGCAGAACCAGGCCGATACCGGTTGTAATGACAGTGGCGATAATCCAATATTGCGAATTCTGGTTTTTCATTCATAGAATAGATGCTCTGTAACTGTAAATGGCGTATCAAGTAAATGTGCTGGACCATATGCACGTGCTGCAGCTTCAGTAGCAAATTTCATTGCGAAATCAGCTACTGAGGTCCATTGGTTGTTTGCAGCGAGCCATTCATTTTGATCCGTAGTACTTTCTATAAGCCAGGCTACTGTACTCTTCTGTTCCGGAACAGGATCCTTGACGGGCAGTCTGAAGGCAATGACCAATGTACCGGTGATAACTTGTACCTGAGTAAGGATAGCATGCATGTGATCACTGAGGACTAGGCCGGTGGCCGGTGTAAGCGCATAGTCAAGTATGACTGCGATTAGCCCGGTGATGATGGATATAATTTGAGCAACTTGAAAGAACTTAGGATTACTGCTAAGTAAGCGAATGATAATCTGGTTGAGGAACTGGCCGGTGCCGGTAATATTGTTCATAGGGATAGTGGGTTTAAATTGAATGTTATTGCCAGGGCCCGGGGTTTTGACGCCTAGAAATTGGAGTGCAAAGCGGGCTATCGCTGACAGCCAGATACCTGCTTTGGCCATACGCGATTTACGAACAGTGATACGTTGCCGCAATTTGGTTATAGCCGCCTGATCATGATTGGCGATAGCATGTTTAAGTTTCCGTTTTAATGACATGGACTTGATGCACGTATTTGCTTTCGCAGGTTCCAAAAATTAATGTATAGACTGTCATCCAGGGACCGTGAAGCCGTGTCCGGATGTGTAGCTATATAATAGTTCACCTGGTCGTTCATGTTGCTAATCAGTTCCCGATCGAGCACAGTATGCTTGACTGAAGTGCAGCCGAGAAAACAGAACAGAAAGATGAATAAGTATTTCATTGTGTAATGGGTTTACCTCCAAAGTTGGCCGAGGACAACAAGCAAAAAATAACAGGGATGTTATTAGTAAAAGAAAATACTTTTTCATGGGTTCCTTTTAATTTATCTTAATAATTTGAAGGGACATTCCCGTTGTAGTCATATCTAAACTTGAAGCTGATGTTGAAATATCCCTCATGTAAGTTTCTATGTGCCTGCCACTTGTAAGACTTTTAAGTATTTGTTTGGATACGGCTTCTACGTTATTTATAGTAGTGCAGTAATTTGTCGTTCCACATAGAAAAGAAACCGATTGAACTTGGCCACCTGTTGTGTAAGTACCATAAGAGCCGGCATTGACGGCTGAACCATTTTCATACAAAGTAAGAGTATCCCCGCTAACAGCACCAACATATAAAACGATGTCGTTTATTTCAGTCATCCCACCAACATTCTTAATTGCTAGGTAAGTACTTATACCATAGGCATTACCAGGAACTATTATTTTTAATGGGTTTGTATCCGATACAGCCGTTACTAGCAATGTATCTTGAAGTTCATAAACATATATTTCTTTTTTTACACTGTTATCTGTGGATTTCAAATCCCCTGAAATGGAAACATTATAGACAGAAGTACTCCCAATAGTTATGTCACCATTGGTCGCATTTGATGCTGATACTGAATAAACACCGGTATAAGGCCAGGACATTTTATAAAGCCGGTTTTTCTGCGATATAGTGTAGGAGGTTCCATTTGAAAATAGATTAGCATAATCGGCATTATTATCACTAGCCCAGCTCGCATTTCCTACAGCATCACTCTGTAACACATACCCGGCACTAGCCCCGGTTGGTAATTGTAATATATTGCGTACACGCAAATCACCATTAATGACTAAACTATCTGCATCCATATGACCATCCACAAAATAGCTTCCGGCACTATTGGCAATGATGAGCCGGTTGTTGAGCGTGGCATCGCTCTGGCCGGCATAATATCCTATTAAGATGTTACCACTACCGGAGGTCATTGTACCACCCGCATAGACACCTATGGCTGTGTTGTTATTGCTGGCTCCTCCCAAATTATAAAGAGCGCCATATCCCATCGCTGTATTATTATCACCCGTACAACTATCCCCATTTGACACAATATCACAGCCAAAATAGGAATTGGCATTACCGGAGAATTGGGAGCCTCCTACAAATTGGCCGTACAATGTATTGAGGTTGCCCGTATGCCAAATGAGAGCGGCATTATGACCCATTAGTGTAATGTCCGAACCGGTTTCCCAATTAGATCCCGCATAAGTTCCAAACATGGATATACCCAAATTAGCAGTAATGGCGCTATCTATTTTATTACCGGCATTGACTCCAATGAAGATACCTTCACCGCGAAGGTAATCTGCCCCGGCACCGTCCCCTAACGCAATGTTGCTATTACCCGTCCAGCGCGGAGAGCCATTGGTAATAGCAATGTTAGAAGATCCACTTTGCGTTAATCCTGACCTGGCTAAATTGGAGCTTGTATAGATTAATCCGTCCACGAATGAAGTTGTTGAGGTTGTGGGGGCATACACAACCTGGCCTAATGATGGTGCGGAAGGCGGCAAGTCATAAGCCTGATTAATGGTGATAGATGTTGGAGATTCCAAAATAGAAACGCCCGTAATCAGGTTGTACCCACCAAATTGAGGATTGCCGGTGATGTTAAATATCCCATAAATCCTTTTACCGTCCGTTATGATCGAACCCGGATTGCCGCTGCCCAACAAATTTTTGGAAACCAAAATACCTAAGGTATCATTCATCATCGCGCGAAAAACGCTGTCCGAACCTTCGGCCTGTAATTTGAAATTAGGTGTGATTGTGCCTGCTCCTACATTCCAATTAATGTTCTTAGGATACAATCTCAGACCGGTCAATGTCCAGTGGGAAGTATCCGACAAGCTGCCGGCTGTAGTTTTATAAATGTAACCGCTGGCATCAATACCGAGCACGGTTCCGCTGCCGGGTAAACCGGTAGCTTGCAGGGAGTCTTTAAAAGTGGCATTGCTGTCACAAATAATAAAACCATGAACAGCCAGGGTATCATCATCATTGCCGTCACCGACCGCGAATGATTTATGCGTACCCGGTACATGGGAGGTTGATCCCGGCAGGTAGTCAGGATTATCCGTGTCTGTCTGTCCCTTTGAAATGAGACTGATCAACGCGAAAAGAAAAGATAGAATTAGTTTATGTTTCAAGCATTGAATTTTAAGAGCACGTAATCCGTTGCCGCATCGAGTCCGGCAATGGTTCCGGTGGCCGGATCAAATATGCAGTTAGTAGGGCTTTGGCCGATGAGGGTATTAAAACTGGAAGTACCGATATAAGTGAATACCATTATTTTAGTTAAGCCTATTAAAGCGGTATTAGTATAGGTGCCGGATCCGTCTGTTTTAAACTCGAGCATCGCGTTGGCAGCTGATAAACCGCCACAGCAGAATATCCGCTTGAGATAGTTCTTCGTGCTTATGTGAGGTAAAGGAACTGACATCAGTGGTTATCACATCTTCTTGAGTTTGGGTACGGCATAAAGGATGGCAGCACCGGCACTTACCACTACTGTACCTGTGATCACCAAACCTTTAGCGGTTTTCCACCATTGTTTGCGTTGACCGGCCTGGTAAAGTTCATCACCGAAGGCATTGACGGAAGAGTAGATTGCATCCGCTTTGGCACGTGTTATGGATCCTGATTGCACTTCTGTTTCGAGGAAGTTATTCAGCTCACTGATCTTTTTAGCATCAGCTTTACTTTTATCCAGGTCCGGGCCAAAGATGAGGTATAAGGCAGCGGCAGCAACAGCGCCTACTACGATGGCGCCAACTACGATGGTGCCGAGTGTAATTGTAACCGGTTCACCTAAACCTTCAAATGGAGAGGAGATCCAGTTCCATACTGATTGGCCGGCACTTTTGATAGATGCTACCGTGTCCTTGACAAACTCCTTAGCCACGTTAGGAACATTGGCCAGCTTGATCAGCAAGCTGCCGTCACCGGCTTTGGATTTAATCTTCGCCTGCCTGGCAGCTACATTCAAGGCAACGGTTTGAAGCTGCTTGCTATAAGCATCGGTATTGATACCTTGTTCTTTTGCCGTGGCCACCAACGCTGTAACACGTGTGATAAGGGCAACTGTAGACGTATCTGAGTGCACAATATCATCAATCAGTTGTTGTGCCTTGGTTACTTTCTGCTGATCAGTCTCGCCAAAGCCATGAAGACCTTCAATATCCATAATGTGGAATTAAGTTAAATGAGGTTTATATACCCCCGAATGCAGACCCGGCTAAAGCGCTTAGTGTCCGCCTGCGCGTTACGGGAATTGTAACGACTGGGACTAAACATGGGTAAGGACCCAATGGTAAGGCTTTCCGGGTTTGCTGGGGGGAACCAACCTGAATATGTTTTAGCCGACTAACGCAAGCTGCCTAAGCCTTCGATCCTTTTTTTCAGATCGGCTTTTTTCTTCTTGGCAGCTACCTCGTCTTTCTTGACTTTGTCATTGTGCTTTTTGATGTCAGCTACCTTGGTGAGGTAGTTTTCCATCACTTTGACAGAGGCATTAGCTTTTGGCTTTTTCGGGTACTTTTTCGTTTTCGCCATTTTGTTAGGGGATTTAGTTAAAAAATAATTTAGTCGTTATAAGAATCGTTTCGCAAGCGATATCGCCTGTTTGCGTTTATCGTCATTTTGGAAGAGCTTAGATAGAAGCGCTATCTCGTCCGGTGTGGCAGTGCTGATGAACTGCTGCACCTGGATGGTTGTTTCTGCTTCATTGTCTTCATATGCGTGGCATTGTACTTTTAATTCGATAGGTACGATCTTCCGTTTAAATTGGATGTTCATGCTGCCTTCTTTTTGGATTTAGGTTTGGAGTATAGATATACCCCTCCGGCCACTAATATTAAAAAAGGAACACCTGCTTTAACAGCTAGTGGCATGCCGGATTCGACTATATTACCTGATTCGTCCACCGTAAATGTATTACCGGCTTCATCAGTGGTAGTATAGGTGCCATCGCTATTTTTATGTGCTATTGCTGTGGGGTCGGGTAATGTTTTGGCGGCTGTCTGGCCCGCTTGTATCCATTCTTCTGTTGTTTTTTCTGCACCTGCAGGTGGAGGCGTTTTCTTTTTTAGTTCGGCCATGATAGGTTTTAATGCTGCCATAATTGGACCGATGATAGCAGCTGCAGCAGCGCCTGCAGCAGCTAGCGGAGCAGCGCCTAAGCCTTGTAATTTCGATTTCTTTTTGAATAGTGGTTTCTTATGAGAGCTCATTTCTGCGATCCTTTTAAGGCGGGACCATTTGCCACCAAAACCTTCGAAGATCTTCTTGACTTTCTGGTATTTATTTTCTTCGATGGCTTTAGCTATACCGGTGGCCATACCGAGCAAGTTAATTTTGACAGCACTAAGAAAAAGGCCTCTGATAATAGCCATAGCAGGACTAAGTTTTGCCAGTACCTTACCTATTTTTTTAGCGTTGGATTTGATACGTTGCCTGCGTTCTTTCTTTGCTGCCTGGAGTGCTTTTTTGTCACCGGTGGCCTTGGCTGTTTTGATTTTAGCCTTGGTAGTCAGGCGTTTGTATTTATTACTGCCTGGCTTAGCTTTGGCCGCTTTTTTGGTCAGTTTGGCGGCACGTTTTTTCCGGAAGCGCTTTAATAATTTACCATCCAAACCAACACCGTTAAGCGTGTTATTTAAATCATCTGATAAGTAGTTGAAATAACCGGAGAGAGCATTGTATTCATCATCGGAAAGATCACCCCCTGAGGTGAGGATATCCCACACTGGTTTAGCTTGAAGCTTCTCCTCAGCTGTAAGTTCATCATAAGAGATCTCACCGGTGATCAGGTCATTGATCAGTTCGTCTTTATAGATGATCTGGCCGGTCGGAAAGATGTCCTCGATATAAGGAGATAGCTGCAGTAACAGACCGGCACTTTCATCTTCACCAACACCAATGATAGAGAGTATCACCTGGAGCTTGTGCATGTCCCGGAGCTGGGCTTCGGTTTTGTGTTGGATCTGTTCAACTATAGCCAGTTCTGACTTTAGTGATGTAACCAATTCCTGGGAACCCGGGTTGGAATCACCCAGGCTAAAACCGACATAAGGGCGAATGCCGAAGCTAAGGCCACTTAACTGGCTACTGTCAACCAGGAATGATTTAGTGACGCCAGGCGGTTCTTCATCATAGCTATTCATGACACCATCCATGGTCCAAATCTTGCTACTTGTTCCGGAAGGCACTACAACATAGATATGACTATAGTTAGGCTTGCGGTTGAAGGCTACAATCTTCAGTTGAAAAGGGATGTTGAGACAAAGTAAAATAGAGGCGATGAAAATTGAATAGTCGTCACAATCAACCCCATTACCGGAAGAAGTGTCCGCCCAGGTGCGTGCCGGTGTGCGTAATTGTTCCTTACCCGGTGCATCAAAATCATAGATGATATTGGTCTTGCACCAATGCCATATATTGAACAAAGTTTGATCCTTGGTGGAGGCTTGAAGATGGTTGGCCAAACGGCATACTTGCTTGTGATACTTCCGGATGTAATCTTTGATCACCACCAACGATTCATCGAGGCCACCGGAGCCATAGCTGACTACCTGCATGGATGCTTTATCGATCAGATGATCATAGCTGTGGAGGAACTGATAGGTTGGTTGCCGGCCGTTATAATCCAGTTCCTTCTTATTGGCGGAAAGGATCTCTTGGGCGGCTAGGCCAGGGTGAAAGTATATGTTTTTAAGTTTAGGCATCATATACCTCCTTAACCCGGTAACTTTTATCGGTACCGCTTTCTTCCTGCCATTGGTTGCATAATGTGCCGGTGATGCCCATGTATAGCGCTTCAGGAACGTCCTTATGGATAAGGCCATCCTGCTGCATCATTTGAAAGGTTTTTTTGACACTGCACACATCCGGACGCTGATCATAGACGGTGCATTCGTTGGTGATGTTATTTAGCTTGCTGCAGGAACCGTCCGTGCGGATTGGATAAGGGAAATCGACAAGGGCCTTATCAATTGCATTAAGTGCATTACCATGGAAGGCTTTGTTTTTAGCGGAGTCTATTGCATTACCTATCCTACGGCAGCATTCGCCACACGCTGAGCAATGAAAAAGTAGATTGGATGTTGAAGGACCGGAAAGAGAAGTTGTACTTAACGAACGTATTTGAGCCGCCCATTGACGGAGATCAGCTTTTTCCCTATCGTTAAGGTATCGAGTTTCTTCACCGATTTGGCTACCCAGGTGCGAAGAGATTTTCTTTCTGATGGAGTTAATCGAACCAAACGAAAGGAGGTACCTGCCTTGTGAGTTGCTGAGTTGGTAGAGTGTTTCATAACCGAGTTCGTTTGCTACAAATGTAACAATTTCCTCGCCAAATTTTGATAACAGGGATTTAACGGTATCATCTGTGATGGAGAGCTGTGCGCCTGTGCCGGTGATCTTATGGCTGGCTACGGCAAGAGCAATCGCAGCAATTACATGACCGCCATTATCTTCAATATAGTTGCGGAGGGATATTAAAGTAGATCCGGACGTGGCCACGTCATCGATGATGATATATTTGGCGTTTTGTTTCACAGGCCCTGAAAAGGCTACCGGGTGCATTAAGCGGTCTATAGCTTTGGCGCCAGTATGAAAAGCTTTTGAATCCTGGATAATATCCGTGCTATAAGCGGTATGGGAATAGTCAGAGATGACTTTGGCCATTGCCAATGGAATAGCATTACGTCCGGAAGCTTCAATAGCTAATACCGGAACCAGGATGGCATCTTTGGCCATGGTTATTTTATCAAGCTTTAGCAGATCAGTGGCCAGGGTTAATGCATTCGCCATGTTACCGCGTTTAGCAGCTTTGAAGTACTTATGGCGCTTAAGAGCCGCGATGCTGGTATGTGGCTTAATAACCAGTTCTTGAATAATGCTATGTAGACCTTGAATGTTCACAGATAATTGAATCTTATTTTCTACCCAATTTTGCAGCACCGACAACAGTGACAGTTGCTGCCGTTAAGCCAAGCAGATATTTCCACCAGTCTTTTTTGATTTTAGCAAGGGTGTTATCGATTTGCTTCGTTGTTTCTGAAGTATCGATTGTTATTGTAGGGTTGAGACCTTTGTCGAAGAAGTTTTTCACTTTATCGATTACAGGCCTGTTGGTGGTTTGTGAATTGTCGGTTACTTTGGCGGCTGCATTCTGTACGGTAGATTTGGCGCTTTTGCCTGTATTGACGATCTTCTTGACAAAGCTGAAGGCATTCTTCAGTTTGTCACCGAACTTACCAAGGCCTTCCAGTTCCGGAGGGGGTGAAGCAGATTGAACCACTTCACCGGATGCACTAATGTTAATATAAGGCATCAGCTCTAATAAGTTCTGCGCGTTGGCATTATCGCCTGAGTTTAATGCTTGTATCATTACAGCCAGTTTCCGGCCTTCAGCGACCTGATCTGCTGATGGATCAGCAATATTGACTAAGGCGTTTAATTGGCCTGTGAGCAGCTTTATGATGTATTTTTTGTTATTGATCATCTGAATGATTTTTAGGATGCTTCGGCCGGTTGTT
>Ga0102953_1000533_pt1 | contig 25967 bp, 20 predicted proteins | sample SalPon2A_C_D2_MG_FD_78509 | JGI IMG/M metagenome (GOLD analysis project Ga0102953, IMG submission 78509) | Soil microbial communities from South San Francisco under conditions of wetland restoration - Salt Pond MetaG R2A_C_D2_MG | ecosystem: Environmental > Terrestrial > Soil > Wetlands | place... | reverse complement strand
CGGGCCCGAGGAGGGACCGCTGTGCACCTGCGGCAAGCGCGGCTGCCTGGAGGCGCTGGTGGGCGATCCGGCGCTGGTGGCACAGGCTCGAGCCGCCGGCCTGCTCGCCGCCGGCGACGGCCCGGCCGAGCTGCTGGCCCGCGCCGAAGCCGGCGACGAGCGCACCCGCGCCATCTACGCGCGTGCCGGCGCCACGCTCGGACGTGCGGTCTCCGGGCTCGTCAACGTGCTCGCGCCGGAGCTGGTGCTGCTGAGCGGCGAGGGGACGCAGGCGTGGCCCTGGCTCGAACCCACCTTCGAACGGGAGCTTCGAGCGCACCTGTTTCCCGCGGCGGCGTCGGTCGGCATCGAGGTCGACCCCTGGGACGACGGTAAATGGGCCGTCGGCGCCGCCAGCCTCGTCCTCCGCGCCACCCTGACGGGGCCGCTCGAGGGCGCGGACAGCGACCTGGCCGGGGCGCGCCTGGTGGCGCCCGACCCCGGTCCCACGGGGGTGGTCGACTGAGGCACGCCGCAGGACACGACCCCACGCCGGGCCGCGCCCCGCCCGCCCGCACCACAGGACGCGCTCGAATCAGGCAAGGAGGCAATGACAGGATGCGCAGGAACCGAACGATCCTCATGACGCTGGCGGCGCTCGCGCTCGCCGCCTTCACGGCGGCGGCCGCCGCCCAGGGAAGCAAGACGACCGTCACCTTCTGGGACGCCTACAGCTCCGACGGCCCGGAGGTCAAGCAGCTCGAGACGGTGATCATCCCGGCCTTCGAGAAGGCCCACCCGGACATCACCGTCAAGGACGTGACGATCCCCTACGACAACCTGCACCAGAAGCTGATCACGGCCGTGGCCGGCGCGCAGCTGCCCGACCTGGTGCGCTCCGACATCATCTGGGTGCCCGAGCTCGCGAACCTCGGCGTGCTGGCCCCGCTCGACCAGGCCATGCCCGACTTCAAGACCTTCTCGAGCGACGTGTTCTCCGGCCCGCTGGCCACGAACTTCTGGAAAGGGCACTACTACGGGCTGCCGCTCGACACCAACACCCGCATCTGGGTGTACGACCCGGCGACGCTCAAGGCGCTCGGCCTGAGCGGCCCGCCGCAGACCTTCGCGCAGCTCCGGTCCATGTCCGCCACGGCCAAGGAGCAGGGCGTCGACCTCTACGCCGAGTCCGGCACGGGCGGCTGGAACATCCTGCCGTGGATCTGGTCCAACGGCGGTCGGCTCACCAACGACAGCTACACCAAGGCCACGGGCTACCTCAACGGGCCCAAGAGCGTGGCGGCGGTCCAGATGCTGGTCGACCTGTACAAGGCCGGCGAGATGCCCAACATCATCGTCAACGCCAACGGCGGCCTCGGCACCTACGACGGCATCAACCAGCACAAGTACGCGAGCATGCTGGACGGCCCCTGGGCGTTCGCCATCTTCAGCTCGTCCTACCCGAGCGCCACGCTGGCCGGCAGCCCGGTCCCGGCGGGGCCCGGCGGCAGCGTCAGCGTCGTCGGCGGCGAGGACATCGTGCTGACCCAGCAGTCCAGGCACAAGGAGGCGGCGCTGACGTTCCTGCGCTACATGCTCGGTACCTTCGCGCAACGGCAGATGGCCGAGGCCGGTCAGATGCCCGTGCTCAAGAGCTCCGAGGGCTGGCTGCCGACCATCCACCCGTACTACGCCACCTACCTCGAGCAGATCGCCACGGCGCGCCCACGCACTCCCACGCCCAAGTGGCCCCAGATCGACCAGGTGCTCACCAACGACATCGCCAAGGCCTTCCAGGGCAGCGAGACGGTGCAGCAGGCACTGGACGATGCTGCGCACCAGATCGACGGCCTCCTCCAGTAGCGGTTCGTCGGGGGCTCGCGTCGCGAGCCCCCGACGTCCCCTCTCCAGCCGCCGCCGGCGCGAGGTGCGCGACGCCTACCTGTTCCTGGCGCCCGGCTTCCTGCTGTTCGCGCTCACGATCCTCTATCCCATCGTGCGCGCCTTCCAGATCAGCCTCTTCCACTGGGCCATCGTGCCGGGCGCCGCCAGCGCCTTCGTCGGCCTGGCGAACTACGCCCACGCGCTGCACGATCCGGTCTTCTGGCGCGCGCTCGGCAACACCGGCTTCTACATGGCGATCACCGTGCCGACACAGATGGCGCTCGGCCTCGCGGCCGCGGTGCTGCTCGACGCCCGCATGCCGGCACGCGGCCTGTACCGCACGCTCTACTACCTGCCGGTCGTGACCAGCTGGGTGGTGGTATCGCTGGTGTTCCGCTATCTCTTCATCACCGACGGGGGCCTGGTGAACTGGGTCCTGCACGACAACCTGCATCTGATCTCGTACGACGTCAACTGGCTGGGCGCGCGCTGGACGGCCATGATCGTGCTGGGGATCCTCGGCACCTGGAAGGGCATCGGCTGGTCGATGGTGATCTTCCTCGCCGCGCTCCAGGGCGTGCCGCGGGTGCTGCACGAGGCCGCCGCCGTCGATGGCGCCAGGGCGTGGGCCCGCTTCCGCGCCGTCTCGCTGCCGGCCATCCGGCCGGTGGTCGCCTTCGTCACGGTGATCCTCGTGATCGGCGGCTTCAACGTGTTCATCTCGGTGTTCCTGGTCACGAACGGCGGGCCGTTCGACCAGACGCAGGTGCTGCTGACCTACATGTACCGGGAAGCCTTCTCGTTCCTCGACTTCGGCTACGGCTCCGCCATCTCGTTCATCTTGACGCTGATCGTCTTCGCGCTCGCCCTGGTGCAACTCCGGCTGTTCCGGCGACCGGCAGGGTCCGCCTGATGGTCGTCGGCAACCATCGCCGGCGTCGCGCCTTGCTCGGCGTCCGCATGCTGCTCCTGACCGCCGGCGTGGTGGTGATGCTGGTGCCGTTCGTCTACATGCTGGCGACGTCGTTCAAGCCGAACACCATGGTGCTCGAGATCCCGCTCCAGTTCTTCCCGCGCCACCCCACGGCCGCCAACTACGTGCAGGCCTGGACCTCGAACCAGTTCGGCCGCTTCTTCCTCAACTCGCTGATCGTAGCGGTCGCCACCACCACCGCCGCCGTGCTGCTCTCCGCGATGATGGCGTTCGCCTTCGCCCGCTTCCGCTTCCCGGGGCGCGGGCTGCTCTTCGGCCTGGTGCTGATCGCCCTGATGGTGCCGACGATGATGATGCTGATCCCCCAGTTCCTGCTGGCCAGGCACCTGCTGCTGCTCAACTCGCTGTGGGGGCTGATCGTCTTCTACACCGGCGGCAACCTCGCACTGAACACGTTCCTGTTGAGGAGCTTCTTCCAGGACATCCCGGTCGAGCTGGAGGAGGCGATGGTGGTGGACGGCGCCAGCTCGTGGACCCGCTTCTGGCGGCTGATCCTGCCGCTGTCCAGGCCCGGCCTCGCCACCGCCGGCATCTTCACCTTCCTGGCGAGCTGGGACGAGTTCACCTGGGCCCTCACCATCATCAACGACCCCGGCAAGTACACCCTGCCCATCGCCATCGCCCTGTTCCAGGGCCAGCATGCGACGAGCTGGGGCCTGGTGTTCGCCGCCTCGGCCATCGCCATCGCGCCGGTTCTGATCCTCTTCGCCATCTTCCAGCGGCAGTTCGTCGCCGGCATCGCCAGTGGAGCCGTGAAAGCATGAGCACCGTCCATCCAGTCCCTCTCGCCCGGCGCAGTCTCGCCGTGCTGCTGGAGGGCCAGTCACGAAGCGGCGCCTTCGTCGCCAGCCCCGCCTTCCCGGTCTACGGCTACGCCTGGCTGCGCGACGGCGCCTTCTGCGCGCACGCGCTCGACGTGGCGGGCGAGACGGGCGCGGCGCGGGCGTTCCACGGCTGGGTGGCCCGGACCGTCCAGGCTCACCGCGCCCTCTTCGAGGACGCCATCGCCCGCGTGGACGCCGGCGGGCCGGCGGCCGGAGGAGCGGAGCGCGTGCCGCCGCGCATGCCGCCGGCGCGCTACACGCTGGAGGGCACGCTCGAGCGGGGCGAAGGGGCGGCGGCCGCCTCCGGCGACGACGGCGGCGCCTCCCCGGACGAGCCCTGGCCCAACTTCCAGATCGACGGCTACGGCATGTGGTTGTGGGCGCTCGCCGAGCACCTGCACGGCGCGCCGCTGCCCGACGCGCTGCGGCCCGCGGTGTCGCTGGTCGCGCGCTATCTCGAGCGGGCATGGCCGCTGCGCTGCTTCGACTGCTGGGAGGAGTGGGGCGGCGGCGAGCACGCCTCCACCCTGGGGGCGGCGGCGGCCGGGCTGGACGCGGCCGCGGGCCTGCTCGGCGACGGCCGCTGGCAGCGGGCGGCGGACGGCGCGCGGGCGCGGCTGCTGGAGCGCTTCGCAGCCGGCGAGCGGCTGCGCCGCGGCGCCGAGGACGACCGCGTCGACGGCAGCATGCTGTGGCTGGGCGTCCCCTTCGGGGCGCTCGCGCCGCGAGACCCGCGCATGCGCGCCACGGTGGAGACCATCCGCACCGACCTGGCAGGCCCGGGAGGGGGCCTCTACCGCTACCGTGGCGACACCTACTACGGCGGCGGCCAGTGGCTGCTGCTCACCAGCTCGCTGGCGTGGCACGACGCCCAGACCGGCGCTCGCGAGGCGGCGATCGAGGCGCAAGCCTGGGTCCGCGCTCAGGCCACGCCGGACGGCAAGCTCCCGGAGCAGGTGACCCACCAGCCGCAGGACGCGGCCATGGTGGCGCCGTGGCAGGACCGCTGGGGGCCCGTCGCCACGCCGCTGCTGTGGTCCCACGCCATGTACCTGATCGCCGAAGCGGCGGTGCGCTGAATGGAGCTGCTGCCGACCAGGGCGACCTTCGCGCCGGGCGACGAGGTCGCCGTGGAGGTGCGGGGCGCCGGCGGAGCGCTGACGCTGGCGCTGTGGCACCTGGACGCGCAGATCGCCCGCATCGAGCTGGCGGCCGGCGACAGTCTGGCCCGCTTCGGCAACCTGCCCGCGGGCGGCTACGGCGTCGAGGCCGTGGCGGCGTCCGCCGGCGACGACGCGGCGGATCCCGCGGGCCGCGTCGCGGCCCGCACCGCGCTGGACGTGCTGCCCGACCCCCTGGCGCGCCCCCGCTACGGCTTCGTCTCCGACTACGCCCCCGGCCGCGACGTCGCCGGCGTCGCCGACCAGGCGCGGCGGCTGCACCTCAACGCCGTGCAGTTCTACGACTGGATGTACCGCCATGCCCGCCTGTTGCCCCCGGCGGGCGCCGCGAAGGAACCGGACCGCACCTTCGGCGACGCGCTCGGCCGCGAGGTCTCGCTCGGCAGCGTGCAGCGCCTGGTGGACGCCGTGCACGGCGCCGGCTCGCTCGCCTTCGGCTATGCCGCGGTGTACGCCGTGGGCCGGGAGGCGTGGCCGGAGTGGCGCGATCACGGCCTGTTCCACCCGGACGGCCGCCCCTGGACGCTCGGCCAGGACTTCCTCTGGAACGTCGACCCCACCAGCGAGCCGTGGCTCCGGCACTTCACCGCCGAGCTCCGCGCCAGCCGGGAGTCCGTCGGCTTCGCCGGCTTCCACCTCGACCAGTACGGGGCACCCAAGCGCGCCCTACGGGCAGACGGCAGCCGCGTCGACCTGGCCGCGGCGTTCCCCGCCCTGGTGGGCCGCGTGGCCGCCGAGGTGCCGGGCGCGAGGATCATCTTCAACAACGTCAACGACTTCCCCACCTGGTCGACGGCGGGCCCGCCGCAGGCGGCGACCTACATCGAGGTATGGCCCCCTCACACGCGCCTCGCGCACCTGGGCGGGCTGGTGGCCAGGGCGCGCGCGCTGGCCCCCGGGACGGCGCCCATCCTCGCCGCCTACCTGTCCGCCTACGAGGGCGACGAAGCCGCGGCGAGCGCGGCCGAACGACTGGCGCTGGCCACCGCCTGGTCCCACGGCGGCGGGGCGCTGCTGCACGGCGAGGCGGACGCCGTCCTCACCGAGGCGTACTACGTGCGCCACGCGCGGCTCGGCGCGGCGAGCCTCGACGCCACGCGGCGCAGCTACGACTTCGCGGTGCGCTACGGCGACCTCCTCTTCGACGCGAGCGCCATCGACGTGACCCGCACCGAGCTGGGCGGCGTCAACCAGGAGATCCGCGTCGAGGCGCCGGTGGACGTCGGCAGCGACGGCGACGCGGGGACGCTGTGGGTCCGGGCGCTACGGGGCGCGCGCGGGCTCGTGCTGCACCTCATCGACCTCTCCGGCCAGGACGACGATCGCTGGGACGCCGGCAAGCGCCCGCCGGCCGGCCTGAGCGGCGTCCACGTGCACGTGCAGCGCGACGGGCCTCGCCCCCCGCGCTTCCTCTTCGCCGATCCCGACGCCTCACCCGCCATGCGCGCCCTGCCGTCGCGCCCCGAAGGGGAGCACGACGTCGTGGAGCTGCCGCGGCTCGGCGCCTGGGCACTGCTGTGGGTGACGGACGGCGGCGCCTGACGCCGCGCACCGGCGAGGGCCGAACGTCTCTAGCCGGCAGCGCAGGCCGGGCCGTACCCTGGCGCTGCGCGGGCGACCCGTCGCCACGCGCGTTCACCCGAGCTCGGCATTCGGCTGACGGCACCACCCCCTGACCTGCCGCGGCGCTCCGCGCGTCCGGGGCTGCCTGCCGCCGGAAAGGACAGCCGTGGACGACGCTGAGACGATCCCCGCGACAGGGCTGCCGAGGCTCAACGAGCCCGCACCCGTGTTCACCGCCAACACCACCCAGGGCAGGCGCTCGCTCTCGGACTACGAGGGCACGTGGCTGGTGCTGTTCTCGCACCCGGCCGACTTCACGCCCGTGTGCACGACGGAGTTCCTCGCCTTCGCCCGAGCGTACCCGCAGTTCCGGGCCATCGGCGCGGACCTGCTGGGGCTCTCCATCGACAGCGTCTTCTCCCACCTGGCGTGGGTCAGGAACATCGAGGAAAAGTTCCAGGTCGTCATCCCGTTCCCCATCATCGACGACCTGTCGATGACCGTGGCGCACGCCTACGGCATGATCCAGCCCGGCGCCGGCAGCACTTCCACCGTGCGGGCGGTCTTCGTCATCGACCCCAACGCGGTGCTTCGGGCCATGATCTACTACCCGCAGACCAACGGCCGCTCCATCGCCGAGGTGTTGCGCCTGGTGCAGGCCCTGCAGGCCACCGACCGCCACGGCATCGCCACGCCGGAAGGCTGGCAGCCGGGCGAGAAGGTGATGGTGCCGCCGCCGGCGACCCAGGACGGCGTCACCGAACGCCTCCGGGAAGGGTACGAGTGCGCCGACTGGTACTTCTGCCGGAAGGAGCTGCCGGGGGCGCGGTGACGGGGCCGCGCGCACCTCGGCGCGCGGCACGGCAGCGCCACGACGCGCCGCATGAGCCGCTCGGCGCCTGACGCAGGGACCCCCCGCGACGAGCGCGGTCGACGGCCTGGCAGCGGTCATGCCGCTCCCCGTTGGCCGCGCCGTGTGAGGGCACGCAGACCGCGGCCTTTCAAGCCTGAGGGACTGTCGGCCGCGGTCCTTCCGAAGGCCGCACGCGTGGCTCCCGTCCCCCGTAGCGGGTGGCGCGCACCGCGCCCAGCGCCACGCTACTGAGGGCCAGCATGGCCAGGCCGCCCAGCACCGGGACGACCTCCAGGATCGCCGCGGCCAGCGCCAGCGCGAAGGCGCCGATGCCCATGCGCAACACCGGGCCCCACTCCTGCTGGAAGGCGCCGGACAGGTACTCGCCGACGGCGTCACCGAATGCCACCCAGCCGAACAGCACCGAGAGGTAGAGCAGCACACCCCCGAGCACCGCCAGCGGGATGCCGATCAGCGTCACCACCAGGACCGCCAGCAGCACCGTCGCCACGATCCCGGTGAGCATGCCGTCGATCCCCATGCGCACCGGATGCTGGACGACCGCGTCTCGAACGCGCGCGACGCGCCGGGGGATGAGGGTCATCATCAGCGCCGCCAGCAGGCCCACGACCAGGGCGCGGCCGACCAACGCGGCCGGGCTGCGCGGCACCGCGCCCCGCACGACCGCGCCGACCGGGCCATGCACGTAGCTGGGGAGATCGAAACGCACCGGGCCGTGCGAGCCCTCGGTCAGCCGCCCGGAGACTACCGCCGCGGGCGCACGCTCGAAGGCGGCGTAATCGGTGGTGAGGTCGCCGGCGATCGCGGCGCGGTCGCCGAGGCGCAGCGAGCCGCCATAGGCGCGCACGTCACCCGTGACCATGCCGTCGACGACCGTGCTGCCACCCACCGCGACCAGTTGCCCGTCCAGCGTCGCGCCGGGCGCGATGATCACCGACGCGCCGACCGCATTCAGGTCGCCGCGCACGGTCGTGCCGGTCGCTACCGTGTAGCTTCCCCCGACGATCAAGCCGGGTGCGGTCACCGTGGCCGCGCCGGCCGGCCCGTTCTCGGCGACGGCAGTCGCCACGACCAGCAGAGCGGCAACCAACCACGCCGCGCGCCGCGGCACTTCAGGCCGCACGCGCTGCACCCCGAAGGACGAGAACGCTGCCATGATCGCACCCCTCCCGCTGGCGGCCCGGCGCCCGCCGTATCGACTCTGGATACCCGCTGCGGCCTGGCCCGGGGGTCCGCCGCTCTCCGACCGCGCCTGTGGGCCGAAGTCCGACCACCCCGGCGCTACCCCGATAATGCGGGCATGGAGCGGCTCGCATGCGCCGAGTTCCTGAGTTGGGCGATGCCACGGCTGGGCCTACGATGGGCCGGATTCCGCAGGATGCGCGGCCAGGTCTGTAAGCGCGTGCGACAGCGCCTGCGAGCGCTGCGGATCGAGGGCCTAGCGGCATACGTCGCGTACCTCGGCGGGCACCCCGCGGAATGGCGCGTTCTGGATGGCCTCTGCCGAGTGACCGTCTCGCGCTTCTACCGCGACCGCGAGGTCTTCGACGCCCTGAGCCGGCGACACCTGCCCGCGCTCCTCGCGAGCTGCGCGGGGTCGCCGCTACGCATGTGGAGCGTCGGATGCGCGTCCGGCGAGGAGCCGTACAGCCTGGCTATGATCGCCGGCATACGCCTACGCCGGCGCTTCCCGAGTCAGGAAGTGAGCATCGTGGGAACGGACGTCGACGCGCACTTGCTAGAGCGCGCCCAACGGGCCTGCTATCGCGAAAGCAGCCTCCGTGAGCTGCCCCGCGACCTGCTCGAGCAGGGCTTCCGGCGGATCGGCGCAGAGCGCTGCCTCCGCGCCGAGTACCGGCACGGCGTGGAGTTCCTCCTTCAGGACGTCCGTCGGGACGCGCCGCCCGGGCGATTCGGGCTCGTGCTCTGCCGGAACCTCGCCTTCACCTACTACGCGGAGGACCGGCAACGCCTCGTGCTGCCGCGCCTCACGGAACGCCTCGAACCAGGCGGCCTGCTCGTGATCGGCCGCGGCGAACGCCTGCCGCCAGGCGATCACGGCCTGGAGCCGCTCTCAGGCGAGACGGGGATCTTCAGGTCCGTCCGCAGCATCCCGAGGTGAACTCCGGGCTGCGGCCTCGAACAGACCGGGAACGCGCGTGCCGCAGCCGCGGCAGTGGCCCTGCGCGTCGAGACCGCTCGGGTCCGAGCGGTAACCCCACCTCCGCACGACCGGCCGGCCGCAACCCGGACAATAGGTGGCCTCGCCCGCCGGATCCAGGACGTTCCCCACGTACACGTACCGGAGGCCGGCAGCGCGTCCCTGCCTCCGGGCCCGCCGCAGCGTCGCGGCAGCCGTCGGAGGCGTATCCAGCATGCGGTAGGCGGGGCGGAACGCCGTGAAGTGAAGGGGCACATCCGGCCCGAGGTGCTCCGCGAACCACGCCACCAGCCTATCCACGTCCGGCACCGCATCGTTGTGGCCGGGGATCAGCAGGTTCGTCACCTCGAACCACACGCGGGCCCCATCCCGCAACCAACACAGCGTCTCCAGCACGGGGCCGATGTCCCCCAGGCACAGCCGCCTGTAGAACTCCGGGGCCATCGCCTTCAAATCGACGTTCGCCGCATCCATCGCGCCGAAGAACGCCTCCCGCGCACGACCCACGATGCTGCCGGCGGTCACCGCCACACTCAACAACCCGCGCTCACGCGCCGCACACGCACAATCGATGGCATACTCCGCGAACACGACAGGATCGTTATACGTGAACGCCACCCCCACACACCCACTACGCTCGGCAACCTCAGCGACCACCTCCGGCGAGGCCTCGACCCCGAGAGCCCGCTCATCGCGCCCCCGCGACAACCCCCAATTCTGACAATAACGGCAGCCGAGGTTACAACCGATGGTGCCGAACGAGAGCAACCTCCCCCCCGGAAACACGTGGAACAACGGCTTCTTCTCGACCGGATCGATGACCAAGCCCGAACTCCGCCCGTACGCACGAAGCTCCATGCCGCCACCCCCCGCAGCGCGAACGAAGCAGAAACCACGTTGCCCAGGCCTCAACCGGCACCCGCGCGGACACACCTCGCACGCCACGCGACCGTCCGGCACACGATGCCACCACTCGGCCCGCACCACCCCCGGCCCCAGCAGCTCCCGCACCACCGCACCCCCTCTCCGACCGGTCCTTCTCCGCGTCCATCATGGTGCCCGGGCGCCGGCCTCGGGTCGGAGGAAGAGCTATTGCGAACCGCTTCGGCTCGGGCGGGTGACGGGCCGTCGAGCGGGTAGGGGGTGGGGTCCGGGGCCGGTCCGGTGGTCCATGCTCACGCGGCGCGCCCGCAGCAGTGCTTGTACTTCTTGCCGCTGCCGCAGGGGCACGGGTCGTTGCGTCCCACGGCCCGGTCGCCCTCCGCCACGGCGGCCTGGCGGGGGGCGGCGCCCCGACCGGGGCGAGGCATGCCCGCCTCCACCCACGCCATGACGTTGGCGGGCGCGCGCCCGGCGCGCAGCTCGCCCGCCATCACCTCCATGCCGGCGGTGCTGTGCCGGAAGAAGGCATAGTACCCCTGGCACAGCGCGTTCAAGCCGGGCTCGCCGTCCGCGGTGGCGGCCACCCGGTCCTTGGGGCAGCCCCCGTGGCACAGCCAGCGCACGTCGCACGCCAGGCACTGCGCCGGCAGGGTGTCGCGCTTCGCCGCCCCGAACGCGCGCTGGGCGTCGCTCGCCACCATGTCGGCCAGCGGCAGCTCCTCGAGGTTGCCGAGCAGGAAGTCCGGCTCCACGAAGTGGTCGCAGCTGTACACGTCGCCGGTGTGCTCGAGCGCCAGGGCGTTGCCGCAGGTCTCCTCGAAGACGCACAGCCCGCCCGGCTCGCCGACGTACTTCGCCAGGGTGACGTCGAAGAGCTGCACGTACACGGTGCCCACGTCACGCGCCAGCCAGGCGTCGTAGATGGCGTTCATGAAGCGTCCGTAGGCGCGGCCGCTCACCGAGCGCTCGGTCAGCGCGGTGCCCTGCTGGTAGCCGGTGGCGTTGTCGCGCTCCACGATGGGGATGAACTGCAGGAAGCGCGCCCCCACCTCGTCGCGAAGGAAGCGGTAGACGCGGAGGGGGTGGCCGGCATTGGCCCGGTGCACCGTGGTGAGCACGTTGAACGGCACGGCGTGACGCTTGAGCACCGCCAGCCCCGCCATCACCCGGTCGAAGCTGCCCTCGCCGCCCTTGTCGACGCGGTAGGCGTCGTGGAGGTCCCTGGGGCCGTCGATGCTGATCCCCACCAGGACGTCGTGCCTCTTGAGGAAAGCGCCCCAGGCGTCGTCCAGGCGCGTGCCGTTGGTCTGGATGGCGTTGTGGATCCGCATGCCGGGACGGCGGTAGCGGCGCTGGAGCGCGAACGCCTGCTCGAAGAAGTCGATGCCCATCAGCGTCGGCTCGCCGCCCTGCCACGCGAAGGTCACCTCGGGCACGCGCTGGGCTTCGATCAGCTGGCGCACGTACGCTTCCAGGGTCGTGTCCGACATGCGGAAGTCGGAGCCCGGGTAGAGCGCCTCCTTGCTCAGGAAGTAGCAATACGAGCAATCCAGGTTGCAGATGGCTCCCCTGGGCTTGGCCATGAGGTGGAAGCTCGCCGGTGCTTGCGGCATGACCCTCAGCCTAGCGCCGCGGCCCCGCACACGCCAACGGCGAAGCCCGGCCGCGGGCGGCCGGCGCGCGCCGGGACGGGGATCGGCTCCGATGTGCAACCGTCACATACTTAGGCAAGCCGTTTGCTTAACGTGACCGCCTAAGTCGTACCGCGACCTTCTCATCCGTGCAGCAGGCGCGACCAGGGGGCGATCAGGCGATGCAGACGCCGACAGGGCGAGACGTCGGGCTCGCGAACAAGCAACGGGTCTTCAACGAGTTGCGGCGGCAGCTCCGGGCCTCGGCGGACGCGCTCGCGCGCTCCACCGGCCTCAGCCATCCGACGGTGCAGAAGTGGCTGGCGGAGCTCGAGACCGAGGGGTACGCGCGCCAGGCCGGCGTGGGCGACTCCACGGGCGGCCGCCCGCCCGCCATCCACGAGTTCGTCGCGAGCCGCGACTACGTGGCCGGCCTGGCCGTGGAGATCCCGAACGTGAGCGCGGCCGTCATGGACCTCACGGGTCAGATGCGGGCCTTCGCCTCCGGCGTCATCCCCACCGACCTGGACACGGACGCCACCCTGTCGCGGCTCTACGCCATGCTCGACGACGTCGTCCGGCGGGGGCTGCCGGCCGGCCGCCGGCCGGCCGCGCTGGCGGTCGCGCTGACGGGCTTCCTCGACTACCGCCTCGGCCTCTCGCTCGCCACCCCGCGCATGCCGCGCTGGCAGCGGGTGCAGGTGCGCCGGCTGTTCGAGAGTCGCTACGCCGCGCCGGTCACGCTGACCACGCACATCGACACCCTCACGGTGGCCGAGATGGCCATCGGCGAGGCCAGGCACCTCACGGACTTCCTGTTCTTCGACGTCGGCTGGGGCGTGGGGACCCGCGTCGTGCACGCCGGTGAGCTGGTGGTCAGCGCGTTCGGCAACTCCGGCCTCATCGGCCACACCACGGTCGTGCCCGACGGCCGCCGCTGCGTCTGCGGGAACTTCGGCTGCCTGGAGGAGTACGCCTCGGGGCGCGCCCTGGCGGCCGTGGCGGCCGCGCTGGGGCTGATCGAGCGGCCGGGAGCCGCCGAGCTGCCCGCGGTGGCCCGCCTGCTCCTGGGGCCGGGCGCACGCTACCTGCACGAGCCGCCCGTGGCGCAGCTGGTGAAGTTCATGGCCATCGGCATCGCCAACGCGGTGAACATCCACGACATCCCCGAGGTGGTGCTGGGCGGGTACCTGGGCGAGCTGGGCCCGGAGGCCCGCGCCGACCTGGAGGCGCAGGTCCGGCCGCGGCTCCAACCCACGCTGCGAGCCCACTTCCGGCTCACCTACTCCCGCCTGGCGCGGGCCGAAGGCAGCGCCTACGGCGCCGGGGTGACGGCCTTGCGGTCGATGCTGCCGGGCCTGGAGCCGGTGGCCGTGACGGCGGAGCCCCCGGTGCCCATGGACGGGAACGGAGGTGGCGAGCATGAGGCCGTCGTGGCGTCCTGAGGGTGCGACCCTAGCGGAGACGCTTCGCGGGCCCGTGGCGCCCGTCGCCGACGCGGGGCCCAACGTGCTGCTGGTCACGGCCGCCCAGCTGCGCTTCGACTGCGTCGGGGCGCTGGGTAATCCCGTCATCCGGACCCCCAGCCTGGACGCCCTGGCGGCCGGCGGCATCGTCTTCCGCAACGCCTACACCGCCTCCACCGACGGCGCGGCCGCACGGCGCTCGCTGCTGAGCGGCATCGCGCCCAGCGCCGCCGCCGGCAGGGGCATGGAGCCCGCCGGCCTGCTGCGCGGCTTCCATGAGCGCGGCTACCGTACCGCGGCCATCGGCGACGTGCCGCTGTCCCGCGGCGGCTGCGACGGCGCCGTCGATACGCTGCACACCGTCCGGCGCGACGTCCCGGGCCGGGAGCCGGACGACTACCATGACGGCTTCCTGGCCGAGCACGGGCTCGGACGCGGCAGCGGACACGACAGCGCCGGCGAGGAGGGGTGGGCGGCACCGCTCACCGAGGGGCCGGACGACGGCCGCGCCGGCCCCGCGGCGCAGCCCCGCCGCCTCTCCGACGACCTCTCGCACACCGCCTGGATCGCGGACCGCGCCATCGGCTGGCTGGCCTCGCACGACCCTGCCCTGCCGTTCTTCGCCTGGACCTCGTTCCTCGAGCCGCACGACCCGTACGCCCCGCCCGCGCCGTACGCGGAGGCGTACCAGCCGGACGCCATCCCGCTGCCTCCGGGCGGCTCGCGCTGGCGCTCCAAGCCGCTGCTGACGGTGCCGCGCGACGCCAGGCTGGGCGGCGACGCCTCGCCCTGCGCCCGCGAGGGGCCGCTGCGCCGGGCCGCGGCGCTCTACTACGGGCTGGTCAGCCATCTCGACCATCACGTCGGCCGCATCCTGTCGGCCCTGGAGCGGCTGGGGCTGCGCGACCGCACCATCGTGATCGTCACCTCCGATCACGGTGACTACCTAGGCCAGTACGGCCTGTGCGCCACCCGCCCCAACGTCCCCTACGACGCGCTGGCGCGCGTGCCGCTCATCGTGGGGCTCCCGGCGGGGACCCCCGGCGAGCGCGGGGCGTCGTGCGCCGCGCTCGTCTCGACCATGGACATCCTCCCCACGCTGGCCGGGATGGCAGGCGTCGACGCACCGCGGGGCGCGCAGGGACGGGACGTCCGGGGCGTGCTGCGGGACCCGGGAACCTCGCGGAATCAGCCGGTGTTCGTCGAGACCGGCGCCTTCCGCGCGGTGCGCAGCGAACGCTACAAGTACGTGTACTCCGGCCGCTGGTCGGAGGGCGAGCTCTACGACGTGCTGGCCGACCCTTTCGAGATGAGCGACCTGTCGGACGAGCTGCCGGAGGTGGTCCGGGACCATCGCGGGCTGCTGCTCGACTGGGCCATCGCCTGCGGCATGGAGGGGGGAACGGAGATGGGGTGAAGCCGAACGCGCGCCGGTCATCGCCGGCGGCGCGACGTCCCGGGCCCGCCCGCTCCGCGCCCTCACGCCCTCACGCTGATGCCCGCAGCCCGGCAACGGCGCGGGTTGACTTCCTCAATCCATTTAGCTAAAGTGCCGTCTAAAGCTCGCTAGGGGGTCGCAGCGGTCGATGTGGAAGGGCCGTCGGAGGCACGCGGATGCGCAAGCCGGTCGGGCGGGCCATCGGGCTCGCCAACAAACAGCTCGTCTTCAACGAGCTCCGCAGGCTGGGGCGCGCCTCCGCGGACAGCCTGGTGCGCAGCACCGGGCTCAGCCTGCCGACCGTGCAGAAGTGGCTGGCGCAGCTGGAGAAGGAAGGCTACGCGCGGCAGAGCGGCCTGGGCGCGTCGACGGGCGGCCGGCCGCCGCTGATGTTCGAGTTCGACGCCACCCGCGACTACGTGCTGGGCCTGGCCGTGGAGATCCCCAACGTCAGCGCCGCCCTCATGGACCTCTCGGGGAAGCTCCACGCCTCGACCTCCCGGACGATCCCGACGGACCTCGCGCCCGACGCCACGCTGGCGCTGCTCTACGCCATGGTCGACGACCTCGTCGGGGAGCAGCTGCCCGCGGGCAAGCGGCCCGCCGGCATGGGCGTGGCGTTCTCCGGCTTCCTGGACTTCCAGGCGGGCCTCTCGCTCGCCACCCCGCGCATGCCGCAGTGGACGGACGTGCCGGTCAAGGCGCGGTTCGAGGAGCGTTACGCGATGCCGGTCGCGCTCACCGGCCACATCGACGCCCTCACGGTGGCGGAGATGACCGTCGGGGTGGCGGCCGGCGGCACCGACTTCCTCTTCTTCGACGTCGGCTGGGGCGTCGGCACGCGCGTCGTGCACGACGGGAACCTGGTGGTCAGCACGTTCGGCAACTCCGGCCTGATCGGGCACACCACGGTGGTCCCGCACGGGCGGGCGTGCCTCTGCGGCAACCAGGGCTGCCTCGAGGAGTACGCCTCCGGTCGCGCCCTGCTGCGCATCGCCGGGGAGCTGGGCGCCTCCGAGCGGGCCGATGCCGCCAGCGTCCCCGAGCTGGCGGCGATGCTGCTGGGCGACGGCGCGGCGGAGCTGCAGCAGCGGCCGCCGCTGGCGGAGTTCCTGGACTTCCTGGTGCTGGGCATCTCCAACGCCATCAACATCTTCGATCTCCCCGAGGTGGTCCTGGGAGGGTACCTGGCAGCCGCGGGCAGCCGGGTGCGGACGCTGCTCGGGGCGGAGGTGCCCCGGCGCCTGCAGCCGACGCTGCGGTCCCACCTCCACCTGATGTTCTCCAGCGTGCCCCGGAGCGTGGGCAGCGCCTACGGCGCCGCCGTCACCGCCCTCCGGCACGCCTTCCCGGACATCGCACCCGTCGCCGTGCAGCCGGAACCCCTCGCCACCGGCTCCGGAAGGGAGGCTGGATAGCAGACGCGTTCGCGACATCGTGACGGGGACGTCGACCCCGTCCGCGTGCCAAGCACCCGTGAATCGGAGGGAACCGTGAACCAGAACCACCGGACGCAAGCCGGACCGCGCTTCAGGCGCTGGGGCATCGCCCTGCTGCTGACCGCCGCCGTGTGCGGCGTGGCCTCGGCCCAATCGCAGCCACCCATCACCATCCTGATCAACACCTCGCCCTGGCTGCCGAGCTTCAAGTCGTTGGTGAGCCAGTACGAGAAGGAGACCGGGAACAAGGTCAACCTCAACGTCGTCCCGTTCTCGGCGATGATCCAGAAGTCGCTGAACGCCGTCTCCTCGAAGACCAGCGAGTACGACATCCTCAACCTCAACGAGCAGTGGTACTCGCAGTTCTACTCCGGCGGGCTGGTCACGCCGATCAAGGACATCGACCCGTCCTACACGCTGCCGAAGCAGGTCATCGAGTACGCCTACGCAGACCGCTGGGACCCCAAGGTGGGCGCCTCCACCAAGAACGGCGAGGTCTACGGCTTCCCCATCAACGGCAACATCCAGCTCCTCTTCTACCGCAAGGACCTGTTCGCCAAGCACAACCTGCAGCCGCCGAAGACCTGGGCCGACGTCGAGAAGGACGCCAAGATCCTGAACGACCCGCCCAACGTCTACGGCTTCGTGACGCGCACCTCACCGCCGAACTACAACTTCCAGGCGTGGCTGCACAGCTACGGCGGCACCATCATCAGTCTCGACCAGAGCACCGGCACGTGGTCGGTGAACATCGACAACGCCGCGGCGCACCAGGCGCTGGACGAGTGGCTCAAGCTCACCTGGAGCTACAGCCCGCCCAACTACGCCAACATGGGCCAGAGCGACGAGATCTCGCTGATGGCGAGCGGGCACCTGGCGATGTTCATCGTCGCGTCCGCGGCCGAGAGCAACTTCACGAACCCCAACACCTCCAGCGTGGTGGGCAAGATCGGCGCGGCCGTCACGCCCGGCCCCACGGCCGACGCGCGCGCCCCCACCTCCGGGATCTGGGTCATGGGCATCCCCCACAACCTGCCCAAGGCCAAGCAGCTGGCCGCCGCCAAGTTCCTCGAGTGGGCCATGACCAAGCCCGCCGAGCTGGCGTACGCCAAGGCCGGCGGGGTGCCCGTGCGGCAGGACGTCTACGAGGAGCTCGCCAAGGATCCCAAGTACGGCTGGTGGATGCAGGCCGTGGCCGACAGCACCCCGTACATCAAGGCGCAGGTGCGCATCAAGGAGACGCCGCAGATCCTCAGCGTCATCGACCGCGTGCTCGGTCAGGCGGTCATCAAGAAGATGACGGCCGATCAGGCCCTCAAGCAGGCGGCGACCGAGATCCACCAGATCATGGTCAAGGGCGGCTACAAGATGGCGCCCCTCAGCAGCCAGTAACCTCGTGCCGCGTGGGAGCCGCCCGAGGGCGGCTCCCACGCCCCCATCCCGCCCGGCGGGGGCAGGAGCGACGTGAGCGAGACGACACCGGTGACGCGCAAGGCGAAGAGGCCGGCGACGACAGGGCCGCGCGGCGTCCGCTGGCTCCTGGACGCGGGCTTCAAGTACTGGGCGCTGGCACCCGCCCTGGCCATCCTGGCCCTGCTCACGCTGTACCCCGCGGTACAGCTCATCCGGATGAGCTTCTCGAGCGTGGGCTACGCCGGCGGCCACATCGCCTGGAGCCCGGTGGGGCTCGCCAACTTCACGCAGATCCTGGGGGACGCCACCGCCATGGTGGCCTTCCGCAACACCCTGGTCTTCGTGGCCATCACCGTCGCCTGTGAGACCCTGCTCGGGCTGGCGCTGGCGCTGGCGGTGAGCGAGTCGCGCCGCCTGTCCGGCTTCTACCGCACCGTGCTGATGCTGCCGGTGCTCATCCCGCCGATCGGCATCGGCGCGATGTGGCTGATGATGTATGACTTCAACTACGGCTTCATCGACAAGGTGCTGAGCGCGCTCCACCTCACGCCGCAGCCCTGGCTGGCGACCACGCGGCTCGCCTTCCCGTCCATCCTGGTGGTCGACATCTGGCACTGGACCAGCTTCCTCTTCCTCATCATCCTGGCGGGGCTGGAGTCGCTGCCGCAGGACATCAACGAGGCCGCCCAGATCGACGGCGCCAGCCACTTCCAGCGGCTGTGGCACGTGACGCTGCCGCTGTTGCGCCCCACCATCACGGTGGCGGCGATGCTGCGCACCATCTTCGCGTTCAAGATCTTCGACGAGATCTATCTCCTGACCAACGGCGGGCCCGGGGACAGCACCCAGGTCATCACGCCGTACATCCAGCAGGTGTTCTTCATCCAGGGCAGGATGGGCTACGCGGCCGCGCTCGCGGTCGTGACCGCCCTGCTCATCACCATCTTCGTCATCGTCTACCAGCGCGTCGACGCGGCGCTGTCCGGGCAGGGGTGAGACGACGATGCGCCGCAGCCTGACGCCCTACGGCCTGCTCCGAACGGTCCTGATCGTGGTGGCCGTGATCGCCACCCTGCTCCCGGTCCTGGTCACGCTGGTGACCTCGTTCAAGATCCCCCGGTCGATCATCGCCGGCACCTGGTTCTCCACGCCGACCCTCCAGAACTACGCGGCGCTGTTCACGGGCTCGGGCAACTTCCTGCGCCTGACCGGCAACAGCCTCATCGCCAGCCTCGGCAGCACGCTCATCATCATCGTGGTGGCCTCGCTGGCCGCCTACAGCCTGACGCGCTTCCGCTGGCCGAGGGCCTGGACCGTCACCGTCATCGCGCTGCTGCTGTTCGTCCAGATGCTGCCGCCCATCGTGTTCGTGGGGCCCTTCTATCTGATCTCCCGCAACCTCGGCATCTACGACACCCCGCTGGCGCTGATCATGGCCTACATGGTGCTCAACCTGCCGCTCGCCGTCTTCATCCTGCGCAACTTCTTCGCCGACGTGCCGCGCGAGCTGGAGGACGCCGCCGCCGTCGACGGCGCCACCCGGCTCGGCACCTTCACGCGCATCGTGCTGCCCATCACCACCCCGGGCATCGCCGCGACCGGTATCCTGACCTTCATCTTCGCCTGGAACGACTTCCTCTTCGCCCTCAGCCTGACCACCACGCCCAGGGGGATGACCATCCCGGTCGGCGTGGCCAACTTCGCGCAGAACTACCAGATCCTCTACGGCAACCTGACGGCATCGGCGATCTACGCGGCCGTGCCCGCCATCGTGCTGGTGGTCTTCGCCCAGCGCTACATCACCAAGGGTCTGGCGCTCGGGGCGGTCAAGGGCTGAGCGCGGATGGCGCCTGCCTCCCCCACCCGGCCGAACGTGCTGTTCGTGCTCACCGACGAGCAGAAGGCCTCCACCCTGGGCCTCTACGGTGACCCCGTGCTGCGCACCCCGGCCCTGGCGCGGCTGGCGGCCGAAGGCACGCTGGTGGAGAGCGCCTTCACGCCCTGCCCGCTGTGCGTTCCCTCCCGGGGCACGCTGCTGAGCGGCCGCTACCCGCGCCACCACGGCCTGTGGTTCAACGACCAGCGGCTCGCGGGCGAGGTCGAGACCTGGTTCGATGTGTTGAGCGGCGACGGCTACCGCCTCGGGCTGTTCGGCAAGAACCACTGCCTGGCGGAGCCGGCGCTGGAGCGGCTGTTCGACGCGCGCTTCGAGGCCGGCCACGAAGGCTTCCGGCCGGAACCCGAGGACGGCGAGCGGGCCGCGGTCAACGCCTGGCTGCGCCGGCCGGAGCTGCTGCGCGCGCCGTGGGCGGCGGAGGCGGCGCCCTTCCCGGCAGCGCGCATGCCGACGCACGTCATCACCGACCGGGCGCTCGCGTTCATGCAGGCCACCGAGGGACCCTTCTGCGTGTGGCTGTCCTACCCGGACCCGCACACGCCGCTGCAGTGCCCGGAGCCCTACGCCGGCCTGGTGCCGCCGGCCGAGATCGCGGTGCCGCCGTTCGACGAGGCCCTGGCGGCCTCGAAGCCGGAGCGCCAGCGCGTCGCGCGGCGCATGTTCGGCTCTGACGGGGTGACCCCGGAGCAGATCCGCCGCTGCCTCGCCAGCTACTACGGCATGCAGCGCTTCATCGACGACGAGCTCGGGCGCGTGCTGGCGTACCTGGACCGCTCCGGGCGCGCCGCGGACACCCTGGTCGTGTTCACCTCGGACCACGGCGACTACATGGGCGAGCACCGGCTGGTGCGCAAGTCGCTGGCGTTCTACGACGCCCTGGTGCGGGTGCCGCTGGTGCTGCGCCTGCCGGGGCGTCTGCCGGCCGGCAAGCGCCACACCGAGCCGTTCTCGCTGGTGGACCTGGCGCCGACGCTGCTCGAGCTGCTGGGAAGGCGCCCGCTGACGGGCGCCGACGGCCGCGAGCGGACGGCGGAGCTGCGCGGCGGCGCCGGTGGGGTCGGCGATGCCGGCGCGGCTCCGGCCGGCGGCGCGGCCACGGCCGGCGCGGCCGCGCCCGCCTGCGTCTTCGGCGAAGCCGGCCTGCCCGGCGCGCCCCCGTCCCTCGAGGCGCTGACGGACGTCCCGTCCGGTCCCCTGGACGGGCGCTTCGCGCCCTGGGGCTCGCGCCGCGAGGCCTGGACCGGCCGCGGCTGGATGGTGCGCACGAAGGACCACAAGCTCGTGCTGTACGACACTGGAGAAGGTGAGCTCTATGACCTGGTCGACGACCCCGGCGAACTCCACAACCGCTACGGTGACCCCGGCCTGGCGGACACGCAGGCGGCCCTCGCCTCGCGCCTGCACGCCTGGCGCGACGGGCAGCCGGCCTAGGCGGCAGCCGTGAGCGCGGCGGCGGGCGAGAGGCCCAACCTCCTGGTCGTGATGGCCGACCAGCTTCGCAGGCAGGCGCTGGGCGTCTATGGCGACATGGACGTGGCCACGCCCAACATCGACGCGCTGGCGGCGCGCGGCGTGCGCTTCGACAACGCCTGCGCCACCTCGCCCATCTGCGTCCCCTTCCGCTTCACCTTCATGACGGGCGCGCCGGCGCACACGCGGCAGGTGGCGGCGATCGAGTGGCGCATGTCCCCGGCGGAGCACACCCTGGCGGACGCCTTCGGCGAGGCCGGCTACCAGACCGTGTACGTCGGCAAGTGGCACCTGTCGGGCGGACACGGTGGCGCCCCCTGGGCCTCGCGCCCGCTGGTGAACCGCACGCCCATCCCGCGGGCGTACCGCGGCGGCTGGGAGGTGTGGCGGGGGTTCGAGCTCCGCAACGACCCCTTCGACACCTGGTACTTCGCCGACGACGACCCCGAGCCGGTCCGCCTGGAGGGGTACCAGACCGACGCGCTCACCGACCTGACCATGGAGGCGCTGCGCACCGGGCGCGACCGCGAGCGGCCCTTCTTCTGCGTGCTGTCCGTCGAGCCGCCCCATCCGCCCTTCGTCGTGCCGGAGGCCGACCGCCGGCGCTGGGAGACGCGGCCGATCACGCTGCCGGGGAACTTCGCCGCGCGCGACGCGGCCGGCGAGTCGCAGCTGCTGCACGAGCGGCGCATGTACTACGCCGCCGTCGAGAACCTCGACGCCAACGTGGGCCGGCTCATGCGCTTCCTCGACGAGGAGGGCCTGTCGGAGTCGACGGTGGTGGTGTTCCTCTCCGACCACGGCGAGCTCGGCGGCAGCCACGGCCTGCGCGAGAAGCAGTACCCGTTCGAGGAGTCGGTCGGCATCCCGCTGATCGTGGCCGACCCCCGCCGGCCCGAGCGGCACGGAGCCGTCGCGGCGGCGCCCGCCTGCACCGAGGACCTCTTCCCCACCCTGCTGGGCCTGGCCGGCGTGGGGCCGGACGGGCGACGGAACGCGGGCCCGCGCGGGCCGCACGCCGTGGGCGTGGACCTGGCACCGCTGATCGCCGGCGAGCGGGACGACCTGGACCGCGATGCCGTCGCGCTCGAGTTCTCGACCGAGCTGCGGGCCGGCCAGCCGTTCTTCCACGGCGGCTGGCGCGCCCTGCGGGGACGCCGCTACAAGTACGCGCTCATCCAGGACGCCGACGGCGTGCGCCCATGGTTCCTGTTCGACCTGCAGGAAGACCCGGGGGAGACCCGGAACCTGCTCAACGACCCCGCCCATAGCGCCACCTGTCGCGCCATGCACGAGACGCTCGTGCGCTGGCTGGAGGAGACCGACGACACCGCCTTCGTCACGCAGCTGAGGGGAGGCGCCGGATGAGCGATCCCGCGGCGTACGATCCCGACCTGCTGAAGTTCCCGCTGCCCCGGCCGTCCGGCGGCCGGCACCGCGAGCGGCCCAACGTGGTGGTGTTCTTCACCGACCAGCAGCGCTGGGACACCGTGGGCGCGCTCGGCAACCCGCTCGGCCTCACGCCCAACTTCGACCGCGCCGCCGAGGACGGCACGCTGGTGGAGCGGTCGTTCACCGTGCAACCGGTGTGCGGGCCGTCGCGCGCCTGTCTCCAGACCGGCCGCTACGCCACCCAGAACGGCACCTACCGCAACGAGATCCCGCTGGCCGCGGACGTGCACACCCTGGGGGCCGCCTTCCGCGATGCCGGCTACCGCACCGGCTACATCGGCAAGTGGCACCTGGCGTCGCGCGACCCGGTGCCGGAGGGGGAGCGCGCCGGGTATCAGGACTGGCTCGCCGCCAACAAGCTGGAGTTCACCTCGGACGCCTACCACACCGTCGTGTACGGTGCCGACGAGCGCCCCGTGAAGCTGCCGGGGTACCGCGTCGACGCGCTCACCGACGCCGCCATCCGCTACCTCGACGCCCACCAGGCCGAGCCCTTCTTCCTGTTCCTGTCGCATCTGGAGCCGCACCACCAGAACCACGTCGACGCCTACCCGGCGCCGCACGGCTTCGAGGAACGCTTCGGCGGGAGCTGGCTGCCGACCGATCTGGCGGCCCTGGGCGGCTCGAGCGCCCGCCACCTGCCCGGTTACCTGGGCATGGTGAAGCGCCTCGACGAGGCCTTCGGGCGCGTTCTGGACGCCCTCGACAGCCTCGGCCTGCGCGAGGACACGGTGGTGCTGTTCACCTCCGACCACGGCAACCACTTCAAGACCCGCAACGCCGAGTACAAGCGCTCCGGTCACGACGCCTCGCTGCGCGTGCCCACCGTGCTCACCGGCCCCGGCTTCGAGGGCGGGAGCCGCGTGCGCGAGCTGGTCTCCATCCTCGACCTCCACGCCACGCTGCTCGACGCCGCGGGGCTGCCGCCCGGCGCCGGGGTGGAGGGGCGCTCCATCCTGCCGCTGCTGCGGCCCGGACCCCACGACTGGCCGGACGCGCTGTTCTTCCAGGTGAGCGAGAGCGAGGTCGGCCGCGGGCTCCGCACGGACCGCTGGAAGTACGGCGTGCACGCGCCCGGGGCCGACCCGTGGACCCAGGCGCACGCCGACCGCTACGTCGAGGCGTACCTCTACGACCTCGCCTACGACCCCTTCGAGCTGGAGAACCTCATCGGGCAGGCATCCCACCAGGGCGTGGCGGCCGGCCTGCGCGAGCGGCTGCTCGCTGCCATGGCGCGCATCGGCGAGCCCGCGGCCGCCATCGATCCGGCGCCCGCGAAGCCGCGCTACGAGCAGCGGCAGGTGCTGCCCGGCGAGGAGGAGGCATGAGTCGGCGCATCCTCTGGGGCGACCTGCACAACCACTGCAACGTGAGCTACGGCTGGGGCAGCCTGGAGCGCGCGCTGGCGGTCGCCCGGCAGCAGCTCGACTTCGTGAGCGTCACCGGGCACGCCAGCTGGCCCGACATGCCCACAGACGAGGCGCGCTACGGCGAGGTGATCCGCTACCACACCGAGGGCTTCGAGCGGCTGCGCCGCAACTGGCCGCGCTACCTGGACCGGCTGCGCACGGCCGACGAGGAAGGCGCCTTCGTGACCTTCCCGGGGTTCGAGTGGCACTCCACCGCCTACGGGGACCACCACGTGGTCCTGCGCGACTTCGCCGGGGAGCCCGTCAGCGGCGACGACCCCGCGGCCCTGGCCGCGGCGCTGGCGGGACGGGAGGCGCTGCTGGTGCCGCACCACACCGGCTACGGCCCCCGGGCGCGCGGCATCGACTGGAACGCCTTCGACGGCGCACGCTCGCCGGTGGTGGAGATGATCTCCAGCCACGGCTCCTCGGAGGCCGACGGCAGCCCGCGGCCCGTCTACCACACCATGGGCCCGCGGGTCCACGCCGGCACCGTCGCGGCCGGGCTGGAGGCCGGCCACCGCTTCGGCGTCGTCGGCAGCACCGACCATCACGGCGGCTTCCCCGGCCACTACGGGGCCGGCCGCGCCGCGGTCTTCGCCGAGGCGCCGACCCGCGAGGCGATCTGGGAGGCGCTCCGAGAGCGCCGCTGCTACGCCGTCACGGGCGACAAGATCCGCCTGGCGTTCGCCATCGACGGCACCGGCATGGGCGGCGTGGCCGCGCCCTCGAGCGAGCGCCGCGTGCGCCTGCGCGTCGAGGGCCGCGACCGCCTCGATCGCGTCGAGGTGCTCAAGAACGGCCGGCCCCTAGTCGGCCGGCTGGTCCCGCCGGACGACCCCGACGTCGAGGCGGACCGGTGGCTGCTGCGGCTGGAGTGGGGCTGGGGCGAGAAGGGGCAGGCGTACGCCTGGGAGGGGGCCGCCCGCGTCGAGGGCGGCGAGATCCTCGAGGTGGAGCCGACTTTCCGGGGCAACGAGATGCTCGACCCGCGCGACGACGACGCCGGCATGTCCGAGAACGCGGTGCCGCACGAGGTCCTGGAGTCGGGCCCGCGGCGGGTGAGGTGGCGCTCGATGACCTACGGCAACCCGCACCCCAGCGTGCCGGCGACCAGCGGGCTCATCCTGGAGATCGCCGGGGGCCTCGGGACGCACGTCGCGCTGGACGTGAACGGCATGACCGGCCGCTTCAGCCTGCGGGAGCTGCGGCGCGGCTCCCGCCGGCTGTCCACGCGCAGCTGGCTCGAGCCGGCGGTCCACGTGCACCGCCCGGTCGCGCCCAGCGAGCGGACCTTCGAGCTTGAGCTGGCCGACGCGCCGGCCTCCGAGTGCGACCATTACATGCTGCGCGTGGGCCAGGTCAACGACCAGTGGGCCTGGTCGAGCCCGATCTGGGTGCCGCGGTGAGCCGGCCGCCCCGCGGCGCGTCCGGGGACGGCGCCGACGGCGCGCCTACCGGCGCGGACGCCGCCCGCACCAACGTCCTGCTCATCACCGCGGACCAGCTGCGCTTCGACTGCCTGGGCGCGTACGGCAACCCGGTGATCGCCACCCCCAGCCTGGACGCGCTGGCCGCCGCCGGCGTGAGCTTCGACGCGGCGTACACCCCGGCCACCATCTGCGTTCCGGCGCGCCAGTCCATCCTCACCGGGCAAGCGCCCAGCGCGCACGGCGCCATGAGCGTGCGCTCGGCCATCCCCGAGAGCCGCGACACGCTGGTCAAGCGCCTGCGGGCGGAGGGCTACCGCACCGCGGGCTTCGGGAAGATGCACTTCTGGCCCGTCTACGCCGACTGCGGCCTCGACCACCTGGAGCTCGCCGAGCAGGACGGACCGGGCTGGCAGATCGACGACTACCACGCACGCTACCTGGCCGAACGCGGCCTGAGCGACCGCTGGGACCTGTGGGACCAGCAGGAGGCGTACCGCCGCGAGGCGCCCGCCGCCTACTGGAACGGCTTCGGAGCGACCGTCTCGGAGCTCCCCGAGGAGCACTACCACACCTCCTG
>Ga0102953_1000532_pt1 | contig 25968 bp, 23 predicted proteins | sample SalPon2A_C_D2_MG_FD_78509 | JGI IMG/M metagenome (GOLD analysis project Ga0102953, IMG submission 78509) | Soil microbial communities from South San Francisco under conditions of wetland restoration - Salt Pond MetaG R2A_C_D2_MG | ecosystem: Environmental > Terrestrial > Soil > Wetlands | place... | reverse complement strand
CTGCGGCCGTCGGCAGGAATGATGATGTCGCTCAAAACCTTGATGGTTTCCCACTGGTGGTCATCAAAGACCTTGCGCTGATAGGTGGCTGCAGCAGTCTGCGCGGCTTCTGCGACAGCGGACTTCTCGCCTGCGGCCACGGCGGCGCCCATCGGGATGAGAGCCGCCGGCAGCACGGAAAATGCTTTCAGCAGGTCACGCCGCTTGATACCGCCCAGGCGTTTGCCGTTTTCGTCTTGAGACATCGCAGCCCCCTTCAAAGGACCTAATCTTTGCAGCTAAATATTCTGTTTCTTCATCTCGTCGGCGATGTGGTCGCAGGTGCGCCAGGCCAGCGCCAGGATGGTGAGAGTCACATTCTTGTCGGGATTGCTCACCAGCGGTGCGCCGTCGGTGACAAAAAGATTTTTGCAGTCCCAGGCCTGGCAGTACGAATTCAGGGCGGAAGTCCTGGGGTCGCTGCCCATGCGGGCGGCGCCCACTTCATGGATAATCTCGCCGCCGCGCATTATGCCCCAGTTTTCTTCCGGCCCGGCCGAGCGCGTGACCTTGCCGCCGGAGGTTTCGATGATTTCGCGGAAGGTTTCCTGGGCGTGTTTGGCCATCAGGATTTCATCGTTGCTCCATTTCCAGTGGAATTTAAGAACCGGGATGCCCCATTCATCCACCACGTTTTTGTCAATTTCGCAGTAGCAGTTTTCATTGGGAATCATCTCGCCGCGGCAGGCAAAGCCGACGGAAGCGCCATAGAGTTTGCGGGCAGAACTTTTGAACTCCGCGCCATAGCCGCCGCCCAGAAAGCGCTCGGTGCCTCGCAGGGTTCCGGCGCCGGGCATGTGGCGGCCGCCGCCGAATTCGATGTGATAGCCCCGCGCGAAAGGCAGCTCGTGCCGGGCCTGTTTCTGGTAGTTCCACCAGGGCATGTAAAGCTGCATGCCTCCCACGCCGTCGCAGTTGTGCGGCGGCAGGTCCTGCATGGCGGGCAGGAAGCCACTGACGTTGGTACCTACGGTGTCGGTGAGGTAGCGGCCCACGATGCCGCCGGAGTTTGCCAGGCCGTCCGGATGGTGTGAGCTTCTGGAATTCAGAAGCAGGCGCGCCGTCTCACAGGCGCTGGCGGCCACCACCACAATCTTTCCGCGCACCTGCACTTCCTTGCGAGTCTTCTTGTCAATGTAAGAAACACCGGTGGCGAGGCCGTCCGGACCCACCGTCACTTCCCGCACCATGGCGCCGGTGACAATCTTCAGCCGTCTGGTGGCCATGGCGGGCGGAATGAGAACCGTGGGGGTGGTGAAGTTGGAACCCAGCGGGCAGCTGCGTCCGCACTGCGATACGTAGTGGCAATGGACGCGGCCGTTGTGCGAGCGGGTGAGAATGGCTTTGCGGGCGGCGATGCAGGGGATGTTCAGCTTTTTGCAGGCCTCGCGGACCACCAGCTCGTAGCAGCGAGGTTTGGGTGGCGGCAGGAATTTGCCCACGGGGGCGTTTTCCGTCTGTTCGTCGGAGCCGAAGACGCCGATGAATTCTTCCGTCTTGTCGTAATAAGGCGCCAGATCGTCGTAGGTGATGGGCCAGTCAAAGCCTTTGCCGTCGCGCGAGTAGGGTTTGAAGTCGTAGGGCCCGAAGCGCAGCGCGATCCTGCCCCAACTATTGGTGCGCCCGCCCAGCATACGCGAACGAAACCATTTGAAGTCGGTGCCGGGAGCGTTGGTGTAGGGTTCGCCACGAACGCTCCATCCACCCACAGCGGCCATGTAGCCATTGAAGAGCGTGTCGGGAGGGACGGCTCCGCGGTGCGGCGCATCGTAGTACCACTGGCCCCATTTCGACTGCGTGCCGGCGTCGTACCAGTCGCCGGCTTCCAGCATCAGGCAGTTGGCTCCCGCCGCCGTCAGTCGGTAGGCTGCCATGCCGCCCCCGGCGCCGGACCCTACGATGATTGCGTCATAAACATCTGAATTCGTCTTGAGGTTGGCCATTGAGACCGTCCTTCTTCTGCAGGCTGGCGGGTCAAATGAAACGGGGACGGCATTGGAGGACTTTCGTTTGCCCAAGACCCTGCCTCGCGCCGTCCCCATCCCAAAATCCGTGACTTCGACAACGTATCTCTTCGTCTCTCCAGACGCCGTGACCTTGGTCACAATTCGCTGTGATATTCATAACAATTTGTGGGCCGCGTGAGAGCCAGCAGGCCTGGGTTTGGGGAAGGACGGCATGATGGCCAAAGGAGGGAATGTGCCTGAGGACGATTTTCCCTGAATGACTGATCTGGAAGATGTTAAGCCTGCTGCGCTGGCGATGGAATGGCCCGGCCACGCAAGATCAATTGGGATCGGGCGTTTTTTCCGCACTGCTACGGCATTTGTCCCCCGCCACCTCCGACAAATTTCCCTCGATGCTCGGACAATCATTCTCCCGCCCTCCGGCGGTCTCCCGATTTTCACCACAAGCCTTGATCCGTATACTGGGCTTGAAGATAGGAAGAGAGGAGGTACAAAGCAATGACACGCAAAGGTGGGAATGAGACAAAAGGCGGCTTTTACTGGAAAAAAGGCGATTGGGAAATCGTGACGGTTGAAGGGAAGAAAGGCATGCTGCCGGGCACTGAAGAAGCGGAATACATTCGCATACCCGGGCTCCTGTTTATCCCGGTGGCGTTGACCATCAGCGTTGTCTATGTGGTCTTTCTACCGTTCATCGGTTTCGCCATGCTGGGCAAGGCAATCACAACGAAAACCCGCCAGGAATGGCAGAACTTTCGCCACGCGTCAGGCAAAGAGATGGCGGCCCAAACATCGGGAGAAAAACACACGCGGTAGGGCCGGAAGGCGGACCGGGCCGCGAAAGGGCGTCTGACCTGGGGCAACAGCGGCGGCGCGCCAGCGCGCGAACTAACTTTCCACGCGAATGACGCCCTTCCTGATGGCGAACTTGATGAGTTCAGTCCGGTTCCGGAGGCTGAGTTTTTCCATCAGGTGCTCCCGGTGGGTCATGGCGGTCTTGACGCTGATTCTGAGGGAATCGGCAACTTCCTTATTGCTCAGGCCCTGCGCCACCAGCCTCAGAACCTGTTTTTCACGGTCGGTTAAGGTTTCGTAGAGATCTTCCGCTTCAGCCCCAGCTTGTTTGGGTGCGGTTTGCACAGCCTCCATGGCCACCTGCGGGTCCAGCACCAGGCCGCCCTGTGCTGCGGAGCGAATGGCGGAGGCCAGATCCGAACCCAGCATTCTCTTCAAAACGTAGCCCGCAATTCCAATCTTCAGAAACCTTCGGACATATTCCGGATCGTCGTACTGGGTGAGGACCAGCACGCGCGCCCCGGGCGCCTCGCGTTTGAGTTCGAGCGTGGCCTCAAGGCCACCGAGGCCGGGCATGGCGATATCCATCAGGATGACGTCGGGCTTGAGTTTGCGGCACTGGTCGACGGCCTGGCGGCCATCGGTGGCTTCACCGATAACCTCGATGTCAGGCGTGAGGCTGAGCAAGGCCTTGATGCCGTCGCGAACCAGCGCATGGTCATCGGCGATAACGACGCGAATCTTAGGCATGGTTTTCTCCGCGTGGAACGGTCAGGACGACCCTTGTGCCCTGGCCCGGAGCCGAGTCAATCATTGCCGTCCCGCCAAGAATCTCCATTCGCTCCTGGATGCCGGCCAGGCCGAGGCCACGGCCGTTGGCGGCTGTCTGGGAAATGTCCGCCGGATCAAAGCCCCGTCCGTCGTCTTCAATCTCAATGGTAACCGCCCGGGGCGTCGTGGCGCACTGGATCAGCACGGTTTCAGCTTGCGCGTGTTTCACAATGTTGGTGATGGCCTCCTGGACAGCGCGAAAGAGCGCGGTTTCAATTTCAGGCGCCAGTCGCCCATCCTGCTCGTCGCTTTCGCAGCGCACGGCGATGCCCCGCCGCTTCAGGTCGCGCTCGGCGTACCATTCGATGGCACGAAACAGGCCGAGGTCATCCAGCACGGAGGGCCGCAGGTCAAAGCTCAGCCGGTGAATGCCGTCGAGCGTGCGCAGGGCCAGGGCCCGCGCTTCCAGCAGGCGGTCGCGCGAGGCATCCTGAGGCAGCGTGGAAATTGCCGTATCCAGGCTGAGGGCCAGTGTGCTGATCACCTGGCTGGTTTCATCGTGAAGTTCGCGCGCGATTCGCCGGCGCTCCTCCTCCTGCGCACGGATCAGCTTCTGCAGCAGGCGAGTGCGGAGGTCGTCCCGCTGTTTCAGTTCTTCATAGAGTTTCCCGATTTCCGCCGTGCGCTCCTGGATGCGCAACTCGAGCTGGTCGCGCGCTCGTGCAACGTCGTTGAGCGACTGCTGCAGGGCCGCCCGCATCCGCTCGAGGGCTCTGCCCAGGTGCCCCACCTCGTCACTGCCCAGGTCGGGAATCGGAGTTTCCAGTTTGCCGGCGGCGATTCGCTCCGCAGTTCCAACCAGTGTGGAGAGCGGCGACGTGATGCTGGAAGCCGCGCCCAGGGCGAAGCCCAGCGAAAGAAGGATGAGGAGAGGACCCCAGATGAGAACTTTCCAGCGCAGGTTCTCTACCGTGGAAAAGGCCTGGATCCTGGGCTGCCGGATGCTCACGCCCCACGACGCCCTTGAGGGCAGCGGCGCAAAAGCCATCACCTCGTCCACCCGGTTTTTTGCCGGGCTGCTCTGATGACAACCATGGCAGGTGCCTGCCGCCGGGGTTCGCCGCGCGATTAGCGACGCGAGGAAGTCACGGTGGTCGCTCCTGGCGTAGAGCCGTGCTTCGTTGGTGCTGGCGATGACCACCCCATGCTGGTCCACCAGGTCTATGGTTTCCCGGGCCGCGACAGGTACGAAGTTGAGCAACTTGCGAAAGGCAAGGCCTCTGGGGTCAATCTCTCCGCCAATGGCGCCAATCACGCGGCTTTGCGAATTCCGCAAAGGCACCAGCAGGAAGAGGCGGTGGGCGCCTCCCGGTTCGGATGAGAGAGCTGAAACCTCCGGGACGCCTTTATGGATCACGTCTTTAAAAGCGGGAAGGCCGGGAGGAATACCGGCGGGGCCGCTGCCCGCCGGTTCGGCCTGGATGACCTTTCCGGCGCGGTCCAGAAGAAAATCTCTTGTCAGAAAGCGCGAACGGACATAGGCTTCGCGGAGCGCCGCCCGCTCGGCCTGAGCACCACCGTGTCCCAGCGCCGACGAAGCGCCTTCCAGCAGTGCCAAATCGGAGTTGATGGCGGAATCGACGTGAACAGCGACGCTGATGGCCAGTTGCTTCCGTTCCGCCAGCACCTGATTACCCAGCGCCTGGACGGTTGACCACCCCAGCCAGCCGAGGATGGCCATTGGGCCCAGCGTTCCTGCCATGGTCAGAAGGACGATGCGGGCGCGAAGTCCCCGCCGCACGCCGCGGATGAAATCGAGTGCTTCCATGGTCGCGACTCCGGGCTAATCCGGCCCAGCCGTTTTTTCGGAGGGAGGCGCTGCGGGCGATTCCTGGCTCGCGGTAAGCATCCTTTCATATTCGAGTGGATGTTCTTCTTCCATTCGTTCGCGCTTTACCTTTCCTGTGAAGATGCTGGCGTCAAACGGAAACGCCTCAGGGGACAAGTGAGCGTTATACAGATGCCAGGTGATGATGATCAGAAAGGCCAGCAGTCCTTCTTTCCCATGCGCCATCAATGCCGCCGGGATCACCTCACCGGGCAGGAAGCGCGTTGTGAGGACGGGGAAATAAAGCATGAACCCTGTGACAATCAGAATCACCGAGCCGATGACCATTCCCCAGTACTCGAATTTCTGCCGGTAGTCGAACCGGTCGAACCGGGCCTTCTGGTCCGAAATCCGCAGGTAATAACGCATCATGATGATTGCGTCCTGAAAATCTTTGCGTGTGGGAACCAGCGAAGGTCTGGCCCGGCCGGAGACGATCCGATAGAGGACAATGACCAGGTGGAGCACCACGAGGACGCTGAACGTGATTCCCATGCTGCGGTGGATCCAGCGGACACTCTGGATGCCTCCCATCGCCGAGATCAGCCATGCGGCCCATGAGTTCTCGAAGAATTCCTGTGACAGGCCCGTCACAGCAAGGACGGTGAACAGCAGGATGACGAGGGCGTGTTCGATCCTTTGCCACTTTGAAAACCGGATGACGTAGTTGTTCATCGATTCACCACCGCTCGCCAGAGGTGTAGCAGGATCTGGAGCGCCAGGCCTGCCACTACGAAGGGAATAAAGATGGCGTAAAAGATTTTCACGGCGTAGACCAGTGGCGCGTGTTGCAGGCTGGGCTCATAATGCCCGATCCATGCCGAGGGGAAATTGGCGCTGGCGCCCGGATGACATTGCCGACACACCGTGACCAGGTGTCCCTTGATCTGTTGCAACCCCGCCGCATCCACTTGCCGGATGTCATGCACGCCGTGGCAGTCAGTGCAGGTGGCCGTGAACTGGCGTGGATGGGCTTTCTCGCCGCTTTCAAGCGAGGCTGTCATCCCGTGGAAATCGCTCAGGTAAGTGGTGAGGACCGCAGTGGAGATTCCGTACTTTGCCATCAGCGGCTTGTTGGCGTGGCAGCGCGCACATAATTGCGGGATTTGCAGGTGCCACGACGCGGAGAGGGGATTGGAAATATTGTGGGCGTGGTGGCAGTCCGTACAGACCGGAACGTCGTTATTGCCCTGCTCAAGCAGCGCCTTCCCGTGCACGCTTTTGACGTACTCGGCGGCGATGGCGCCGTGGCAGCGGGCGCAGGTGCGGGAGATGCGCGAGCGTGGATGCGCCGGCGGCGTGATGGAATGCGCCCCATGGCAGTCCACACAGGTTGGCGCGTTGGGGTTGCCCTTGGAAAGAGCCTCAAAGTGCATGCCATCCAGCAGCCGGCTGTATTGGGCAAAATGGCACTGCTTGCAAATCTGGTAGTAGGCCAGGTCCACGGCGCGCTTGTCGCGGAACGTCCGGGTGGCGTGAGGCACGGCAGTGATGTTACTGTGGCAATCGGTGCAGGCAAGCCCCGCGTGCACTGAACCGGCCAGCGCTTTGTGACTGACGTAAAGGGAAAGGGTCTTGCCATTCCCCAGCGTTGTTGAGGCATTGGGATCGCCGTGGCAGGCGAGGCAAACATCGTTGGAGAGTTCTTCAGCGGCCAACGCGGTACCGGGTGCAACGGGCAGGACCACCACGACGCCAGCCATTGCCAGCAGGAGGAACCCAAAGAGTGCAGGCAGCCTTTGGCCCATCAGTGCTCCCTTCTATTTCGCGGGTGCCCCTGAACCGCCGTATCTTGCGAGGCAGGACTGCCGAAGGAGTATGTTTAAAGTTTTTCCTTCGCTTCCGGCAAAGGCGCGCCGGCCATTTAAAGTGCCGGCCGTAATACCCGCCGCATCCGCCTCTTGCTAACAATCTAGGCTCTGGCAGGTTCACCTGCAGTAAACGCGGTCACACCGCGTCGTGATGATGGTCACAGGCTGGCGTCGGAGTCGAAACGGGCCGAGGCAAATCAGCGCCGCAAAACACCAATTTTCTGATTAAAGTGGAATGCGTAGTTATTGGAGGCGCGGGGGAGAATCGAACTCCCGCATAAAGGTTTTGCAGACCTCTCCCTTACCACTTGGGTACCGCGCCGGAAGATTGGAGCGGGAAACGGGATTCGAACCCGCGACTTCGACCTTGGCAAGGTCGCACTCTACCACTGAGTTATTCCCGCTTTTAACCTGAAAAACTTAACTTACCAAAAAATTATAGAAAGCGGCAGGGTTCCATGTCAAGCAACGGAAGACACCAGCGTTGCAATTTGAACGGCGTAACGGCGAGTTCATCCCCTTAAATGGGTGTGGCAGCCGGCATTGCCCCCAGACAGCAATTTCCAGGGTCAGGAAATCTCGTGCTGTTCCGTCGAGGTTCCGGAGCGCAGTTTCAGGCAGGCAATTTCCGGAGGGCAGCCCATGCGCAATGGAACCAGGACTTTGCCGATGCCCCGGCTGACGTAGATTTGCGTCCCGTCCAGCCGGTTCCATCCCGCGATGAACCGCTTGCCCAGTTTGGATTTTGTGTAAAGCCCTCCCACCACGGGCAGGCGGACCTGGCCGCCGTGCGTGTGTCCGGAGAGCACCAGGTCAATGTGATGCTCGGCTGCCATGTGGATCCCTATCGGGTTGTGGCACAGCAGGATTTTGGGATCGCGCGGCGGGACGTGCCGCATTCCCGCATCAAGGTCATCAGCGCTCCACCACAGATCATCCACCCCCACCAGCCACAGCTTGTTGTGCCCGGAACCGAGCGAGACGTGGGAATTGCGCAGGACACGGATGTGATGCGATTCCAGCGCCCGCGTCATTTCATCGGCGTCCACATTAAAGTCGTGGTTGCCGAGCACTGCGAAAACTCCCAGCCTTGCCCGCAGCCGGCCCAATACCTGGGCTACCGGCCAGATGTAAGTGGGTGAAAAAGTCACGTAGTCGCCGGTGAGGCAGATCAGATCGGGCTGGAGCTGGTTCGTCATTTTTACAGCCCGTTCAACGTCTTCAAGCGGCGTGTAGAGGCTGTGGTGAATATCGGTGAGCTGGACAATCCTTAACCCATCGTGCGCCTGGCTGAGGCGGCGGATGTGGATGTCAATTTCAGTTATTTCAGGATCTGGAGAGGCCGGCGGTGGAGACAGATGTGGAGTATCGTAAAGCGAGAGCGTGATCAGCCCTCGGCGTCTGGCGCGTCGCCTCGATCCCAAGCGTGTCTTCATATTGTTTCCCGACGCAATCTGGCAAAGGCCTTACCGGCCCAAAGCAAATTTGTTGGAAGCGCTAGCTGCACTTAACTTTACTGTGCTCTTCTAAAATAGATGAAAAAACCTCGAGCATGGTCTCATGGATGAGCCCGTTGGAGGCAAAAATCTCATCGCGGTGCAGCGAAAAAGCCCCGCCCGTAAGATCCGTGACGCGGCCTCCGGCTTCCGTCACCAGCAGGGATCCGGCCGCCTTATCCCACGGATTCAGCTTCAGTTCCCAGAAACCCTCATACCTTCCCGCGGCCACTGAACAGAGGTCCAGGGCCGCAGCGCCCGCCCGGCGTATGCCGTGCGAAAGGTGCGTGAGCTTGAAAAAGAATTGCAGATTCAGATCGTGATTGGAAGCGAAGGGCGGGAAACCCGTGCCCAGCAGGCTTTCAGCAAGATCAGATGTTTGTGACACGTGGATGCGCTGGCCGTTCAGTGTTGCCCCGGCGCCGCGCTCGGCTGCGAACATTTCTTCGCGATTCGGGTCGTAAACCACGCCGGCGATTACCTCGTCACGGTAGGCCAGGGCCAGTGTGACACAATAAACAGGGAACCCATGGGCATAGTTTGTTGTGCCGTCCAGAGGGTCAACATACCAGCAGTAATCGGAGCTGGTTTCCTTGCCCCCGCCTTCCTCCGCCACGATGGCGTGATCGGGGAAGTGTCCGCGAATGCGCTCAGTGATCATGGCTTCAGAACGGCGGTCGGCGTCCGTCACAATGTCTGATTTGCGCTTATAAGAAATTTCCCGTGGCTGTTTTGAGAGTTCGGCCAGCAACGCCCCAGCTTCACTGGCGATTTCGACTGCAGTATCCAGATATTTATCCATATGATTTAAAAACCTTTAATCCACTCCTTTTGCTATCGTTCGTCTTTAAGTGAGATGCTCTGCCGGTGATTAATGCCGGGCCCCTGCCAGAACTCGTTTCCGGCCCTCGCCTTCTACCCAGACCGCTCCATCCTCAAAATACTCCTTTTTCCACACCGGCACCACCTGCTTGAGGCGGTCGATGAGATAGTGACAAGCTTCAAACGCCGGCCGGCGGTGCGCCGCCGTCACAACAATGGCGACACTGGTCTCGCCGATTTCCAGTCTTCCTGTGCGATGAATGATGCCGACAGAGTTGATTTCAAACTTTTCTTTGGCTTCCGCGCCGATTTCTTCCATTTTGCGGATGGCCATGGGCGTGTAGGCTTCATACTCCAGATAAAGAGTCTTTCGCCCACCGGAATGATTGCGGACAACTCCCTCAAAGGTGACCTTTGCACCGTCTTCAGGGGCCTGGAGTGATTTTGCAAGGTCGGAAGCAGAGATTTCCTCACCAGTGATGCGATAGGAGGTCTGGTCCATCCCGCCACTGACCGGGGGCATAAAAGCTACTTCGTCGCCTTCATGCAAAACGTCTAAGGGGTTTGCTATCTGTTGGTTAACCGCGAAGAGTAACGAGCCTGCCAGTTCGCCCAAGGGCGGGAAGCGGTTTTCGTAAAAACGTCGAAGCCCCTGGAGGGTTTCCCCCTCTCCAAGATCAATCAGCTCTTCCCGAAGCCCAGTCAGGTCGTGCGTGAATCCAAAAAACAAAACTTTAATTCTCATCAGATACTCAACGCTTCTTTTTAGTATACACCCTGAGGGAAGCTTCGGGGCGGTCCGGGCGTGTGAAAGCAGGCAGGGAAAGCGGTTGTATGCTAGATAGCTACGCTATGTCCGGCCGAGCAAATGGCGCAGGGATGTTTCAAAATCGGAAAACTGGAAAGTGAAGCCGGTGTCTAGCAGACGCCGCGGCTCCACACGCTGGCTTGAGAGCAACAGGCCATCGGCCATTTCTCCCAGCGCCAGTCTGAGAGCAAACGCTGGCACGGATAAAATAGTTGGCCGTCGGAGAACTCTTCCCAGTGCTTTGGTCATCTTGATGTTTCGAACCGGGTTGGGCGATACGGCATTGACCGGCCCGGAAAGAGATTCGGTGGCGATGATGTGAGAAATCGCACGTATAAGATCGTCAATCGCAATCCAACTGACAAACTGCCGTCCATCGCCAAGTTTTCCGCCTACACCGGCCTTGAACGGCGGCAGCATAGCCTGCAGGGCGCCGCCCTTTGAGCTGAGCACCATGCCGGTGCGCAGATTCACCACGCGGATGCCTTTTTGCCGTGCGGGCTCTGCCGCCGCCTCCCATTCCTTGCAGACATCGGACAAAAAGCCCGAACCCGCAGGGCTTTCTTCCGTCAGGACCTCGTCGCCACGGGAGCCGTAGAAACCCACCGCGGAGGCCGAAACCAGCACACTCGGCGGAACAGCAAGCTGCGCCAGAGATTCCGAAAGCAGCCGCGTGCCGCGAACACGGCTTTCGCGGATCCGCCGCTTCCGCTCACTGGTCCATCGTGACGCGCCGATGTTTTCGCCGGCAAGATGCACCACGGCGTCCGTCTGCTCCAGGGCGCTCAGTTCCAGTTTGCCTGCGGCCGGGTCCCACACGGCGACGTCCTCGCCCGGCGCCACGGCGCGGCGAGCCAGCCGCACAATCTGATGCCCCTGGTCTGTCAAGTGTGCAACCAACGCCGAGCCAATCAGCCCGCTAGATCCGGTGATGAGAATTCTCATTGTCATCCTTCCCTGATGAGGACGAGTTGTTGGGAAGCCTGCTGCAGCCGGGGTTGCCATCAGCGCGACCGACAGCATCTGAAGTCAGGTTAGCACAATCCCGGATTGGAATCTCTTGCCGGCACGCGCGGCCCGGCCTGAGGGGAGCGTGAACATTGGTAAGCGCCGAAGCTATACTTGTAACCGAGATGGCGCAGATCCTGATTGCCGGCAAGAACTGGGACTTGCGGGTGCTGCTGCGCGCCCAGTTGATTGAAGAAGGCTTTGATGTGGAGGCCTTTGAGGACGTGCAGGAGGTGGTTGACCGCCTCTGGGGCAGCGCAGAAATGCCGTCACTTCTAATCGTGGACCTTTTCGAGAGTGACCAAGCGGTGGAAGATGTCGCGACGCTTTCACATTGGGCGAAACTCTTTCCCATCTGGATCATGGCAGGCCACAGCATGGCTGGAGACGGCGCTTTGGAAGGCCTGGGTTTTGAAAGAGTCGTGTTCAGGCCTCTCGAAGCTGGAAAGCTGGTGGCGGAAATCAAACACAAGCTCGCAGAGTGATTGGGGCGCGTCTGCTGCACTCAAAAACAGCTTTCTGTGCACTCCTGATCTGGCAAGGTTTAACACAGAGGCGACCGAGGCGACAAAAGGTCCAAGGCAAAGCATGCACGCTGCGGCTACCATATCTCATTCCACCGCAGGTTGTTGCTGGGTCAAACAGTGAAGGGTTCCCAGACCCCAGACGAGATCGACGGCGTGGATGCCGACCACAGGCCGGTCCGTAAACAATTCCGCCAGCGTCCCGAGTGCGATGCGGTCATTGGGATCATTGAAGGTGGGCACCAGCACCGCCGCATTGGCAATGTAAAAATTGGCGTAGCTAGCCGGTAGACGCTGGCCCTCAAAATGCAGCGGCGCGGGCATGGGGAGCGGAACCACTTCGATTCGCGAGCCGTCCTCCAGGCGCATGCCTTCAAGCCGCTCGCGATTTTCCTTGAGCACGGCGTAATTGGGGTCGCCGGCATAATCCTCGCTGCAAAGAACAACGGTCTTGGGATTGACAAAACGGCACAGATCGTCCACATGGCCGTGCGTGTCGTCGCCGGCGATTCCGCGACCGAGCCACAGAATATTCCGCACGCCAAGATTCTGACGAAGGGCGGCTTCAATGCCTTCCCTGCTGAGGCCCGGGTTCCGCACCTGGATTTCCGGGTCCAGCAGGCACTCTTCCGTGGTCAGAAGGGTTCCCTGGCCGTTCACTTCAATGCTGCCGCCTTCCAGCACAATGTCCCGACCCGCCAGACTGGCCGCGAGCAGGGGCAGCTTAAGGGTGCGGGCCGCGCGGGCGGGTATGGCGTCATCTTTGCGCCATTCGGGATACTTGGCCCAGGCATTAAAGCGGAAACGGATGATGGCGATCTGATCGGGCGACTCCGACCTCTTTAAAAAGATAGGACCGAAATCACGCGTCCACCCGCGGTCGGTAGGGAATCGAAAGAACTGGACACAGCCCAGATCGATCCCTGCCCGCCGCAGAATCTTTCGAGCACGGTCTTCGTGGGCCTTTGACTGGACTAAGATGCGGACGGCTTCCGCGGCCACAAGCTTGCGGACGATTTCACTGTAAACCCAGGGAATGGGGGTGAACCGCCCCGGCCAGTCCGTCAGGTTGTGCGGCCAGCCGATCCATGTGGCCTCATGGGGTTCCCATTCCGCGGGCAGATGATATCCGAGCGACTGCGGTGTGGCGGCCACTAGCTGGTTTTTCTCCCTTCCGGAGCCCCGAGGAACCTGCGGTCGATTCCCTGGTAGGCGTCGATGCGGCGATCGCGAAGGAAGGGCCAGTTGCGGCGGATGCCCTCAAGATGTTTCAGGTCGACCTCGGCGATCAGGATTTCTTCGCGGTCGGCTGAAGCTTCGGCAATCACCACACCTTGCGGGTCAGCGACAAAGGACGAGCCCCAGAACTCGATTCCGGCGCCTTCGCCTTCCTTTTCATGCCCCACGCGATTGACCACCGCCACATACACTCCGTTGGCGATGGCATGGCTGCGCTGGATGATTCTCCAGGCGTCGCGCTGGGCCGCGCCGTAGCGCTCTTTTTCGTGCGGATGCCAGCCGATGGCCGTGGGGTAGAAGACGACGTTGGCTCCCTGCAGCGCCACCAGACGAGCGGCTTCCGGGTACCACTGGTCCCAGCAGATCAGCGGCGCCACCGGACCCACTTGCGTCTGGATGGCCTGGAAGCCCAGGTCTCCCGGAGTAAAATAGTACTTTTCGTAATAACCAGGGTCGTCGGGAATGTGCATCTTGCGATAGAGGCCAGCGATCTTACCATCGCTGCCGATGACGGCGACGCTGTTATGGTAAACGCCCGCAGCACGGCGCTCAAAAACAGGTGCGATCACAGATATGCGGGCTTTTCTGGCAACCGGACCAAGTGCCCGAGTGATGGGCCCGGGAATGGGTTCCGCCAGATCAAAGACGCCAGGATCCTCGCGCTGGCAAAAATAGGTTGAAGCAAAAAGTTCAGGGAGGCAGACGATGGCCGCTCCTTTGCGGGCTGCTTCATTCACGCCCTTGATCGCCCTGCGCAGGTTCTGGCGCCGATCGGTCCCGCAGGCCATCTGGACCAGACCTACTTTGAATCTGTTTTTCGTTGCTCTTGACATCGCACAACAGGATACATGAGTCTGCGGTTTCCTCCAAGAAACTCCTGAAACAGAACTACTTTGTACCCGCTGGCGAGCCCACTTCATCTAACTGGGCAGGAGCCAGGGCCTCGTTGCCTTCAGCAGGAAGTTGCCGTCAGTCTTTCCATGATCGGGAAAGTCGTCTTCAGTGGCTGACGGGACTGGCCAGAGGATTTCTTCTGATGGGTGAAACTCTTCATTTTGTACTTCAGCATGGATACACGTTGCTGGCGGTCTGGGTTTTTGCCGAACAGTTCGGCTTTCCTATTTCCTCTATTCCCCTCCTTCTGGCGGCCGGGGCTCTGGCTGGTTCCGGCGACATGGTGCTGGCTGCCGTTGTTATTTACCCTGTAGCCGGTTCGCTGCTGGCTGACACGATCTGGTACGAAATTGGACGCCACAAAGGTTCGCAGGTTCTCAACGTAATTTGCCGAATTTCGCTTGAGCCTGACTCCTGCGTCCGGAATACGGAAAACCATTTTGCCCGGAGGGGAGCCAATACCCTGGTCGTGGCGAAGTTCATCCCCGGTCTCAGCGTGGCCGCGCCGCCGCTTTCCGGTATGCTGGGAATGCGGATTTCCCGCTTTCTGCTGTTTGACGGGGCCGGGGCGGTTGCGTATGTCGGAACTTTTGTGGTTCTTGGCTACGCCTTCAGTCGGCAGCTTGAAGTTGTTGCGCAAGTGGCTCTGAGTCTTGGCATGGGGCTGCTGATTGCTCTGGTAGTGGGAGTTGTTCTGTACGTTGCCTGGAAGTATTATCAGCGGCAGCGGTTTATCCGGTCGCTGAGAATCAGCCGGATCTCGCCGGAGGAATTGAAACAGAGGCTTGAAGCGGGTGAGGAGATTGCGGTTGTGGACTTGCGCCACTCCGTTGACTTTGAATCCGATCCTTACACGATACCCGGCGCTTTCTATCTGCCTTCAGAGGAGTTTGACCAGCGGATTAAGGAAATTCCCCAGGACCGCGAGCTTGTCCTTTACTGCTCCTGTCCCAACGAGGCTACGAGCGCCAACGTGGCGTTGATGTTCAAACGCCGTGGCATCACGCGGGTTCGGCCGCTGGCTGGCGGCCTGGCCGGGTGGAAAGAGAAAGGGTTCCCGCTGGAACGCCGGCAGATTGCCCCAAAACAATCCGGCTCAGAACAGAGGAGCGCCGAGACGGTGTAAGCCCCGGCAGCCCATTCAAGGTCAACAGCCAGCTTAAAGCGCCATGAGGAGCGGATTCTCCAGAATCTGCTGGAGAGTCTGCAGAAACTTTGCGCCTATCGCGCCATCAACAACACGATGGTCGCAGGACAGGGTCATCCGGCAGCGGTACCCGATGGTGATCTGCCCGCCTTCCACCACGGGTTTTTCTTCCACCGAGCCGATGGCCAGGATGGCGCCCTCGGGCGGATTGATCACCGCCGAGAATTCCACAATTCCCATCATGCCCAGGTTTGACACGCTGAATGTCCCGCCCGTGTATTCCTCGGGCTTCAGTTTGCGGGTGCGGGCCCGGGCAATCAGGTCTTTGGATTCTGATGAAATCTGCTGAAGAGTTTTGAGGTTGCAATCACGTACCACCGGCGTGATGAGCCCACCGCCTTCAATGGCAACTGCGATGCCCAGGTGGATGCGGTTGTGGTAGCGAATGGCGTTGCCGGTGTAGCTGGCGTTGACGTCCGGATGCTGGGTCAGCGCAACCGCGCAGGCTTTGACGATAATGTCGTTGTAAGTCAGCTTCAGATCAGTCTTCAGGTTGTTGGCCGATTCGCGCAGTTCCTTGGCCTTCTTCATGTCTACATCAATGGTCAGGTAGAAGTGGGGAACCGGACCCAGGCTCTGGGCAAGCCGCTGCGCAATGGTTTTGCGCATCTGGCTGAGGGGCTCATCGCGAAATTCAGGGCCTTGAGGAGCAAACTGCGGCGCCGCAGCGCCCGCAGGAGCGCCTGCCGCCGTGGCCGACTCGACATCGCGGCGAATGATGCGGCCATTGGGGCCTGAGCCCTGGATGGATGCGAGATCCAGCCCGGCCTCCCGCGCAATGCGCCGAGCCAGGGGCGAAGCCAGGATTCGCCCACGGTCTGCCACCGGGGGAGTTGGCGCCGGGCCCGGGGCCGTGGCCTCGGCTCGCGCCATGGGCTGAGGCGGTGGCGCTTCTTTGGGTTCGGCTTCTTTTTTTTCGGGTGCAGCCGCCGGCTTGGCAGCGGCGCCTCCGCCGTTGGAGGAGATGAAAGATGAAATATCCTCTTCGGCTTTTCCAATAACGGCCAGCATCTGGCCGACCGGGACGGTTTCGCCCGCCTGCACCAGGACCTTGCGCAGGACGCCGGAAGCCATGGATTCGACTTCCATATCCACCTTATCGGTTTCAATTTCAACCAGAGGGTCGCCGTTTGCGACCTGCTCGCCTTCATTCTTAAGCCATTTCAGGACTTTGCCCTCGGTCATGGTGTCGCTACCCTTGGGCATGAGAACTCGAGATGCCATGCGTAACCTCGCGGAGAAATTTGGCCGGGCTAACCCCTATATGTCACCCGGTGAACGGCGTCAATGACGCGGGCCTTATCCGGCGCGTGAAGGTGTTCCAACGGCTTGGCGTAGGGCATGGGAACATCAATGCCCGTCACGCGCAGGATGGGAGCATCAAGATAATCGAAAGCCTGATGCTGAATGGTATCCACCACCTGGGCCCCGATGCCGCAGAAAGGCCAACCTTCCTCAACTATAACGGCCCGGTTGGTTTTCCGGATGGATTGGAGGATGGTTTCGGTGTCGAGCGGGCGAAGCGTCCGCGGATCGACGACCTCAGCATCAATCCCCTCTTTTTCAAGCTCCTCGGCTGCCTGGAGCGCCACGTGAACCATCTTGGCATGCGCAACCAGGGTGACGTCGCTACCGGGGCGCTTGATTTCCGCAACACCCAGCGGAATGGTGTACTCGCCTTCGGGAACTTCGCCCTTCAGCCCGTAGAGGACTTCTGATTCGATAAAAATGACTGTGTTGTTGTCGCGGATCGATGATTTCAGCAGTCCCTTGGCATCCGCGGGCGTGGAAGGTGTCACAACCTTGAGTCCCGGGATGTGGCAGAACCACGATTCCAATGCCTGGGAGTGCGTCGCGGCCAGCTGGTGGCCTGCACCGCCCGGTCCACGGACGACCATCGGCACGCCAAGCTGGCCTCCGGACATGTAGAGCATCTTGGCCGCGCTGTTCACAATTTCATCGAGAGCCAGCAGGGAAAAGTTGAAGGTCATCATTTCAACGATGGGCCGCAAACCAGTCATGGCCGCGCCCACGCCGAGACCCGTAAACCCCAGTTCGGTGATGGGGGTGTCGAGAACGCGCTTGGGGCCGAATTCGTCCAGCAACCCTTTCGTGACTTTATATGCGCCGTTGTAGGCGCCGACTTCCTCGCCCATCAGGAAAATTGTCTCGTCACGCTGCATTTCTTCGCGCATTGCCTGATTCAGTGCCTCGCGAAAAGCTATTACTGCCATGGATATTCCTCACTTTTTCTTTATGGCGGCGATTGAGTAGCCTGGCCATCTACAAACATTCACAGGGCCGGGAGCGCCGCAGATTGATAAATCTATGAAAACCTGGCTCAGCCCGATTTACGGTAGATAAACGTCCGTATACATATCCTCGGGTGCCGGATCCGGGCTTTCATCCGCAAAAGTTACCGACTGGTCGACCACTTCGCGGATCTTGGCGTCCAGGTCGTCGATGTACCCCTGATTGATGATGCCAAGAGATTCCAGAGTGGACGTGAATCGCTTGATGGGGTCGCGCTGCCGGTGTTCGGCCAGTTCTTCGCGCGTGCGATAAGTTCCGTGGGCCGGGTCGGACATCGAATGGCCCATAAAGCGATAGGTCCTGGCCTCAACCAGCGTTGGCAGATCCTCTTTGCGCGCCCGCTCGATGGCTTCGGAAAGCCCATCGTAGACCGACAGCACATCCATGCCGTCCACAACCGTGCTCGCCATGTCATAAGACCCGGCTTTTTCTGAAAGGTTCCGGATGGCGGAAGTCTTCAAAATCGGCGTCCCCATGCCAAACTCGTTGTTTTCGATAATGTAGACAACGGGCAGCTTCCACAACTGCGCAAGATTCATTGATTCATGAAACGCTCCGATGTTGACCGCCGCCTCGCCGAAGAAGCAGAGCGTCACTCGCTGCTGATTCAGATACTTGGCGGAAAAAGCCACGCCGGCGGCCAGCGGAATGTGCCCGCCTACAATCGCATGGCCGCCCAGGAATCCCAATCGTTTATCGAACAGGTGCATCGATCCGCCTTTGCCCTTTGAGCACCCGGTCGTTTTGCCAAAGAGTTCGGCCATCACGGAGCCCGGCTCCATCCCCCGCGCCAGCGCATGGCCATGATCGCGATAGGAGCAGAGAATGGCATCCTGTGGTTCAAGCGGCGCGATGGACCCCACCGAGGTAGCTTCCTGCCCGATGTAAAGATGGCAAAACCCGCCGATCTTTCCCAGTGTGTACATCTCGGCTGCCTTCTCTTCGAAGCGCCGGATCAATAGCATTTTTTCCAACAGGTCTTTCAGAAATTGCGGGTCTCGGTGGCTTGCACGTTCCTGCTGCTCGGCCAGTTGGGCGTCGGCCCCTCCCGAGTCAGTTACATGCACAGCGCCTCGGCTGGAATTGCCGGATTTCATAATTAAGCCTCCTGCGATTTTCCTGTTTTCCCCAAGATCAGCGAGTTTCGCTAGCGCAACCACTCGCAGTCCGTCAGGCAAACGGCTATAAGGACAACCCAATATTCTACAATAAGCTTGCGTTTTTGGGCAGGGGCTCAACGTACCCCGCCTTTGCAAAGGGTTCAAAACACTTATTGGAGGTAGACGGACGATGAAATCTTACACGCATTATCTGTGGTTTAACACGGAAAAAAAGCGCGAATTCATCAACATAACTTCAGAGCTTGATAAAGCTCTTGCTGCTGCGAAAATCCAGGAAGGCCTGGTGCTGGCTTCCGCCATGCACATCACTGCGGGCGTCTACATTAACGACGCCGAGAACGGCCTGATTGCCGACATCGACGAGTGGCTGGAAAAACTCGCGCCCTTCCGTGCCGATTATCGCCACCACCGGACGGGCGAAACCAACGGCGACGCGCACCTCAAGAACCTTCTGGTGGGTCATCAGGTTCTGGTGCCGGTCACCGAGGGCCGGCTCGATCTCGGTCCCTGGCAGCAGGTTTATTACGCCGAGTTTGATGGCCAGCGTCGCAAACGCCTTCTGATCAAGGTGCTGGGAGAGTAATCTGCCCGGATCAGTCGACCTTGTTGCCGTTGGTGTCGTAGACCTCGAGCGGTCCGTATTTCTTCAGCACGTCCTTGATCTGTTTGCCGTCGCCGACGCAGACCACCTGGAGATGGTCGAGATCGATATATTTTTTGGCCGTCTCCTGCACCACCTGCGGCGTCACTTTTGCCACTTCCTCGGGGTACTGGTCCCAGTAATCCTGCGGTAGTTTGTAATAGTCCACCGTGAGCCAGGCGTGCAGCAGGGTTGAGGGTTGTTCGAGCGAAAGGGCAAAACTGGCCACGATGGCGCGCCGGGCCTCGTCCAATTCCTTTTCCGGGACGTCTTCAGTCCTGATCTTCTTGAACTCATCCATCAACGCTTTCATCGAGCCGTCCGTCACTGCCGTGCGGACCTCTGTCGAGGCGATCCAGGGGCCGGGATAAACATCAGACCGGAAGTAGCTGTAAGCGCCGTAGGTGTATCCCTTTTCCTCGCGCAAGTCCAGGAACAGTCGCGCTGCCGGACCCCCACCCAGAATGTGGTTGGTTACCACCAGGGGGATATAGTCGGGATCGTTGCGGCGCAGAGCCTGGTCTCCGGCCATGATGTTGGTCTGGACGGAATCCGGCCGGTCCACCAGGACCACCTTGGCCTTTGCGGGCTTGGGCACTGGCGGGAGCTTGCCGTTGCTGACAGCCTGCCTTTTCCAGCCACCGAAATACTTTTTAATTAGCGGGACGATCGAGTCATACTGAACGTCACCTACTACGCCCAGAATGGCATTGTTGGGAACGTAATATTCGTCGTGGAACTTTGCCATGTCCTCGCGCGTCACCTTGTTCACCGAGGCCGGGGTTGCGGCAACTTCGGAGGCCGGAAAATCTCCATAAAGCACACTGTAGAACCTTTCGCGCGCCAGGAAGCTGGGCTGAGATCGCATCTGCTGCAGGCTGGCGAGCTGCCGCTTCTTGTATTTGGCAAGCTCATCTTGCGGGAATGTGGGGTTCAGCACCACATCGCTCATCAATTCCAGGATGCGATCGGTGTTTTCCACCAGGCCTGAGGCCGTCACGCTTGAAACGTTCCGGCCAAAGCTTGCGGAAGCTCCCAGGCTGGCCCCGATATCGTCAACATCCTTGGCAAGCTGAGCGCTCGATCGATGGGTTGTTCCTTCGCGCAGCATGTCAGCGGTGAACTTGGCCAAGCCGGGAATGTCGCGAGGGTCTTCAAGCGCGCCAGTCTTGACCCAGAGCATAAACGCCACCGTCGGCAGCTTGTGGCGTTCCAGCACCAGGACGTCCAGGCCGTTATCCAGCTTGACTTCACGCGGGCGCGGCAGCTTGACGCGAAGGATCTGCTTGTTGACGGGCGCGCGATTCAGCCGCACCACCTTGCTGAGCGGAACCGACTTGCTGCCCTCCATGCCTTGCGCCAGGAGGGTTGTGTTGCAGGTTCCAAACATCAGTACTGTGATGACTAAAACAAGTAATGTGCGTTTCACGTTCACCCTCCTCTAGCGGCTTGCCGCCGCGGTTTCCTTTTTGGCCGGCAGGTCAATCACCACCGCCTGCTGACGGGCAATCAGATATTTGTTTGCAACATCTTTCACCTGCACTGCCGTCACGGCGTTGAATTTGTCAAAGATGGTGTTGATCAGGTCAGGATCGTTGAACTTCACGGTGTATTCGCCGATGCGCATGGCCGTGTACAGGTCCGACTGCCGGGCCTGAATCTGTCCCCGGCGGAACTGGGCGCGGGCCTTTTGCATTTCGGCTTCGGTAACTCCGTCCTTTTTGACCGCCGCGATCTCTTCCTCAATGGCGTTCTCCAGATCTGCAACCTTAACGCCGGGACGTGGCACCGCGACCACGTAGAAAAGGCTGTCACCTGTGCGCATATCCGCCTGCGTGTCGACCGAGGTCGCCAATTGTTTGTCCTTCACCAGATGCTGATAGAGCCGCGAGCTTTCGCCCGTACTCAGAATGTTGGCCAACACCTGAAGCGCGTAATTGTCGGCCGTGTTCCCCGGAGGCGTGTGGAAGGCCATCAGGATCATGGGCAGGCGCGCCAGAGGGTCCATCATGGTTTCGCGCCGCTCGCCGTAATGCTCCGGCTCGGTGAGGTCCGGCTTGGGCGGGGCCGGCTGTGAGGGAATATCGCCAAAATACTTCTTTACCTTTTCCAGCGCCTCGGTGGGGTCCAGGTCGCCGACCAGGGTGAGGACGGCGTTGTTCGGCGCGTAGTAAATGCGGAAGAAATTCTGCACATCCGCTACCGTGGCCGCATTCAGGTCCGCCATGGAACCGATGATCGAGTGCTTGTAGGCAAAGTTGTCGTACGCCAGGTTGTCGATTTCCAGATACGCCTTGCCGTAGGGCTGGTTGTCGATGCCCAGGCGCCGCTCTTCCTGCACGGCGTTGCGCTGATTGTCCAGATTGGCCTGGTTGACGGCCAGCGAACGCATGCGGTCGCTTTCAAGAAAGAGCGCTAGGTCGAGCTGGTTCTTTGGCAGCATCTCGAAATAGTTCGTCCGGTCCTCGCTTGTGGTGCCGTTCATGTTGCCGCCGTTGTTTTCAATCAGGATCATGTGCTCGCCTTTACCCACGTTTTTCGAACCCTGGAACATCATGTGCTCGAAAAGGTGCGCGAAGCCCGTCCTGCCGGGCCGTTCGCTGTGCGAGCCCACGTTGTAGGTGACGGAAATGGCAAAGACAGGCGCGGAGTGGTCGGGCGCAATGATTACTCTCAGGCCGTTCTCAAGCCGCTGGTCGGAAAAGTTCAGATGCGGGACACGGAGTTCCGCCGCAGCCAGTGCCTGCGCCAACAGCAACACAGACGCCAGCAGCAAAGTACCTGCTCGGTATCTTTTCATGTGCATGCTCCCTGGAGCCTCAAATCTTAAGTTGTCAATCGGTTAGGAGGCCGGAATCCTCGGGCTCGTTTAGGATGTCAAAATTCTTATACGCTGTTATCGGACCTGAAGTTCAGGCGTTGTTATCGCCACAGCGAATTCAAGACTACCTTTTTATATGAATGCAACTGAGAAGATTATACCTTAGCTTCACTTGAGCGTCTCTAGCGGAAATGGGCCAATTAGAATCCCATGGCCACGCACAGTGCGGCGACATCGCCAATTCGCTCATCGAGTTCTGCCGGCACAACTTGGCAAACGGCAGTGGAGTAGGGAAGCGCTTCACGCAGAAGCACCTCGCGCGCAGGGCCCAGCAGCGTATCACCCAGGCGCATGGCCAGCCCGCCGACCACAATCCGTTCGGGATTCAGGATGTCCACCAGGATCGCCATGGTTTCACCCAGCCGTCGGGCGGTCGAGCGAAGGATGCGGGCGGCTACGGCATCGCCTTTGTGCGCGGCGAGAGCTACATCCCGGGCGGTGATAGGCTTGTCCTGTTGCAGTTGTTCAGTGAGCAGGGTTGGCTCCTTGCGTTTGATCGCCGCTTTAACTGCTTTCGCCGCCACCTGGACCATGCCTCCGCCACTGGCCCATCCCTCGACTGACCCGGCCTTATGATATCCCACAGGCCCGGAACGCGTGAGCCGGACGTGGCCAATCTCCCCCGCAAAGTCGTTGGCGCCGTGGTAGAGCCTGCCGTCGGTGATGATTCCCGCACCCAGCCCCGTTCCCATGGTCAGAAAAACCATGTTCCGGCAGCCACGCCCGGCTCCAAAGCGGTGTTCTGCGACTGCGCCCGCATTGGCGTCGTTTTCCAGGCGGCACGTCACGCCGAATTCTTGTTCGAGAATCGCTTTGATGGGAACGTCCACCCAGGTGGAAAGATTGGGCGGGGCCTGAATGATGCCCGCGATATGGTCGAGCGGCCCGCCGCAGCTCACGCCGATGGCCGTGGGTTTCAGCCGGTGCTTCGACAGCAGGTCACGGATTCCGGCCTTGATCAGGGCCAATGCGGGCTCGGGACCTTTTGCGGGCTTTGTGGGGAATTCGATTCGGTCCAGAACGGACGGCGCCTCCAAAGAGACGAGAACGGCGGTTTTTGTTCCACCAACATCCACACTTACCAGTGCGTTTTTTGGCATTAGAGCGCCCTCCTTAATGAATCGTTATAAGGGCCGGAGCGTCTAAATTACAACCCCCATAAGGCCCATGGTTTTTAGGGCCACGGGGCGCATTTACCGGGCTGCATTTGACTCCGGCTGCTTGTTCAGAACAACCGCGGTTGTTAAAATCATAGTTTGTATCATTAAGGAGTTGCCGCCCCACAAGTTTTTTTGTCTCCCTATGAAACCCATCATTGAAGTGCAGAACCTGACCAAGGAGTTTCGTTCCTTTCGCAGGCGCGAAGGCGTGTGGGGGGCCATGCAGAACCTCTTCGTGCGTGACAAGATCACCGTCTCCGCCGTTGACCACGTGAATTTCACCATCCAGCCGGGCGAAGTGGTGGGGTATATCGGGGCCAACGGGGCAGGGAAGTCGACGACGGTGAAGATGCTGACGGGAATCCTGGTCCCCACCGGCGGCAGCATTGTGGCCAACGGCTTTGTGCCCTGGCGGGACCGGCGCCATTACACCAAGCACATCGGCGTGGTGTTCGGCCAGCGAACGCAGCTGTGGTGGGACATTGCGGTGGTGGAATCGTTCAAGCTGCTGAAGGAAATCTACGAAGTTTCTGACGCTGACTACCAGAAGCGCCTGGGAATTTTCTCTGAAATTCTCAACCTCAAGGATTACCTCAACACGCCCGTCCGCAAGTTGAGCCTGGGGCAGCGCATGCGGTGTGATATCGCTGCTTCGCTGCTGCACAACCCGCCTGTGCTTTTTCTGGATGAGCCGACCATCGGACTGGACGTTGTGGCCAAGGACCGCATCCGCGAGTTCCTGAAGGAAGTGAACCGCATGGAGCGCACCACCGTGCTGCTGACCACTCATGACCTTTCCGACATTGAAGAACTTTGCAGCCGGATCATCGTGATCGACAAAGGTAGGACTCTCTTTGACGGCGCGCTGCGAGAAATGAAGGGCCGCCTGGCAAAATTCAACCAGGTGAAATTCCTGCTGAAAGATCGTGGCCAGGCTGATGCCGTCAACCAGATTGCGACCGACGGAATCCTCTGCGACCGCATCGACGAACTGACTTACCTCATGCGCTTTGACCGCGAGCGCTATTCGAACGCCGAGATCATTCGCAGCATTGTGAATACGCTGGAAGTGAGCGACATCCTGGTGGAAGAAGAGCCCATCGAGGACATTGTGAAGCGCATCTATCTGCGGGGCGAGGTGAAATGATGGCCACCACCGAACTCGCGCTCCCGACCCAGCCTCGAACCAGGTTTTCGCTGGCAGCGGTTGCCCGCATTTACGGAGGCTTTCTCCGCGTAGGCTTCGTGAACACCATGGCCTACCGCCTGCGCTATTACACCGGCATTGTTACTTATTTTATTTACGTTTCAATATATTATTTTATCTGGAAGGCAATCTATACTCACAGTGCCAGCATTGAAGGGTTCAACTTCAGCCAGTTGCTCACCTACGTGGCCGTCGGCTGGATCATTCGCTCGTTCTATTACAACAACATTGATCAGGAAATGGCCAACCAGGTGCTGGAAGGCAAGCTGGCCATGGACCTGATCAAGCCGGTCAACACGCAATGGATGTATATTGCCCAGGCGTTGGGCGAGTCGGCCTTCCGTCTGACGATGCTGACCGTTCCCACCGCCGTTGTTCTGCTGCTGGTTTTCCCCGTGCGAAAACCGGCTAGCGTTGAAAACTTTATTGCCTTTCTGTTCAGTGCTTTCTTGAGTTTTTTCCTTGTGGCGGGCATCAACTTTTCTGTGGGAACGTTTGCTGTGCGGCTCAAGTCCATCCTGGGATTGCTGCGCGCCAAGTATTTTCTGCTGGAACTTTTCTCCGGCCTGCTGATTCCCATTTCATTTTTCCCGCACATTTTTCAGCAGATTTTTGCCTTCATGCCCTTTCAATACATCAGCTACATTCCTGTGCTCCTGTACCTGGGCAAAATCAGCGGGTTCGGAATCCTGAAAGCTCTCGGCATCCAGATTTTCTGGGTCGCGGCCCTGGTGGCCATCGGGCACGTGCTCTGGAGATTGTCGAGCAGGCAGATCACCATTCAGGGAGGGTGAGGCAAGAACAATTCTGAGTTCTAAGTTCTAAGTTCTGAGTTGTGAAAGAGGCGGCGGTAAGTGAAGTTTCCTTCCGTTAGCACGTTCTCATCATTGCGACCCATAATCCATAACCCAGAACCCATAACTCATAACTCATAACTCAGAACTCCCCATCTGTTATGAAACGACACTTCCGTCTTTTCGCTCTTTACTTCGCTCAGTACGCCAAAGTGCGGCTGGAATATAAGGCCGACTTTTTCATCGCCTTTTTCTCCTCGATGGCGGCCACGGTGCTGGGTTTCGGGTTCGTGCTGGTACTGTTCACCAAGATTCCCAAGCTGCAGGACTGGTCGTTCTACGAGATCCTTTTCCTTTACGGCTTTTCGCTGATCCCGCTGGGCTTTTTCAACGTGGTCAGCTGGAACCTCTACCGGTTTGGTGACCTTTATGTCATTCAGGGAAAGTTTGATCGCATTCTGCTGCGGCCTGTGGACACGCTTTTCCAGGTGCTGTTTGAGAAGTTCCGGATCGAGTCCCTGCAGGAAGTGATCACGGGCACCTTTGTGGTGTACATTTCAGTCAGGCATCTGGGCGTTCCCTG